>OGXW01000074.1_pt1 | contig 58460 bp, 72 predicted proteins | sample 1576341 | NCBI WGS metagenome assembly OGXW01 (sample SAMEA3541592, study PRJEB24748) | human gut metagenome | biome: human gut; feature: human-associated habitat; material: faeces | place: China | collected 2012
TCAACGCAAACACTCCACAACGGCTAGGGGTAGTATCAAACGAACCACCACGAAATGGAAGTCTTTCTCCCATATTTCTCATGTAGAGATAATCACCATGATTGTCCTTATCACCACTAGGATATAACGCTAAAGCTTTCATAATTTCTGGCACTGTTATATTCGAATCAACAGTCATATTTTCAAATTCTCCAGCTGAATATGGATCTTCTACTGTTTGTTTATTTGATAATGTTGTTACTAATTTAGCAACCCCTTTTGCTCCTGATGTTCCAGGGGCAGTTGTATAATCTAATTTTAATGTATTCGCAGAACCAGGGGCAACTAAAGCTCCTGTTTTACTGATTGCTTTCCAAAGCGTTGAACTTGTAGACATATCAGCTCCATCTGCTGCATTATTATCTGCAATTACTTGAATTTCTCCATCTACTAAACGAAGTCCTCCACACCATTCCCATACATTTCCATTTAGATCATAAATTCCTGAATTAGTTCCATCATGTGCCCATGTTGTTGGTCCACTTCCAGTTCCAACTCTTCCTGTTTGACCATTGTAGTTATATGTTTCAACACCATGTTCATGAGGATATGCATGATCTTTACCAAAACTGTTATTTCCTCTTGGAAAATAGCCATTTTTCTTACACCATAATGCGATTGCAGCCCATTCAGCATTTGTCATTAAATGCCAACCTTTTCCTTTTGATTCACAAGCTTTTCTTGCAGTGTCAAAATCAACATAAGCTTGTGGATCTTGCATTGGTAATGAATAAGCTCTACCATCCTTGATAAAGTTTTGATATTTGCTAATGAAGATTTCATTAACTTCTACACCATTAACAATGAATGCAGGATGAACTGAGTTTGAACCACCTGTAATAACATCACAAATCTTAAATTTAGGAATTCTTACCATAATAGATGGATTCCCTAAATCATCAAATAAGACAGTATTTTTACCACCTGTTGCACCTTCAACTGCTAACTTAATTGCATCAAAATTTGTTCCCATTTTATTCTACCTCCCATAAAGAAATAACTACTTTGCTCATATCAAAAGGAACTGCAACCTTATCATATTTTACATTTCCTTGTTCATCTTCTCCATTTTCAATAAGTTTATATTCTCTTGCTGGAATGTCAATTTGAGCCACATAACTATCAGCTAACCCCATACACAAGCATCCAAATCCATCCTCACAGATATCAATATGCATAGGATCATCTCTTTCATACTTTGCTAGATTCAACATCAATTCATCATTAAAGATAATCTTGTTTCCATTGATTTCATAGTCAACTTTTTTTCCCTCATTGACATTTATAACTTTTGCTTCCATTAGTATCTTCCTCCTGTAATTTTATACTTAATTGTTACATTCTTAGCAGAGCCTTTAAAAGCCATTTTAAACCCATTTAACTGCTTATCAAAAATCTCTACAATTTCAACATTTCCATCACTTTTCGTTACTTCGATTGCAACAGTATAGTTAAGATTTGAACGTTTTTCCTTAATCTCAACTGTTACTGATGGAGAAGGAAATGGATACTTGTTTGTATTCTTTAAAACAACTTCTCCAAATTCCCCATGATTTTCTTCTGTTGCTCTTTGTATTTGCAACATTTCTTGTTGCAAAACTAAAATATGAATTTGGTTTGCTAAAATTCCCGTCTCTATATTGTTATAGTTTGAAGCGTTACGAGGTGTTCCTTGTTGAATGATTTCTCCTTCAGCACGAACAACATCACTCGTTCCATCTGAATTTTGAGTGATTCTTTTTCTCATTGGAAATTGTGTTACATGATCTAACCATTTCGTTGCGTTATACAATAACCCCATTTAACTTACCTCCTTAAAATTGATTGTTACTTTACAAATTACCCCTTCATTTAGAGGGTTAAATTTGATGTTCTCTGCTTGGTTATAAAACAATTCTTCTGATGTATCGTATAAGGATACTTCTGATATAGTAACTTCATTTTTCACATCAGGATTGAATTGAAGATAAATAACTAACTCTGAATCCTTTTCCTCAATACTGTTGATTGTCGCTAAATAATTGGTTGTACCTATCTTATATTTAGCAGTAGAAATTTCCCTGCGTGCATGAGAAACAAGACCTTTAAAAGCTTTCTTTGAAAAAGGCATCTTTCTATTCCTCCTATTCTTCTCCACAATAGTCCTCTCCAGCATACGCAAGAGGCATTGTGTATTCTTCTGTTGATACTTCTAAACTTCCATTTTCTTGGTTGGATGCACCTAAAGTAGAAATAACAGGTGTTTCTCCAGTTGCTTCTACTCCCATATCATAATCAAAATTCTTTTGTAATTCTGAAACTTCAACATTGATATCTGCATGATCATGTTCTCCTAATGTACTAATAACTGGATATTCTCCAGCAAACTGATATGAAAAAGCATTGATATTTTCATTAGAGGTCATTACTATGTTTGAACTTCCTATATCACCTAAATAACTTAATGATGGTGTTTCACCACAATAGTCATAATCTCCTCCAACATCACTACATACATCATGAGCAACCTTATAGACTTGAGTACCAACTGTAAGTCCTATCGACCACTCCCAACACAACATCATTTGGAAAGCCAAGTGTGCTGGTTTAATTACTTCAACTGCTTGTCTAATATCTTCTAAATTTATGATTTCATTGCTATTTCTTTTTATGTCTATTGAAAAAGCATATTGATCATAAAACTCTGTGATATCACATTCATTCCCTGAAACAAGTGTCACAACATTCTTGATTGAATCTATTGTTGCATTTGCTCTGGTATTAAACTTTGCCAACAATCTACCTATTCTTTCTTTATCAGAAAGGGCTGTGTTGACTTCTAAGTTGAACATTTTTTCATATCTATCTAAAAACAGACTTGCTTCACTTATATAAACCTGTTGTCTAATCAGCTCTATATAATCAGCAAATCTGTCTAGTTCTATCTGTTCAACTTCTAACAACTCTTTGATATCAGGATTATCTAGCATAAACTGTGGAAAAAAGCTTTGTGTATCAATCCTCATTGATTTTTACTTCCTCTAGCATAAAAAATTCTGATGATCCTGCTACAACTGATTTCTTTTCCCCGTTTATTTCATAATCTAAAATATCATCTACTCCTGAGCAATTAAAAATGAGGTCACTTATTTTATAAAAAGACAATACCTTGTTTTCTGATTCATAGGCTATCCCTGTCAAATATTCTTTTATGGTTTGGAATATTTGGTTCTTCACATCCTCTTTTTTGTACCCAGCACTTAATTTGACTGAAGCAGATACAACGATTGGTTGAGGTTGTGCTTTAGCAACTGTAACCTTTGCACCTATTGGTCTTTCTTTCTCAATGTAAGCTTCAACATTTTTAATAATCTCATCATCAGGAAGTTGCCCATCAGTTCCAAGAATCGTTACCTTAACTGTTCCTGCTCCATCCCATAAAGGCTCACAGCGAGCATTACCGACACCGCTCACTTGCTTTGCCCAGTACACATAAGAGTTTGCATTTCCTGAAGACAAAGGCAATCTAATCTTCTGATAAATTCTTTCACGATATGCCTCATCTGTTTCATCATCAGTTCCACCTTCAAATGCTTCTTCATTAGTTACAGAAACACCTGAAATAGATTCACTTTGTCTAATTCCAGTGATTAGGTTTTCTAGGATATTACCTTCCGTTCCAGTATTAACACAAGTACATCTGATAGAAACTTCACCTGCAGAAGGAATCACACCCTCATAATCAGTTGTAAAGGAATTATCTTCAGATAATATCGTAAGTCCTTTAGGAATGATTATACCTGATGCACCTTTGAATTTTGCATATCCTACAGCAGGAGTAGCAAAGTTTCTTGAAAGTCCAAAGTCAGCACCTTTTCTATCAAGATATTCTCCCTCTGCAGTATCAAGCATACTTTGACCGATAAACTCTATAATTCTCATATTCATCAATCGAGCCATCTCTTCTGAAACTGCGTAAATGCTATCCATAGCAAACGAACCCTCAAGCCTAGAAGTAGGATTTTTTAAGTTCTTTGCCATTCGCTCGGCAATCGCTTCAGAAGTAAATTCACTGCTATCTATATAACTCATTAGCCTACACCTCCTACAACTGTTTGTTCATAATCCATCTCACCATAGACGGAAATTACTGTAAATGAAATCTGAACACTTGATCCATCTACATCAAATTCAAAACTATTCAATTCTCTTATATATTCATTATACATTAGTGCCTCTGTTATAAATCTCTTTAGCTCAAGAAAAAGAACATCATGATGAATTGCTTCAGATACTAAATCAAACATTTCATTTCCGTATTCTTCACTATATGCTAAATGTCTAAATCTTGGAGTCATCAATGCTTTATATATCCAAATCTTCAATGCCTCATTGCCATAAACATAATAATTTCTTCCACTTTCATCTTTCTTCAGACAGTTGTTTTCAAAATCATAAGCATACTCACACAGTTCTTCTAATTCATCTGTATCAGTATCTTCTTCATAAAGTGTGGTATCAATAAATGGAAATATTGAACTCATGCTACTTTAACAACTCTTTCCAGTACATAAAATGAAATACCATCCAGCAATACAATAACTGTATCTCCTGCATTCAACAGGTCTTTTTGAATCATTTCCTTACTGAAGTTCAAAAAATCTGTTGGAATGTAAGGTTGGTCTTTATCCCATAAAACTCGTGAATTGATTTCTGAAGAGTTTGTCTTAGTGAAAGAAGAATTGACATATATATGTTGTGTTACAGTTAGATCATGCATTTTCAAAGTAAAAGGAGATATACTACCGACCTTAGCAACCAGTAGCATTTGGTCTGATTGTTCTCCTTTTATTTTTTGTGCAAGGTCAACCAACTTTCTATTTGTTTTTCCCATACAAACCTCCTATGATGATGGTAATTCTTTTTCATCCATTGTATTTTCAAAATTAAGAGTTAATGACATTTCATGTTTGCCATTAGAAAAAGTATGACTATCAGAATCAATATAAAACAATCCATATAGACCTGATTTACTTTCCTGTACTGCAAGTGAATAACCAGCAATGGCTCTTACATCACCCAAGGCAGTTACATCTCCTGATTCATCAATAGAATGGAACAATGCTTTTGCTTCAATATTTGCATCTTTACCATCTTCTGTTTTATATACTTTTTGAATAGTTCCATACTTATTCATTGATGCGATATCATCCAATGTCCTTAATGTATTGCCTTCCTTATCGGTAATGACAACTTTATTAACAACATTCTCACTCGTGACAGAATAAGTTGAATCTTCCAAATTGTATGTTCCTTCAAGGACAACACCACTATACTGTCCTTTTTTTATTACATTTAATTTATTGATGTTAGCGATAATAGGCATATAAACATTTCCTGTTGCATAACCAGCTTGCGTGTAAGCAATCATAATTGCTTCGTACGCTGTTTTTTTGATTGCTGGGTAATACACTTTAACATTTGTCTGTTCAAGGCTTCCAACAGGAATATTAAGTTCCTGACAAACACTTTTAGTAATCTGTTCAGGTGTTGAGTTAAATATTTTTGAAATTTCTGATTTATTAACATAAAAAAGCAAGTCATAAGCTAAATATGCAATAGTCTTATCCTTTGCTTTTTTATCAACTTTATGAATGACACCACCAAACAAGACTTTACCACTGTTATCTTTAAGAATGATATCATCACCAACAGATATGCTCACTGTCGGCATTAACTTATCTTTTTCATTTTGATAGATACTGAAATTGAGTTTACGAGAGACTTCCTTTACATCTCCTGACCAAGTTATCTCTTTTACAAGCTGAATGATGTTTTTTCCATTAGTTAATAATTGCATTATGGAATAGTTAAAGTAGTACCTGCCCAAATCCAATGCCCATTGTCCGAACTTCTTTTTCCATGTTTCTTTGCTACATCCTCAATAGTGTTTTTGTTCGCATTATAGATTTTAGGATACTGAGTCCCTGAACCATAATAACGCTTAGCTATTGCCCACAATGTATCACCATTTTTTACAGTGTAGCTTTTCCCACTGCTTGATGAACCCGAACTTGATGAGCTTGATTGAACTGGTCTTGTTGTTATACTACTTTTTACTTTCGTTGATACTTTTACAGTTGGTACATTCAAAGTCCTGTACTCTGTTAGATCAACTGTAAAATACATATCATTGTCACCTTCACGCTTGCTGTAAACAAAATTATCAATCGCCATTGCAAGATTGATATCCATATCTGAAATAATCAATCGTACGATCATCTTATTGTCTTTCCATTTTTTTATAAGGTTTTTACACTCTTCAGGTGTTCTTCTCCCTCCATACTTTTTATAAAGTGGAGAGTCCACTGATGGAAAGAACGATTGTAAAGAAACAGAGGTCAAACCTTTGTCTCCTAAAAGATTTACTTCTCCTACATCAAGTAAAGTGGTTTTTTGATTGTTTTGAGGATCAGTAAACTCAACCGTTTGAGGATTGACCACAAGCTGAATAAATTCTTTTCTGTTATTGACACTCAATTCAATTATTCTTTTCTTCATGCTCAACCCTCCTAAATGTTATCTAATTCTTCTAGTATCTTCTCTGCTACTTTTTCAGCTATTTCATCAACATCATCTTCATCATTAGCAACCACTTGATCAGCAAGCTTATTGATATTTAGATTGATTGTGATGTTTTTATTTCCCCCTACTGATGGTGGTGGAGGATTATCTCCATTTGTATTAGGAATTTGGTTAGTAACATTTGGTACTGCTACTGTCATTCCTTGCATATGTGACATAATTTGAGAAGATAACTGCCCAATCCACCCAGTATTGCGTTCCAGTGGCATAACCGCTTCTTTACCTGCTTCACCGATAACTGCAGTTGTTGCTTTATTAACAACACCACCAGTTGCTAGTTTTGGGATATGGCTTAAGCTCATACCAAAATGACTACCACCAACCATCGGAACCCAATCAGGGATATCAACAGAAATAGAATTGATTGCATCTATGCACCCATTTATAATTCCGATTACTGCATTGATTGGAGCTTTACATATTTGTGCGATTCCTCCAAAAATAGTTCCGAATGAATCAACCATTCCTTGCCATGAACCTGACCATATAGAACTGATTAAACCAAGTGCTCCTGAAATCACTGATGAAATACCACCAACTGCAGTTGTTACGCACTCACTTATTACACCAAAAGCTGTTGTAACAATAGGTGCTAACACTACGATTGCATCTCCAATCATTTGAATTGCAGTACCGAGAGGTGGCAACACAGTTGAAACAATTTCACCAACAGTAGAAATAATCATTGAGAAGATTGGTTCTAACACTGGTATGACTTGTCCTATGGTTTGAATAATTTGTGCAACTACTGGAGTTGCTTGAACAACAATATTTTGTACTGTACTTACGATTGTACTTCCTAAAGCAATGATAGAAGGCAATACTTGTTGTGCTCCTGCTATCAGCAGTTGAAAAGTAGGCATCATTGATTGAATACCACTTGTGAACGCTGGCATCATAGAACTTATATACTGTATTCCTTTTCCTAATGACTCACCGAATTTTGTTCCGAACTGGTCAACATAAGGCATAACCTTATCAATCAAAGTAATACATCCTTCTAGTACAGGCTTTAATTGTTCAACAATCTTTAACCCAAAGTCGGCAACACCCGATTTAAGTTTACCTGTAATAGTAGATAAAAGACCTGAACCCGTTGTTGCAAGTTTACCTGAAGCACCACCAAAGAAATCTCCTAATTCCTTTGTGATACCATCATATCCTTTATTCTTTAGATCATCTGCAGATACTTTGAAACCAAATTGTTTTAACCTTTCAGTTTCTCCAACCTTGAGTCCCGCCAGCGCTTCAACTGCATCTTCCAATGATGATTTACCACCACTTGCTGCAGCCATATCTTCAGCAAGTTTAACCAAATCCATTGCTGATTTAGTATTACCTTGAGTAACAGAAACAGCACGAGTTCCTGCTGCAATAACTTCTCCTGTTTCAAATGGAGTAGCATTTGCATTTGTTCTTAATGCCTCTGTAAATGCTTGTGCTGCATCTTCAATTTGTTTTTGGTTATAGTTCTTATTTGTTGCACCAATAAAGTGCTTGATTGATAATTGCTGACTTTCTAAGTCCATTCCCGACTTAACTGCAGTACCTAATGCTGCAGTTGTTACAGTTGCTGCAACAGTGACAGGAATAACTGTCTTTTTAGCAATAGAACCTAATGCTTTCAAAGCAGAAGATATTCCTGATTGCGTTTTATCTATTGCTGATAAAGTTGCTTGGAATGTCTTACTTCCAAAAGCTTTTATTTTAGATGTAACAGGACTTAATGCACTAGAAACCTTATCTTTCAAGACAATAGCTGGTCTTGCTATAATCTTTCCTAATCTTCCGATTTCACTTATTACTGCCTTTACTTTAGAAGAGGCATTGTCTTTTAATCGAATGATTGGAGTAGTGACCTTTTTCCCTAAACCAACTAATCCGACCTTTATAGCAACTATCTTGCTCAAGACATTTTCTTTTGCTCTAATAACTGCAGAAACAGTATTCTTTCCTAGATTAGATAATCCTGTTCTTATCTTGAGTATTCCAGCAGTGGCAAGATCATGAATCTTAACAACAGGTTGAATACTTAATTTTGCTAACAAGAATAAGCCACTCTTGATTGCATTCAATGTTGCTGAAGCAAAGTCTTTGACCTTAACTCCTATTTCAACAGTTGTAGTTTTCAATGCACCATATATTTTACTAACTCTACCTGTTACTTTATCTTTAACACGAATAACAGGCTCAATAACAGTTCTTGCTAGCTTATTAAGACGAGCAGATACAAATTGTATTTTACTTGTTACTTTATCTCTTGCTTGAATCAGTGGAGAAATCATTCTTCGCCCTAATTGAGTCAATCGAGAAGAAACCACATTGATTTTGCTTGTTATTCTATCTTTAAACTGAACAACAGGAGCAATTACCTTTTTGCCAAGTTCCTGAAACAGCTTTATAGATGATTTCAGTTTAGATAATGCTAAATCCTTTATTTTAACTACTGGAGTTACTACTAAACTACCTAACCTCAACATTTTTTGATAAAGGCTATTTATTTTTGTTTCAGCGAATCCCTTAAGCTTAACCATTGGAGAAGCAACAATTCTTCCAAGACTTTTCAGTTTGGACTTAATCGTATCTAATTTCTTAAAATCATCATCATTAAGTCTAACTTTTGTATTTAAACTGCTTTTCAAATCATCTGCTTTATTTTGAATTGATTTGATAGATTTAACTGCAGCAGTAGATTCAATAGTAGGCTTATATTTTTTATCCCAAGTCTCTTTTAATTCTCTTTTAGTAGACTTTAATTCATCTTTAAACGATTTATGTTCATCTTTGATTTTCTTCAAGGTCGTTAAACCCTCGTCAGATATCTTTATCGTTTCCTTAATAGCCACTATTTTTCACCTCCACTCACAGTTAGACTTTTCTTCATATCTTCAATAGCAACATCCATTGAAGCTTTATAAAAGAGTTTATAGTAGCTGTCCTCTTCTATAAACTCTTCAATCTTCCAACCTAATTGAACATAATGATGAAGTAGGTTGAATTCTCCATCTGTCCTTATTAGTTTTTTAAATTTTCAATGGCTTTATCAACAACAGTTACTTTGTCTTTACCAATGACACCTGATTTTTCCATGATGATTGTAGAAGCCTCAGTAATTTCATGTCTTTGAAACATCTCAAAGATTTCCATTGGATATGAGATATCTCCACTTTCTTTCATAGCATTTGCTAAATCTTTTAAAGATGGCTCTACTGCAGATAAATACATTGCCCATTTATCTCCAATATTAGGATCATCTTCATCATTTTTAGCAACACACTCATTCACCTCTGCATCACTTAATGTTCTGAACTTAATTTTTAATGGCTCTTCACCATCTTGTGCAGTTGAGGGGAAAGCCATTGTAAAAGTCACATACTGTCTTCTTCTTTTCAATGCTGCAGTTGCTTTGGCTTTAAAAATATCTAATGTTGTTTTTGTGTCTTTTTCCATATTCTTGTTATTCCTTTCTATTTAACTTTGATTTCATCTAAGCTAACGATATCTGAAGCAGTACATCCACCTGTTAATTCTTTTTCGATTAACGCTCCTTTTTCAAAAAGGATCAATGGGATGTCATTCCACCATACATTATCAATAGAATATCTTTCCATTTGACCACCGACCGCATCAGGATCATTTAACTTGGTGATAATTTGTGCTCTGACATCTTTACCACTTGTATAATTCTTCATGATTGAATTGTATCGTGTATAGACTTGATTAACTGTGATAGTGATATCAACTTTAATTCCTGTCATTTTAGAGTCAATGTCGATTCCAAATTGTACATCTTCTCTTTGAACTTGTGGTTTTACTTCAATTTTCTTGCATTCTAAGATTGGTTCACCATCAACCCAAATTTCTCCCCAAGTCCCTGATAGGACTTGATTACCTCTAACTGAACTACTCATATCTTTCTACCTCCTACATATTGATTAACATTTTTAAATCTTCCATTGCATCTACAAACTTGATACTTGATTCCAAATATACATTGCTTCCTGTATTTGCCTGTAAGATTTGAACATCCGAATAACTTTCAGTATCAACTCCTGAAGTTTCTAAGTAATCTCTTTGTTGGTCTAATGAAATAGAGCAACTATTGTCATAGTTCACATCTAAAACATCACCCTCAATAGATTTAAAGTAAGTGATGATTGCTGCAACCAACTCTTGCTTATGATCATAATCATTGATTACTTGTCCAGTGTATTTATCTTCAAAAGTAGTTTTGATATCTTCGAATACCATATCTTTTCCTTCGATAATCTTGATTTTCTTCAAATCTTCATTTTTTGTATCAGTTAAACTGTTGATACCTCTTCCGATTTTGTATTTTTCTCCATCAAAGATAACAATAAGCTCACCACTTTCTACTGCTGTATCTGCATCTGCTTTTAATTCAACATCTACCACATCATCTAAAACATAATATGTAAGGCTTCGTGATAAACTTAAACCAGCAATGATTCCAGCAATACGAGCACAGTATTCATAAGCAGTTAATGTTTTATCTTCTCCAGTAATCGTTGAAACGATTTTATCTGAAGTAAAATTGATAATTCCTTCATTATCTGCTTTTACATTAGCAAGAACTGCTTTGAATGTTTTGTTTTTTGTTCTTTGTTCTTTAATCCATGAAGAAATAACTGTTGTCATTTCTGCATCAGCACAAGGAACAGTTAAATAATTCCATTTATAGATTGCTAGTTTTTCTAATGACTTAGAAATACTTTCTTCTGTTGTTGGAATTGTGACAACCATAACTTTGTATGGAGCACTTTGGAAAATAAGTTTCATATAGTTATAGTTGTCTTCAGACATCATCGTGAAGTCAACATCTGATAAACTCTTGTATGTTTTAAATGGTTCAGCACCTTCAGTGTCGTCCTTTAGGATAACAGCTACAATTCCTCGTTCACTACGAGTAATAACTGATTGTGCTTTGCTTTTAAATTCAATAACAATTTTAGGTAATTGCATTTTTTAACCCTCCTGTTTAATAATAATGTTTAAATTTTCTGCTACTGTTCCATCTTCATGCTCATCTACATCATCCCTAAATTTTAGTGTAAAACTGTAATGACCTATGCTTTCAGTTATTCTAAAATTCGTATTTTCGATAGTAATGCAACGATCAGCAATCTTAATATACGGATGAAATAAAAGATTCATTTGTTCATACCAATCATAGAACAAGTTAAAATCAGCATTATCATTGATGTAAGCAACATCAACTAAAAAGACCTTATCCCTTTGCTTTGCTCCAAAGAGCGTTTCATTTATAGGAATAAGATCAACAAAAAAATATTTATCCATAATATTTTCTGTATCATTTGAATCAGTTTTACTTACTTCAATGAAATAAACATCAATATCATTTGTCTTTTTTAAAAGTCTTACTATTGATGTTTTAATATCGTTAATTTTAATCATGTCAGACCTCGATTTGATTTAAAAGGCTACTTAACCAATCTTTTAAATAAGGTGTAAGTTTTAATTGCAACATTTCAACAGATATTTCTACCATGTGTGCACCTTTTACATAACTACCGCTTTTTGTCCTATGACCATCATTTACTGGAGAAGCATATTCAACATTGTTATATACCTCTATTACATAAGAATTGCCTTTCTTAACCAAGTCTCCGACAAACCAGTTACTTTGTAAATGTGATGTATCAACGGGTGTCTTATCCATGATTGCATTTTGCAAATCAACGGCAACCTTGATAACCATATCTTCAAATTCTTTTGGATAGGTTTGTTCGATAAACTTTGTTAAGCTCTTTTCAAATTCATCCAAGCCTTCAATTTCAATATCACTGCTCATACTGTTTTCTTTGTTTCCTTTACAGGTAATTCGCAATGTGAAAGAAATGGCATTTCTTTACCAGCTTCTAAAACATAATATCTTCCCTCATGCCAGCACTCGATTGTATCATTCTTTTCAACATGGACTTCAGGATCATAAAATAATTTATAATCACTTTCCACTTTAGGAGCAGGAACATTAGCATTTCTACTTCCCCCTGAAAGACTTGAAAGGGCACAGGGTACATCTTCATATATCTTCTTGCCTTCTAAACCATTTTTAAAAGCACTTTCGCCAGTGTTTAAAGTGCTTTTAAAAGGTCTATAAACATTCATTTTATCAAAATAGGTTGATGCGATAATTCTTTTTTCTTCATCAGCGTTCATCAAGAGGCAACTTTATCCTTTTAAAATGTACCAACTGACATTCATAATCTGTCATGAAGTTTCTCGCATTTTGATAAGCTGATGATGGATCAGTATAACTAAAGGATGTATCTCCCCTAGAAATACTTGTAATACCTTTATCAATAGAAATTATTCCGTCAGCTTTTAGCATTTCCTCTGCAATTTGTGCAACTACACTTTCTAATGCTTCAGGTAAATCTTCTCTATTGCAATGTGCTAGAACCTGTAATCTCACTCGCTTAACATAGCGAATGACGATTGTTTTAAGTTCCTCTTTATTTTCTAGTGCCTTTAGCTTTGGATGTTCCAGAACCTCCTGCACTATCCTTTCCATTTGTTCCATTTTCAGAAGCCTCCTTAAGTTGTGCTTTTAATTCTTCATTTTCTTTTTTTAAAGCTTCATTCTCTTTTTCTAAAGCAACCACCTTTTGAGCATTTTCAATGTTTTCTGCTTTATTTTTTTCTTTTTGTAGTTTTTGATTTAAACCATATACTGTTGCCATTATTCTTCTCCTCCTTCCACAACATCAGTGTTATATGAAGCGTAGACACCATTTTTCTTATTTTCAAAAATGTAAGCAAATAAACTGTTGTTTCTGTATTGCATTACATGATCATCTGCAGTTTGGTCTTGGTTAGGTGTGAAATATTTCATAAATTGAGCAGTTTTAGCAACCACAGCACCTTTTTGGAAGCAGATGAAGTTTCCAACATGAGCTGTTGAAGTAGGAACATAACCAAATTTAGTTTTACCATCATTTAATTTGATATCTGTATAGAATCTTCTTTCAGGGAATGCTTTGATAACTGCGAATTTTTTCAACACTTCTTTAGATTCATAAGTATTCATATCTTCTACTAAACTTAATAATGTTGTATTGATCCATAAGATTCTGTTTTCTTTATCAACTTCTTCATTATCCATATAGTTAGCTGCAGCTCTTAATCCTTTGATTACTTCTTGAGCAACTGTTAATTTTTCTGCAACTGTTTTTACACCTTCATATCCGTAGATATTAGCAACACGAGCTGCATCAATTTCAGGTATAACTTTTGTACGCTCTAATTCAGAACACATAGCTGAGAACGCAGTATCTAGTGCTTCACCATTTTCTAAACGGTCAACTCGTAACTCAATAGATCTTTCTTTTTGCATTTTGATTGTTTCCCAAGAGAATTTTCCTTGACCTTTGGCATAGCCTTTTCCTCTTTCAAAATCACCTAAGCCACTAACATCAACTTTTGCAACTTTAAATTCTCCGTATCCAGCAGGCATGATTTGACTTTCATTACCTTCGATATCTCTTGTTAATGCTTCTTGTCGATAGATTAAATCAACTGCATTCAAATATAACTGTGCATATACAATATTGTTCATATTTCTTTCCTCCTATTTCTTTTCAGTTTTAACGCTCATTTGAGCATAGATTTTTGCTTGTGTATCTGCAGTAGAATTGATATCGTTATTGGCATTCAATCCTGTTGGTGTTCTACCTTTTAAACGATTTTTTAATTCTTCCTCTAAGCATTCAGTAAAAACTTTTGAAAGTGTTTCTAATGATTTTTGAGCAGATTCTTCGTTTTCATAATTTAAGCAACTTGCTAAAGCCACTGGTAAGTTTTTTTCATCCAATGTCTTGATTGCATTGTCTTTACAGTTTCTTACCATTAACTCATGCTCTAATTCACTTATTCTTTTTTCTTTTTTAGCATCTTCTTCAGCTTTTAGTTCTTCAGGAGATAGCTTCTCTTTGCGTTTTTGTTCTTCTAATTGTTGTTTATATTCTTCAATCGCTTGTTCTCTCGCTTCAGCAATCGCTTTATCTAAATCAACATTAGTGGTTTTTTCTCCTTTAGGATCATCAAGCTTTTTTTCTGCTGTTGGTTCTTCAACTACACCATCTTGTTTGACAGTAGTATCTTCTTTACCTTCAACATTTTGTCCTTCAACTACTGTTTCTTGAGTTTTACCATCCATTTTTATATCCTCCTTTAAACTCATTTATATAACAAAGCTATTTAGCCTTATTATCCTTGATATATTTTTCTTTCCACTCTTTGAACTTCACATTGTCTTCAAGTGGAGTAACATCTCTTTTCATATCGAAAAGACTCATTGAAGTAACTGGAACTATCCTACATTTACAGTTAGGATGCAGAGGTGGAAAATTAACCCCTACAATAGCGTTCTCAAATTTTTCCTTCATTCCATTACAAGCAGCACATTTGAAACATCCTGCACCTTTGTACATATATTCATCAATTCCCATTTTTTTATAGGAAAGCATATGTGCCTGACTTGTAAAATACTTTGTTTCAGTTCTGACAAGACGAGTTGCACTGAACATTCCTTTTTTCATGACATCATCAACTCTTCTAGCCATCTTCTGAATAGAACTTCCATCAACAAACCCTGAAGCTAACTCTCTTCTTAATGTCTCGGTCAACTTATCAATATTTCCCCAAACAGTTTTTGAATAAGTCTTAGTGTTCCATGGATATTCAATAATCCGTTTAACCAATGAATTATTTATCTTTGAAACATTAAATCCTAGACCGACAGTTTTCTGTACTGTATAGAATCCTCTGTAATAGTTATTCACTAGAGTTGTAACCAAATGTTTCTTGATTTCTTTGTTTGTTTTTGTTGCAAGTTTTCCCATTTCCATATCAATCTCTGATAAAAACTGCTCATGTCTGCTTATTCGAGATTTAGCGGACAGAGTATTCAATTCAAGAGCAATCTTGCTATCTTGACCATCTTCTTCAATTTCAGCAAGATATTCTTCAATCGTCTTTCTCCACACTTTATACTCTTTACTATTCAAGAGCTTGTTTGCTTGTGCTGGAGTAAGTTCATTGTCTTCAGCAAACCTTGTAGCAATGTTTCTAATCTCAACTTTCAACCTTTCTGCTGCTTGATCATAAACAAGAAGTAAATCATCAACGAACTCATCAACCTCTTTTGCCTCGTCAAGCATACACTCCTTTGCAATATCTAATTGCTTCTTATCTAAATCATTCTTCATCAGGTGTTACCTCTTCATTGAATGCTTTCACTAAATTTGCGTATACTCCGCTTTGCACCTCTCCATCTTCATTTTCTTCATTGATTTTATCTATCTCATCTTGAGGATTTTCAATTCCATTTACACGAGATAACAATGAATAACGAGAAAGAACATTTTGAAGTAGGTTGATGATTTGTGCATTTTCCAAATCATTTTGCGGTGCATTCCTTTTAAAAGTGATATCAATATCACGATAATCATAATTAGAGCCAAAGAGATTTAAGATATTAGTGATAAGTTCAATTCGTCTTTGAAGACCTTTCTTGAACTTTCTTTCTTTGATTTTAACTATTTGATCCATTGACCACATTTTATAAGAGATAGCAACTCCTGAAAGATTTCCCCCAAAAGATGCATCTGTCATGTTTGGAATGCCACTAAACAAGTGCATATCCTGAACAAGTCTGTTTTTATAATTCTCTATTGCAGTATCATTGATTGTTTTTAACATCCAATCGACGTCACCGCCATCATCCAGAATAATTGCACCTTTTTCTCTCATTTCCTTGATATCCTTTGTTGTGACTTCTCCAAGTTTAGAAATCTTTAAAAGTGCCTCATCATTGTATTGAAAGAGGTTTGCGGTGTTGGATTGAACTTTATTGTAGGCATCATTGATACTTATAATGCCTTCAAAGTCTCCAATTCGCTCACTGTTGTTAGGATATTCAACAACAGGAACATCATCCCAATAATGTTCTTGGATTGAATTCAACTGAATTGCACTTTCTCCTTTACCACTAAACTTCCACACATCCGTTGATGTATAAAACTCCAGCAAGACATTTAATTGCTTATCTTTATTAAAGTAATGTAAAACCCTAATAAAACCTAAGTAACCATCTTCTAAAGAAGCATCTTTTATTAAAATTCCTTGATTAGCAGGAACTTTAGCAAAACGAATATTTGCATCTTCATCCATATAAAGAAGTTCAAAGCAAGAACCATGAATAGATGATTTTTTAGCAAGTTCTGCATTTTCGTCCTGTTCATCATTGAACTCAAATATATTGACTATCTTTTCCAAAAAATCCTTAGCATCATTCGAAGAACTGTAAACAACAGGTTCTCCTATGAAATAACCAACAACTGAATCTGTGATTGCCTTACAGAAGTTATTAACTATCTTGTTATTAGGATCTGCAGTATTTGTTTGAACTGTTTCAAGTATCTTGTGTTTACCAATATACTGATCATCCAAATGCTTATATTTTGTGATGTTTACTTTATTATCATTATAAATACGAAGAATATCGCTTTCTGTCATAGAATTGAACGATATCCTATCCATATAGATAACTGCCATTTTCTACCTCCTATGCCCCGAATAATTTTTTATCAAGTATCCTGAAACGCTTTCCTTTTTTAGCAATCGTTCTTGCCATTTCTAAAGCATCTATTCCATCATCATGACTTCCCATAGGGAACTGTGTCATTTGTTCAAGCAATAGCTTATGTTTAGAATTGAACTTGATATATTTGTTTTTCACATCAGGTTGCAATGTTTGAACTCTCAACACCTTATCTGAAGAAGAGTTGATTTCTTCTATTGGTAGATAGAGTCCAGCTCTTGCTGATGCTTTTGAAAGTTCTTCTTTCAAGAACCATTGGAACTGAACTGTTTCACATCCAAACTTGCGATAACCTGTGTTATATGTTTTTCTTAGCCATCTTTCTTTTTCCAAAATATCATTGATGATTACATCAGGATGCCTTCGAGCAATATCTGCATCAAGTACATACAAGTAACCACTCGATTTATTTTTAGCCAAAGTAATGATTGCTGAGTAATCTGATTTACTTGTCTTTCCTAATGAAGGATCCACTGCACCATAGAAATAGTAATCTTTAGAATTGAAGTCCATTTCTAACTCGTTGTAATAGTCATACCATTCAGGATTAAATAAACAGTCTTCAGGATTGATTGGTTCATTTTGTAATTCAGAGTTGAATGATGCATCTCCTTCTGAAACTTTAATGATCATCAAATCATAGTAAGATAATTTATCTTCCCATAAGACTTCTGTCCCCTTTAACATTTCATCTTTGTGTTTGTTAAAGAAGTCAAGAGCCTCTTGTTCGTGATTGCTATTTTCAATGTTTGTATAAATCGTTTCCCATTCATCCCATAAATCACTATGAGAAAAAGAAAGAACTGCTTTATACTTGATAGCCTTATAACTAGGATTTTTTAAAACATTTGCAAGTAAACTGTCATAATGTAGCATTGTTCCAATGTAGATCATGTCTGTATAATCATCACCAGCTTTTGAAACAGCTTTGTAATACCAGTTTCTTAATTTGTTTCTTTGCTCTGTCGTTCTGACATTCTCATCATTTTCAATATCATCAAGAACAATCAAATCAGGTCTCCAGTTCTTATGCTTTCGCCCACGAATCTTCTTACCTGAACCAATAGCTTCAACCTTGATGTTTGATTTAGTTAGTAAAACGTTAGAACGCCATACCTTATTACCTTCAAGCTTTCCAAAGTCCTCAATCAAATACTCGTTTTCTTCAAGCTCTGTTTTGATTGCATCTAAGAAACTCTCCGCTTGGTCAGAACTATCTGACAAGATAATGATGTAATGCTTGTATTCATAGAGAACTGCATGAAGTGAACCCTTGAATGTAAGTGTTGTCGACTTAGCGTGCCCACGAGGTGCAGCAATCGCCCTTTTAACACCTTTCATTCTTGAAAGCTTTTTTCTTACTTTCCTTGTAAGAGGTATTTCATTCTTCATAACACCTTCTGACCAGATGGCATCTAACTCTTCATGGAAGTGGGGTGACTTTCTGACAAAATAGTGAGGAAGATATGCTCTACCAAAAAATTCCATATCAAAAGAAGCGAGCTTTTTTCTTATCCCATTGTCTCCAGTTAAAGGAGCACCATTTTGAAAGTCCTGATAAAGTTTCTTTCTAAAAGGGTTATCATCCTTTTTTAAAAATGTGTTTAAAAGGCTTTTAAGATATTCCTCATATTCCTCTTTTTCTTCATCATCTTCATCAAGCTGATTTCTTTCCGCCTCAAAAACACCACTCAAAAGTATGTCTAAAGCTCCATTTTTCTTTTTTGTCATTCTCATCACTTCCTTTCAAATAAAAAAATCGCCCAAATTTCCATTTTAAGCGTTTTTTTCTTTCATACCCTCAATTACTCGATTTCTAGTCGAATAGAAAATTTAAAAGGGTTTTATAAACTTTTAAAAGGTAATTTTGTTATCTTCAAAACTTTTTACCTCAAAAAAGATATGCTTCGCCGATTCAATCAAGTATTTATGATTGAATTCGCCTTTTTTATGTCCTCAAACTTCAAATAAGAGGACGAATCAACTCTTATTCTTCATCTGATTCCTGTTCTTCAGTGTTGATCACATCAATACTGAGTGTTATTTCTTTAATTTCATTGCAGACAGTTATTTCAAAAACTGCTCGTTTTTGTCTAATGTCATAGCTTTTAATTCTACTTTTAAAATTTTGTAAAACACCTTTTAAAACTTTTAGTTCCTTGTTTTCAACTTCAACAAGTGTTGGTTCTAATATTCCATTGTCTCCTAAAATACAAATCCATTCAGCTTCAATGTATGTAAGAGTAGATGGATCATTTTTATCACCCAAGAATTTAACAACATTATCCATGCTGGTTATCCTGTAATAGTTCTCTGCATCATAATCTAAATTAACGAATACATATCCAGTAAAGATAATCGTTTTCTTTTTGTTCCAGCTTCCTTTGGAACGAATAAGCCTGTTAGCAATTGGAACGATTGCGTGATAGCCTAATTCAATCAACTTATCACGAATACTTTCTTCGCACCCTGTTTTCACTTGTAAGACATACCACATAATCATCACTCCTTATTCTTCTTTGAATTTAAGTACGCTACAACTGATTTATAAAGGTCAGGATTATCTTTTGCCATTTCTTGGAACATCAATCCCTTCATTTCATCAATCGCAGTATCCCTAATTTCTTTATTTTGTAATTCAATACGCTTTTTATAAGCAGTTGCTCTGATTAACCCATTTGTTTCTTTCAAGAGCTTTTCTAATTTTACTTCATCCCAATCTGCATCCTCTGCATTTGCAAGACGATTAAAAACATTTCCTGAAGCAATACGAATAATTGCTTCAGTTGTATCCAATTCAGGATATCTATTTATTTCATCCATCATGTTTTTAAAGTTTTCATTTGCCATACGCAACTGCTCCATGTTTGCATTAAAAGCACGAGCATATCGACATACTGCTGCAACGCTTACGCTTTGCTCATTATCCTTTAAAAACTGTACAATGTCTGAATAAGTTGAACCTGTAAGCAACATCTCCTCAACGGCTGATTTCAAGTCTTCAGGCAAGGCATCTATTTTTGAATGCTTTCTATTAGCCATCTTTAAACCTCAATATCTTCATCTACAATAGTGCCACTTAGAATCTTGATTCCTTTTGGGGATAATTTTGCTTCTAGGTCTTTGTAGTTGTTGTATTGTGATAATTCAGGTACTGGTGTATGATCTGTTACCTTTTGCATTTTGATATAGCCACTCATTGATAAATAGTTGATTGCATCAATGAACTCCCAATCTTCTACACCTTCACCTTGTAATACCTTTTCAATATCTTTTAATCTATGATACTCAAAGCGTAAAATGTTAATGGTTCTTAATACTAGACCATTATTACTTTTGAAATTTTGAGCATAAACCTTTTTCTTAATTACGTTGTTATCCATTCCCTATCCCTCACTTTTTAATAAAATATCTAAAATTCTTTCTAACTGTTGTTCTGTCTTTCTTTGTTCTCTGAAAAAATCTTCTTTGGTTAGAAAGTTAGCGTTCATTGTCTTGATATCTTTCTTTACATCTTTGATATCCTCATCAATTTTATGAAGTGAATCTTTATGATCGGATTCTTTAACATAGTTCTCTTTGATTGTCTGAACATCCTTCTCGGTTGCATCAAGCCTTGTCATAGTTCTTTTTAGAAAAAAACCGATAACCCCAACGCACGCAGTAACGATATATCCTACCGCATCAACTTGTATCATAATGCTCACCTCTCTTTGTACACCCACATTGTAGAGGTTTTTTTATAAGGAAAAAAATAAAGCCCTTTGAAAAAACACTGTGGTTTCTCAAAGGGCTTTATTTTTTTACATTTTGTCAAACATTGAAATTTGACCAGGTACTATATCATCACTATTTCTTCTAGTGAAAATATCACTTATTATAGAGCGTATTTGATTTTCAGTTAGATGGTATTGAAGAGACAAGCTCTTTATTCCTTCACCTTTTTTATATGCTTCGCATATCTTCACATTTCTTGCCTGTCTTTCAATCGTATCAGTTTTAGGAATGTAGATTGATGAACCGCCATAGTGGTAAACGAGGTTATTGAAAGCCTCTAATCCAATGACCTCAACAAGCTCTCTCTGTTCCTCGTTTAAATCTTCTAGTCCAAAAGTAATCAATTTAGATATTTCCTTTCGGCAGTAGCAATATAGTTTTTGATTATTTCTATAAGTTGCTTTCCATCTTCTTTTGTAAGGTTAGTAAACAGATACTTTGGTGTTGATTTGACCTTGAACTGTCTTTCAATAATTCCCGCAAGTCTGTCACCGATTGAAGTATCGTTTACTTCCTTATCCATTTCCTTTAACTGATACATAAGTGAAAATACTTTTTTCTTTTGTCCCTCACTCATACACTCGCTTTGCGATTTATTTTGATACTGTTGTAAATAATCAATAACTTTATTCGCTTGTGTATATGTGAGGTCTTTAACTGAACTCTTTTGAGTCATATTAAATATGATCATGTGTAATACATCATTTTCTTTATCGTTTCTATCAACGAAGTTTAACGCTCCTGCAATAGCATAGATTTTTCTTTTTTGCCATCCTTCAACAGCACGCATATAAATCGCTCCTTCCTAATTTTCTACTTCTAAAGATACCTTGATTGTTTCATCTACAATCAATGAACTTCTGACCTTTGTTATGACATCCTCAACAGAATCCTCGTTTCCTGAAGCTTCAAGAATTCTCAATATCATTTGATATGCCATAACTTCTTGAACCATGAACGCATAATCACTAGCTTCATGTTCATCCATTCCACAGTATTTAATGATATTCTTCATATCTTGTTTGTACTTACCTTTTAAGCGTTTTAGGAGTGTTTTTTGTTTTTTAGGATCATCTGTCATCTTATTGACAACATTCTCAAGATTATCCTCAATGTATTCTCCTTTAAACATATTAGCAAGCAATGTTTTAGCAACATCATTTAAAGTGTACTTTGTTTCTTCTTTTAAGAAGTCTGAAGATACTTTTCCTAATATCTCTTTAATGACAACCCAGCTAATTGGTTTAACTGTTGCAGAGTTTTGAACAACAACCTTAGCAAATGTTCCCCAATACTCAACTGTCTTTAATTTAGTATCTTCTAAATCAGCTTCAGCTTTTTCTTCAAAGTATGCCATTAGCTCATCTTGTTCCTTTTTGTAGTTATCAATTTGAGCCTTTAGTTCAGCATATCTATCAACTGCTTCTTTCATTGTCAGTTCCATCATCTTCGCCTCCTAAAAACATTTTTGCACAAGACTCACACAGTTCTACACCATTGATCACTCGCACATCTTCAGCTTTCCCACAACACACACAAGTTGGAGTATGCTTTGTGATAATGATTTTATCTCCATCATCTTCCAATTCAAGTGCAGCCCCTTTAGGAATGTTTAAAGCGTGTCTTAATTGTTGTGGAATCGTTATTCCACCAGCTTTATTAACTTTCTTATAAAGTTTCATGTTATCCTCCTTCCTTTACTCCACTCTGCATTACACGAGGACTTGTGACCTCCGTTGGTTGCATTAGAGTAGGAAGTCTACTCTTTGCCTACACAGGCATGGTATTCTTCCTCAGTGATTGGATACGCTTCTTTTGCCATATCAACAAATGTTCCTAAAAACTCCTCTGATGTCATTTCATCAGAAGTTTTAGCAAACTTCTTTTCATCATTTACTGTTTTAATTACAAAGTACATTGACTTCATATTTCTTTCCTCCTAATTTCTCTTTTTCTTTTAATACCTTTCTTGAATAGTTGCTCTCATATACACCTTGTTTCCAACACTTTCGAGCACCTGCAACTCCCATGTTGTAGCACATAAGCATTTGTGACTCGCTTTCACACCACTTGTAATTGCTTAACATATACACACCAGCCTTTGTGCTATCGTATGGATCAAGAAAATCTGTGATATTCAATTTACTTTTCAATTCATCATGATTACATTCGTTTATTTGCATAATCCCATAATCATTTGTTTCTGATACTTCTTTTGGATTGTAGTCACTCTCAACTTTCATAATGGCTAATACAAGCTCATACTCAACATTGTTTTCATTACATTCTTCTTTGATATAGTCCTGTAAGCTACAACTTAAAGGGATATCATAGTATGTAACTGTCTTGTACTGGAGTGAATCTACTGCATTCACAACTACATTTATCGGTTCAATGTAATCAATGCTTATTTCAATTTTGTGGCTTGTCTGATCTAATTGTTGCTGACTATATAGCTCCCATGAGATTGCCAGCAAGACAATGATTATCGCAAGGATATCAAACAATCTTCTTTTCATTTCTTCTTACTCTTTTCAATTCTTTTGTAAGCTTTCTCAAATGCTTGTTTAGATCATTAAGCCTTAAATTTGATGAAGTTGATTGAATATCAATTTTACATTGTTTTATTTTATCTAGTAGCTCCTGTTCTCGCTTTACATCAATGCCACCAAAAGTAAATCCATAGCAGTGATTTGTAGTGTATTTATCAATGATTGTAATATTTTTCATCACTGCTACTGTATCTTCATCTTTTTCCAACACATAGATGTATAGCTTTTTTGAATTGTCTCTAACATATACTGTTGTTCCGATATGCTTTAGTAACTCATCATTTCCATATTCTTCGTTATACCAAGCTATTGTTCCTTTCTCGCTGACAACTCGTGGTTCAAAGTACATTTCATCACGCAATCTCATTTGAAATACTCCTTTCCGTATTCTCCCATTTCAATCATTTCTAAATCTTTATCAGCAAGTGCTTCAGCTAATGAAACCATACCGTCTAGCAGAACATGAGTATGTATCTCATCTACTTTTTGAATATGATTGACCTGATTTCTAAAATACTCATTTTCATCAAATTCCTGACGATACCGAGGAACTCCTAATAATCTAGTTACAAACTCTTTTCCTGTCATATCATGCCAACTCCTTTTCTAATTGCTCAATCTGTTTCTTATAGCTTTCAATCAAGCTATAATCTGCATGATCCTTTGTTTCCTTCATATCAATCTCAAGGATTTGCTTTTGAAGTTTAGAGATTTCTTCTTTTCTAGTTCTTACTTCTTCATCTTTCTTTTGTTGAAGTAATTGCGATTTTGCCATGCTTAAAGCACAAAGCCATAAAGGGAAATAGTTACTTAATACAGTTCCTAAATAGTAGAATCCTTGTTCTTGAAAATAATCCATGTACTCAGCATAATCTTCATCATGTTCAATCGTTCTCATGAATTCATCTGTACTTGATGAATTATAGACCGCACTTAATAACAAGTAGACCTGTTTCAATAAATCATCTTCATTATCTTTTTCTAAAAAGATCTCTTCCTCATCTACTAAATACCAATCGTTGCAATAATCATTTGCCAACTCCTTGACTTCTTCAAACAGTTCTTCTCCTTCATATCCAAAACATTCGATAACATGATTTCTAAGTTGTCTTTCAGCTTCGTGTTCACTAAAGATATACATTCCATCTTTTACAGCCTTACACTTTTCAGCAAAGTAACCTGCACTGGTAGATTCCCATTCATAATCCCATGTAGGATTCCATGTACAACTGAATGCACCCCAACCAATATCTCCACCAACAAAGAGCATATATTTTCTGAATATAAACTCCACAGAACAGGTGATTGTTCCATCTTGCTTAAATGTTAAAAGTTGAGTTTCATCATCCAACTGTTTAACAGTAGCTTTATGGTTTTTGAAATATTTGCCAAAGCGTTCTTCATATCCATAATCCATAATGTTCTCCTCTCTCACTCTGCATTTTCAAGGACTTGTGACCTTCGTTGGTTGCATTAAGAGGGATTTAAAAGTTTTTTAAAACCCTTTTAAATCTTTCTTTCAATTCCCAAATCAAAGGGAAACCATAGAAATATGCAATGTAGATTGCGTATATCCACATAATAACTTTCCATGTCTGATACAGGATATTTTCAATCACTATGGCAAACACTAAATACAGATAATATTTCATATCTATGTAATAAGCATTTAGCAATCTCACCATAAGCTGAATCCCCAACATGAACAAAAATTCAAAGATAAATCCAATGATCAATATTTCTTTTTTGTACTTCTCCATTCCTATATCACCTCCAGCACTCTGCATTACTCGAGGACTTGTGACCTCCGTTGGTTGCATTACTGGAGAGCAAGCTATTTGCTCTCTACTGTCTTTTGTGCATCTGCCTTGCCCTTTTTATAAGCTTTCAAAACCTTTATATCCAAATCATCTGTAATATCGTCAGTAACTGCGACAATCAATAAAATCAATAATGCGATAAACATCAAAAGATAATTCATGTCCATTCCTCTAATGATTACACCTGTTAATAACCCGATTAAAATTCCTAATGTTGTTGAAATAATGCTTTTCTTAAGCTTTCTCTTGTTCATTTCTTATTTCCTCCAAATACATAACCTAAAATCGCTAAAACAATGATTGTTCTACATATCATTCTTACTATTTCTACCCACATACTAGATAACCTCAATTCCTAATGTTCGAGCCATTGCAAACAATCCATCAACACTTATATCTTCATTGTTGATTGCATTTTCATATACGTTGGTTGCACCTCTGATACCCCACTTACTTCTGCAGATACTTAGTAAGAAATTCAATTCTTTTGTTAAGCCTTGTTCCTGTAAAGCTGGGAACAACATCTTCACATCTTCATCTTTTACATTCATTGTTGAGTAGTAGCGACTCATCTTAATTCTTGAAAACAGTTGAGCAAACTGTGCTTCCTGTTTTCCTTTCATCTTGCTATAAACCTCTGTATTTCCAATCAATACGATTCCAACACCTTTTGTACCAGTGATTGAATTAGGATCTGCAAGTGTTCTGATTTGTTCGAGTGCTGCAAGTTTCAAATGTTGTGCCTCATCAATGATGATTACCTTGTTTGTTCCCTCAAGCTTTTCTCTGATATCCATAATCAAATCAAACTTGTTAGTTGAATCAGCTATTCTTAATGCTCTTGCTAAAAGCTTAAGCATATTGGTTAATGTTCCTGCTACTGGACTCACTTCAATGTAAATACATTGAGTAGGATTTTCTCTTGCGTACTTTTGTGCTGCTTTCGTTTTACCGATACCAGCATCACCATGTGCAACTGCGATTCCTCCGTTGATTTGTGCATATTTAATCATGTTGTAGATATCTTCAGATATTGAGATAGGGATGTAATCTGAACTCGGTCTATATTCTTGAGTTCTTTCTTTCATTTCCTTTTGAGCTTCAACTGTTTTCAAATATTCATCAATCTTCTTTTCAACTGCGTTTATATCTCCGTTGTATTTACCATTTCTATATTGAGAGATTGCAGCCATTGATAAACCAATCAATGGAGCAAGCCTTGCTTGCGATATGTTTTCCTCTTTCATATATGTTTCTAATCGTTCTTTAATTGTTGGCATTTTGCATTCCTCCGTTTCTTGCTATTGCGTTTTTATTCATCTTGCCTAAGTCAACTGTTGGAACTTGATATAAGAGTGGAGTTTCATCAGATTGTTTAACAACGATATCTTCTAAATTCATTGCTCCTAGTTCGCTCTCTTTGTTTTCCTTAGCTTGTTTAAGAACTAAATCAAGTGCAGTGTTTCTATCAATGTTTGCAAGAACTGTATGTTTAAGAGCCTCTTTAGTGGCTTTCTTAACTGCTCTTGTTTTTGCCATTGCTTTCTTAACATCCTCTTGACTTGCTCCATATTCAAGAACTGCAGTATCATCAGCTTCAACTTCCATAACAAAACGATCGTCTAAATCGTATATCCTTACTTTCGATAAATCGTCAGGATCATATCTCAAGTAAACCTGTTTATTCAGCATTTGCATGATTAACTCGTTATTGAAGTAATCAATCTTCGTTCCAGCAATCTTAAGACTTACACCTCTTCGTGTTACTTTTTGTGGTCTAGTTGAACGTAACATCATTAAGTTCAACTGTTCATCAGTTGCCATAATTTTTGTTTTAAGATTTTCTCTATATACATCAATCTTTCTTTTACCTTTGTCTGCTTCAACCGCACCATCATAGAGTTCATAATTGAGATAGTATTCAATCATTTCTTCTATTTCCTGTATGAATGTTTCTCTATCAGGGATATTTCCGTTCTTTAGTTCGACCTTTAATATTTCAGGCTTTTCAACAACATTCCCACCTGTATATGTTGAGAATAATCTTGAAATGCCATTTTTGAAGTCAAGGAATCGTCTTTCAATGATTTTTGCTTTCGCATTTCTAACAAGGGCATTTGTCATGTTGATTCCTAACCTTTCAAGTATTGGTGGTGGATTGTATCTTTCATCATTCTTCTTTGCTCTATGTCCTAAACCACCAAAATCAAATGTTAAGAACTCTCGCCCATTATCAAGATAAACATTCTTTGGTATTCCGTATTTCTTAATGCCTCTTCTCAATGAATAAATAGATGCCTGACTTGATGGTGCATCTGTTAGATATATACAAGTCATGATTCCACTTCGTGCATCCAAGAAAGCTGTTAGATATAACCTGAACTGTTTTTCATCTTCTCCAACGATTACATCAATCGTATGGTTATCTCCAATCCAGTATTCATTGCTTTCCATATTGTCATATGTTCTCTTGATGTACGGAGCACATCTATCATCAAATGCTTTCTCACCATCTCGTCCTAAAGTCTTAATTCCATCACTTAAATCGCTTTTAATATGTCTTGTAAAAGTACAATACGCTGGCATATTATCCACTAAATCGAATTTATCATTCTCTTTGAGATAAAGCTTTGTGTACTCATAACACTTTCTTTGTGGATGTTTCGCTTGATCTAAATAGAAACTCAAGAATACTTGCCATGTTTCTTCATCAATCTTTGTACATCCTCTCTTTGCCTTACCTCGTTTATCAATTAACCCTTTAAGATTTCCTTGTTTCAAATGGTTATATTTTCTATAAAGAATGTCCGTTGATATGTTTATGTTTGGATACTGAAGCTTTAGTTGATTTACATATAGTTCATCAACTTTTGCTTTACTCGTTACTCCCTCTTTATTTCTAAACAACTGCCATTCTTTTATTACTCTTTCCCAAAAGGCACATTCTTCTCTTTCTAAAGCGGTCATTTCTTCAAGCTTTTCTGAATGCTTGACCTCTTTAGTCGTTTTGATGATGCCTTTGTTTTTGTAAAACTTAGCTTGTTCTTCAGGATTCAGTTGATCTAATGGAATTTCAAATACTTTTCTATTTCTGCTGTTTACTGTTTCAATAGCTTTTAATTTACCTGAGGTTATCTGTTTCCTAATATTTCTAGGAGTACAGCCTCTTATATCAGCATATTCAGCTACACTTAGCGTATCCATATCGCACCTCCTGCCTCACTCTGCATTTTCAAGGACTTGTGACCTTCGTTGGTTGCATTAAGGCTGGAGCATTTACTCCAGTGCTTTTAGAAGTTTATCAACAACTATCTCCAATTCTTCTATCTCTTCCTCTAATAAAAATGTTATGTAATGATGTTTTGCATCACTAAATTCATTGTGTATCTTCATCTTTTTTAACTGTTCCTTTTTATGAATCAAATCATTATTTAAAAGATATAATCTATTCGTTAAATACTCTGTTGGTAAATCTACTCTTGTAAATCCTTCCTCAACTTCATCTTTAGAAATGCTGATATCATCATTCCCATACAGATAAGATGCAGTGACATTAAAATATTTTTCTAATTTGACTACTGCATTAAAGTCAGGAAGTCTATTTGCATTTTCATAAGCAATAATCGTGTTAATAGGTATATCTATTTCAAGCGATAATTCCTTTTGTGTTTTTTGTTTTCTTCGTCTTAATATTTTTAATCTACTAGCGAATATCTTCTTTCTATCCATTGCTAATTCTCCTTGAATATATCTTTAACATCACAATCTAAAACTTCAGCGATTGCTTTAGCTCTTAAAGGATGAATTTTTTTTGTTTCTCCTCGTTCAATCCTACTTAAAGCTTGATTACCTAAACCAGCTTGAAGAGAAAGTTGATGCTTAGATAATCCCTTTTTAGTTCTTAAATTTATAATTTTTGTTACATTCGGTTTTAAATACATTTCAAACACCTCCTCTTTCGTGTATCCACTTGGTTACCTTGATTTCATTATAATGTACCCACATGGATATGTCAATAATTCTTTTTCACATTTTTCTATCCACTTGGATACTTTAGTGATATACTAATTAAAAATAAATCCAGATTATAAAGGTGGTAAAAAAATGAACATTGCTCAAAATATTAGAATGCTTAGAAAAGAAAAAAATTTAACTCAAAAAGAATTAGGTGCTTTATTAAACATTCCATATAGAACCATAATGAATTGGGAAAGAGGAATAAGACAACCAAGCTCTCAAAACATGGTTATTTTAGAAGAATTCTTTGGTGTATCAGGTGCATTCCTTCGTGGCGAAACAGAATCAAGAGAGAGAATGGCTTGGGACGATCAAGAACTGATGCAAACTATTCATTCAGAAATTCCTGCAGCAATAGCCTCTTTTTCTGCTGAATTATTAAAACAATCAGATAAGAACCAAAAGCTGATGTTTGACCTATTTATTGAACTAAAGAGCATCCTATCTCTTGATGATGAAAAAACAAAAGATGATCTAATTGATTTAATTCATCAAAATGTTTGTAGTATTGTGAGAGTGTCAAATAAACTTCCCAAGTAAACAATATCATTGGAGTTTATAAATAGATATTCATATAACGAAGTACGATATAATCTATCGAAAGAACAAAAAAAGTGCGATTATTTCTATATAATTCGCACTTTATTCATTGACATAGTAGGGCTACTATGATATAATATAATTGTAAGGAAGGAGGGATATAGATGAATGATCAAATCAGTGAGATAATAAAAGACCTTTCAGAAGCATGGCTTGCAATAGTTTCTTCAATCTGCTTAATCCTAAAAACGAAGCAAAGCCTTAAGTCTTCCAAAAAGTCTAAGAAATCTCGAAGGGGTAAATGAGAGAAATCTCATCCCTCCCCTTGCGATTAAATATTAACACATTCATCTATGAACATCAAATGAAAATATATGATCTAATTGTTGCTGGTATTGTTTTGATGGTGCTGTATGACGGATTTAATAGCGAGTTTATGAATCCTACAATTTTTGATATCGTGAAATGGATCTGTTGCATCACTATGATTGTGATTTATATACTATATAAGAAACGAGGTAAGAACAGTGGCTGAGTTTAATGAAAACGAGTATAAACGAGAATGGAAAAAGAAGAACATGAAAGTTGTTAAAGCATCATTCAAGAATGATTTTGTAGATCAATTCAAAGAAGCTTGTAAAGTGCTTGGAATCACTCAAGCTGATGCAATCAGAAAAGCCATGAGCGACACAATCAATGAAGCTCGTTTGAAAGGCAAATAAAACGCTTTTAAAATGCTATTTTTAATGGGAACTGTGAAAGGAACTGAAAATCAAGAAAAGTCGTGAAAAGCTTGATTTTAAGCCACTTTTTCAACAGTTCCCTTTAAAATATAAAAAAGTTCCCATTAACTTCGATTTTTACGCTTTCCTGATACTCTATCATTTTATGTTGTTTAAAAGCTTCTTTTTAAACCTTTAAAACCTACCTTTTAAAACCTTTTTACATTGATTTTATCAATGTTTTTTCACTTTTTAAAACTTTCATTTTTAAATACTTTTAAAAGGCATTTAAAAGCCTTGAAACCATTTTGTTTTATTAAAATTATATTTCTTGATTTTCTTCATTTTTATTAAAATTCTTGTTGCAATAGTCATTTAGTAATATTTCATCATTTTTTAAAATAGTTCATAAAATTACACTAAAAAACCCGTTATTTACTAATCTTTTCTAGTTTTTACGGGTTTTTTCATTCAAAATTTTATTGGGAACTTTTTTATAATCTATATGAAATATTACATTAGCTTTCATTATCTATTAGATTTATAAACAATTCATTTTTATAATAATGATAAGGAGATGATTTTTATGAATAAAGAATTTGAAGGAAAATATGCTATTGTAACAGGTGGTGTGGGAGGAATCAGCTTTGAAAGTGCCAAGATTCTTGCTCAAAAAGGTTTATCAGGAGTTGTCCTTGCTGATTTAAACATCGAACAAGCAACAGAAAGTGCTAAAAAATTAGAAGAAGAAACAGGTTGTTCTTGTTATCCATGCCAAGTTGATGTTTCTAAACCTGAAGATATTGAACATCTATTTGAATTTGCCTTAGAAAAAATGCCCACTGTTCATATTTTGATTAATGGAGCTGGTGTTTGTCCAACAACCCCTATTGAAGATTTGGATGCTGATAAATGGGATTGGTGTATGAATATTAATTTAAGAGGTGCTCATTTATGTGTAAGAGAAGTTATTAAAATAATGAAAAAACAAAAATATGAAAAGATCATAAACATTTCTTCTGTGGCTGCAAGAATTGGAGGTATCGCTTCTTCTGTAAGTTATGCTGCAAGTAAAGGTGGTCTTTTATCTGCTACAAAAAGTTACGCAAAAGTTTTAGGAACTTATAATATTAACGTTAACGCCGTTTGTCCTAGTGTCATCAACACAAATATGACAGCTAATACAAATTACAGTGCTGCTGGTATTCCACTTGGACGTTTAGGTGAAACAGATGATGTTGCAAAAGTTATTGCCTTTCTAGCAAGTGATGCCTCTAAATATATTACTGGTCAAGGTATAGATATAAATGGTGGTTCTTATATGAACTAAAACGCAAAAAAAGCTTCACGAATGAAGCTTTTTTTTACTTTATTTTTCTTTTACAAGTTTGCTTCCTGAGTTGAAACCAATCATTAATCCTAATGCAACAAGTAAGATTGCGACCACTAATTGTAAACCATCAACCATTAAGACAAATCCACCAGTTACAAATAATTTCATAACGATTCCATAGATAGCTTGTACTAATGCTGTCATTGTAACGATAAACATTAATACCATTGGGATATATAACATAAATCCTTTTCTTCCAGTAACTTTTAAGAAAACAGCTAATGAAATTAAAACCATTGCAGCTAATAATTGGTTAGCTGATCCAAATAATGGCCAAATATTAACATATCCACCTAAACTTAATAAATATCCACAAACTAAAGAAATAATTGTTGAAACGTATTTATTAGTTAAAACTTTAACTAAACCACTTGGTTCTTGTCCTTCTTCTACTTCAAAGAATTCTTGGAAAGACATTCTTGAAATTCTTGCAACAGCATCTAATGAAGTTAAAGCAAGAGCTGAAACAAACATTGTCATAATGCATAATCCCCATGATTGAGGTAAACCAAGTTGAGCAACTAAACCAGTAACACCAGCTGAGAATTTAGTAAATGGTGTTGCTGTATCAGCTAAAGCCATATTAGCAAGTGTACTATCTAAGACACCCGATGCTTTTAAGTTTGGTAAAGCACCAACAATAACGATAACTAAGATAGCAAGTAATGATTCAAGTAACATAGAACCATAACCAACTTGTAACATATCTTTTTCGTTTTCTACTAATTTTGAACTTGTTTCAGATGAGACAAGTGAATGGAAACCAGAAACAGCACCACAAGCAATTGTAACAAATAATGTTGGGAAGATATAACTTCCTGAAGCAGATTTAAATCCTACAAAAGCAGGTGTTGTAATTGTTGGATTGCTTACAAACACACCAATTACAGCAGCAACGATCATTCCAATGAATAAGAATGTTGTTAAATAATCACGTGGTGTTTTAAGTAACCACATAGGTGTAACTGAAGCAAAGAAAATATATACAAAGACAACATAGATCCAAGTTGTTTTAGTAGCATATACTGGAAACATAATTCCAAGTGCTAACATAGCAATAATTAAAGCAATACCAAGAATCACTTTTGGTAAACCTTCTAGTTTAACTTTTTTCAAGAATAAACCAAAGGCCATTGCTACAAAGACATATAAAATTGAAATTGAAGCAGCACTTGCATTAGGAGCAAGTTTAGCTCCATCAGCACTAATTCCATTAAATGTTCCTGCAACCATATCAGCGAAAGCTGCAATAACAATTAAAGTAAAAATCCAACAGAATAAGAAAAATAATTTTTTACCTTTACGTCCAATATATTTTTCAATGATTTGTCCCATTGATTTTCCTTCTGTTTTAACAGAAGCATAAAGTGCTCCAAAATCTTGTACAGCACCAAAGAATACACCACCAACGATAACCCATAAAAAAGCTGGTAGCCAACCAAACATCATTGCCATAACTGGTCCAGTTACAGGTCCAGCTCCTGCAATAGATGAGAATTGATGAGCAAAGACTGACCATTTGTTTGTAGGTACAAAGTCTGTCCCATCTTCTTTTGCAACAGCAGGTGTTGTTGCTTTTGGATCAATTCCCCATGTTTTAACTAAGTAACGACCATAGAATAAATAAGCCACTACTAAAATTAAAGCACTTAATCCAAGTAATAGTAAACCATTCATAAATGAATCCCCCTCTTTTAAATCAATCATCACATATAAAAAGGTTTTCGCTTAACTTTACGCTAAGACGAAAACCTTGTTCCGCGGTACCACTTAGATTGCGATATTTAATCGCCCCTTCACATCTTTTTATAATGCTATTCCTTTAACGCAGAAATTACGATTCCCCTACTTTTATTTCAAGAAAATAGCTCACAAGTGATGGTCTTATATCATTACCTACATTCTTTCCACCAACCGAATGTTCTCTATAGGAAGCGGATGTAAAATCGTATCTTGTTCATCGCTCATTTATATGTATGCTTATATACTATACCTCTTTTTTTGTTTGTCAATAGTTTTTTATTTTAATAACTATATTTTTTATCAATAAATATTTATTTCGTTCAGTCAACTCATTTTTTGATACATATAATATATTTTTTGATACATATAATATATTGGTGATTATATGTCTCTACCTTACATGAATACTGTTTTACTTAATCAGATGATTGTCATCATTTCACAATCATTTAATGAATGTTTTTCAAATGATGAACAGGCCATTATTGGCGCTTTTTTAACAACTCTAGGAGATATGGTCTCTTTAAACAGTGCTTATATCTCTTATTTACAAGATCAAAATTCCCTTTCTAAACAAAATCAAAATGATTATGATTTATTAGAAAAAAGTATTGAAAAAATAAAAGTAGAAATTAATAAAATGAAAAGTAATGTCCAAAAATGAACATTACTTTTATTAATTATTAACACTTTGATGTGGGGCATATGTCGCATCATCAATTCCTTTAAAAGTATATCCTAAATTTTTATAGTGTTCAATAATAGCAGGTAAGGCTTGAACAGTGGTATCCTTAGCTTGTGTATCGTGGCATAAAATCATGACATTATTATCATGACATGATGTCCCGTTTCTAATCAACTTATCTACAGCTACATGATTTCCTGAAGCATCTGTTGAATCTCCATTCCAATCATAATATTGATATCCTTTTTCAACAACTTCTTTTGTAAGAGTTGACATAATTCCTTGACAATATCTTCTTGATACTGTATTTGAACTTCCACCTGGGAAACGAATATAATGTGGTACAAAACCGATTTCTTTTTTTACCATTTGACCTACTTTATTTAAATCATCAAAATAAGCATCAACTGAAGCATAGACAGTTGAATATTCATGACTATACGTATGAAGAGCAATCGTATGTCCTGCATTATAAGCATCTTTAATCAAATAATTATAATCTTGATTTCTTCCTGTTACAAAAAATGTTGCTTTAGCATCATATTTTGCAAGTATATCCATGATTTTTTTAGTATTTTCTGATGGACCATCATCAAATGTTAAATAAACCACTTTTTCATTTGATTGTTGCTCACTTCCGATTTTTTTAATAACTTCTATTTTTCTTTTGGCTATTGTTTTGTTACCTGAACTATCTTTTGCACTATAAGTAACTTCATATGTGCCTTCTTTTGAGGTATCTATTTTTTTATCATCTATTTTGTATTTAATTTCTTCTAAACTATTATCACTTACTTCCACACCAGCTTTTAAATCAGGTGTTGTATTTAAAGAAACCGTCAAATCATCCAATCCCTTAAATACAGGTTTTGTTGTATCAACAACTTGAATCGTTGTTGTATATTCTCTATTTTTATATGTATATGTCACTTCATATTTTCCTAGCTTTTTAATATTTAAATTTTTGCTTTGACATGCTACATCTTTAACACTTCCATGTTCAACTTCACTAATATAACTATTGGGATTAAATTTTCCATTAATTTCTACTGTCAGATTTTCTTTAAAATGCAGTTGTTTTTTTATAAATGTTTGATAAACAAATAAACCTATTCCTAAGACGATTACTCCAATCAAAGTAATCACTAATTTTTTTCTATTTTTCATATAGACTCCTACTCTTTTCTAAATATTCTTGTACTTTTTTAATAAACCTATCAATAACTGGTGAAAGACGTGTATATTTCTTCCATATAAAAACGGTATTTGTTGATAGTTCTGGATAAAAAGGAATGAAACAAATATTCTTTTGATTTAACACCTGATAGGCTCCTTCTACTGTAATCGCTGCTCCTTGATCATCTTGAATAAAAGGAAGAATTGCTGAAGCAAAATTATAAGAAAACATGCTGTGCAACGAAACATCCCCTTTTAACCAATTAGAAATTTCACTTTGAACAATTTCTCTATTTGTTAAAAACAATGGTAATTCTTTTAAATCCTCTTTTTTAACATAGGGCTTATGAGCCAAAGAATTAGTTTTTGAAACAATGATTCCCCATTTTTCTTGAAGCGGTATACGTAAATGATTATATTTTGAAATATCTACTGGTTCTAACAAAATCCCAATATCTACTAATCCTTGATCAACTCTTTCTTTAATCAAATCCGCATTTCCTACATAGATATCAAATTTTACAAGAGGGTATTCATCATGAAACTCTTCAATCACTTGCGAAAGAACCGTTTGTGAAGATGAAAAAATACCCGTTCCTATCATAATTTGACCAACCATTTCTTCTTCACTTTGAGTAATCTCTTGTTCTGTTTTATTAACAAGTGATAAAATTTCTTCTGCTCTTCTTCTAAGTAAAACACCCTCATCTGTGAGTTCTATTTTTCTTTTTCCTCGAATAAATAAAGGCTTTCCTAATTCATCTTCCAACTGCATTAATTGTCTTGATAATGTAGGTTGTGTCATATGTAGTTGCTTAGCTGCACGCGTAATATTTTTCTCACGCGCAACCATTAAAAAATACTGAAGTATTCTAAGTTCCATGATTTTTACCTTCCTTTTTATTTTAACCCATATTTCTTAAAAAAAATCTAAATTATTCTAAAGATTTCTAAATAATTATATTTTTTCTAAATATCCGCTTTCTATCCAGCCTATTTCTTTATTTTTGATAATATAAGCAAATTTTCCATATAATCCTATTACTTTAACATCTTCATTTTCATGAACCGTTATAAAATGATCAATATAATCATCTAAACAATAAAAGTGTTTATTTTTCAAATAAATAAATTCATTTTTGATCCATAACATTTGGTTTGTATGAATAACTTTACAAAATGAAAATTCTTCTCTTTTTTCTAAAATTTCTATTTCAAAATTTGGCCAGGAAACCTTATGATTTTCCTTATTTTCTACAAATTTGTCTTGTTTTATTCTATAGATTGGTAAAGGTTGTACAAAATGATTCTTAAAAGTTAAATTCTTACCATCATTTTCAATAATAAGTGCATTCAATTGACTGATAAATTTAACCCCTGTTCCGCCATCAATACTAATTATTTTTTTATCAAAATCCATCAAAACATCATTTTTAATTTGACTTTGATAAAAATTTGACGTTGGCAAATGACCTACTATGACATATTTTTTTAAACAATGACCTATTTTTTGAAAATCTCTTTTTTCGATAAATGAAGACAGCGGTGCATTTTGCCAATCATTTTTGTTTTCAATCCCAGCATGAATACATAAAAAATCATCGGTTTCTATTGAAGTAGGCAAACTCGCTATATAATTAAGTTCTTCTTGTAAAGATTCTCTTACAATTTTTTGTAAAATTTGTGGTTTTTCTTTCTTCAAATCTAAATGTTTTCGAGAAACAATTTGATCAATCATTCCACTTTTACCAATTTTACGTAAGTAATGTAACATTTCTTGACAAAGATCATCATCATTAATCAATGCATCTAAAGCATATTCACAATTACCTAGTAAAACATATACCCTTTGGCTTTTTTGTTGTAAATATTGAAGATAGTGTACTGTTTCTATGGCTTGTGTTCCCTTTTCTACAAAATCTCCATCAATAATCAAATAGTCTTGTGTAGTATATCGTGCTTCTTTTAAAAGCTGTTTGAAACGATCTAAATGACTATGAATATCAGAAACAACAATACATCTATAAGGTTTTTCTATATTAAGTTTTTCATGTCTTATTTCTATCATATAACACCTATTTAAAAAGGATAGAAATTCTATCCTACTTTTCTTTTTAACATTGTTTCAATAAGTTCATCATTATTTTTAGTATTTCTAAATAATAAAAGCGCATCATCTAAATTTTGACTCGCACGTGTCCCATTTAATGAATAATGAATCATATGGTTCACTTGTAGTTCTTTTTCACTTAATAATAAATCTTCTCTTCTTGTTCCAGATTTAGCTATGTCGATTGCTGGAAAAATGCGTTTTTCTTGCATTGTACGAGATAATACAAGTTCCATGTTTCCTGTTCCTTTAAACTCTTCATAAATAACATCATCCATACGACTTCCTGTATCTACAAGAGCAGTTGCAAGAATCGTCAAACTTCCCCCTTCTCTCATATTTCTAGCCGCACCAAAAAATCTCTTTGGCATATAAAGACAGTTTGGATCTAATCCTCCTGAAAGTGTTCTTCCTGATGGCGAACAAATCAAATTATAAGAACGTGTTAAACGTGTTATACTATCTAATAAAATCATTACATCTTGACCATGTTCAACAAGACGTTTTGCTCTTTCAATGACCATTTCTGATACTTTTTTATGTCGATCTGGTGTTTCATCAAATGTTGAATAAAGAACTTCCACATTATCTCCTTCAACAGCTTCTTTAATATCCGTTACTTCTTCTGGTCTTTCATCAATTAATAAAATTAAAATATGTATATCTTTATTATTTTCTTTAACAGCTAAAGCTATATCTTTTAAAAGGGTTGTTTTCCCTGCTTTTGGAGGAGAAACAATAATTCCTCTTTGACCTTTACCAATAGGAGCAAGTAAATCTATCATTCTCATCGCTATTTTTCCACTTTTGCCAACGCTAATTTTTTCATTTGGAAAAATTGGTGTTAAGCTTTCAAAGGATTTTCTTTTCATTGCTGTTTCTAAATCATAATGATTGATTTTTTGAATATGTAAAAGAGATCTAAACTTTTCAGATGCTTTTGGTTCCCTAACAACACCTGTAATAAAATCACCTGTTTTTAATTTAAATTTATAAATTTGTGATTGAGAGACATAGACATCATGAGGATCTGATAAATAATTTGCATTTCTAATAAAACCAAATCCATCAGGTAATACTTCTAAAAAACCTGTTGTAATGACTCCATCATCTAATGAATCTTTTGTATATTCTTTCTTTTCTTTTTTTGTATTTTCCATAATATCACCTCAACCATTATGTCATATTTTCTTCTTTTTAGCTATAAAAACAAAAGAAAAAGTAGATTTCTATCTACTTTATTCAACAAAGGTAAAAACATCTTTTGCTTTAATATGTTCTAAAATAAAGATTTCATTTTCATCAATATGTCCTAGTAAATTTCTTTGACCATCTACCTTCATTTCTTTTAAAACGATTTGAATTTCTCCTCGATAATGTACAAGATTGTCATTGACAATTACAACATCACCCTTGTATAGTACGCTTTATCACAAGGACGACACGGAATTTCTTTTCCTTTATAAATCATTCTTGTCCAACGTGAACGTAACATATAATTCATACAATCACCTAAATCACTATGACTTGGATAATTAAATAAAATTTCTTTTTCCAAAGCAGTAATACCCTTATCTAAATGAATCTTAAAAGGTATTCTTTTAGTTAAACCATGGGGCACAAAATCTGCTAAAAACCCTAAAGATTCATTTTTAGGAATGTTAACATACACTTGTTTCATTACTTGATCGATTACTTTAAATTCTTCATCACTAGCATAGGCATTTCCAATGATTATTTCATCTATATTGTCTAAAGCTAAACAGTGTTTTAATTGAATTTCTATCGGCATATCTCGATGTTCTTCAATGGTTGGAAGACCATCACTCACTGGCCATGGTCCATGACTTCCTTTAACTAAACTTGAAATAAAGATAGCTACTGGAATATTTTTAGCTTTCCAATAATTATTAATATCATTAATAGCTTCTAAACTTGGAGCCGTATATCTTTCTGGATAGAAATTATGACATGTAGAAATATTTTCTGGTTTAACTCCATTTTTAATAGCTGTTTCAATGACATCAATAAAACTTGTAGACATTTCAATTTTAATACCTTCTTTATTATTAATAAGAGTGGCATCCCTTTCATCGTTAAAACTAAAATCCATTCTTAAAATATCTACCCCAATATCTTTAAAAACCGAAAGTCTGTTTCTGTTGCTTCTAATCTATGAAATAATTCACTATTACAGTCACCAGAAACAATCATGCCATATTTATGAACGATTTTTGTAAAATCTTTAAAATAAGCAATAATTTCTTCTTTTGTCCCTGGTACTGAAAACATGCTTGTAAATATTTTTTTAAACCATAAGTCGATGCTTTTTTAAATAGGCATCAATTTCTTCTAATGTTTCTTGTTCTGGATATAAAGAAACACCTAACATTACTTTTTTCATAAACATCCTCCTCATAAACATTATTTTATTATGTATATACAAGTATCACAATAAATAAAAAGAGGATTTCTCCTCTTTAAACAAAAGCATGATCAATTTCAATGACGCAATGATATTCGTCACTGATTTGTTTGACTTCAGCACTTATTTTATTCTTTAAAATTTGATGACTAATTTGATCATTAGCTGGTATTAAAACATCAAATATTAAATTTGTATGATTCTTTCCTGGAACCATTCTAAAATCATGAATCGAATAATGTTCATCTATTCCTTTTACAATTTCTAAAACTTGTTGTTTTAAAGCTAATAACCTTGGATTATGCACATCCACTGGATCATAATGAATGGTCGTATGAATATGATATTTTTCTTGAATTGCTCTTTCAATATCATCGATTTCTTCATGAATTTTCATAACATCTTCTTGACAATCTACTTCCACATGAAGTGTCATAAACATTCTTCCTGGTCCATAATCATGCATCATTAAATCATGAATACCTAAAGGTTTATCATATGACATAATAAAATTTTCAATGTCATCTATCAAGGCTTTATCAGGTGCCAATCCTAATAAAGGATTGATTGTATCTTTAAATACATTAATTCCTGCAAAAATAACAATTAAAGAAACAATTGTCCCAATAATTCCATCAACTGGTAAATCAGTTATCAATGTAAGTATTAAAGAAACAAGTGTTGCAAATGTTGTCACAACATCATTTAAACTATCTTGTCCTGCAGCTTTTAAAGATGATGAATCAATTTTTTTGCCAATTTGATTATTAAAATAATACATCCATAGCTTCACTAAAATAGAAAATATTAAAATCACTACTGCAACAAATGAAAACATAACTTTTTCAGGATTAAAAATCTTAACAACTGATTCTTTTAAAGATTGAATACCTACTACTAAAATTAAAAAAGCAATCACCATTCCTGCAATATATTCATAACGTCCATGACCATAGGGATGATCTTTATCAGGATGTTTATTAGCAAGTTTAAAGCCAAATAAAGAAGCTAAATTACTTCCTACATCCGATAAGTTATTTAAACCATCTGCTTGGATAGCAACCGAATGAACAATTAAACCAATTGTTATTTTAAAAATAACTAAAACAATATTGCATATAATGGACAAAATGGAACATAACGTTCCATAAGCTTGTCTTACTTTTTGATTTTTATAATCACCATAATTTTCAATAAATCTTTGTGTTAAAAAATGAATCATGATAAAACATCATAAACAAAAATATTTTGTTTATCTACCTTTATTAATTCAACTTCTTCTAATTCTTTTAAATATTTATTTACTTTTTCTTGATTAACTTCTTTATTAGCAAGTTTTGCAAGATTTACTTGAATTTGGGGATTATCCACTTTAATATAAGCTGTATTTTCAGTTGTATAACCCGCTTTATTTTTCATTGTTTCTAGAATTGAAACATAAGCAAGTTTTGTTTCTAATCTTAAACTTTTATAATGATCAAATAATGCCTTTGGCATATAAAATTCATCCTTTGATTTTTCAATAACTTCTTTTAAACTTTCTTTAGTATATAATTCCATACTTCTTCACTCCTTTTGTTTCTATATTATACCATATCTAGAAAAAAAGAACATTGTGTTAATCTCTTTTTCTTTGCGTAAATGTACTGACATCGTCAAAACCAATTTCCTGATATTTTTTTGCTACATTTAAACAATTTTCACCAACACGATCACTTGTATGACTATCAGTACCAATGGTAATAATACGTCCTCCTAAATCATAGTAACGTTGTACCTGTTCGAAATTAGGAAATCCACATGTTTTTAAATCTCGATATCCCGATGTATTGACTTCAATACCTTTTCCTTTTTGAATAAGCGTTTTAAAGATTTCATCTATAATATCTTGATATTTTTGATGATCAACAGTTTTATCCTCATAAGGTCCATATCTTACAATATAATCTAAATGGCCTAAAACATTAAAACAATCGAAAGCTTTTACACATTTTAATGTTTCTTCAAAAAATTCACGATGTGCTTGTTCCTTGGTTTTTCCTTTAAAAAATTCACCATAATAAAATTCTGTATGATGAATCACATGAATAGATCCAATAACAAAATCAAAAGGATATTGTTGAATTAAATTTTCAATTTCTTCTTGATGATCTAAATCCAATCCCATTTCAATACCCCATTTAATTTTTATTTGATCTTTGAATTCCTCTTTTAAACTTTGAATCTCTTGATAATAGTTTTCAACATTTAATTCAAAAGAATCTATTGGATAATCAAAATCACGATGATCTGTAAAACAGATTTCATCTAAATTCATTTCTATTGCTTTTAAAACATGTTCTCTAGGATTTGCCTCACTATCCCCTGAAAAATGTGTATGCATATGATAATCTATAACTCTCATATTTTATCCTCCATTTTTCCTTATTATAACAAATAAGAGAAAATATTTCTATTTTCTCTTATTCATAAATTATCTGTTAAATTAATTTAAATCAGTTCCGTTTGATTCTATTACTTTTTTATACCAATAGAATGAATCCTTTGGTCTTCTTGATAAATCACCAGTTCCATCATCATGTTTATCTACATAAATGAAACCATAACGTTTTCTCATTTCTCCAGTTCCAGCAGAAACTAAATCAATACATCCCCATGTTGTATAAGCAATTAAATCAACCCCATTATCACAAGCAGCTGACATTGCTTCAATATGTGGTCTATAGTAATCAATACGATAATCATCATGGATTGATCCATCTTCTTCTACTGTATCATAAGCACCTAGTCCATTTTCTACGACCATTAGTGGAATTCTATAACGGTCATAGATTTTTTCTAACGAATATTGAAGTCCTAATGGATCTAAGGCCCATCCCCAATCTGAATAAGTTAAATATGGGTTACGAATACCTGCCGCAAAGTTACCTTGTACTGTATCTTCTGTTTCATGAGTTGTCACATTGTTTGTCATATAGTAACTATATGTAAACATATCAACAACACCTTCTTTTAAGACTTTTAAATCTTCTTCAGTGATATCTAAATCTATAATGTTATGCTCTTTCCAAATTCTCTTTGCAAATGGAGGATAAGCACCAAAGCATTGAACATCTCCACAATACCAGAAATTTTCTTCCATTGTTTGTTGATTTAATAAAACATCTTTGGGATCACATGTATGAGGATAAGTAATTGCTCCACCTAACATACAACCAATTTTATTTTCAGGATCAATTTCATGTCCTAATTTAACAGCTTTTGCGCTGGCAACAAATTGATAATGTAAATGTGTTAAACGTTTTTTATAATCTTCATTAGTTGTACCATTACCAAACATATTAATAACATTTAATGTGTTATTAATTTCGTTAAATGTTAACCAATATTTAACAAGTCCTTTGTATTCTGTAAAGACTGTTTTACAGTATTTTACAAAGAATTCAATGTATTGACGATCTTGCCAATCGCCATATTTTTCCACTAAATAAATTGGTGTATCAAAATGATGAATTGTGACTAATGGTTCAATGTTATATTTTCTTAATTCTTTAAATACATCTCTATAGAATTCAATACCTTCTTGATTAGGTGTTTCTTCAATTCCTTTTGGATAAATTCTCGACCAAGAAATAGACATTCTAAACATCTTGAATCCCATGTCTGCAAATAATTTAATATCTTCTTTATAATGATGATAGAAATCTGTACCTTCATGATTTGGATATAGATAATCATCTAAACATGCATAATGATCTCCGCCTTCTGGTAAAGCATCATCAAAATGAACTTGTGGTGTTGCATGAGCGTTTCCATCTTTATCGATCCAAGTTACTTTTCTTGGTTCTTTGACACTTCCACCTGTTGTAAAATCTGTTAAAGCTGGACCTCGTCCGCCTTCATTCCATCCACCTTCATATTGGTTTGCAGCTGTTGCTCCTCCCCAGAAAAATCCTTCTTTAAATCCCATTTGAATTCCTCCTTTATCATTGATTATTATTATATTCATTTTCATGTATTCGTTTACATTTTTTCATAATATGAAACATAAAAAGAGAAGATTTAATAATCTCCTCTTGTATGAAATTCTTTTTTGTTTCCAGTTACTTGATGTCTTTCTTTAAGTTTATTTTGAATATCTTCTAAACTGACACCTCGATCATTCATTAAAACAAAAGTGTGGAATAATAAATCAGATATTTCTCCAACCAATTCTTCTTTATTATCATTTTTTGCTGCAATAATTGTTTCGCTTGCCTCTTCACCCACTTTTTTACAAATCTTATCAACCCCTTCATTCAATAAGTAATTTGTATAAGATTTTTCAACTGGATGAATTTTACGATCAGCAATTGTTTTTTCCAATTCTCTAAAAATATCTCTTGCATCATAAGCTTGTACTTCATTAAAGAAGCATGAATAAGCCCCAGTATGACAAGCCGCTCCTGTTTGTTTGACATAAATCAATAAAGTATCTAAATCACAATCTAAATACATTCCTTTAATATCTTGAAAATGTCCTGATTCTTCTCCTTTATGCCATAACTTTTGTCTGCTTCTTGAATAAAAAACAGTTTGTTTAAGTTCTAACATTTTATCATAAGCTTCTTCATTGACATAAGCTAACATTAATACTTCTTTTGTTTGATAATCTTGGACAATTGCTGGAATTAATTCCATTTTATTAAAATCTGGTCTCATTATCTTGTTCTCCTTACATTTATACCATGTTTTTTACATTCATTTCTTACATCTTCAACAGTTGCTTCATTAAAATGGAAAAGTGAAGCTACTAAAGCTGCATCTACATTTGTCTTTTCAAAAACATCAATAATATCTTGAATGCTTCCACAACCTCCTGAAGCAATAACTGGAATATCAACAGCCTTACAAACAGCATTAAGCATTTCAATATCATAACCCGCTTTAGTTCCGTCAGCATCCATCGAAGTAAGCAATACTTCTCCAGCACCTAAACTTTCGCATTTTTTTACCCATTCAATTAAATCTAAACCTGTATTTTCTCTTCCACCTTTAACGTAGACATCCCATCCACTTTGATCTTCTCTTTTTTTGGCATCAATAGCAATTACTACACATTGAACACCAAATTCATCAGCTGCTTCTTTAATTAGTTGAGGATTAACAATTGCTGCAGAATTAACAGAAACTTTATCAGCACCTGAGGCAAGAATCATTCTAAAATCATCTAATGTTCTAATTCCACCTCCTACTGCTAGAGGAATTGTTAGTTCTGAAGCCCCGCGTTCAATAATATCTTTCATAATGCCTCTATCTTCATAAGAAGCTGTAATATCCAAAAAGACAACTTCATCTGCACATTGTACGTCATATTTTTTAGCAAGTTCAATAGGGTCTCCAACATCTTTTAACCCAACAAAATTAACTCCTTTAACCACTTTCCCATCTTTGATATCCAAACAAGGAATTATACGTTTTGTAAGCATTTGATTGTCTCCTTTAAATCAATTTTCTTTTCATAATAAGCTTTTCCAACGATACATGCATAATAATCTTTTTGAGCAACTTTTTGAATATTATCAAAATCTTTAATTCCTCCAGAAACAACAAATTGAATTTGACTATTTTTAGCGATTTCATCATACATTTCAAAATTAGGTCCTGTCAAAGTTCCATCTTTAGAAATATCTGTTGCTACAATATAACCAACACCAATAGATTCCAAATATTGAATAAATTCAATATAAGGCATTTGACTTGTTTCTAACCATCCTGCTGTAGAAACAAAACCATTTTTAACATCTACACCGACAACTATTTTCTCACTGCCATATTGTCTTAATGCTTCTTTTAAAAATTCGGGGTCTTTTAAAGCTGCAGTTCCTAAAATAACACGATCAATTCCTACTTTATCTAAATAGAGTTGAACTGTTTTCAAATCACGGATTCCTCCACCAAGTTCTATTTTCATTTTTGTGCTATTTCTAATTTTTTTAATCGTTTCTAAATTTTTAGCAAAACCATCTTTAGCGCCATCTAAATCTACAACATGTAAATAAATAGCTCCTGCTTTTTCAAAAGTTTGAGCAAGTTCTTCTGGATGATCACTATAAACCGTTTTTTGATTATAATCTCCTTTAAATAAACGTACTGCTTGTCCATCTTTTAAATCTATTGCTGGAATAACTAACATTCGACCATCTCCTTAAACGCAAGTAATATTTTATGCCCAACCATTCCTGATTTTTCAGGATGAAATTGGCACCCAATGACATTTTTATTTTGCACTAAAGCTGTAACTTTAGTAGTTCCATAATCTGTATACGCTACAAGATTTTCATCTTTACAATGTGCCATATATGAATGTACAAAATAAGCATCATCATTTTCATGTACATATTTCAAAATTGGTTGATGATTTGTTATATGTAATTGATTCCATCCCATATGAGGAATCTTTTCATCAATATCCATATAACGTACTGAACCTGGAATAAATCCTAGTCCTTTTGTTTCTTTTACTTCATACCCTTTTTCAAATAAAATTTGCATTCCTAAACAAATCCCAAGAATAGGAATTCCTGCCTCTTTTCGCTCTGTTAAAATATCAACTAAATGATACTTTTCTAAATTCTTCATCGCAGTAGGAAAAGTTCCTACTCCAGGTAAAACAATTCCCTTAGCTTCTTTAATAACTTTTTCATCTCTAGAAACAACAGCTTCAAGTCCAATTCTTTTAAAAGCACCGACAACACTTTTTAAATTTCCTACATTGTAATCAATAATAACAATCATTTATAAAACTCCTTTTGAAGAAACAATCTTATCTATATTTTTTTCATCAATGCGTACCGCCTCTTTTAAAGCTCTTCCAAAAGCTTTAAAACATGCTTCGATTACATGATGAACATTATTTCCATAAGCCTCATTTAAATGTAATGTTGCATTCATATTGTAAGCAACCGCTCTAAAAAATTCTTCTGTCATTTCACTTTCATAATTTCCTAAATTAACTTTAGGAATATCTACATTAAAAACAAGGAAACTTCTTCCTGAAATATCTAAATTGCATGTTACTAGTGCTTCATCCATAGGAATTGTAAAATGTCCATAACGTGTAATACCCTTTTTATCACCTAAAGCTTCTAAAATAGTTTTACCTAAAGCAATTCCCATATCTTCAACGCTATGATGACTATCTACTTCTAAATCACCATGACAAATCATTTTGATATCCATTTCACTGTGGAAAGCTAGCAAAGTCAACATATGATCAAAAAAACCAATCCCTGTTTGAATCTCTGCTTTCCCTGTACCATCTAAATTAATTTCTAAACTAATTTGTGTTTCATTTGTATTTCTTTCTAGTTTAGCTTCTCTCATGATTATTCCTCCTCAAAACGTACAGCAATACTATTTGCATGAGCATCTAAACCTTCACTTTTTGCGAAAGTTTGAACATCATCTTTAAATGTTTCTAAAACACCTTTGGGATAATAACTATAAGATGAATATTTAACGAAATCATAAACACCTAGCGCTGAATAGAATTTAGCTGTTCCTCCTGTTGGTAAAACATGGTTTGTTCCTGACATATAATCACCTAGAGGTTCTGGTGAATATTCTCCAAGGAAAATAGAACCTGCATTTTTAATATAAGGAAGTGTATTGACTGGGTTTTCAACTAAAACTTCTAAATGTTCTGGCGCTAAATAATTAGATACTTCAAAAGCTTCTTTTAAGTCTTTTACAAGAATTGCTCCTCCATAATTTTGAAGAGATTCTTCAATAATTTCTTTACGTGATAAATAAGCCATTTGTCTTTTGAGTTCAACATTGACTTTTTCAACAAGTTCTTTACTTGTTGTTACAAGCATTGCACTAGCAAGTTTATCATGTTCTGCTTGTGACATTAAATCAGCAGCAATATATTTAGGATTTGCATTTTCATCAGCAATAACTAAAACTTCGCTTGGACCTGCCACCATATCAATATCGACAACCCCATAGCTTAATTTTTTAGCTGTCGCAACAAAGATATTTCCTGGTCCTACGATTTTATCTACTTTTTCAATTGTTTCTGTTCCATTAGCGATAGCAGCAACCCCTTGTGCTCCCCCAAATTTATAAATAGTATCTACTCCTGATACTTTAGCAGCTGCGATAATTACAGGATTAACTTTGCCATCTGCTTTAACCGGTGTAATAATGACTAAATCTTTAACTCCAGCCAGTTTTGCAGGAATGGCATTCATTAAAACTGTTGAAGGATAAGCAGCTGTTCCACCTGGAACATATAAAGCAACTCTTTCAATTGGTCTTGCCATTTGTCCCATGATCACTCCGTTATCTTTATATAATGACCATGATTTATCAATTTGATTTTTATGGAATTCTGTAATTTGTTGTTTTGTTCTTTCAAGGATTCTTATGTAATCTTGATCCACTTGTTTTAAAGCTTCTTCTTTTTCTTGATTTGAAACAACGAAATCATTTTCATCTTTAATTTGATAACCATCAAATTTTCGACAATAGTTGATCAAGGCTTGATTTCCATTTTTTCTAATATCATTAATAATATCATTTACAGCATTATTAACTTCTATCGAAATTTCTTCTTTTCGATTATTTAATTTTTGTGCAATTCCTTTTAAATTCCCATCATACTCAATTACTTTAAGCATCTTAATTTCCCCCTATTACTTTTTCTAATTGATTTACAATATTCATAATTTCATCCTTCTTAAATTTAAAAGCTACCTTATTAACAATCATTCTTGTTGAAATATCGCTTACTTTTTCAATTACTTCTAGACCATTTGCTTTAAGAGTTGAACCTGTTTCCACAAGATCAACAATGGCATCAGAAATACCTGTCACTGGTCCAAGTTCAACTGACCCTTCTAATTTAATAATTTCCACATCTTCTTGTTTAGAAGCAAAATATTTCTTCGCAACATTTGTATATTTGCTAGCAATCTTTTTACGACGATTAAATACTTTATTTCGATATTCTGGATAAGCAGCTACTGCGAAATAACATTTTCCTATTTCCAAATCTAGAAGTTCATAGTAATCTTCAAAATCTACATCATCCAACGTATCCTTTCCTACAAAACCAATATCAACAATCCCATGTTCCAAAAATGTAACAACGTCATTGGGTTTACCAAAAATCATTGAAATTCCATCTTTTGTTTCAATTAATAATTCTCGATCTTTATTAAAAATAGGATCCATATCAAAACCTGCTTCTGCAAGCAGTTTACATACTTGTTTTTCGATTCTTCCTTTAGTAATAGCTATTTTAATCATGTTACTCTCCCTCTTTTTCAATGGCTTTTAAAATATGATTCATATGAAAGCAGAACCCAACAGCTGTTTTATCAACATTAAATCTAGGAAGCAAATCATCATAACGTCCTCCTGATAAAATTGGATTTGCACTTTGATCACTATATCCTTTAATCATAAAGCCTGTATAATATTTCATGGTTGGAACCATTCCTAAATCAAAAATAATTCCTTCTTTACTATCTAATGATTCATAAAGATCTTTTAATTCTTGTAATGCCCCTAACAAAACAGAATCTTGACATTTATCCATCATTTGATGAAGTAAATCAATATTTCCAAAGCATGTTGGTAAAGATAACAGCAATTGATTTAAGCTTTCTTCAAAATTATTTTTTGAAATAAAACGTTTCATTTCACTAATATCTCTTAATCTTAAAATATCTTCAAGTTCATTTCTTTGGTTTCCAACTAATTCTAATAAACGATTATAGAATTTAGCAGAACCTAATTCCAAAAGAATATTTTTTAAAGAAATTCCTGGTAATGATTCTTGAATCATTGTCATGACTTCCTTATCTCCTTGAAGTCCAGATTTATTCATTAACTCTACACCACCTTGGAAAAACTCACTACTTCTTCCTTTATGCATTGTTTCTTTACGATAAACTTTTCCAAAATAACTATAGCGTGCTTCACCTGTATTGGCACTATTGGCATATAATCTAGCTAGTGGTATTGTGAAATCTAAACGCATGGCAACGTTTTTACCTTCGTGATTGATATATTGAAACATCTTATCAACAGTAAAACCACAATCTAGTTTTGTATATAAATCAACATATTCAAATGATGGCATTAATACTTCATTGTATCCATAATTTGAAAAAACATGTCGTAAATGATTTTCAATTTCCCTTAATTTTTCAACATTGGTAATAATTGCATCTATACTCTCTTCAGGTATTAAATATTTAAACTCTTCCATAAAAATCCCCCTTTATTAAAAAAACGAGTCATCTAATGACTCGTTTCAACATCATTAGATACAGCTTAATTGTGATAGACAAAATGGGCTGTATCATAAATGATATAACCCTACTTTTTCCAATGATGATGATGTAATTGTGTGTTATTTAGTATTTTCATAGTAATCACCTCTTGTTGTGCTTTATTCTAGCATAGATTGTATACAAAGAAAAGATGATTATGTATTTTTATGAAATATTTTATACTTTAAATACTTTATTGTATGCAAATCATAAGTTGTAATTTTTAATTTTTTGATAATTGATTGTATACAATTTTTATCGTGATAAAACACGTTGTGTAGTATTTTTATTATCACGATAACTTATTTATATGATAACTTTTTCTTAATTTATTCATTTATTATTATTAAAGATGTATGATAGCCCTAGGAGGATATAACAATGGAATATATTGAAAGAGTATTAACAAACTTAAAAGCTAAAAATACTGATCAACCTGAATTTATCCAAGCTGTTGAAGAAGTATTAGAAAGCTTAGAACCAGTAATCAAAGCTCATCCTGAGTATGAAGATATGGCTATTTTAGAAAGATTAACTGAACCAGAAAGAACTTTAATGTTTAAAGTACCTTGGATGGATGATCAAGGTAAAGTTCAAGTAAACAGAGGATATCGTATTCAATTCTCTAGTGCTATTGGACCTTATAAAGGTGGTTTAAGATTCCACCCTTCTGTTAACCTTGGAATTATTAAATTCTTAGGATTCGAACAAATTTTCAAAAACTCATTAACAACACTTCCTATTGGTGGTGGTAAAGGTGGCTCTGATTTCGATCCACAAGGTAAATCAGATGCTGAAGTTATGAGATTCTGTCAATCATTCATGACTGAATTATATCGTCACATTGGACCTAGCGTTGACGTACCTGCTGGAGATATCGGTGTTGGTGGTAGAGAAATCGGATATTTATTTGGACAATACAAACGTATTAAAGATGCTTATGAAAACGGTGTTTTAACTGGTAAAGGAATGACTTATGGTGGTTCATTAATTAGACCAGAAGCTACTGGGTTTGGTGCTGTATACTATGGCAAAGAAGTATTAGCTCATTTCAACGATACTTATGAAGGAAAAACAATTGCTGTTTCTGGATATGGTAACGTTGCTTGGGGTGTATGTATCAAAGCTAAAGAATATGGAGCAAAAGTTGTTTCTATTTCTGGTAGAGATGGATACGTTTATGATCCTGATGGAATCAATACTGATGAAAAAATTGATTTCTTATTAAAAATTCGTTCATCAAATGATGTTAAATTAAAAGACTATGCTGAAAAATTCGGATGTGAATTCCATCCTGGTGAAAAACCATGGGGATTAAAAGTGGATATGGCTTTCCCTTGTGCTACTCAAAATGAAATTGGTGAAGAAGAAGCTAAACAATTGATCGCTAATGGATGTAAATACATCATCGAAGGTGCTAACATGCCAAGTACACCTGAAGCAATTGCTTACTTTACAGCAAATGGTGGTACTTTAGGACCTGCAAAAGCCGCTAACGCTGGTGGTGTTGCTGTTTCAGCATTAGAAATGTCTCAAAACTCTATGAGATATAACTGGACAAGTGAAGAAGTTGATGAAAAATTGCATAATATCATGAAATCAATTTTCAACAACTCTGTTGCTGCTGCTGAAAAATATGGATTAGGATTTGACTTAATCAAAGGTGCTAATATTGCTGGTTTTGAAAAAGTAGTAGAAGCTATGATTTCTCAAGGAATCTATTAATAAACAAAAAGAATGGACAGGAGATTAAATCTCTTGTCCATTTTTATATTGATTAAATTTTTTATCTAATTCTTCATAAAATGATGTAGCGTTTACTAAATAAATATTTTTTGTATGATTATTAAATTGTAATTCAATTCGATGTTTTGAATTAAGTGAATATGCTGTTAAATCCTTAAATTCAATCATTTGAGGCATAAAACCGATCCCCTTAAAGAAATATACTAATAAACCATCTTCAAAAACAGAAGCGTTAAAACGTATTAATAAAGTAGGAAGTACCCCTAACGCTAGTAATAAAACAACCACTAATTTCATTCGATCATAACGAAAATGAATTCCACTAAACACACATAAAATAACCAAAATAATTGAAATAGCGACCATTCTTAAATCTTTATATTTAAACATAACTTTTCTCCTTTAAAGATAAAAAAAATGGTGGTTCCGGGCGGAATCGAACCACCGACACGAGGATTTTCAGTCCTCTGCTCTACCGACTGAGCTACGGAACCATCATTTGGCGGTCTGGACGGGACTCGAACCCGCGACCTCCGCCGTGACAGGGCGGCATTCTAACCAGCTGAACTACCAGACCATTTTGGTTGCGGGAGAAGGATTTGAACCAACGACCTTCGGGTTATGAGCCCGACGAGCTACCAGACTGCTCCATCCCGCGATATTAAGTTTTTTTAATAAATGGCGGAGATTGAGGGATTCGAACCCCCGCAGGACGTTAATCCTCTGCTGGTTTTCAAGACCAGTCCCTTCAGCCAGACTTGGGTAAATCTCCGCAATAGTAATGGTGGACCCTGTAGGACTCGAACCTACGACCGATCGGTTATGAGCCGATAGCTCTAACCAACTGAGCTAAGGGTCCGCAGTATATGCCCTATAGGCACCTTAAATAAAAATGGTAGCGGGAGGGGGATTCGAACCCTCGACCCTCCGGGTATGAACCGAATGCTCTAGCCAGCTGAGCTATCCCGCCATAATATTTTTTATTAAATTAATTGGTGGAGCCAAGCGGGATCGAACCGCTGACCCCCTGCGTGCAAGGCAGGTGCTCTCCCAGCTGAGCTATGGCCCCAATTTTTATAAATGGTCGGGAAGACAGGATTTGAACCTGCGACCCCCTGGTCCCAAACCAGGTGCACTACCAAGCTGTGCTACTTCCCGAAAAAAATGGCGCGCTAGGCAGGAATCGAACCCACAACCTCTTGATCCGTAGTCAAGCACTCTATCCAGTTGAGCTACTAGCGCATATCAATGGTGCCCAGGGCCGGAGTCGAACCGGCACGGATTTTAAGGTCCGCAGGATTTTAAGTCCTGTGCGTCTACCAATTTCGCCACCTGGGCATTCATTAATGGAGGTTCCTACCGGACTCGAACCGATGATGACAGAGTTGCAGTCTGTTGCCTTACCAACTTGGCCAAGGAACCACTTCTTTATTTTGCTTCGCGTCTCTTATCACGCTGCCCCATTATTATATGCTATAAAAAATTTTTTTGCAATAGTTTTTTATAATTTTTTACAATCTATTTTTTATGGATTTAAAATTTTATACGTATATTCATCGTTTTTTTGATTTTATTTTTTAAAAAAAATTCTATGAGAAAACTCTCATAGAACTTTTATTATTCACTTTTAGCATTAGAGGCTGCGATTTTTACTTTAGCCCAATAATTAGCCATTATCTTTCTTGTTTCAGCATTATAGTTAAAGACTTCATCATATTTATTTGTTCTAATTGGATTATAAGCATTAATTCCTTTAAAGTCATTTTGCGCTAAATCGTTCATAACTTCCGTGTTTGGTGAAGTATACCCTACATAAGATGAATTACCATAAGCTGCTTCATAACTTGAAACATAATTAATGAATTCATGTGCTAAATCTACATGTTTTGAACTTTGTGGAATAACCATAGCATCACACCATATATTTGTCCCTTTATTTGGCATGTAATAACCAATATTTTCATTTTCTGACATGACATATGTCGCATCCCCTGAATATATTAATCCTAAAGCTTTTCTAGCTTGAGCCATATTATCAATAATTTCATCCGTTACAATTTCTGGTGACATCGTATTAACACACTCTAAAAGCCAATTATAAGCTTCTGCAAGCTCTTTTTCATTATCAGTATTCATAGAATAGCCAAGTGCTTTTAAAGCCATCATAAATGAATCTCGTTCCGAATCGTATAAATAAATGTCTCCTTTATATTTTTGATTCAAGAAAATATTAAAACCTTGTTCTTTTAAATCTTTTTCACTTACTTTTGTTTTATCATAAACGATTCCTACACTTCCCCAAAAATAAGGAACAGAATATTCATTATTCGGATCATAAGATAAATTTTTAACAGAATCATTAATATCTTCTAAGCAAGTGATTTTATCTTGATCTAATGGTTGAATAAGCTTTTCTTGTTTTAATCTTTCAATCATATAATCACTTGGAATTAAAACATCATAAGCTTCACCATTAGCTACTTTAATATACATTTGTTCATTCGAATCGAATAAATCCATAACTACTTTGCATCCCGTTTGTTTTTCAAAATTAGAAAGCAAATTTTCACCCGTATACTCCCCGGCATTATAGACATGTAAAGTTTGTCCTGCATATTTTTTAGTCGAAGAAGTTGTTTTTTGAACAAAAACTAGTCCCATACATACACATGCTGCAACAATTCCAGCAATAATTCTTGGTGCTTTATTTTTTTCTTTAAGTTCTGTCGTTTGAACTTTTCTTTTTTCTCTAATCACCGGAACAACATTGACAAGAATTAAAACAATCGTAATAAAAATTACAATTAAAGTTGAAATAGCATTAATACTAGGATTTACACGTTTTGACATTGTATAAACCATAATACTCAAGTTTTTAATTCCTTTTCCTGTAACAAAATAAGAAATAATAAAATCATCAAAAGACATTGTAAAAGCAATCAAAGCCCCTGAAACAATACCAGGCATGATTTGTGGTACGATAACTTTAATTAAAGCCATCCAAGGTGTACACCCTAAATCCATTGCAGCATCCGCTAAATTTGGATCTAGAGAGCGAATTTTAGGCATAACAGATAATATAACATAAGGAATGCAAAATGCGATATGTGCCAATAATAATGTTGCAAAACCTTTTTCAATATTAAAGGTAATAAAGAATAACATTAAGCCAATCGCTGTAACGATTTCTGGATTCATCAAAGGAAAATCGTTGATTTGCATAATCAAATCATGAACGACTTTTTTAGATTTTGATAAACCTATCGCACTAATCGTTCCTACCACAGTTGATATAACTGTTGCAATAACAGCTACTAAAATCGTTATATACAATGATTCCATCATTGATGCATCAGATAACATTTTTGTATACCATTGCATTGAAAATCCTGTAAAATGCGTTAATGATTTACTAGAATTAAATGAAAACACAATCATAAAGCCAATTGGTAAATAGAAAAATAAAAGCATTAATCCCATTAATATCTTTAAAAATGAACGTTTTTCTTTTTTCATGCTTTTTTCTCCTTTCTATTACCAGAATTACGTTTTTCAACATATCTTACTAAATACATGATAGCCATCATTACAAAAGCCATAATAACAGAAACAGCAGATCCAAAATTCCATTCTCCTACAGTAATAAACTGATTTTCAATAACATTACCAATTAAGAAATATTGACCTCCACCCAATAATTTAGGAATGAAGAATGAACTTACTGCCGGTAAAAAGACAAGTGCTATTCCACTAATAACTCCTGGTATTGAAAGAGGAAAAGTAACTTTCCAAAAAGTTTGATAGCGATTTGCGCCTAAATCAGAACTTGCTTCCAATAACGATTTATCCATTTTAGATAAAGATGTATTGATTTGTAAAATCATAAAAGGAATAAAGTTATAAACCATTCCAAGTAAAACAGCACCTTCTGTATAAAGAAGTTGTGTTGATTTAAATCCTAATAAATTCAATAATGATTGTAAAATACCTCCATCAGATAAAATACCAATCCAAGCGTATGTTCTTACAAGCATATTGATCCACATTGGAAGTGTAATTAATAATACAAGAATATTTCTTGTACGATCTTTACATTGAGAAATAAAATAAGCAATTGGATATCCTAACAAAATACAAATAATTGTTGTTTTAAATGCAATTGAAAGAGATCTCCATAAAATAAGTAAGAAATCATGATCGGTAAAAAACTTAGCAAAATTTTGTAAAGTAAAACTAAAATTAACAACAGTATTTCCACTATCAGTTACTGCATAAAAAGCAATAAGTAATACTGGCAAAAGTAGAATAATAATACTCCAAATAATATAAGGTAAAGCTAGTTGAGAAAATTTTTTCATCTAGAATCCCATCTTTTCCATAACATGAATATCTTCTACTTCAAAAGTCAATCCGACCTCTTGACCTTCTTCTACATAATCTGTTGTATGTACTTTTAGTTCTCTACCTTCTGTTGAAAATGTTACTTGATAAATTCCTTCTTTTATGTTTTCAGGATCAAAATCATAATCTACATAAATATCCACTGCTTCATCTTCATTTGATAATTTCCATCCAATAGCATTAGCCCATGTTTTTAAATCTGTATCTAAAGCCACTGATTCTTTAATTTCATCAACTGTTTTAAAGAAGTTAAAGGCACTTACTGCTTCATTTGCTTTTTCATTTTTTACATATTTTTGATCAACAACAATAATTTTTCTAGAAACAGATAATCCTGATGATGTTTGGAAAGTAACAGTGTACTCACCTAATTCTTCTTTTAAATTATGTTCAATTTTACTAATTGAAATATAAGAATCATCACTTTCTTTCCATGCTTGTGCATCTGCTCTAGCAATCAAATCATTATCATCTAAAGAAGCAACTTCTTCAATATCTACATAAAAATCATTTGCTGAAATTCTCTCATCACTATATTCACTTTCTACATCATGATTTTTAATGACATTCATATTAACTTTAACAGTTGTCCCAGGAACAGTTTCTACCATTGCTTCATTCCAAACGCCTTTAAATAAAACACTTAAAACTTCTCCTGTAATTTTTCCTTGTTCTAAAGGCACTATATCAATATCTTCTGGTCTTAAAACAACATCAACTTTTTCATTTGGTTTAAAACCAAAATCAACACAATCAAAGATTTGATCATCAAATTTAACTTTATAATCTTCAATCATTACACCTGAAATAACATTACTTTCACCAATGAAATTTGCAACATATTTATTAACAGGTTCATTGTATATTTCTTGAGGAGTCCCTACTTGTTGAATTTCTCCACCTTTCATAATAACAATCTTATCTGACATTGTTAACGCTTCTTCTTGATCGTGTGTTACATAAATAAAAGTAATTCCTACTTCTTGTTGAATTCTTTTTAATTCATATTGCATTTCTTTTCTAAGTTTTAAATCTAAAGCACCTAATGGTTCATCTAATAATAAAACTTTTGGTTCATTTACTAAAGCTCTAGCAATGGCAATACGTTGTTGTTGCCCACCTGACAATGTTGTTACATTTTTATTTTCAAAACCTTCTAAACCAATAAGTTTTAACATTCTCATGACTTTTTGATCAATAACATCTTTTGACATCTTTTTTATTTTTAAGCCAAAAGCAATGTTATCGTAAACATTCATATGTGGAAATAACGCATACTTTTGAAAGACTGTATTTAATTCTCTTTTATAGGGTGGTAATTCCTTTATATCTTCATCATCAAAGATAACAACCCCTTCATCTGCTTCTAAAAAGCCACCTAAAATACGAAGTAACGTTGTTTTTCCACAGCCACTTGGTCCAAGCAGTGTAACAAATTCATTTTCATAAATATCTAAGTTAATTCCTTTTAAAACAATTGTTCCATCAAATTCTTTAACAATGTTTCTAAATTTAATGAGTACCTTTTCTTCCATCGTTTTTCTCCCCTTTTAAAATATTGGTGGTGTTGATACCCAAATCACTTTCGCTAGAGTATCATGTTTATTGACTATGTAATGTGGTAAATTTCCTTTTAAATAAAATGTTTCTCCCTTTTTTACCTCATATTCTTCATCACCATTCATTAATGTAATTTTTCCATGAATAACATATCCAA
>OGXW01000075.1_pt1 | contig 58393 bp, 45 predicted proteins | sample 1576341 | NCBI WGS metagenome assembly OGXW01 (sample SAMEA3541592, study PRJEB24748) | human gut metagenome | biome: human gut; feature: human-associated habitat; material: faeces | place: China | collected 2012
GCTGATTTATCTGCTGCTGGCGTGGGTACCCTCGGTGGTCTGCTATGCGCTGGCAGCACCCCACCCCGGCGGAGCCCTGCTGGCGGCGCTGCCGGTGGCACTGGCGCTGGCGGGTGTCTCCATGGTGCTGGCTGTTCTGCTGGGCTGGGCTGTGGCGCTGCTCAACCGCCGCGCTCGGCACAAAAGCCTTGTCACCGTGGTGGGTACGCTGCTGTTTCTGGCGGTCTATTATGCAGTATTCCAATGGGTGGGCAACGCGGTGGATGCCCTCGTGCTGGATGCTGTGCAGGCGGGCGCTGCTGCCAGTCGTGCCGTTGCACCGCTGCATCTGCTGGGCTTGGCCGCAGTGGGCAGCGCTCCCGCACTTCTGCTATTGCTGGCGCAGGCAGCAAAGAGCAGCCCTACAACGTATCGTATGTAATGTCGTCTACCTCCGATGAATCCGGCGTATGGGTGGAAGGCTACGTGGTTGGCTACATCAAAGGCATGACCTGGAGCTCTGGCGCCACTTTCAGCAACGACCTCACCGGTGTTTCTGAAGACGATTACAAGAACACCAACATGATACTGGCAGGCACCTCCACCGGCAACACCACATCGGTATCCATTCCCTGCGGCATCAAAGCCGGTAGCACCCGCGACATCCTGGGTCTGCGCAATAACCCCTCCATTTACCTCAAACACGTCAAGGTAAAGGGCGACATCACAAAATACTTCGGCGTTCGCGGTGTGAAAAACATTTCAGAAGCTGAGATTATAGAATAACAGAAGCGCTGCGGTTCTCTAAGCGTTAACATTACAGACACCCCGCCGCGATGCAAAGCTAAAGCGCGGCGGGGTGTATTAAAATATAAGGTCTAAAGATTCTGCTAAATGAAAAAACTTTTACTTTTGGCGTTGTGTATGTGCTGCTTTGCTCTGAGCGACGCCACCTACAAACCGGGCTATTACGACAAGATGGAGGGCAAACGCCGCGAAGCCCTCAAGCAGGCTGCCAAAGAGTGTGTGAAGCAACACACCATGCTCAACTACACCAACCTGCCCAACAACTGGATTTACACCGACGTTTATCCCGACCTCTACAACGGGCAGAAACGCTGGTGGGAGATGTACAGCAACGAAATTTATCTCATACGCAACGGTCAGAGCGGCCTACAGTCGTTCCGCGACTGCCACATGCAGCGCGAGCACTCGGTGCCCAAGTCGTGGTGGGGAAGCGACGACTCGTCGCCTGCCTGGACGGATATCTACAATCTGTATCCCAGCGACGGACCGGCCAATCAGGCCAAGCTCAACTATCCGCTCGGCCCCGTTGACCCCAACAATGCCAAGTTCAACAACGGCGCCACCAAGGTAGGCGTTCCGGCACCCGGCTTCGCCGGTGGTTCGGGCATGGTGTTCGAACCCGCTGATGAATACAAGGGTGATTTCGCACGCGCCTATTTCTATGTCTTTACGGTATACGACAACCTCAACTGGACGGCCAACTCCATGGGCAACCGCAACGAATGGCCCACACTGAAGCCGTGGGCTTACGAGATGCTGCTTCAGTGGTCGCGCCAGGACCCCGTGAGCCAGAAAGAGATTCAGCGCAACGACGCCGCCGAACGTCAGCAGGGCAACCGCAACCCGTTTGTCGATTTCCCCGAACTCGCCGAATATATCTGGGGCACCAAAAGCACCGAGATTTTCTATATCAAAGACCAGAACGGCGGCACCACGCCTCCCATCACCGGCGACCCGGAACTGACAGCGCCCATCAACGGCGAAGCCCTTGACTTTGGCGAAACGGCCGTCAACGGCGTTAACCAGACGGCGCTGATTGTCAACGGCACCAACATGACTTCAGCCCTGACCATGCGCGTTACCGGCACCGACCGCAGCATGTTCTCCCTGAGCAGCAACTCCGTGCCGGCAGCCAGCGTCAACGCCCAGGGTGGCACCAAAGTAGATGTCTTCTACCGTCCCACCGCCACCGGCACACACACGGCCAACATCACCATCTACGACGGCGGTCTGAAGGCCGAACAGCAGGTCAATGTGGTGCTGAAAGGCCAGGCGCTTCCCAAACCTAATCTCACCGCCGTAACGGCCACTGCTCCCACATCGCTGACCGACTCATCGTATGTGGCCAACTGGACAGCCGCCGCCGAGGTAGTGGATTATTACATAGTAACGCGCACACAATATCTGCCGTCAGGCACCGTAACAACCACCGAAGAGGCTCCCTCAAACAGCCTGCAGATAACAGGCCGCCGATCCGATTGCGACGAGACCTATTCCGTGCAGTCGTCGCGCCTGGGCTTCACCTCACCGGCCTCCAACACAATGCTTGTAAAGGCTTCCGGCGTTGAAGGCATCGAGGCCGAACCGCTGATGATAGGCTGGACAAACCGGGGCTTTATGGTACTCGCCGACCGGCTTCTCAACCTCCGCGCCTTAACCCCCGACGGCAGAACAGTTTACTTCGCCGCTGAAGCTCAACGAGGCACCGAAGTAGAACTCCCTGCCGGAATATACATCATCACTGCCCAAGGCGGATTCTCGCCCGTAAAAATTGTGGTGGCTCAATAAATCCAAACCCTGCAACAGCATCCATAACCGGAATCCCGATACAGCAAACCCGGACAATTAGCATCAATGCCGAATTGTCCGGGTTTGCTATGCTGAGCAGACGGTCAGTCTACGATAAAGGTAGTGTAATCGCAAATATATTTGTCCTGAATGGACGAATCATTCACCCAACGACCTATCTTATATTTCAGAATTTTGGTTTCATGACCTTTCGGCAGAGTGTCCTGTGCATTCTTCAGATCAGTGAGATAATTCGGGTTAAACTCTACCCTAATCCTTATCTTCTTACGGATGTCTTTTTGCGGCCAGACAAAAGTACAGGTATAATCAATCGGGTCCCAGCTTGCCATTTCTGTACGAAACCTCGTCATAGTTGGACATATCACTTTGGCACCTGAACCATAATGTGTAAAGATCTTTACCGGACTATCATTCCCCGGAACAGGGATGGTATCACCGAGATAATAATTTTTCCCTTGATACTCAAAGTAGTAACCGGGAAGTTTAATACCGCCCGTTTCTAAAAGGTTGGTGCCACTGCTGTTTTTTATCACCAGCCATAAGTCCAGGAAATCATAATCTGTTCCCTGCATAGGCTGAGAGAAGACTTTTTCCCAACGAGGTAAAAGTTCACTTGGTTCTTCCGTATTCCCCGGGTTCGGATTGTCATTATCATCCGGTATATTCGGTTCGTCATTGCTGCAGGCACTCATCAGCGCGAATACAATCGCGCCCATCATCACAAGCAGCAGTTTTTTGAATTTTAAATCTCTCATATCTCCATCTTTTTATTTGACAAGTACAAGACTAAGTTTGTGCATAATTTAAGGATTTTTAGTTCGACGCAAATATAATTAAAGAATCTTGAAAATGTTACATTAATTTTGTTAAATAGTGTTAACAGGAAATTTGAAAATTATACACTTTTCTTGTCGTGAATCATGTGCTCAGCTTTAGCAGGACATAAACTATGGAAACATGCCACAATTTGGCTAATTACAGCCCAAATTTCTTTAGTAAAAAATCTATTTGCCAAATCAGCAAAGGGCGATTTTATTGATTCGTATTGTTTGATTCAATCCTTGTCTTACAGAGAGAAGGTATTATCCTAAAAAAACTCCTCACAAAGATATGTTCATGCTGAGCGTCCGTGGCTAATCTGGGAGCTCAATTATTAAAATATCTAAACGGCGGTGAGATCTAATATGATGGCATTGAGGGTAAAAAAAAGAGTGTGTCATAAAGGAGGCTGATGCCCCTCTATGACACACGTTCTGAAGTCTTGTGTATGCGGACTATATGTCCGTAGGGTTATTCTTTTATAACCACTTTGCGGGTCTTGTTGCCACGTTTCTCAATGTAAGACCCCATTCAACAAAAAATGTTAATTGCCGGCAGGGTTGATGTGGCAGAAAATGTAATTGTCAGTCGAGGTCATTGTGCCGTCAGGAAACATTATTTCCAACGTATATTTATGGCCTTTGCAATTAGCATAATTATGAAACGTATTGTCCTCGTTCGTCAGGCCGGGTATGTATTCTATTCTCACAGAAACATCCGGACAAAGAGCATATCCTGTCTTGGCACCCCAATTTGACATCTCTATGGAATGATTCTGCGCGTATGCGTCAACATCTTTATAACCGCTTTCTATGTATCTGAATGCGGACGTATAACCGACCCTGAACAGCCCTGTAACGTCAGCCCCCTGAGGATAACGTTCTCCCCACGAGCTATCAGTTGCTATAGCTTTGAAACCTATTACCGGACGACCGAGAAACTGCCGCTGATTTTCCGGCCAGTAAGCCGCTGTTTTCTTTGAGTAAGCTGTATCTCCATACAGACGGCTGATGCGGGTAAACTCTTCAGGAGCCGAGTCCTGATTAATGTAATTACCGCTGAACGTTATTAAATTCGCTTTCTCGTTCCTCTCTTCGGGAGTAAGGTTTCGCAGGTCGCTGACAGAGAAACCTGTAGGTTGCAGATAGGAAACAGCCAGACTGTGGATCAACAGACCCGGCTCATTGTCATCATCGCTGCATGACGTCAGGAGTGACAGTGCTGTCAGTATTACTCCTGCAGCTAAAAGAATCTTTGTTTTCATCTTATGCCGTTTTATTTAGTTGGATATATGTGTTTGATAATCTTCAGCTTGTAGGGAAATCGAACGGGCCTGAGCCTGCATTAGGGTTCGGTTCTTCAAGGATGTATTCATCGCCTGTCATATCGAAGATGCCATTGAGGTAATATCCATCGTACATACCGCTCCAACCCCAATTACAAAGCACATATTCCTCTGTCTCGGTTCTTTCCGAAAGAATATCATACCCGTTAATGGTGTTCACTCTTTGTTGTACCTTCCGTTGCATTTCCATGAAACCATGAAGCAACCATATATGGCGATTACCGCCAATATCATTATTCTCAGTTGAGCCTAAGACTATAACCGGACGAAGTAGTTCCAGTTCATTACGCACATCCGCCTCGTAATAGAATATTTGTCTAGGATTTTTTTCTGTAGGCAATTTTACGAGTGTATCTGTAGCTTCTTCGTAACCACACTGGTGAAGTACATTAACCAACTGAGGCAAATCTGCCCCTGTCCCATTTTCCAGGTAATAGAAATCACCAATACCAGGTCTTCCAATCACTTCCATGAACCGTGCTATCTGATCCATTGCGTCGTCAGAAGGATGCGACTGCGTCATAGCATCCCAGTTAAAATTGTAACCCTGGAATGAAGCCGGCTTATGATAAATCGACATCGCTTGAGCCACAGCAACTCCACCGCACCCTACATACGACTTATGTCCTGAAACCATCGGTGTGTATTTATTATAGGGTGAACCTTGATCCCATTTCACCTTACATAAAGGTTCGGTCTTGATCGTTGTCTGCCATGGGAAATTTACCGTATAAGGTATCCCGTCGCCTACAGCCATAGTATCGGGGTCTTCCACGAATTCGCCTATGCGACTTACAAACGCTTTCACTCCATTGTCGGGAAGATTTTGCAAATCAAGATTTCCTTTCTCTGAGATTGCAAGCACTTCGGGGAGGGCAGGAGTAGCCGACATTATCGCAAACCCCTGATTGTCTTCGTAATTGAAAACATAGATTATAGGTTCTTCACCCGACCGAGTTGTTGGAGTCATACTTTTTCCGTATGACACACAGGAGGAAATCACCGGTTCTTTCCCTCGTGTTTCAGGATAGAAATTTCCACGAACCTTTATAAGATTCTCTCTCGCTTGTTCTTGAGAGATTTTACCATCTCTCCTTGTTTCGTTTTGAGGAATGCTCAACTCATTCTCCATCTGAGAACATGAAACAAGCATTAACAAAACAGTGAAAAATAAAATGATTTTTTTCATCGCTTGCTTTGTTTTAGATTAAACTTTTCTATTCTATTGCCTAATTTCTAATTAAAATATAGGCAGTAAGTTCATAAAAAAATTTACATCATTCGTTCTGGTGGCAAAGTTAAACAAAAAACAAACAACGCAGCATAAAAAATTTTATGTTGTACAACATAATTTAAATTAAATATATTATCCTATGATTACATTTCACCATATTGATTTAAAAATTTCCTTACCTCATTATTAATATATAACAAAAAAAACGGAGGCTGTGAAAACATCTTTTTGACACAGCCTCCGTTAACAGGTATGCTTTTTAAGCTATCAATATTGAGTTTCTATTTCTTTATAACTACTTTGCGGGTCTTGTTGCCGCGTTTCTCAATGTAAATGCCGGAGGCAGGATTTGCCACCTTCATGCCCTGCAGGTTGTAATAAACCGGTGCAACCTGTGCATCTTCATCTTCGAGATCTGTGATGCCGCTATTGTCTTTCTCTATAGCAGAGAAGTTCTTCCATCCGGGAGCAGCTTTGCAGGCAGCTATTGACTCTTCAGGAACATACAGCACGCAATTGGCTGCGAAGGGCGAGAAGACTGCATCTGCAGATACTGCGGGAGGCGTTATGGCACGGCAGGTCAGCTTGGTTATGTTTTTGGCACTGCTGAAGACTGACGAGCCAATGCTGTCGAGTGTGGAGGGGAAGGTGAGCTCGGTAAGGCCTGAGCAGCCGTAGAAGGCATACTGGTAAATTGCCTTTAGGCCGTGGTGCAGACCAACGTTCTTCAGTTTGCGGCATGCGTTGAAGATCTCTTTTGTGAGAATTTCCACACCGCCGGGAATGTCTATTGACTCCAGTGAGCCGCAGTTATAGAACGAGCCGTCGATAGAGGTGAGGGTGGAGGGCAGGTTGATGTCAACCAGGCTGTCGTTCTGATAGAAGCAGCGGTAGCCGAGCGATGTGAGGCCTTCAGGAAGCACATACTTCTTCACCGGACGCATATATGCGAAGCAGTTGCCGGGGATGGACTTAATGCTTGCGGGTATGGTGATAGTCGTGCCAAGGGGCTCTTCGCCGATGAACACTTTACCTGTCTTTACAGCTGACGCCGATGAGTAAACACGGCAAAGCGGGTTGGCATTGTTGTTGAAGAAGTTGATTTTGCACCAAGCCTCCAGGCTGGCAATGTGCAACTCGTTGATGCCTGAGCTATAGAAGGCGTTGTTGCCGATATTGGTAATGGAAGCCGGTATGGTGACGCTCTTCACGGTTTTATTGCTGGCAAAAGCGCTTTCGTTAATGGTATTCACCACGCACTCAACACCGTTATAAGTAATCTTGTCTTTGATGTTGAGAGCCGTGGTTGTGGGTTCGGCACCTAAAACGATGGCTGTTTTGGCTTCGGGGTCGCATTTGTAGCGGATGCCGTCTATGGTATCGCAGTTTTCCACCGGAGCCTTGATGATGTTAAAATTGGCTACGAGTTCGAAATTGCCCGTCAGGAAACCACGCCATGTAGTTCCGTCTTTATAAGCCTCAAAAAGCTTCTTGACGGTGGTGAGGGTAGTCTTGCCGCCGGTGGTGTCAACCACAAACGAGGGGTTGTTTGACACCTTGTTTACCGTGTCGACGTTGCGGTAAAGCAGATTGTAAATCTGGTCAACATTTGTGGTGGGATTGTGATAGAAGTCCACCGGAGTTGTCGTGGTCGTTATACTGGCCTGTTTTGCGCTCTGGATGTTGAATTTGACGTCGTATTTATGGCTGTAGAGCCACTGGCTGAAGCCGAGCACTGTGAAGTGCTTATCGTCGAATTTGGCAACGTATACCGGATACTCATAGTTGGTGGTGGGCTTCAGGGTGTTGAAATCAATACGGCTGATTTTCATCATGCCGTTAGCCTCTTTAGCGGCCACATTGTTCATCCACACATAACCGCCGCCATCGGGAACCTTGGCATAGAAACCGTCGGCAAAAATTATCTCGTTGTCGCTTATTGTGGCAACCACCGGGTCAGTGCTGAACTTGGAGTAATTGCTTGCTTTGGTGAGGTTATAGATGGTGATGGCCTCACCGGAATTGTTTTTACCTATCACCTTGTTGACGGGAATGGTGATGCGGCCTGTCGAGGGATCATATTTGCCCTTGAGGTCGTATCCCATGGCGATGCCTTTCAGCAGAACGCTGTCGCCAGCTGCCTGAACCATGATGCTGCCGGCACGCTCGCCGTAGTTGATGAAGCTGCCGTAGGTGGTTACGTAGTTTTTGCCTACTATTGAAGCCGGAGCTGCACCTTTGGCGGCTGCTTTGGGCATGGTTGCCTTTGAGCTCGGAGAGTAGGTTACTTTGACTTGTTGCGGCTCTGTGATTCTTTGATCCTCTACAGGAACAGACTGCGCGGCGGCGCATACCGTTCCGGCAAGGAGACTCAGAGCCAGAATGGAAAGTTTTTTCATGCTCTTTGTTATTTATTGATATATTGGTGTTCGGTTTTAAAGATTTACCGAAGTTTGGTTGTGCAAATATAATAATTCTTAATAGTTCTGCAATTTTTTCTGATTAATTGCGATTATTGAAATTTTTTCCATTGTCTTTTTGAAAGAAGGCAACACGGGTTCAGGCGTGTTCTCATGTTCCCTAATTGCAAAATGACAAATGAAGCCCTATTTCGTGCTGAAAACGGGTGTTAAAAAAATCTTTTTGAATTATAGTTTTTCATGGGCAAAAACAGGGGCAAAAAAAAGCAGACCTCTTTCCCAAGAAATCTGCCGCGTTGCGAATCAAATTATTTCTACAAACCTAACATAAACGATTATTTAGTACGATAAACCTAAGTTATTTTTTCACTCCCTTGAAATTTACCTATTATTACCTTCGTTGTATTTGCGATTCCAATTTTTTTGACACTGCAAAATTACTCCATTGCAATACCCCCGGCAAGCGTTATGGCAAAAATATAGATTGAAAAATAGAACATAACCGCGTATGTTATTGTTATTCAGTTATTTACAATTTCTCAATATAGGGCTAAATATAGATTGTTATATTGACAATAAAGGGCCTGTTTACGCTCTGTTTGGCGGCGAAGCCAGTCAGGAAAGCCAATTTTATGCCCCGGGACTGCGTAATTTTCACTCTTTGGTTGTTTAAATTTAAAAAGATTAGAAAATACTATGGACGACAGACTTACTTATGAGGAGAAGAAGGAACTTCCCTCAAGTGTATTTGGTTTACCCGAACGCAGAGAATATCCCATGCCTGATGCAGCGCATGTAAGGGCTGCGGAAGCATATTTCCGTTATTGCCCTGAGGACCTCAAGCCGAAGCTGGCACGCGCCATCGTGGAAAGAGCCCGCGAATACGGCGTTGACGTGGAGAGCCCCACAGTGCTCTCTTACGCGCAGATGTAAAGCTTAAGAGCCTGAGTTTAAGGAGCTTAAGCTCTTTAAAGGCCTTAAAGCCCTCAGGCTCTCAAAGGCTCTTAAGGCTCCTCAAAAACTATGGTTTGTAGCCAATCTGGCGCACCTGCTGCTCAAAGTGGTCGCGGTCGATGGCTTTGTTGCGCATCTTGTTGCGGTAAGCATACACCGTGTTGGCGCTATATTGCAAAATGGCCGCTATGCGCGAGCTTTCAACAACCCCGAGTCGCAATAGGGCAAGTATGCGCAGCTCAGGCGGCAGGGTGCCTTTCTTTTTCAGCTCCATCTTCTCTTCGGTGCGCAAAAGCTCATTTATCTCCTCCACAAACCGGGGGTAAAGTTCCAGGAAAGCTTTGTCAATGAAAGAATGAAAATCCTCGTTTTCACCGGATAATTTTCCGGCTTTCAGGGTCTTGAGCAAATCCTCCGTCTGGCCCGACGCTAACTTGCGCATCACCAGTTTCTGCCACGACTGCAATTTAGAGGAATAGGTGGAGCAGAGACTCACAAAGTTACCCAGATAAAGCTCCTGCAAGCGGCTGTATTCGGTGATTTTTTTCTGCGTTTCGTGGCTTCGTTTGTTCTGGCGCAGCAATATCGCCGTTAGGATAGCGGCCAGCACAAAGAGGAACGTGGCGATGCAGAGATAAATCACCAGTTTGTCGCGCGAGCTGGTGAGGCTCTTGCGATAGGCGTCGTCAATGGCCGGAACCATTTGCGAAATCACCACCGAGCGCATACGGGCGTTGCCTGACTTGGCCTCGCTCAGCGCGTAGTTGATATAGATGAACGCCTGGTCGAGCTTGCCGTTCTGATAGAGCCATTCGGCCAGCTTGGGCATGGCCCAACCCTCTGTAACGCAGCCCATTACGTCGCTCGTGGCAGCTTTGGTCAGATACGAGGCATATTGCTGCTCGTCGCCCCGGTTGCGACATACCATGGCAAGCTGATAGGCCGCTTTGCCGTAAATGTTATTCTGTATAGGCGTGGTGTTCAGAATCTGCTGCAGCCACTCGGCGGCCTCCTCGTTCATGCCGTTGCTCACCAGCCGTTCGGCGTAGATGAACCGGTAAGTGAGGCTGTTGTGCGGCAGATGCACCAGCAGCGAATCGTCGAACGCCAGATATTGCGCCCTGTATTGCTGAAAAGTGGCACCCTGTTCGCCCACATAACCAATCATGGCCGAATAGAGCCGCCTGCCGCTCAACCACATCGCCAGCCGCTGCTCAAGAGGCATGGCGGTTTTCCGCAGCGTGTCGAGACGCTGAGTCGCCTCGATGAAGAAACCGGCTGCCGTGAGGCCGTTGACAACGCCTATGTCGGCGCTATGCCGCAGACTGACGTCGCCCGACTGAACTGCCTGGTTCTCAGCCATTACAAAATATTGCAGAGCCGAGTCGGCGTTAAAAGTGCGGTAGCCGTTGCCGATGTCCATATAGAGGTTGAAGCGCCTCACCGCACTCTTTGTCAAGCGTGCCTGATGCTTCAGCGAGTCGAGCTGACGAGTCTTGGCCGCGCGGTAATCCGGCGCATTCTTTATAGCCTCGTTGAGAGTGCGCAAATCATTGTCCGGCACTTTCCACTGAGCTGTCATGATACAACTTACAGATAACATGACTGTGATCAAGAAGATTCGCAAACCGGAAATGTAATTGTTGTCTTGGTTATACAAACAGGGAGTCATAAACTTGGCTGCAAATTTAAGAAAATTTGCTAACTTTGCAAAACTCTTTTCTACCGCCGCGCCTGCAGCAGTAAGAATATTCAGAGAAACAAACAAAAATGCATCAGAACAACGCATATCATATCTTTACGTTGCCCAACGGGCTGAAATGTGTTCACTGGCAGATAGAGGGCCAGGTGTCATACTGCGGCATAGCCGTCAACGCCGGCAGCCGCGACGAGCCTGCCGGCAAGGATGGCCTGGCTCATTTTGTGGAACACACCCTGTTCAAAGGCACCGAACATCACCGCTCATCATACATCTCCAACCGCATGGAGAGCATCGGTGGCGAGCTGAATGCTTTTACGGGTAAGGAAGAGACGCTGCTTTACACCAACGCCCCCACAGGCTATCTGTCGCGCTCGTTCGACCTGCTTTCCGACATTGTGGCCTACTCCAACTTCCCGGGCGACGAGCTGGACCGCGAACGAGAAGTGGTGATTGAGGAGATAAACAGCTATCTCGATTCGCCGGCCGATTTGGTGTTCGACGATTTTGAAAACAACATCTTCAGCGGCTCGCGTCTGGGTCACAACATCCTGGGCGACGAGGAGAGCGTGGCAAAGCTTCACCGGGAGGATTGCCGCCGTTTCATCGACACTTTTTACACTCCGGGCAACATGGCGCTCTACTGTGCCGACCCCTTGGAGCCGGCCAAGGTGGAAGCGCTGGTGAACAAATATTTCTCCGGGCTTCATTACGCCACAGAGCCGAGCGAACGTGTCAGTCCGGCTGAGGTGGCGCCATTCAACAATGTCGACGACCAGGACGGCCATCAGGCAAACACCATTACGGGCCGCAGGGTATGCAGCCTGCACAGCGACGACCGGTTCGCGCTGAAGCTGCTCAACAACTACCTCGGGGGTCCGAGCATGAACTCGCGGCTTAATCAGGAGCTGCGCGAGAAACGCGGATTCGTATATTCGGCCGATTCGTCGCTGGCTCTGTTCAGCGACTGCGGCGTTATGGAGATATACTTTGCCTGCGACCCCGACAGGGTTGACCAATGCCGCAAACTGGCTATGCGCGAACTCGACAAACTGGCGCAAAACACGATGAATGCGGCCACTTTTGACCGTGTGAAGAGGCAATTGGCCGGGCAACTGCAGGTTTACAGCGACCATCGCGAGAACTGCGCCATGCAGCTCTGCAAATCGCTGCTCTATTACAACGAGATTCACGACATCGACTACTCGCGCCGCCGCATCATGGACCTTCAGCCCGAAGATCTGCGCCGTCAGGCCGAGAAGCTGCTCGCCACTCCTTTCTCCACCCTCACCTTACGCTGATGAAGATAGCCGGAATAGACTTGGGCGACAGACCTGTGCTGTTGGCTCCCATGGAGGATGTTACAGACGCCTCGTTTCGCAAAATTTGTCGCGAAATGGGCGCCGCCATGGTGTATTCGGAGTTTGTGAGCGCCGAGGCGCTGGTGCGCAACATCGCCTCCACAGCCCGCAAACTCGAGGTGCACGACAGCGAAAGACCCGTGGTGATACAAATCTACGGCCGCGAGCCGGAAGCTATGGCAGAAGCCGCGCGCATGGTGCAGGATGCCGGTCCTGACATCATCGACATCAACTTCGGCTGCCCGGTGAAGAAGGTGGCGCAGAAAGGTGCCGGCGCGGGTCTGCTGCGCGACCCGGAGAAGATGCTCGCCATAACAAAAGCTGTTGTGCAGGCCGTCGACCTGCCTGTAACGGCGAAGACGCGCCTGGGATGGGACTGCAACAACATCATCATAGGCGAGCTGGCTCTGCGGCTGCAAGACTGCGGCATAAAGGCGTTGGCAGTACACGGACGCACCCGTTCGCAGATGTACACGGGAAAGGCTGACTGGGGCCCGATAGCGGCGCTGAAAGCCGATAAACGCCTGGAGATTCCCCTCATTGGCAACGGCGATGTTACCACTCCGCAGGAATGTGCCGCCCGCTTCGACGAGACAGGCGTAGATGCCATAATGGTCGGAAGGGCGTCGTTCGGCGCTCCGTGGGTGTTTCGCGATATGCGCTCGTATCTCGACACAGGCGCCTTCACTCCGCTGTCGATAAAGAGCAAACTCGACTTGCTCCGCAGGCAGATTAGCGAGAGCATAGAGCGCATTGACGAATATCGCGGCATTCTGCACATAAGGCGCCATTTAGCCGCCACTCCCCTCTTCAAAGGGATACCCGATTTCCGCCCCGTGCGCATTCGTATGCTCCGCGCCGACACGCAGCAGGAGTTGCTGAAAATCCTCGATGAAATCGAACTTATTTTGCAAAATAATTTGAAACCATGAAACGGAATATAATGCTTTTGGGATTGCTGCTGACGGTGTTCTGCGGCGCACAGGCCCACGATTATGAGCTGAAGGTTGGCGAGTTCAATGTGCTCAACGTCAGCGACGATGTAAATGTGGTTTGGGTTGCCAATGCCGATTCGGCGGGATATGCCCGCTTCAGCGGCGCTGACCGGTTTGCCGACGCTTTCATCTTCACCAACAACGGCAAGGGAAATCTGAAGATTCAGGTCTCGGTTGAGGATGTGGGCGACCCCGAACTCCCTACCCTCTATGTATATTCAAATTTCCTGACCGAGATAAAGAGTACCTCGGCGCTGAATGTGCAGGCCTCCGAAATTCCGGCAGCGGCAGAACTGAAGCTGACTCTTATCGGCAACGGCACGCTGACCGTTACGGGCATCAACAGCACTCGCGTTTCGGCAAAGCTCACCACAGGCAACGGCATTATGACCCTCAGCGGCAACACCTCAAAAGCCTCGCTGACAATGTTGGGCACAGGCCAGATTCGTGCCGACGAGATGAAAGCCAACACGGTGAACTGCACCATAATGGGCACAGGCTCCATTTACACCTGGGCAGTGGAATCGCTCTCTACAAAGGGCATCGGCTCCACAACTATCTATTATCGCGGCGAACCGTCCGAGATTAAGAAGTTAGGCGGCGGCAAGCTCACTCCGTTAGCTTCAGCCCCCGCTCAGACAAGCGACGCCGCTCCGACAGAGATGCATGTGGGCGTTATATGTGTGGACGCCGAACCGGCTCAAACTACCGAAAAACCGGTTCAGAAGGTGGAAGAGGAGGAAGTCGAAGTTGAAATAGAAGAGGAGGAGGAAGAGCCTGTAACGTTGCCCGAAAGGCGCAACTGATTCCTATGCTAAACGCCTGACAACCAACGCCTTATGGCCGACGACGGACTGAAACTGCGCACTGCCCGAACGCTGAAGTGGAACAGCATAGACCGCTTCAGCTCGCAGATTCTCTACGCCGTTGTGGGCGTGGTGCTGGCCAACGTGCTGCCGAAAGAGGATTTCGGCCTCGTGGGCGTGATTCTGATGTTTCAGGCCTTCGCTGTGCTGTTCGTCGACAGCGGCTTCGGCACAGCCCTTTTGCAGAAAAAGGAGCCCTCGCAGACCGATTACAGCACCGTTTTCTGGTTCAACACAGGCGTGGCTACGGCCATTTACGTCATTCTCTGGTTCTGCGCCCCCTCCATAGCCGCCCTCTTCGGGCGCACGGAGGAGTTGGTGCCCATGTCGCGCGTCATGTTCCTCACCTTCATCTTCACAGCCTTGGGCATAGTGCAGACCAATCAGCTGATGAAGAAGATGGACGTAAGGCAGGTGGCCATAGCCAACTTAGTGTCGCAAATCACCTCCGGCGCCCTGGGTATCATCCTTGCGCTCAGGGGCTTCGGCGCGTGGTCGCTGGTATGGCAGAGCGTGAGCCAGGCGGCCATAAAGAGCGGATGGCTGTGGCTCACCGGCGGCTGGATGCCGTCGGCACGTTTCTCGAGCGCCTCGCTGCGTGCCATGCTGCGGGTGGGTGCCGGCGTCTTTGCGTCGTGTCTGCTCAACGTAGGCTCGCTCAACGCATACACATTCGTCATAGGCATTCTCTACCCCATGGCAACGCTGGGTGTCTACACGCAGGCCGACAAATGGAGCAAAATGGGTTATGCCTCGCTGAGCCAGATTTTCAACACCACCTTTTTGCCCCTTCTCAGCCGCTTTCAGGAGGAGAAAGAGCGCTTCGTAAGAGCCATGCGCAAGTCCAACCGCGTTACGGCCTTCATAGCCTGCCCCGTAAGCGGCGCTCTGATAGTGATGGCAGCCCCGATTTTCCATCTACTCTTCGGCAGCAAATGGGACGAGGCAATTCCCCTCTTTCAGATTCTTGTGGCCCGCGGTTTGCTCATAGTGCTGATAGCTCAGTGCAACACTTGCATCCTGGCGTTGGGCAAGGCAGGACGCTTTGTGGGCACGGAAGTGGTGAAGGATGTGCTTATGGTAGGCGCACTGTTCGCCTCCCTGCCCTTCGGTAGCGTGGAAGCGTTGGTATGGGGCCAGTTTTTCGCCTCTTTGCTCACCTACGCCTACGTCATCTATATCACCGTGCGAGTAACTTTTGTGAGGCTGCTGCAATATCTTGCCGACCTGACGCCCTATCTGCTGCTCACCGCCGCAGTGATGGCAGCCGCCTCGCTGCTCGGCACGCTGAGTCTGCATCCGGCAATGCTGATAGCGGCCGAGTTCTGTGCCGGCGCGTTGCTTTACATCGCCGTGCTTTACGCGGCTCGCTCGGTGATATTGCGCGAATCATTCGCCTACCTTTTAGGCCGTTTCCGCCGCAAATCCTAATCCGCACGAAAGCCCTGACTGCAAGCCCTGTTATAAAAAATTTTAACAGGCACTTGCATACGTAAAAATATTTTTATAACTTTTGCTGGCGAAGCCGCCGCTATTAGTAATTAGTAATTGGCGCTGAATATCCTGGAACACTAACCCTGATGACCGCAATTCATATCAATACACCTTCCGGATATTCTTCCCGAATCCTCAATGGGAAGAATACTCTTGTGCGCAGTCAGGAAAAAAGTGTATCCGTTCTTATTACTTTAAGGTCATACAATTACGCCATGCGTATGGGCAACAGAAGCCATACGCTCGTAATGATTCCGCAGATTTGGAATCTCATGCTCAGCGCAGGATTGCGTTGACAGTCAAGGCGGTCTGTGGTGCTTGCTTCAGGGCGTTATTATAATTATCCGTCCTGCAAAATTCTCGGCCAGACCCCCTTTCTCTGAGTTGCTGATTCATCCCGGCTTCTCAAATACCCTTTTGATGTCTTTTTAAATGTTACTGTATTCAGAGCTGACAAAGCTCCGATACATTGCAGCAAGTATATAGTGCTGCAATTTGCAACACGTCAGCGGAATTTCCATCAAAAAAATTCTAATATATGAAAAAACTTCTGATTCTACTGTTGATAGCGATAGCTGTCAATGCCCGAGGGCAGCTAAGCCAGCCCAAGGACCCAACAGCGGTAGTGAACGGGGTGTTCTACATCTTCAACACCACTGCTAAAACCGCTCAGGTAGGCAGTGGCGCTTACTGGGCAAACACTTACTATTAGGGCGACATAACGGTGCCGGAAAAGGTAACGTACGACAACGCCTCCTACACCGTTACCGGCGTGGCAGCGTTGGCCTTCTGCGATTACAATTCCGACCTTACGTCCGTTACCCTGCCAAACACCATCACTTCGTTTGACGTGTCGGCGTTCGACGGCACGGTGCTGAAGACTTTGGTCGTGCCCAATTCGGTAAAAAGCATCGGCAACGACTGTTTCCAGTATTCGTCTCTGACCTCGATAACCATCGGCTCAGGGGTGGAAACCATAGGCACCTCCGCCTTTGCCAAATGCAAATCGCTGACCTCGATAACCATAGAAGCTGCGAACCCGCCCACAATATCGGCCAACACCGTGCCTGCGGACGTGAAGAAGAACATCGTTCTCACGGTGCCCAAAGGAAGCCTTGCCGCATATAAGGCAGCCGCCAACTGGGACGGTTTCAAAGAATACAAAGAAGCTGACGGCGGAGGCGGCGGCGGAGGCGGTGGCACCGGTTCCGACGAGCCCTACGCCCTCGTTGACGGCATCTATTATGAAATGGACCACACTGCCGACACAGCATCGGTTATCAGCGGCTATCAGGCCGGCATAACCCAGACGCCCATTCCGGCGTGGTAACCGTTCCATCCACTTTCATCTACAACAGCAAGACCTACACCGTTACCGCCGTTAAAGGCACAGCTTTCCAGTATGCCACCTGCACAGAGGTAACGCTCCCCTCCACCTGCACCCTCATCAACGCCTACAGCTTCAGCAACATGAGCTCGCTGGTAAAACTCAACATAGGCGGCACCAGCGACATCAAAGGCAACGGCATTACCAACTGCGCCGCTCTGCGCGACCTTTACATAGGCTTTACCGGCGGAGTGGTAGGTACCGTTACCGCCAGCATCCCGTCGACCATGCGGCAGACTCTGAACGTGCATCTGCCTGCGAACTCGGCCACAAGCGACCTTGCAAAATCTTATATAAGCAATTCCTTCTGGATAACGGCCCGCGCTCTTCTGTGCAACAACGAACTGCAAATAGGCGACCTCTATTACAGATATGACGCCACCAAGAAGACGGCAACCATGATGGCTCCATATATGATTTACGGCAACGGCGCACCGAAACAGATTGGTCCGGAGGTTGACGTTCCCGGCTCCATAACCGTTGACGGCACCGAATATGTGGTCGACAACCTGGAAGCAGGCGCCTTCTACATGACCCCGAACGTTACGTCAGTAACATTCCACGAAGACCTTAAGAATATTGAATACGAGACCTTCTATGCCTGCAATATAGCAGAGATTACCCTTCCCAACTCGCTGGAAAACATCGCCTACAACAACTTCTACAGCTGCCCGAAACTGACCAAAGTAAGCTTCGGCACAGGCCTTAAGACCATAGGACAGAACACCTTCTACAAATGTCCGCTTCTCACCAACATAGAAGTTCAGGCCACCGTACCTCCCACACCTGCCACCGGTGCCACGTCGATTTTCAACGCCAACTTCAACAAGTCGGCCGCTACCCTTACCGTTCCCGCCGGCACCACAGCCGCATATCAGGCTGACGCCAACTGGAGCGGCTTCGGGACGTATAAGGAAATCGGAGGCATGATTGAAGAGGGCCGCATAATTGTGGACGGCGTTCATTACGAGATTACCAAGAAGCCCTACGAGGGCATAGAAGGCGCGCTTCAGTGCTACGTTGTAAGCCCCGTAGAATCGGGCTGGCCCAACGGCGACGAATACTCAGGCGTAATCAATATTCCCGAATTCATCAGCTACAACAACAAGCAGTATGCTGTGGCTCAGATAAGCAATCAGGCCTTCTATATGCAGAGCGCAGTTACGGAAGTGAAGGTGCCCTCAACAGTGAATATCATCGGCATGCAGGCCTTCCAGGAATCGGGCATCACCACCATAACGCTGCCCGCCAAGCTGATAAGCATCAACAACAACGCGTTCCGCCGCTGCTCGGCTCTGAAGACCATGACAGCCCTCGGCCTCACACCTGCATCGGTAGGTTCAGGCGCCTTTGCCACTATCACCTCAACCTGTAAGCTCTATGTGCCCAAAGGCTGTGTGGCAGCCTATAAAGCCGCTGACGGCTGGAAGGATTTCGCATCCATTGAAGAAGATTCCAACAGCGCCATTCTGCCCACGTCGGTAGAAATTACCGGCATTCCCCGCACAATGCTGATAGGCGACACCGTACAGCTCGGCGTTGTGATACTGCCTGAAAACACCACCGACAAGAGCGTGGAATGGAAATCCCTCACCCCCGACATCGCAACTGTTGACTCCCTGGGTGTTGTTACCGCCGTAGGCTCAGGCAACGCCATCATAGAAGTCATCTACAACGGCAACCGCACCCTGAGCAACAACGCCAACGTGATATGTGTTACCGCTCAGGATGTTATTGACGGCATCAGCTACCGATTTGAGCTCAACGAAAAAGCACAAATCGCAAATGCCTACGTAATTCGCCCCAAAACAGGCAGTTACGCCGGCGACGTAGTGATTCCGCAGTTTGTGCAGCATGGCTCCACGTTCAAGGTTCGCGGCATCGACAACAACGCGTTCGCGCTCATGGCCGACCTGACCTCCGTGAGCATCCCTGCCACGGTCGACACCATGGGCTTAAATGCCTTCCGCAACTGCAGCAATCTGAAGAGAGTCAACATCACAAACCTGGACTCATGGATGAATATATCCTTCCGCGACCCGCAGGCCACACCGTTCAACATGGACAGCGTGCAGATGTATCTCAACGGAGAGTTGGTTACAGCAGTGCATATACCCGGCACCATGAAAACCCTGAAGCCTTACGTTTTCCAGGGCGTGAGCTCAATCAAGAGCCTGGTGATTGACAACGGCGTGCGTCTTATCTCGCAGAACGCATTCAAAAACTGCAAAAACCTGCAGGCTGTTGTGATACCCTCAAGCGTTGACAGCATAGGCATGAGCGCCTTCTCGGGCTGCTCGTCGCTGGCCTCAGTGCAGCTGCCCGAAGGCATAAAGACAATTGCCTCAAGTGCCTTCTCCAACACCGGCCTTACGAAAATAACATTGCCCGAAAGCGTTACGCTGGTCGACAACCAGGCCTTCCAGAACTGCGCCGCCCTGAAGACCGCAACCTTAGGCAGCTCGCTCAAGAAGCTGAATCTGCTCGTCTTCAACGGCTGCACGGCACTCGACACGCTGACAGTGAAAGCCGCTGTGCCTCCCACATTCTTCATTGCATCAATTCCCGGTCAGGACATGAAACCCTTCTCGACCTCCATCTATGCCACCTGCCGACTCTATGTTCCGGAAAGCAGCCTGACACTCTACAAGGAGGCCGATGTATGGAAGGAATTTGCCCGTATCCGCGCCATTGGCAGCATTGAAAGCGAGAAAGCCGTAATCGACGGCTTCAGCTATGAGCTCTTTGCCGACGATAGCACAGCAACTGTGCTTGCCTCGCCCGATTATACCGGCGAAATCACCGTTCCGGATACGGTAGTCTACAACAGCAAGACTTACTCTGTAACCACCATAGCACCCCGCGCCTTTGCCGGCACAAACATCGACATTCTCCGTCTGCCGGCCAACATCAAGGCAATACCCGAAGAGATGGCTGCCAACTGCACCAAGCTGATAAGCGTGGGTCTGCCCGACCATCTGGAGACCATAGGTGTGCGCGCCTTCTCCGGCTCACCCAACATCCGCTTTATCCGCTGCGTGAACTACGGCAAGAATCACAGTCTCGTGCCTACCTCGTTCACTGCAACTGCAGAGAGCGATTATGGACAGGCCTTCTCGTCCGAAATCTGGCCTGACTGTATGCTCGCCATCCCTGCAGGCATGTTCATGAACTACAAAGAATGTGCAGGCTGGAAGAATTTCAAGACCTTTGCTTACTGGCATGACACCGACGTATCGCCCGACAGCATTTACTTCACCGGCAAGATGAGCGGCGAGGAACGCAAAGTGCGCACCCTTACGCCCGTAACCATTCCGGCCAATGCCACCATACTCAACTTCGTGGTGCAGAACTCCAACCCCGAATCGGTGGAAATCAGCACAGAGTATGTTGACAGCAAGACAATGCGTCTGCAGGCAAAACTGGTGAAAGTGGGCACCGCCGACGTAACAGTGTATGCGAACCTTGTCAAGACGTCGTTTATGATTTCCGTATCCGTATACACCGGCATCGAGGACGTAGACGCAGACGCCTCGCCGGCACGCTACTTCACCCTCGACGGCATCGAGGTGGCACATCCGCAGAAAGGCGTCATGTACATCAAGATACAGCAAAACAAGTCGCAGAAAGTGGTATATTAAGCTTCATGAACCCCGGCCGGACTGAACGTTAGCTTCCGGTCCGGCATACTGAGAAGGAACGCGTCATTGACCGGCGCGCCCCTTCTCCATTTTCCTATCCTGTAAAAAGCATAGCCGCCAATAACCCCTCATACGACGCCAGAAATCACCAAAATTGGGTATTTGATTTGTGTATATAGTGAAAAGGTGTTAACTTTGCATACTAATTCAGGGTCGCTTTCAGAAAAGCGGTCTGATGAACCATGAAAACAAAATAACTAAACAAATAACCTAAACTCTACAAAAACATCTATGTGGTTAACAAGCTCATCCATAGGGCGTAAGTTCATCATGGCCTTGACCGGCGCATGTCTCGTCCTATTTGTCACATTCCACTGTGTGATGAACGCGATAGCCCTTGTATGGCCCACGGCCTACAACGTGATCTGCGAGTTCCTGGGCGCCAACTGGTATGCACTGGTTGCCTCCATGGGCCTGGCTCTTCTGTTCATCATCCACATTATCTGGGCTTCGATGCTGACGATTCAAAACCGCCGCGCACGAGGCAACCAGCGTTACTCCATCAGCAAGAACGCCCCCGGCGTGGAGTGGTCGTCGAAGAACATGTATGTGCTCGGCGTGGTAATCCTGGCGTTCCTTGTAGTGCACCTCATCCAGTTCTGGGCCAAGATGCAGTTGGCCGAGATAGAGGGTCATGAGGGTATCATCCCCGTGCAGGCAGGCACAATCTTCATCCAGGAAGCCTTTAAGTGCGCATGGACTCCGGTGGTTTACATCATTGGTTTCGTGGCTCTGTGGTTCCACATGAACCATGGCTTCTGGTCAATGTTCCAGACTATCGGCTGGAACAACACCATCTGGATTCAGCGTCTGAAAAAGGTGAGCGCATGGTGGACTTCCATCGTAGTGGCTCTGTTCGTGGCTCAGGCTCTGGTATTCACCGTGAAAGCCAATCAGGACTATTATACCACCAACAACGCTCTGCGCAACCAGTATGTGGGCATGGTGCTCGACAACCTGGGTATGGGCGGTAACCAGTCAATAGAATATGACGCCTTCAAAGAGCAGTCCACGCAGGCTTACTCCCAGATTCTGTCGCTCAACGAACAGCAGAAGCAGATGATACGTAATCAAAGCCCCGAATTCGACAAAGAGGTGGAGAAGATTACCAATATGTATCAGTTCCTGAACTATCTGGAAGGCAAGGACATAAACGCTAAACCGGAATTGCCTCAATTCAACCCGATGATGATGCCGCAGGGCATGCCTCAGGGTGAAACGGTAGAGGTAAGCGAAGAAGAGGTAACGGCAGAAGAGGTTCCGGCAGAAAATGCCGCCGCTGCAGCAGAAGCCGACAACAATACAGTAAACCAATAATCCAGGAAGCGATATGGCAACTAACGACAAAATCAGAGTAATGAGTCCGGAAGCGAGCAAGATTCCGGAGGGTCCTGTCGCTGAGAAATGGACCAACTTCAAAGCGCACCAGAAACTGGTGAACCCGGCCAACAAGCGCAAACTCGACATCATAGTAGTAGGTACGGGTCTGGCCGGCGCATCGGCAGCCTCCACCCTGGCAGAGATGGGCTTCAACGTGCTCAACTTCTGCATCCAGGACAGTCCGCGCCGTGCACACTCCATAGCCGCTCAGGGCGGTATTAACGCAGCCAAGAACTATCAGAACGACGGCGACAGCGTATACCGTCTGTTCTACGACACGGTGAAGGGCGGCGACTATCGCGCCCGTGAGGCCAACGTATACCGTCTGGCTGAGGTGAGCAATAACATCATCGACCAGTGCGTGGCACAGGGCGTTCCCTTCGCACGCGAATATGGCGGTCTGCTTGCCAACCGTTCGTTCGGCGGCGCTCAGGTATCGCGTACGTTCTACGCCAAAGGCCAGACAGGCCAGCAGCTTCTGCTCGGCGCCTACTCGAGCCTGAACCGTCAGATACAGGCCGGCAAGGTGAAGAGCTTCAACCGCTATGAGATGCACGACGTGGTGCTGATAAAGGATGAGAACGGCGTGGAACGCGCCCGCGGCATCATCGCCAAGAACCTCATCACCGGCAAGATGGAACGCTTCGCCGCTCACGCTGTGGTAATAGCCACCGGCGGCTACGGCAACACCTACTTCCTTAGCACCAACGCCATGGCCTGCAACGTCAGCGCCGCCATGGCCTGCTACCGCAAGGGCGCTTACTTCGCCAACCCTGCTTACGTGCAGATTCACCCCACCTGTATCCCGGTACACGGCGACAAACAGTCGAAACTGACTCTGATGTCGGAATCACTGCGTAACGACGGCCGTATCTGGGTGCCGAAAAACATTGAGGATGCCCGCAAGCTGCAGAGCGGCGAGATAAAGGGCAGCGACATACCCGAAGATCAGCGCGACTACTATCTGGAGCGCCGCTATCCGGCCTTCGGCAACCTGGTGCCGCGCGACGTGGCCAGCCGTGCCGCCAAGGAACGCTGCGACCATGGCTTCGGCGTCAACAACACCGGTCTGGCTGTGTTCCTCGACTTCTCAGAGGCTATCAACCGCCTCGGCCTCGACGTTGTGCGCCAGCGCTACGGCAACCTCTTCGATATGTATGAGGAAATCACCGACGTGAACCCCGGCGAACTGGCCTGCGTGGGTGAAGACGGTCAGAAATACTACAACCCGATGATGATCTTCCCGGCCATCCACTACACCATGGGCGGTATCTGGGTAGACTACGAGCTGCAGACCAGCGTCAAGGGTCTGTTCGCCATCGGCGAATGTAACTTCTCAGACCACGGTGCCAACCGCCTCGGCGCCAGCGCCCTGATGCAGGGTCTGGCCGACGGCTACTTCGTGCTCCCCTACACCATTCAGAATTATCTGAGCGACCAGATTTCAGTGCCTCACTTCCGCACCGACACTCCGGAGTTCGACCAGGCCGAGGCTCACGCCATAGCCGAAGAAGAACGCCTCATGAACATCCAGGGCAAACGCTCGGTAGACAGCATCCACAAGGAGCTGGGCCACATCATGTGGGAGTATGTGGGCATGGGCCGCACCAAAGAGGGTCTGGAAACAGCTCTTGCCAAGCTCAAAGAACTGCGTCAGGAGTTCAACACCAATCTCTACATACCCGGCGGTATGGAAGGCATGAACATAGAACTCGACAAGGCTTTCCGCCTGAACGACTTCATCAGCATGGGCGAGCTGATAGCTTACGACGCTCTGAACCGCAATGAAAGCTGCGGCGGCCATTTCCGCGAGGAATACCAAACAGCCGAAGGCGAAGCTCAGCGCGACGACAAAGACTACTTCTATGTGGCCTGCTGGGAATATGAGGGCGAAGGAAAAGCTCCGGAACTCATCATTGAACCGCTGCACTACGAAGCCATCAAGGTGCAAACCCGTAACTATAAGTCATAACCCCTCCAAAATACAGAAAACATGGACGAAAACATAATGAGAGTCAACCTCAAAGTGTGGCGCCAGGCCGACGCCAAGTCACAGGGAGGGTTCGTGACGTATTCCAATGTTGAGACGACACCGGACACCTCATTCCTGGAAACGCTCGACATCTTAAACGAGAGCCTGGTAGAGCAGGGTCAGGAGCCGATAGCCTTTGACCACGACTGCCGCGAGGGTATCTGCGGCATGTGCTCACTGTACATCAACGGCCATCCCCACGGACCCGCCGTTGGCGCCACCACCTGCCAGCTTTACATGCGTCGCTTCAAAAACGGCGAGACCATCACCGTTGAACCGTGGCGCTCAGCCGCCTTCCCGGTAATCAAAGACCTGATGGTGGACCGCAACGCGTTCGACAAGATTCAGCAGGCCGGCGGCTACGTCAGCTTCAACTGCGGCGGCGCCCAGGATGCCAACGCCATACCCATTGCCAAGACCAAAGCCGACGAGGCTATGGACTCCGCATCGTGCATAGGCTGCGGTGCCTGTGTGGCAGCCTGCAAGAACGGCTCAGCAATGCTGTTCGTCAGCGCCAAGATAAGCCAGCTGGCACTGCTGCCGCAGGGCGAAGTGGAGCGCGACCGTCGCGTACGCGCCATGGTGTCGAAGATGGACGAGCTGGGATTCGGCAACTGCACCAACACCGGTGCTTGCTCGGCTGAGTGCCCCAAGAACATCAAGATGAGCAACATCGCACGCATGAACCGCCAGTTCATAGCAGCTAAGAACCGCCAATAATTACACGAGGCTAAGTTATTTTTGCGGAGGCCGCGGCAGATTTCACCCTGCCCGGCCTCCTTCCTTTTTCCGCGCTTTTAGATAGTTTAAGGCGCTTAAGGAGTTTAGGGAGCTTAAGGAATTTAGTGGCGCTGAAGCACTGAGCCGAAACAAATTTTTGAGAGAAAAGGCTTGCGAGCCATGTTAGCAATGGCAAGCCTGCGAGCCGGTAAGCCTGAGAGCTTTAGGAGAGCCCTTACATCAGAAACATAAGCCACATAAATTACATAAGCCACATAAGCTACATAAAATGCACCCCCGGGCATTGCGAAGAGTGAGAGAGGAAGGGGTTAGTCGGTGGCGAGGGAGCGGCGGAGGTTGGAGAGGTAGTTGGGGGTGACGCCAAGGTAGGAGGCAATGATCTTCAGGGATACGTGGCGGATAATCTCGGGGCGCTTGGCAAGGAGCTGCAGATAACGCTCGCGGGCGTTGCCCATGAAAACGGAGTTCTTGAACTCCATAAAGAACATCTGGTTATAGGCCATCATCAGGCGCCAGCGGCAGAATTCAAAGTTGATGTTGAGGAGCTCGTCGTAGTCGCGCCAGCGCAGGCGAATCAGTCGTGCGGGTGTGCAGGCCTCGATGTTGCAGGCGCTGCCTTTGCCCAGGTATGAGTGGTAATCGAGGATTGTGTGCCTGCCAGAGCAAAGGCGGAGGTGACTTCGCGGTTGCCGTCGGGGTGCCAGCGACGTATGATGCCGTCGAGGAAGATGTAAAAATCGGGATTGACAAAGCCAAGGCTTATCAATGGTTCGCCGCTGCGTAGGCAGACGACGGTGGAGCGGTCAAGGATATGGTCAACAATCTCAGCAGGGGGTGTGCTGAAACCCTCTTCCTGCACTAATTTATGCAGGAGGATGCGGTCAGTGTCGGTGGGGCGTTTGCCGGATGATTCCATTATAGTGCAAAGATAATAATTTTTTGGGAATGATGGGAGGCATGGGAGCAATGGGAGCTTTTGGGGTAGCTGTTTTAGCTGAGTAGCTATTTTATTTTAGCTGATTTAGCTGAATAGCTATTGTAGCTGTGTAGCTATTTTAGCTATTGTAGCTGTGTAGCTATTTTAGAAACATAGATCACCTAAGATACATAAATTACATAAGAAACATAAAGCCGCGTTGAGAGAAGCCGCGCCGCGTTGCAGGCGGCTGAGGAAATTTTGTTAACTTTGCAACAAGATGAATGCTATATCTTCTATCAGCCGTGGGCCGCGGCAGAGCAATATGGAACTGCTGCGGGTGGTGGCTATGTTGTTCGTGCTGATTGTACACGCTGATTATGCATCTTTGGGCAAAGTTACCGCCGCAGAGGTCAGTCAGGCGCCGTGGACGGCCGGGGCAAAGGCGTTGGCAGAGGCTTTGGCGGTGGGATGCGTGGATATCTTTGTGATGATTTCGGGGTGGTTCGCCATACGCGCGTCGTGGCGCGGACTTGCCAATTATCTTTTTCAGATACTCTTTTTCTACGTCGGCATCTGGCTGACGGCGGTGGTTATGCAATGGTGCGGCTGCTCGGTGCCCGAACTGCGGCGTCTGTGGCTCTTCAACTGGTTTCTGAGCTGCTATCTGGGGCTGTGGATAGTGTCGCCGTTGCTGAATCTGTTTGTGGAGCGTATGCCTAAGCGCGCCATGGGACTGTTTCTGCTGCTCTTCTTCGTCGCTCAGACAGCTGTGGACTGGTCGGGCGTGGCGCCCTTTACGCAGCGCGGCTATTCGGTGTTTTCGTTCATCGGGCTCTATCTGTTAGCACGCTGGCTGAGGCTATGGCACGCCGATTTGGGCAGCTGCGGGCTGTGGCTGACGATTTTTGCCGCGAGTACGCTGACGATTGCCGCACTGGAAATGCTCAGCCCCGCTGATTTATGGTATGCCTACAACTGTCCGTTGGTGATAGTGAGCGCCACGGCCCTGGTGATGAGTTTCAGCAAGATGCCGCTGCCACATAGCCGAGTCATCAACTTCTTCGGAGCGTCGTGCTTTGCTGTGCTGCTCTTTCAGACCAACACCTGGATGTGGGGTTACTATGCAGCATGGATGCGCGGCATACAGCATCAGTACTCCGGATTGGCATTCTGGGGCATGGCGGCTGCCTACATTGCCGCCTGGTTCCTCACGGCCATCCTCCTTGACCAGCCGCGCCGCTTTCTCTGGACGCGCCTCAGCCGCCTCATCCCCTCAGCACCCCTCTTCAATGCCTGAGTTGGTTAGAAGATGAAGAGGGGGTAGGAGGCGCGTTTGCCGTTTTTGTCGAAGAGGGAGGGGTATTGCTTCATCAGGGCCGGGTAGCCGGCGAGGGTGATGCCGGATTCGCGAGCAAGGTTATAGACCATACCTATCTCGGTGCTGATAAGCTCCACATACAACGAGTTTTTGTCTATGGCATAGTATATGTCGAGGGCTTTTTTGAGGCAGTTGAAGGCCTCCGTATAATTGCCCTGTTCCAGATATATCTCGCCTACGTTTTTGAGGGCGTATGCGGCCGCATCGCTGTTGGTGCCGTAGCATTTGCTCCAGATGTCGAGGGCTTTGAGATGATATTGCAGCGCCGGGTCATATTTTTTCTGAGTAAAGAAGACGTTGCCGATATTGTTGTAAGTGGTGGCCAGGTCGGGATTGCTCTCGTCGAGAAACTGCTGCTGAATCTGAAGGGCTTTGGCGAAACATTCCATAGCTTTTGAATAGAGCCCCTGATTGAAATACACCGAGCCCTTGTCGTTGTATACGGCGGCTACCAAGGGATGATTCTCGCTGTAAAGCCTTTTTTCCACCCCGAGCGCTTTGCCGTAGTATTCCAGCGCTTTCTGAGCGTCGCCGCCGGCGTTGAACACACCGGCAATGCTGAGGTAGCAGTCGGCCACCTTCTGACTGACGCCTCCAAACAGCAGACTGTCTGTGGCCAGGGCATTGCCGAGGTCCTCGAGCGCCGCGTCGTAATCCTCAATGGCACTGTGAGCCATGGCGCGCGCGGCATACAGGTCAGCCACCTCGGCGCTCTCTTCGCCAACGGTCTTCTGCCATATCTTCAGAGCCTTGTTGTAATTGCTCAGCGCGTTGTATATGTCGCCCTCTTCGGTGTAAGCGTTGGCCATGTTGTTGTAGCACAAAGCCACACTCTGCCCCTTTTTGCCTTCCGTCTGACGAAAAATTTTCAGCGCCTTCCTGTAATAATCCTGCGCATTTTCAAAATCGCCCTTTCCTTTATAGGCATTGGCGATGTTATTGTAGCATATCGCCACCTTTGCCTCCTTGTCGCCGGTGGTTTTGTCATATATTTTCAGAGCCTGCTGATAATAGCGCACCGCCCTGTCGTAGTCGGCGGTTGCGGCCAGGAGGTCGGCGATGTTGATGTAGCAGTCGGCCACCGCGATGCTGTTGGCGCCATACTGTTGCTGCGCCAGCCCCATGGCACGGCTGAAATAATCCATTGCCCGCGCGTAATCACCCTGACAGTCGGCGAAATACTTCCCGGCCATAATCTGCACGGCGGCGCTGTCGGGCATGAGCCTGGCTGCCTCGCCCATGTAATACGCTGCCGAATCGGGGTTGCTGTCGAGATATTCCAGATGCTTTGAATATGCTTTTGCACCATCGCGGGCCGTCAGCCCCTGCGCCGAAGCCACAGCAGCCATAGCCGCCACAAATATGTAAATTAACAATCGGGTCATAAATGAAAATTTTATTTTATCGGGAGGTGGCTTTGAGCCAGATTTCAGGCATGGCCATCATCAGGAAACAGTCGGTCTTCATGTTGGCGGGGTCGATGCGTCGCAGGTCGCGGTAGGAGCAGAGGTTCACGTGCTTGAACTGCGGTTTGAGGCTGCGGCGGAAGGCTTTGCGGTCGTCGCCGAAGTGCCGGCTGTCTTCGAGCAAGTCGCGGTCAGAGAAGGGTCGGAAGCCGAGAATCAGCTTCTCTGTACACCAGCGCAGATGTTTGCTGCGCGCCAGTGCCGCAAAATCGCGCTGCAGCAGTTTCATCACCTTGCGCTGTTTGCGATTGAGTACCTGCGTCAGAGCTTCGGCATCGGGGATGCTCCGTGTGTCCATGCCGAGGAGGGCCCGGTCGGACGGGCGTATTATCGACTTAAGCCGCAGAGCTATGCAGTCGCTGCAAGCCACGTTCGACAGGCGGTTGCGCAGCTGCAGCTGATATCCATTGTCGCGCATTCTCTCCTCGTCGGCAGCCACAGGCAGAGGACCCCAACATTTATCGGCTTCCTTCTTTTTCTGCTGAAAGGCAAAGTAATTGAGGGCAATAGTGTAGTTGCTCACATTGTTGGGGTCGTAGGGTGGCAGATTGTCGATGTCGGCGCCCACGTTATACACCATGTTGATGTATCGGGCCATGGACGTGTCCACGCTTTGGTCAATTGGGTTTGCCTGTACAAACTCCTCTATGGCCTCGGCGGTTATCTGCGGGCGAATTTCTGTAAATGCGGAGAAATCGTCGGAGGGGAAGCCAACCAGGTCCAGCTCCACGTCGAGATACGAATCGCCGTTTATCACCTGAGGCGCTACGGAAGTATCGTCGCCGCTCCGCAGAGTGATTTTGCAATAATCGGGCAGGTGACAGAGGTTCTCTTCGGCGCGCAGAAGGCCGACGATGTCGGGGTGCCGTGTGCGGTTATAGAGCAGCGTGATGACGGTGCGGTTGGCGTGCGTGTCTTCCTCGTAGTTGAGGAAATGGGCCGAGAGTGCCAGTTGCCTCAGGGCGGCCATGACGAGGGATGAGGTGCCGGCGGCGGTCACGTGAATGCCGCCGAAGTCGTTGGCAGCCACGCCGTTGGCGCCGAAGGAGCTGTTGCTCTCCATGGCACGGAGTATGAACTCGCGACCCGCATACCAGTTGCTCACCGTGGAGGCTGCAAAGGTGCCGCTGTGGGTAACTGGCCGCAGAAGCTGCAGCAGAGCCTCTCTTTCGTGAATCTGTATATGAGGTGTTTTGCGTTTACCGAACATGATGTGTGACGTGGTCAGCCTCCTGCTGCATTATGTGAATGTTGTTGTTTATGGCGTCGTAACCGGCCGGTTTCTGATAGAGCTGCAGGCCGAACCACGACAGGGCTTTTACGAAATGCTCTATGATGAGCGATTGCTGCCACTCAAAGGGCATTATTCCGGTGTCTGTGAGGAAGACGTAGAGCTGCAGCGGCAATCCCTCGGAGGTATGCTCAAGCCAGCGCACCACAAGGCGCGGATGCTGCGACACTTTGGGGTGCGTCATCAGCCAGTGGTAGATATAGAGGCGGAAGGCCTCCATGTTGAGCATTCCGGGCTTGAACTGCGAGCGGCAGAAGTTGCTGTCGAGCTCGGGCATTGCGCAGAGGCGCCTGACGTCGTCGGCGTCGAGGGTGCGGATCCAGCCTGAGTCGAGGGTGAAGGTCTTGAGCATACGGCGGCCCAAGGTGCGCCCCTGGAGCATCTTCTGGTTGTTGCGGAAATGCTCGGCGTGCAGCAGATAGGTTGGAAAAGTGGAGGAGGTGGTGTCCCAGTTCTCTATGGTTACTGAGGTAAGGGTTATCATCCTCACCATGCCGTTGATGTTGTGCGACGGCACTTCTATCCAGTCGCCTATGCGCAGCAGCCCGTTCGACCGCAGGTAGAAAAAGGCCACCACGCTGCGCAGGGTGTTCTGAAACACCAACAGCGACACGGCACCCACGGCCGCAAGCACATAGTAATCGATGGTGTCTTTTTTGATGTCAAGGATATAGAGCATCAGCGCTATACCTATGCAAAAAGACAACAACAGAACTATCTGACTGATGGTGATGCGCGCCTCCTGATGCCGCAGACTGAAAATCTTGTTGAGACACCGTATGGTGGCACATATCCAGCAAAAGCCGACAAGGTCGCATATCAGGTATATGGGCGTATATTTATACGGGGTAAACAACAGAATCAACAACACAGCCACAAACACCGGGAGCCAATAGTTGAAAATGGCTCCGAGAATCTGCCACCCCGGTTTTTTCGAGGAGAGTAATTGATTCTTGAGCTTCGGAAGATTACTGAAGAACTGCCGGGCTCGATAGGCAAATGACCGGTCTTTATGGCTTCGTGGCTGTTTATTCATTCGTCGTAGCGTGGGTTAGCGAAAAGTTTGTGAAAACTGGCGGGTGCTGTTGGTGGATGTTCTTTACTGCAAATTTACTAATCTTATTTCAGATTACCAAACGGGCGGGCAGCACGGTCCACATTTGCCGGTTATTTGTGGTCGCCACGGGTAATGGTGAATCCGGCGGCAAGAATCAGCTTGAGCGTCTCGGCAGAGGTGGCGCGGTCATACTCCTTTTCGCTTTCGGGCAGGTCATGATAGGGCACAAGGCAGGGATGCGTCTTGGCGGCATCGTTGCGCTCAGGGCCGTAACGCCAGCCTTCGGCCATGCGGTTTTGTGCCCAGACTTCATGCACATTGCGTGCCATTTCCTCGGCCAGCGGCTTCAGCTCCTCGGGCAGCTCTATGCCTCGGGTATCTGCCGTCTGCGGTGTGTAATCGTTTGCTTTCATATTCTGTGTGCTGAAAATTCTACTGCGGCTGCCTCAGCGAGCCTGAAAAATTTTGCCGTCAACGTATCGCGGCCGTTGGAGAAAGTGTGGTGACAACACGTCTTTGGTGGCATCATACAACGGATGGCTGATGCCGCTTAACGTCATCAGTGTGTAGATGACGTTGGCCGTGGTGAAGGGTCTTTCCACCCCCGCGCGCATCATGTCGATGACCGCCGGACTCATGCGCCGGTATGCCGCATTGGTGTAGACGATAAAGGGAATCTCCACAAATTTCGGGTCGCGGCCTATGAAGTCGCGGTCGGTGTATACGTTCTCTCCGTGGTCTGAGAAATATATCACCACCACGGGGCGCTGTTCAGTGGCGGCGACGTTGATTATATTGCCCAGGAGGGCATCGGTGAAGCGGACTGAGTTGGCATATTGAGCCACCGTCTGCGCCTTCTCCCGGTTGAGCCAGGGGTTGCGAATCTTGGCAAGCACCGAGTCGGCAGTGAAAGATGCGCATGAGGCCGGGTAACGGTTGCTGTATTCCACATGCGAGCCGAGCAGGTGAAGGAAAATGAATTTTCTCGGCGCCGTGTCGGCCATGGCTTTGCCGAAGTATGGCAGCAGCTCGGTGTCATACTTTGCCATCAGCTGGTCTTCCGAGCTTTGCGCGCCCACATACTCCACCACATCGGCATCCTCGGCCATCACCCCTGAGCTGTTGCTCATCAGGCCCGTGCGTTCCTGATTAGAAAGCCAGAAGGTCTTAAAGCGCGATTTTTTAAGCATATCGATGAGCGCGGGATAGCGATACCAGCTGCCGTCGGGGGCGCTGTCCTCTTCAAACGTCAGAATCCTTTCGATGTTCATGGCAGTGCTGGTGGAGCAGCCAATAGCGTCGCGGAATATGTAGAGCGAGTCGCGCATGGCCGCGCAATAGGGTGTGGTGACAAGCGGATAGCCGTAAACCGACAACGCCTCGCGCGAGGCTGATTCGCCCAAGACTAACACCACCGTTATCTCTGATGCCTTGGTCTGAAGCTTTTCGGGATTCGGGAAGGGTACGCCCTTACAGGCTCGGTTGGCGAAAGCTCTGTTTTCCTTGTAAACGTCGATGGCATATTTTGCCGTGCGGCCATAAATGGTGAGATACGATTTGCCGCTCTTGATGCCGAACGTAAGCCATACAAGGCCTGCCACGGCGCCCACCGTCAACAGACCGCACAGCGCCTGCCATACCCTGCGCGGCCAATGCTTCACACTCACGCACAGCCCGGCCATAACCACCGCGGCGCCCAAGAAGAGCGCTATATTCTTGATTTGCAGCAGGTTAGCGCCAAGGCCGGGAAGAAACTCGGCAATCTCGCGGCCGTTTGTCTGCGCCACCACCACAAGCAGGCGGTGGGTGATGCCGAAGCCATAGAGCAGATAACAGCCTGTGTTGATGACGCTGAGCAGAGCAAAGAGCACCATGCCCGCAATCACGGCAATTCGTGCAACCCTGATTTTCCGGCAGACCTCATACAGCACTCCCCACAGCAAAGCCTTAAGAAAGCCGATGCACACCACCACGACCCATTGCAGCCAGAGAGGGAACGTCAGCACCGGCATACCGGGCACATCGGCGAGGCTGAACACGCCAAACATCCACAGCACCACAATCCACGGGCGCATAGATGCATCGGCGAGCCTTGCCTCCACCCTTCGGCAAAATGCCGCTAACTTTCTGCCCTGTTCAGCTACCTTCATCACCGCTTCATTTGCCGCTTTTTCATTTTTTTCGGCTTTTAGCCGCTAAAGTTAGGCAAAAACTCTGAGGCGGCCAAATCATCTATGCTGCTATGCTGCTATGCGGGCGGCGAGGGCGAAGAGTGGGGCTTTGTGTGTTGTGTTATCACGCGATCTCGCGTGATAACTGAACGGGCGTGATCACTGAACGGGGGGCGGCGGCGTCAGAAGGTTTGGCCCCAGGAGTCGCGGTCGAGGGTGCGGTAGCCGATGGCTTCGGCAATGTGGGGCTCGGCTACGGTGGCGGAGGCGTCGAGGTCGGCAATGGTGCGCGCTACGCGCAAGATGCGGGCGAAGGCGCGTGCCGACATGCGGTTGCGCTCCATGGCGTCTTTGAGGCGCTGAAGGGCTTTGGCTTCGGGCCACGCATAGCGTCGCAGCTGGCTGTTGCTCATCTGTGCGTTGCAATACACTCCCGGCTCATTGGCAAACCGTTCGTGCTGAATGCGGCGCGCCTCTACCACGCGACGGCGTATCACTTCGCTGGTCTCGCCCGCTTTCGTCGACGCCAGCGCTTCTATCTCCACCGGTTGCGTCTCCACATGCAGGTCTATGCGGTCGAGCAAAGGACCCGACAGGCGACTCAGATAGCGCTTCACGGCGCCCGGCGCACAGGTGCACGCGCGGGTGGGATGGTTGTAATAGCCGCAGGGACAGGGGTTCATGCTCGCCACGAGCATAAAGGAGGCGGGGTAAGTTACCGTATAGTTCGACCGTGAGATGGTGACGCACCGGTCCTCCACAGGCTGCCGCAGCACCTCGAGCACGCTGCGCGGGAATTCCGGAAACTCGTCTAAGAACAGCACACCGTTATGGGCCATGGAAATCTCACCGGGCATGGGCGACGTGCCGCCACCCACCATGGCTACTGGCGACACGGTGTGATGCGGCGAGCGGAAGGGTCGGCGTGTGAGCAGCGTGGCTCCCTGCGGCATGGCACCGGCCACGGAGTGAATCTTGGTGGTCTCCAGCGCTTCGCTCAGTGTCAGCGGCGGCATGATGGTGGGTATGCATTTGGCCATCATCGACTTGCCCGAACCGGGAGGCCCTACCAACAGCAGGTTATGCGCTCCGGCACACGCCACCTCTATGGCGCGTTTCACCACTTCCTGACCGCGCACATCGGCAAAATCGCAGTCGAATTTCCGCTCATCCTCCACAAAGCGGGCACGAGTGTCGACCACTGTGGGACGCGGCGCATTTCCCTCCCCTTTCAACAGCGCCACAGCCTCCGGCAGCGAGCTTACCCCGTACACCTCCACGTTGTTGACGATAGCCGCCTCGGTGGCGTTCACCTGTGGTACTATGATGCGCTTCAGCCCCATCTGCCGCGCTTTTATGGCCATGGGCAGAACGCCGCTCACTCCCAGCACTTTGCCCGACAATGACAGCTCGCCAATGGCCATCACCCCCTCCAGGCTCTCGGCCGGTATCTGCTTTCCCGAGGCCAGAATACCAATGGCCATGGGCAGGTCGTAGCCGCTGCCCCCTTTACGCACCGAGGCAGGAGCCAGGTTTATCACCGTGCGCTTGCGGGTGAGCGAATAGCCTATCTCCGACTGGCGCATGGCAGAAATCATGCGCTGATAGCTCTCTTTCACCGCCGCATCGGGCAGACCCACAATGGTGAAGCCAACGCCCGGTTCCACCACCGTTTCTATGGTGATGGCCAGAGCGTCTATGCCGTGCACAGCGGCTGAATATATCTTGGTAAGCATCTTTGTCAGCTGTTTATTTGATAGTCGGCGGGGTCTAAGAGCCCAAGATATTTTGCCACGGTAAGCGTGGAGATGATATACTCGCGGCGCCGGTCGTGAAACTCTTCGCAATATCTTCGGGCGTTGGCTGCAATGGCTTCCGCCTCCGCCTGATGAGTAAGATAATACTCCATCACCTCCTCGAAATCCGAGAAATCGCTGTTGAGGCGTATGTAATGCTCTCCAGCGCGCAGACGCCCTTCCATGAACCACGTCTCATATTCCGGTTCGGGCATCATGGCCACCGAGCGGCTGTTCATAATCCATTTCAGGTTGCTCGACACGTCGTTGCCCTCTATGGCCAAAATAAACTTATAGCCGAGCTGCTGGGCAATCGTCATGAAGTCCGTTTTCCATTCCGGATGTCCGGCGGCGCGACTGGTGTCTCCGGCGTCGCAGAGCGGGTGGCCGAACCAGCGGTTGAAGAAGTCCATGCGCTTGGGCTTGTCCATCACCTTGCCGCGAAACACCGCCGCATCCTTCTTGGCGCTGAAAGGCGTGGTGTCGCTCACACTGATGAAATGACGTATGGCGTTGAGCTTGAGCAACACTGAGTTGGCGTTGTCGCCCTTTATGGGTCGGCTCTTGGTGAGCGTGGGCAGCAGAGGCACCGTTGTGACGTCGCCGGGCAGATAGCGCATCTGCGTATCGGGTCCGAAGGGGCGCATGGCCTTGTGCAGGTCGAAATAATACACCGAGGCGGCCTCATGCCTGCCAAAGTTCCTCACAGCGCGCGTGTTGCCTTGCTGCGGACCCGGAGCTTTGCAGTAATAGTTCACCCGCGACATGATGGCGGCAAAGTCGTTGCGGCGGCGAGCCTCGCGCAATATGCTGCGCCACGAGCGGTAGAAGCCGTGCCAGAGCGCCTCGTGAGCATAGCTGTTGACGAAATAGAGCAGCTTGTTGTTCTTTCCGCTGCGAAGTCTGTAAAAGAGGTCCATAGGCGAGTCAGCGAACAGATAAAGCAGCTTTGGCGGCCTCCTCGGCATCCGTGCCGCGGTAAATTATTCGGCTGCGACCATCGGCTACCATCAGGAAATCGGGCGACAGCAGATGCAAATCCTTCAGCGAGGCGTTCTGCTCGGCTCCCGGCGCCCACACGCAGCTCCAACCTCTTATGGAATCGGCCTCCAGCGTATAGGACCAGTTCGACGTGTCGGCCTGCATGTTGATGTCGGCCACCCTGACGTTGGCGTTGCCGCGCAGCAGACGGCGTAACGTGCCGCTGCCCTGATGATGGAAGTCGGTGGAATACCAGAAAAGATATACAGTGGCTTTGGCCTGCGCCGGACTGACGGTCAGCGCCGTGTCGCCGCGGGCACGCAGCCGCATGGCATTCACCCTCTCGGGCGCCTCGGCAATGTTAACGCGACCCAAAGCCCGAAGCACATCACCTGAGGCAGCATCACCCTTCAGCATCCTCACCAGTTGGTCGAAGCCGCGCACATCCGCCTTCGAGTTGTAATACACATAGAGAATTATTGCGGCCGAACGTTTGTCGGGATTCGCCTTTACATACGCGCTCACAGCCTTGTTTAAGTCGAGAGCCGCATCTGCCTGAATTATATTCCTGTTCTGCCGCTGCCACACGGCCAGCTCGTCAGACGTAGCGTTTCCGGTGGCGGTCCAAAAGCCATCCTGACTGCTGAGCTTGAGCTTGTCGCCGCGTTCGGCCCAGAAGCACGTCAGCGTTCTTCCGCCGCAGGTGATGAACACTACCGCAGGCTGCACCGTTGCCAACGTGAGATGCTGCGCCATGCCGCCCCGCACCTCATACGTGTTGAGCCAGCCCTTCTTGGCGTCGGAGGCATAATACTCCAGCCTCAGCGACGAGGCATAATCGGGCGTAGCCTCCACATCCACATAAAATTCATTCTTGGTACAGCCGGCGCACACCAACAACATCATCAGCAGTGCCGGCAGCAAAATATCCTTTTTCACATTCATTATGCAACGGGTGCAGGTTAGTGATGCAAAGATAACGTAAATTCGGCACGCGGCCAAAAAGGACGGGGCAAAAATGGGCAAAAATGAAGATTCCAAAACGAAGTGCAAAAAGGAGAATGGGCCGGGATGATTTGCACGCGGTGAGATATTTTGCTAATTTTGCCAAAAATAATTGCTATGAATGAGCCTCTGCGAATCTTCTGCGTCAATCTGCAGCGTTATGTGGATATTGAAGGGGGCGAGTCGCTGGGCGACATAGCCCGGCGTCTGGGCCGCGAGCTGAGTCAGGTGCCGGTATGCGCCTTCGTCAACAACTGCAATCAAGACCTCCGCTTTCCGGTTTATGCGCCCAAGCAGGTAGAGTTTTTTGATGTTGCGTCGGCTCCGGGGCAGCGTGTGGTGCGTACTTCGCTGGTGTTCATGCTCTACAAGGCTCTGCACGATGTGCTGCCGGGAATGCGGCTGAAGGTGGAACACAGCATCTCGCACGGGCTCTTTTGCCGCATCATGAACAGCGAGGGTGAGGCGTTAGTTGCCGATGCCGCCACGGTGGAGCTGATTCGCGGCCGCATGGAGGCCATAGCCGCCGCCGATATGCCTATTCTGCGCCACGAAAAGCTCACTGCCGAGGTCTTGGAGAAGTTCCGCGACCAGAATATGCCCGACAAGATCCGGCTGCTCGACACGCTGCACAATCTCTACACGGTATACTATTCGCTCGACGGGGTGTGCGACTCATATCTCAGCCCTTTGGTACCCTCCACGGGTCATCTGCGTGTATTCGGGCTTGAGCCGTACCACGACGGGATGCTGCTTCTTGGTCCTGACCCGCAGAATCCGCAGCAACCGTCGCGTCCGGTGGAGCAGCCCAAGATGTTTGCGGCCTTCACGGAGACGCTGCGCTTCGACAGGGTCATCAAGGCGGGCGATGTGGGTCTGCTGAACCAGGCAGTGCAACGGCGCGACACGGCAATGCTCATCAACGTGGTGGAAGCGCTGCACAGCAAGCGGTTAGGCGTCATTGCCCAGAGCATTGCGCAGCGCGGGTCGCGCATTGTGCTGATAGCCGGCCCGTCATCGTCGGGCAAGACGACCACGGCAAAGCGGCTCGGCATCCATCTGATGACCAATATGCTGACGCCGAAGATGATTTCGCTCGACGACTATTTCGTGGACCGCCACACTACGCCGCGCGACGCCGACGGGGAGCTGGACTACGAGAGTCTGTATGCTCTCGATCTGGAGCGGCTGCAGGCTGACCTCACGGCGCTGCTCAGGGGCGAGGAGGTGAATCTGCCCACCTACAGCTTCGAGCTGGGCAGGCGCGTGGATAAGGACCACCGCATGCGGCTGAAACCCGACGAGATTCTGCTCATTGAAGGCATTCACGGCCTCAACCCGGAGCTGACGGCCTCGCTGCCTCAGCAGCATATCTTCAAGGTCTATGTGTCGGCACTCACCACGCTCAACATCGACGACCACAACTGGATTCCCACTACCGACAACCGCTTGTTGCGCCGCATTGTGCGCGATTACAAATACCGCGGCACGTCAGCTCTCGACACCATACGCCGCTGGCCGAGTGTGCGCCGCGGCGAAGAGAAATGGATTTTCCCCTATCAGGAGAATGCCGACGCCACTTTCAACTCGAGCCTCATCTTCGAGCTTGGGGTGATGCGCGACTATGCGCTGCCGGTGTTGCGGCAGGTGCCTCACAACCGCATTGAATATGCCGAAGCCTACAGGTTGATTCGTTTCCTGGAATACTTTGAACCGGTGCCGGCCAGCCAGATTCCATCCACCTCGCTGCTGCGCGAGTTCTTGGGCGGCAGTTCGTTTAACTACTAAAAAAAATTTATGGGAGTATTGATAATAGCCGAAGCAGGCGTGAACCACAACGGCAGTTTTGACCTGGCGTGCCGCCTTGCTGACGCGGCCCGGAATGCCGGCGCCGACATTGTGAAGTTTCAAACCGGAAAACCTGAGAACGTAATATCCACCTTTGCCCCTCAGGCCGAGTATCAGGCCGCCAACACGGGTGTGCACGAGAGTCAGCTCGACATGGTGCGCCGCATCATGCTGAAGGCTGAGGAGTTCGCCCCCTTGCGCGACTATTGCCGCAACACGGGCATCAGCTTCCTCTCCACACCGTTCGATTTGTCGAGCATAGAGGTGCTGCGTCCGCTGCAGATGGATATGGTGAAGATTCCGAGCGGCGAAATCACCAATCTGCCCTATCTGCGCGCCGTGGCGTCGATGAGGCTGCCGGTGATAATGTCTACGGGCATGAGCCGTCTGGGCGAAATCGACGATGCGCTGCAGGTGCTCACCGCCGAGGGTCTGAGCCTCGACGACATCACTCTGCTGCACTGCAACACGGAATATCCCACGCCGTATGCCGACGTCAATCTGCGCGCCATGCAGACGTTGCGGCAGGCTTTCGGCTGCAAGGTAGGCTACAGCGACCACACACGCGGCATAGAGGTGCCCATAGCCGCCGTGGCGCTCGGAGCAACGGTGATAGAGAAACACTTCACGCTCGACCGCAACATGCCGGGTCCCGACCACAAAGCGTCGCTGGAACCCGACGAGTTGGCGCAGATGGTTACGGCCATTCGCCACACGGAAGAGGCTCTGGGCTCGTCGCTGAAACGGGTAAGCCCCTCGGAGGCCAAGAACATTGTGGTGGCGCGCAAGAGCATTGTGGCCGCGCGACCCATACGTCGCGGCGAGGTCTTCACGCCCGACAATATCACGGTGAAGCGCCCCGGCAACGGCCTGTCGCCCATGTTGTGGGACACGGTGATTGGTCTGACGGCGCCGCGCGACTTCCAGTATGACGAAAACATAACTCTGAAATAAGGGAGGCAATGCGTAAAATCTGCTTCGTTACGGGCACCCGTGCCGACTACGGCATCATGAGCGGACTGATGAAGCATCTGCAGGCCGACAAGGATGTGCAGCTGCAAGTCATAGCCACCAATATGCATCTGAGCCGGGCTCACGGCATGACGGTGAGCGAGATTGAGGCCGACGGCATAAGGGTAGACGAGCGTGTGCCCATGCCGGAAGCCGACGGCGACCCCGCCAACACGGTGAACGCCATGGGCATCGAGCTGCAGGGGCTTGCCAAGGCCTTCAGCCGCCTTAAGCCTGACATGGCGGTGATTCTCGGCGACCGCTACGAGATGCTGGCGGCAGCCTCGGCAGCTCTTATCTTCGGCATACCGGTGGCTCATCTCTACGGCGGCGAAATCACCGAAGGCGCTTACGACGACAGCATACGCCACGCCATCACCAAGCTCAGCCGCCTCCACTTCACCAGCACCGAGGAGTATCGGAGCCGCGTAATAGCCATGGGCGAACACCCCGACACGGTGATTCACGCCGGTGCCCTCGGCGCCGACAACATCAGCAAGTTCACACCCATGTCTTTGGCGCAGCTCGAGGAGAGCCTCGGCGCCGAGTTAGGCCCCGACTTCCTGCTGGCCACGTTCCATCCGGTTACCAACGAGCCGGGTCAGGAGGAGGCGCAGACAGAGGCTTTATTGCAGGCTCTTGAGCCGTATCTGGAGCACCACCGCATCCTCTTCACCATGCCCAACGCCGACACCGGAGGCGCCCGCGTGGCCGCGCTGATACGCCGTTGGGCAGCGCAACATCCGCAGCGGGTGGTAACGGCCGTGTCGCTGGGCAGAGTGCGTTATTACAGCGCTTTGGCACACTGTGCCGCCGTGGTGGGCAACAGCTCGTCGGCGCTCACCGAGGCGCCCTCGTTCTGCATTCCGTCGGTGGACATCGGCAACCGCCAGAAGGGTCGTGCAGCCGGCTCCACAGTGATTCACTGCAACGCAGAGAGGCAGGACATAGCCCAAGCCCTGGAGAAGGCTCTCTCGGCAGACTTCCGCAACCAATGCCGACAAAACCCCGACAACCCCTATTTCCGCAAAGGCTCTCTGCAGCGCATAGCCTCCGTGCTGACAACCGTGGAGCTGCCCATGCCTCCGTTCAAAGAATTTTATGAAGGGAATTTGCATTAATTAAAATTTTACCGTAACTTTGCCGAAACTAAATCTGAAAAGATTTGCATAGCTAAATTTTCCACAAACTCACTAACCAATTACTTTTTCACGATTGAAAAATTTTTACCTGCAGTTATCCTGAAGAAATTTCTCATCGCCGTCATAGTAATGCTTACGGGACTCACGGCCTGGGCCGAGGAGAATGTGCCTGTGCTGCAGTTTTACATGTACGACGGCAGCGTAGTAAGGATGGAGCTTCCGGGCAAAACCACCATGAAAGTAAAAAAAGGCTTGCTCACGGTGGGCACCACAGATGTTAATCTCAAAAACGTAAAACGCTACACCATCACTGGAAAACCCAGGGGTCATCCGCGCCTGGGTTTTCCACACGGTAACGGTCGAAACTATCATCGAAAAAACGTTGACCCCCGACACGGTGTTTGTCGAAATTCCGGCGCAGAACGCACGACCGCCGATTCGTTGTCGTTCCTCGAAAATGATTTCGCGATGTCATCGGCACGCATCAACCCGGACGGCACGTTGTTTCACACGTTGATGTCGAAACCGGGCAAATTGCCGTTCGAGGTAATGACACCGACAACGAACACAACGACCAACGCCGAACGAATCCGGGAAATCGAAAAGCCGGTGCCGGTTCGTGTTCCGGTCGAAGTCGAACGCAAAATGACATGGTGGGAACGAACGTGCATCAAATCCGCGCCGTGGATGTTCGCGTTACTCATCGCCGCGTGCGTTTACATATTCCGAAAGCCGATAACAAATTTCGCCTGGCGATTCATCGGTTCAAAATAATTTTGTATCTTTGCATCATCGATGATGATTAGTCATCATTTGCGTTGATATGTGTCGCGTAGCGGTGAAATTTGCGCGACACATATTTTTTTTCACCGCCGCCGGACGGCGATACAAAACGACACCGGACACAAACGGCGATTCGTTCATGTCCGGTGTCAAATTCCGGTCGAAATTTACGGTTTTGTGCGTAACCGTGTGCGTAAATTTCGTAATACATTGATAATCAATGTAGATTGCGGAGAGAGAGGGATTCGAACCCCCGGAGGTGTTACCCTCAACGGTTTTCAAGACCGTCGCAATCGACCACTCTGCCATCTCTCCTGATGTCGCATTAGCGTTGAATGGAGTGCAAAGGTAAGCATTTATTTTTACTCATGCAAATGTTTTGCAATTTTGTGGGCAAAATGTGCATGGGCAGGGCAACGGCAGGGCGTGAGAAGGGCGTGGGAAGTGGGTTCTTCGCAGGGGGTTATTTGCCGTTGCCGACGCGCATGGGGTTCATGGTCTGCATCTCTTTGGGCAACTCGCGGCTCTCGGCGTTCACGGCTTTGCGGTCGTTGCTGACCACGGCAAAACGGCTCACGCTGAGCATCATGCCCACCGCCACGGACATGATGATGATGGAGGTGCCGCCTTTGGAGATAAAGGGCAATGGCTGCCCCGACACGGGCAAGACGCCGGTGACGATGCACATGTGCACCAGGGCCTGCGCCACTATCATCACCGCCAGACCCATGATGAGCAACGCAGGGAAGGCACGGTGGCATTTGCTGGCCACGTAGCCGGCGCGAGCCACCAACAGCAGGTAGAAGATGAGCAGGACGATGCCGCCCACAAGGCCCCAGTCTTCAACTATGATGGAGTAGATATAGTCGCTAAAGGCCAGCGGCAGGCGTGAGCTCTCGCGCGAGTTGCCGGGCAGGTTGCCGGTGATGAACCCGTGGGCCATGGCGTAATGGGCATGTTTCACCTGGTAGTTGGCGTCGGTTACGGTGTCGCCCGGATGCACCCCTTTCAACCACATACGGATGCGTTCTTTGCGCATGTCGTGGCGGTCGATTTTGCCTGTGGTGTTTATCTGATACTGAATGCCGTAGCCTTCCACCCGGTGCATCTGCTGCTCTTCGGCCTGCACCTTGGCGAAGGCGTTGTCATCGTCAGCCGACTCTTTGATGAGATACGCGCCGCCGCCGAGCACAACGTAGCACAACACCACGATGAAGATTTTGCGCGACTGTGTGCCGCCGATGATGAACATGGACAGCGACACCACCATCATCAGAGCCATGTTTGTGGCGCCGTTCTGATACACCGACATGCCCATGATGCCCACCAGTATGGCGCTGATGATGACGCCTTTGGTGCTGACGCCGCCGTCGCGCTGGTTCTGCTGCATAATCTTGGCAAGCACCAATACAAGGGCTAATTTCATCATCTCGGCGGGCTGCAGGGTGAAGCCGCCTATGGGGATGGCGCGCATGGCGTCGTTGATGCGCACCCCGAAGTGCGACGCGTAGATGACAAGCACCAGACAGATGATGGCGAATATCCACGCAAAGTTCCTGAAGAATTTGTAGTGGATGTTCTGAAACAGACACACCAGCACGAATCCGGCTATCAGGAATTTGATGTGGTCCCACAGCGGCACATACACATTCTCGGTTTTTATCACCGTGGAGGAGGCCGAATAGACTTCTATTATCGACACCACCAGCAGGAAGATGTATATGCCCCAGATGTATTTGTCGGGTTTGTTGTGCACCGGCGAGCCCTTGTCGTTTTTGGAGCGCGGAGCTTTCTTCTGCGCTTCTTCGGCAGGGCGACCGTCGATGGTTTCGCGTATCAGCAGTTCGGAGTTTGCCATGAAAAGGAGGGTGTGAGGAGGTAGTGATAAAATTATGTGGATAAGAGATTACCGGCCGCCCATTTCCTTAACGGCCTGTTTGAAGCGTCGTCCGCGGTCCTGATACGAGTTGAAGAGGTCGAAGCTGGCGCAAGCCGGCGACAGGAGCACCACATCGCCCTGCTGAGCCATGCGACGGCAGGCGTTCAGCGCCTCCTCAAGCGAATGAGTGTCGGCAATCTGCTTCACACGGCCGCCGAAGTGAGCCATAATCTTGCTGTTGTCCACGCCCATGGCCACTATACCCTTCACCTTTTCGTCTACCAGAGCGTCAATTTGCGAATAGTCGTTGCCCTTGTCCTTTCCGCCCAGGATGAGCACCGTGGGCGCCTCCATAGCCTCCAGGGCATAGAAAGTGGAGTCTACGTTGGTGGCTTTGGAGTCGTTGATGTAACGCACTCCGTCGACCGTTCCTGCCGGTTCCAGGCGGTGTTCCACGGGAGCGAACGTGCCGAGAGCCTCGCGGATAACGTCCGTGTCCACGCCGAAGGCTGTGGCGGCCAGACCGGCAGCCAGCGAGTTGTAGAGGTTATGGCGTCCGGGCAGACTCAGGCCGCTGCGGGCCATGCTCCAGGTCTTGTCGCCGGTGCGGAATGTGATGACACCGTCGGCCACAGAAGCGGCCATAGAGTCGTCGTTGCGGTCGGTAAACGGCAGCCACGCGGCCTCACCGTGCACATCGCCAAGGTGAAGCTGCGTCTGCGGGTCATCCACCCAGTAGATGAACCGGTCGTCGGGCGTCTGATTGCGCGTGATGCGCATCTTGGCACGGGCGTAATTGGCCATACAATGCTCGTAACGGTCGAGATGGTCGGGGGTGATATTGAGCAGAATGGCAATGTTGGCGCGGAAGTCGTACATATTGTCGAGCTGGAAGCTGCTCAGCTCTATCACATAGCACTTATGCGGCGTGCGTGCCACCTGGCGAGCCAGCGAATGGCCCACATTGCCGGCCAAACCGGCGTCTATGCCGGCCGCCGTGAGGATATGGTGTAGCAGCAGCGTGGTAGTAGTCTTGCCGTTGGAGCCGGTGATGCACAGCATGGGAGCCGTGCTGTAGCGGCCTGCGAATTCTATCTCGCTCACCACCTCAATGCCACGGCTCTGCAGCTGAACCACAAGCGGTGCCGAGAGGGGTATGCCCGGACTTTTCACACACATATCGGCGTTGAGAATCTTCTCGGACGTGTGTCCCCCCTCCTCGTAAGCGATGCCTTCGCGCTCCATCTCCTCCTTGTATTTGGGGGCAATGGTGCCGACGTCCGACACAAAAACATCCCAGTTGCGGGCTTTGCCCAACACGGCAGCCCCTACGCCGCTTTCGCCGGCGCCTAATACCACAAGTCGTTTGGTTTTTTCTTGTTGCATGATATATTGCAGAGCGATGGAATTATCTTATTTTCAGGGTAACGAAAGTCATGGCGGCCAGCAGAATGCTCACAATCCAGAAACGGATTACGATTTTTGATTCCGGCACCGGACGCAGCGGCGCCTGTATCAGAGCGTCGATGCCCGCGTTCCCCGGTTTCTGGAAGTGATGATGCAGCGGCGTCATCTTGAAGATGCGTCTGCCCGTGCCGAACCGCCGTTTGGTGATTTTGAAATAGGCCACCTGGAGAATCACGCTGAGGTCTTCGAGGAAGAACACCAGGCAGAGCAGAGGTATGAGCAGCTCCTTGCGTATGAGGATGGCGAACACGGCCAGAATGCCGCCCAGGGTTAGCGACCCGGTGTCGCCCATGAAGACGGATGCCGGGAAGGCGTTGTACCATAGGAAGCCCACCAGAGCGCCTATGAAAGCCGCCGCATAGACCACCAGCTCCTCGCTGCCCGGAATGTACATGATGTCGAGATAGGAGGAATAGACAATATGTCCGCCCAGATACGCCATGATTGCCAGCGCCACGCCAATCACCGCCGAAGTGCCGGCACAGAGCCCGTCGAGCCCGTCGGTGAGGTTGGCGCCGTTGCTCACGGCCGTAACCACCAGCACCACAACGAGCACAAACACCAGCCACCCCAGAGTCTTGGCCGCCTCAGGGTCTGAAATCCACGACGTCAGCCACTCATAGTTGAAGTTGTTGTTCTTCACAAACGGAATTGTGGTCTGAGGCGTCTTCTCCAGCGGACCTAACTTGACGATGTTGCCGTCGTCAACGGTAACGCCCTCGGCCGTAACAATCTTGCTCACCTCGGCAGTGGTGTCGGGCAGCGTAACCACCTGACGCATCTGTATGGAGGGCGACAGCCACATGGTGATGCCCACTATCAGGCCCAGACCAACCTGGCCGGTGATTTTATATTTCCCTTTCAGACCCTCTTTGTTGTGAAACTTCAGCTTGCGGTAGTCGTCGAGGAAGCCTATGCAGCCCATCCACACCGTGGCCACAAGCATCAGAATCATGTAAATGTTGTTGAGGTTGCCGAACAGCACACAGGGCACAAGGATGCTGAGAATTATTATCAGGCCGCCCATGGTGGGAGTGCCCTTCTTGCTCATCTGTCCTTCCAGACCCAGTTCGCGCACCACTTCTCCAATCTGCATGCGCTGCAGCCGGTGAATGATGCGCTGACCGAACACCAGAGCTATCAGCAGCGCCACCGCCAGCGATATGCCGGCGCGGAAACTCACGTAATCCATCAGACGCAAACCGGGGAAATCAAAGTTTGCCGACAGATATTTAAAGAGCCAGTAAAGCATTGTCTATCAGTCTGTTACAGCGTTTGGTTGTCAAAGATTGAAGGCTGCCAGCACCTCTTCGCGGTCGTCGAAGTGATGCTTCACGCCCTCCACTTCCTGATAATTCTCGTGTCCTTTTCCGGCAATCAGAACCACATCGCCGGGCTGAGCCTGCTCAATGGCGGCGCGAATGGCGCTGCGGCGGTCGGTGATGCAAGTGGTTGAGACCGCCTGCTCGTCGCTCAGACCCGCACGCATATCGGCAATGATGGCGTCGGGGTCTTCAAAGCGCGGATTGTCGCTGGTGAGGAAGAGAACGTCGGAACGCTGAGCCGCCTCACGCGCCATCATGGGGCGTTTGCCGTGGTCGCGGTTGCCGCCGGCGCCTACCACAGTGAGAATGCGGCCGGAGGTGCCAATCACACCGCGAATGGTGTCGAGCACATTCACCAGAGCGTCGGGCGTATGGGCGTAATCCACAATCGCCGTCTTGCCGGCGGCGCTACGCAGCGTCTGGAAGCGGCCTGCCACAGGCACCAGACGCGACATATTGACGAGCACCTTGTCGGCATCCCAGCCAAGCAACAGCGAAGCGCCGTATACGCACAGCAGATTGTAGGCGTTGAAGCGACCGGTGAAGTTCACCTCCACCTCGTGGCCGTTGAAGCTCAGCAATGTGCCGTCGAGACGACTTTCAATGATACGGCCCCGGAAATCGGCGTCGCCGCGAAGTGAGTAGGTATATTTGTTGGCGCGCGTGTTCTGCAGCATGTAAAGGCCCGATTTGTCGTCGGCATTCACCAGGGCGAACGAGCCGGCCGGCAGCATGTCGAAGAACATCTTCTTGGCATTGCGGTAGTTCTCCACCGTGCCGTGGTAGTCCAGATGGTCGCGCGTGAGATTCGAGAACAAGCCCCCCTTGAAGCGCAGGCCGGCAATGCGGCGCTGATGAGCGGCATGGCTGCTCACCTCCATGAAGGCATACGAACAGCGTGCCTGCACCATGCGTGCCAACAGCTCGTTGAGAGTGATGGGGTCGGGAGTGGTATGCGTGGTTGGTATGGCTTCCTCCTCAATGTAGTTGCACACCGTGGAGAGGAGTCCGGCGCGGTGTCCGAGCATACGCGCCATCTCATAGAGCAGCGTGGCTGTGGTGGTCTTGCCGTTGGTGCCCGTAACACCCACCAGGTTTATCTTGTCTGACGGATGGTCATACCATGCCGAGGCCAGGCGCCCCAGCGCTTCGGCCGAATCGGCCACCTTGATGTAGGTAACGTCGGGCTGGAACGTCGACGGCAGCTCCTGACATACTATGGCTCCCACGTGGTTGCTGGCCACCACAGGTATGTATTTGTGGCCGTCGGTCTGTGTGCCTTTCACGGCCACGAAAAGGGCATCCTTACCTGCCCGGCGCGAATCAGACGCCAGAGTGGTTATATTGCGGTCTGTGGCCCCTATCACCTCCAGAGGCTCTATATCGCGTATGAGTTGGCTCAGTTTTTTCATATATGACGGAAATGATGTTTTGTCATGAAAGAGTAAGGTAGATTATTTGGTTGCGCGTCAGTCTGGTTCCCGGCGCAATGCTTTGCTGCCGCACCGTGCCGGTACCCCGCAGAATCACCTTTACGCCCAGGCTCTCCAGCTCGCGCAGGGCTGAACGCGCGTCGTAGTTGCGCACGTCGGGGATAACACCTTTGGGCTGCGTGCCGGGTACCAAAGCGGCCAGGCGATGAGCCTTTATGCCCAGATACTGTTGCAGACGCGTCAGCGTTTCGGGCAGCGCGTTGCTCAGCACCGGAGTACTCGCCACTGCGTTGTCGGCATACGAAGGGGTGTCGCCTAACATGCCGCGGGCATACATCCGCTCGGCCACGCGACTCAGCACTTTGCCCGAAATGGACCCCGCGCCACCGCTGCCGGCAGGCGCCAGCACCAACACAATCACCGAATATTGCGGCTTGTCGTAGGGGAAGAAACCGGCAAAGGCAAACCGGCGACGCGATTTGTCGTAGCCCTTTCCCTTTCCCTTTTCAAACACCGGGAAGCAGGTGCCTGTCTTGCCGGCCAGGGGTACAATCTCGTCGAGTTTGGCGCTGCGTGCCGTGCCCCCTGTTACCACCTTGCGCAGACACTCGCGCAGCATCGCCGCATGCTCAGGCGTGCACACCTGCTCCATAATGGGTTTGTGATGCACCACCGAGTCGCGGCCGTTCTCGTCACGCAGCGCCCTGACAAGGTGCGGACGAACATAGCGCCCGTTGTTGGCTATGGCGTTGTAGATGCTCAGCAGATAAAGGGGCGAGATTTCCACTGAATAGCCGAAAGCCTGACGCGCCAGGTCGAGGTGCCGCGCCGTCATGGTTATGGGCTGTCCGGCCGAGTTCGTGGCCACAAGCCTCTTCAGGTTTGCCGGACGCTCCTCGGCAATGCCGGTGTGCATGCGGTCGAGCAGACCCAACTTCTTCCACCGGTCGTAGAAGAGCTCCGGATGGTCGCTGTAGCCGCGGAAGATGATGCGTGCCACGCCGGTGTTCGACGACCAGCCCATCACCTCCGGTATAGTCTTCACCGTGGGGGCGTGCGGGTCTGTGGTCTTCATAAACGGCGAGCAGTCGATGGTGCTCGAGTTGTTCTTTATCAGCCCGTCTTCAAAAGCTATCAGCAGCGATACGGGTTTTATCACAGAGCCTGGTTCAAAACACGTCACGGTGCGGTTGTAAGCCTCGCCGTAGGTGCCGTCGTCGCGGCGTTCCAGATTCGATATGGCCTTTATCTCGCCCGTGGCCACTTCCATCACCATTGCCGTGCCCCATTCGGCGTTCACCGCCGAGCAGCGCTCCATCATCTCCTGCTCCAGTATGTCCTGAATCTGCAGGTCAATGGTGGTTATCACGTCGTAGCCGCGCTTGGGCGCCACCGTTTCCCAGGCACCCACGCCGCTGTTGAAGGTTACCGACCGCTGGCGTCCCGGCACACCGTAGAGCAGCGAGTCGAGGTCCTTCTCCAGACCCGAATAGCCGTGCTGCTGGTCGTTTTCATCCTTCGTCACCACGCCTATGCTGTATCGGGCCATCATGCCGTAGGGCTGACGGCGCACGTTGCGCGAGCTCTGATAGATGGGCACCGACGAGCTTTTCCGAAAGTCTTTCAGGAAGGGGGCTTTACGTAGCGTGTCTATGGTCAGCTCGTCAACGCCGCGTGCCAGCACCAAGGCCCTGTTGCGCTTGTTTTCGGGCTTTGAGAACTCACGGCGGAACCGCGCGCGCCACGAGCATTTGGCCGCCGAGTCGGGCGGCAGGCTGCGCAGGTCGGCCGGGCGCGGATAATGCACGTCAAGATAATCGGCCAGAGAATCGAGCCCCGGCAGATTCAGCTTGTTGCTTGTCATCTTCGGGTGCTGCATATCCAGCTTGACGTCATACACCAGCATGTTGCAGGCCAGTATTGACCCGTTGGCGGCCAGTATGGAGCCACGTTCCGGCTCAACCACCCTCTCCCTGCCTATCTGCTGATTGGCCTCTTTCTCCCATGCGTTCCGGTTGATGGTGGTGGTGATGACAAGCGATATGACTATAAATACAGCCACAATAACGAAAAACACTGTCATCACGCCGTAGCGAAACAGTATGCGTATCTTATTCCTCTGTTTGGGCATTTATATACCTCTTTCCCTGTGTTATTAATTCTCCTGAGTCTCCTTTTCGGGCGGGATGCTGTCTGTGGCGTCGGTCTGCAGCACGAATGGCGGCTTGTCGCTGAACACCAGTCCCAAGTTATGCTTCTGCGCCATCTGCACCATGTCCGTTTCGCGAATCATGCTCATATAGCGGGCCTTTTCCTCAATGCGCTCGTTCTCGGCCTGTTTCAGCTCGGTGCGCAAATCCTTTATCTGGCGCATATATACGCGTGTGCGGTAACGCATACCCAGCAGAATCAGCACCACTACAATCAAAAAGCAGATGAACCAGCCGTTGCGGCGAAAAAAATCCAACGACACGCCGCGGCCTTTGCGCATATTGGCCATCATGCCTCTCAGTCCCCTTTTGGTGGCGACCGCGCTCTGTTGCGTTGCCTTCGTCTTAGCCATTATTTACTCTCTGAAAGGGGGTTAAAGATTGCCACACGCAGTTTTGCGCTGCGTGCTCTCGGATTCCGCTCCACTTCCTCTTCCGAGGCCACCACAGGCTGACGCGTTACCAACTTCCACGGACTTTGGACGCGGCCGTAGATGTCTGTCTGCACCTCACCGTCGGCGCGGCCCGACCGGAAATAATTCTTCACCAGGCGGTCTTCCACGCTGTGATAGGTGAGGATGGCCATTCTGCCGCCCGGCCGCAGCATGAACGGAGCGCTTGTCAGCAATTGCTCCAGAGCGTCAATCTCGCTGTTCACCTCTATGCGGAGGGCCTGGAAGAGCTGCGCCATCTCCTTCTTCACACGTCGCGGATCCAGAGCCGGCTCGGAGGCTGCCGCAAGCTGCGAAGTGGTGGCTATGGGTTTCTGCTGCCGGGCCATCACCAACGCCTCTGCCACGCGACGCGGGTTGCGCAAGTCGGCATAACGGCGAAGAAGCCCCTCAAGGTCCTTCTGACTGATGTCACGTAGCAAATCGGCGGCTGTGCGGGCATCGGCATTCTGATTCATGCGCATATCCAGCGGAGCGTCAGCACGAAACGAGAAACCCCTTTCGGCGGCATCGAAGTGATGGAACGACACGCCCAAGTCGGCAATGATGCCGTCAACCGGCAGCGCTTCCAAATACTCCAGGAAATTGCGCATATAGCGGAAATCGCCGTGGACAAAAGTGAAGCGCTTGTCATCGGGCGCATTCTGCCGGGCATCGCTGTCGCGGTCGAAGCCGAATAACCGGCCCTGCGGCCCGAGCCGTTCCAGGATGGCACGCGAATGACCGCCGCCGCCGAACGTAGCGTCGGCATAGCGGCCCGCAGGCTGTATGCTCAGACCCTCCATTGAGGGTTCAAGCAAAGCCGGAATATGATATGGCAGACAATCGTTCACAGAGCAATGCTTTTTAAGAATGCAAAGTTACGAATTTTATTCTTTACCGTCAACTCGGCATTGTCGCCCGGTAGCTGAGGTAGCTACCTTAGCTATTCAGCGCCAGAAAATTTTTTTAGTCAGCCGGGAAGGCTATGTTAAAAATTTTGCTTATTTTTGCTGAAACTAACCTCAAACCCCGGAATATTATGTCAACCGTTGATTTTGCGCGCCATAAAACAAGCTACCGCAACCTTAAGGCTTTTCTTAAAGCTGAGGCTATTTATGATCTGACATACTTTTTTCTGCAGAGACATATAAAAACAGCTACCGCACTTACGACCAGATGCTTCAGGCCGCCAGGTCAGGGAAACAAAATATTGTGGAGGGGCGCTCCGATGCGGCGGCATCGGCAGAAATGGAGATAAAGCTCTATGGGGTGGCGGTCGGCAGCCTGCATGAGCTGCTGAACGACTACCAGGATTTCATGCGTACAAGAAGTGTGGAGATTTGGGGTGCAAGGCACCCTCGCTATCAACGGTTGCGCGGGGTCTGCGCCAAAAATAATGACACGGCATATTACATGGCTTTGGCTCCCCGCTTGAATGATGTGGAGTTCTGCAACCTTATGCTCACCCTCATCAACCAGACAATTGTAATGCTTAAGTTGCTGATAGAAAAGGTAAAAAAAAGTTTTTCTGCAAAAGGGAGGCATCAAAGAGCAGATGCTTCGGGCGCGCCTTCAGGCGCGCAAAAACCAACACTAAAACACCTTCCCTCGTTCCCTACCGTAGCTACCATAGCTAAAATATCTACCCGGCTGCTAACGCTCACTTACTTGGCCAGCAAAGCGGAGATGTCGTCAAAAAGCAACTGATACTCGCAGCCCTTGTTCTCGCCCAAGGTTACTATTATGAGATTCTGCTCAGGGTTGCAGTATAAAATCTGCCCATACAACCCTAAGGCGAAAAAGCGGGGAGTAACAACCCGTTTGCCGTCAACCTTCTGCAAAATGTTATACCAGCCCAACGAATACCCGTCGTTATCAGCCGATGCATGGGTTGACCGTTCAATCCACTCTTTGCTCAAAATGGTCTTGCCGTTGTAAACCCCGCCGTTCAGATAAAGCCGGCCAATCTTGGCCAGATCTCTGACGTTAGTCACCAGGCCGCCGTAAGTCTTTGCCTGCCTGTGTTTGCTGTCATCAAGCGAAATGAAAGCATCAGCCTCCATATCGAGTGGCTGCCACACCTTTTCCTGCAGATATTGAGCAAAAGGACGCCTCACAGCCCTTTCTATGGCCACACCTGCCAACGCCGTTGCCATTGAGTTGTATTCATGACACGTCCCCGGCGCGGCCTTGAAATGGAGTTTCTTAAATTGGCTCACCACATCATTGCCGTAATAGAGATTTGCCATTTGAGAAAACGGGTTCCATCCGTAGTTCTCGCTGAACTTCAGGCCGCTCCGCATATCGAGCAGATGCTCTATGGTCAATTGCCCGAACATAGGGTCGGCATCCTTCAGTTCGGGGATATATTTTGTTATCGTATCAGTTGCCGACAGATATCCCTCATCTGCCGCAATTCCGCATAATAATGCCGTTACTGACTTTGTCACGGAAAAGACGTTGGAGGGCGACAGTTTTGAAAAATTACCGTAATAACGTTCCAGCAGAATAGTGTCGTTTCTCACAATCAGCAAAGCGCCATTGCCTCTGAACCTTGAAAAATATTCGTCTAACGTCTCATTGTGAAACTGTCCGCCGCTGAATTTTTTATCTTCAAAATACCTGTCATAGACATCAGCCGTAATAAGGCACGATTCTCCCTTTCCGCCGGCCTTAATTGTATCCAAAGCAAAATGCCGATACGTATCCACCGACGGGTCGCCGCATTTAATCGCCTTGAAAGCCGTGCAACCTGTCAGCAGCACGGAAAGCAGCATCAATACAAAGATTCCACGTTTCATAACCTTAGGTAATGCGGCTCAGGAGAACCATTTGTAGGCAATCAGCTTCTGTGAGTGCTTCTTGCGGTACCAGAGGGTAAGGGTGATGGCAAGGGCTATGCTGATCAGGCGGAAGATGTTGGAGGCAAGTCCGCCGGCGGCACTCGTATTGCCTTCGGTGGCAAACAGATACCACGACAGGTTCATGAGCAGATGCAGGAAGACGGGCACCCACAGATTGAAGTGCCATTCCACATACATCCAACTGAAGTAAAGGGCGCCGATGAATGTTACGGCAAAAACAATCAGAGCCGAAATCAGGTCTGCGCCCTGATACAAGTGTATTGAGCCAAAGAGCAGGGAAGGAATCAGAGCGGCCAAGACAAAGCCGATTTTAAGATACCTGAACAGCATGCCGAACAGGAATCCTCTGAAGATAATCTCTTCAAAAAGAGCCGCAAAAACCACCGTCTTCAGGCCATACCCAGTTCATCTCTTTGTTCAGCGGCGACGTGAACAGAAAGCCGACAAACAGTGGCAAAGTGCAGACAACGGCCACTGCCAGACCCTTCAGAGCGTTGCCGTTCAGGCCCAAGGCTTTGAAGATATTTTTGGTAGGTGCCGCTATGAAATATGTGGCACCGAAGGTGGGAATGAAATATATAAGAAAGGTGCAGATGTATTTAATCAGACTGCCTTTTGGAAGCCCGAGGTCGCCAAGCCATTGACCCGTGTATTTATACAGCACCAAACAAAACAAAAGTGCCGCGAATATATACCAAGTCCATTTGCCGTTTTGGAAGATTGCGTATCCTCCCCTTTTGATTGTTTACCCTCTCCTTCCGATTGATTATACATGCCCATATACCGTTGCTGAATGATGATATTTGCAAAGGTGCGAAAATTTTCTCTGTCCACGCACGGCTACCCCTTAGCATCTGCTATTTTTTTTTGCTTTGGAGGCTCCAATGTATCCAAGCCAAGGGTATGTCAGATGAAATTTCCTTCCTTCATATTCTTATTTGAAAGCAATTATAGGAATTACTTTTGTTGACCCGTATGTCTAATATTTATAGTTCCCAATTTGTCTTGCACATGTTCCTTGCGGTGCTTTAACCACTTGATTGTTATAAAAATCGCTGCCTTCCTGTGCCAATATTAAGACCTCTAAATCAGAGGTTAATATATTACCGTGAAACTCGTGTACAATTTCTTCCGCGATGGCATCACCCGAGTCTAAAACTTTTTTTACTTGAAAATTTCTTCGACTTACACATTCTCTCGGCTCTTCAAATAACGTTTTTCCGGTATTATCTTCTACTGCAATAATTTTGTTAGAATTTGATGATTTCCCGTCACTGATTATTTTAACTGCAGGCACACTATTCTCGAAACCCCAGTTTGTAGTGTATTTGAATGTACCTACACGCTGAGCGCATTGATTATCAAGAAGGTCAATTTTTTGATTGTTGTAAAAATGTTGCCCCTTATTTGGAAAAATCAAAGCAACTGTTTCAATATTGTCGTCAGCAATTGCCAATGCGCAACCGGATTCTAATACATTGATTATTTTAAAAGTAGAATAATCCATGTTTTCTCCGGGTTCATCAAACATTTGCAACCCCTCAATTCCTAAATCATTGGATTTGTTGATAAAAAATGAAATAGTAATTGCCGGTATAATTGACAAGACAAATCCTGTTGCTATACCAAGCACATATACGAGCCACTTCTTCATAATCGATTATTTGGAATATTTTTTTGCTTTGGAGGCAAGGGCCTCTTCGTAGACGGTGTGGATGGCGGAGGCTATATCGGCGGCGGCAAAGGTGGCGGCATGAGCCTTTCCGGCACGGCGGCGTGCCTCTATGTCGGGGGTGTTGTTGCTGATGGCATGCACGGCATGAATCATGGCTTTGACGTCGTCGGGCGCGATGAGGAAGGCTGCGTTGCCGCCGGCTTCGGGCAGCGACGAGGTGTTCGACGTTACCGTGGGGCAGCCGCTTGCCAGGGCTTCCAATACGGGTATGCCGAAGCCCTCGTAGCGCGACGGATACAACGCCGCCATGGCGCTCTGATAAAGCGCCGGAAGGTCTGTGAAGCCCACGTTCTTGAGAATGTGGAGCCGCCGGCGCACGCCAACCTCCTCGGCCAGCTCGAGCATCTCTCGGAGGTAACGTCCTCCGCGACCCACCGCCACAAGCTCAATCTCGTCGGGCATGGCCGAAAGAGCGCGGATGCTCGTCTCCAGGTTCTTGCGCTGCTCAATGGTGCCCACCTGCAGCAGGAAACGGTGAGGCAAACGGTAGCGTTCGCGCACTTCGCGCCTGCGCTCCGGGCTCGCCGTCTGCGAGAAGATGGGGCTGCAGCCCTGCCGGATAACCCGTATGCGCTCCTCGGGGACGCCATACAGCTCCATGACGTCGCGTTTGGTGGCTTCGGAGATGGCTATCACCCTGTCGGCATGGCGCACCGAGTAACCGTATTTCAGGTCATAGAGAGTGCGGTCGATGCGGTTGTAACACTCCGGCATACGCCTGTAGATGACGTCGTGAATCGTCACCACCGAGGCTATCGGGGAGCGGTGGATGTTCAGCGGCAGTTCGTTGCTGAGGCCGTGAAACACCTCCGCGCCCTCCTGGCGTGCCTGCTTGGTAACGCCCCACGAGCGCCACACAGCCTTGGGCCACGCCCAGAAACGGTCGGGATGGCGGAAGGCCACATTGGGCCGTTGCAGAAGGGTTTTCAGGCGGGGATTGGCGCGAATTTCCGGCACATACACCAAATGATCGTCGGCCGGATAAGCCTCCGACATCGTTTCAAGAATCAGCCGTGAATAATTTCCCAGGCCGGTATAATTGCGCATGGCCCGTTTGCCGTCGTATGCTATCTTCATCTGGTCAGTCTTCAGGTTTGCCGGTAAGCAGTGATTTCAGTTTATGCAGCATGGTAAGCGCCTGCAGGGGTGTGAGATTGTCGATGTCGAGGCGCAGGATAATGTCGCGAATCTGGCCCAGCAGCGGGTCGTCGAGCTGGAAGATTGACGCCTGATATCCTTCGCGCTGTTTACCCATATCGGCCATGTCGGGCTTGCCCACGGTGTCAGCCGCATCCTTGTCGGCGGCCGATTCAAGCTGTTGCAGCACCTCGCCGGCTCGCTTCACTATCGACGGCGGAATGCCCGCCAGCCGAGCCACATGGATGCCGAAGCTATGGGCCGAGCCACCTTTCTGCAGCTTGCGCAGGAAGATGACCTTGCCGCCGCTCTCGCTCACCGACACGTTGTAATTCACCACCCTGACAAAGGATTTCTCCATTTCGTTGAGCTCGTGATAATGGGTGGCAAAGAGAGTACGCGGGCGGCAGGCACCGTTTTCGTGAATGTTCTCCACAATGGCCCAGGCAATGGAAATGCCGTCGTAGGTGGAGGTGCCGCGGCCTAATTCGTCGAAGAGAATCAGCGACCGGGGCGTCATATTGTTGAGTATGGAAGCGGCTTCCGTCATCTCCACCATGAAGGTGGATTCGCCGCGCGAGATGTTGTCGCTGGCTCCCACACGAGTAAAAATCTTGTCTACCAGACCTATCCGCGCGGCCTTTGCCGGCACGAAATGGCCTGTCTGCGCCATGAGCGCTATCAGGGCTGTCTGGCGCAGCAGAGCCGACTTACCGCTCATGTTGGGGCCGGTGATGACCATTATCTGCTGACGCTCCGTGTCGAGGCGCACCGAGTTGGCCACATAAATCTCGCCCGGGGGCATCATCCGTTCTATCACCGGGTGCCGCCCGTCGGTGATGTCGAGCTCCATGCTCTCGTCTACCGTGGGGCGCACATAGTTGCCCTCCAAGGCCGACAGCGCCGCCGACAGGTTGCAATCAAGCTCGGCGGCCGCCTCCGTGTTGCGCCTGATGGCCGGTATGTAGCGGGACGCCACACCCACGAGCTCGTCGAAGATGCGGCGTTCAATGGCGTCTATGCGGTCCTGAGCCCCGAAAATCTTCTGTTCATAGTCTTTCAGCTCGGGGGTGATATAGCGTTCGGCGCCCGTGAGGGTCTGCTTGCGAATCCAATCGGCCGGTGCCTTGTCGCGATACGTGTTGCGCACCTCCAGGTAGTAGCCGAACACACTGTTGAAGCCAATCTTCAGCGAGGGAATGCCGGTGGCCTCCGCCTCTCGGCGCTGAATGTCGGCCAACGCCTCCTTGCTGTGCGTGAGCAGTCCGCGCAGCTCGTCGAGTTCGGCATCCACCCCTTCGGCAATGGCATTACCCTGATTGAGCATTGCCGGCGCGTCGGGGTTCAGCGTGGCGCGCAGACGGCGCGTCAGCTCCGTGAGCGGGTCAATGCTATCGGCGGCTTTCAGCAGCGGTTCGCGTCCCAGAGTCTGCAACAGACGCCGCAGCGCGTCGAAAGCCTGCAAAGCCTGCAGCAGACGCACCATTTCGCGCGGACCAACACGCAGAGCCCCTATCTTGGAGGCTATGCGCTCAGGGTCGCCGATTTCGGCCAGTATAGTGCCGAGGTGATTGCGCAGTTCCTCGTCGTCGTAGAAAATCTGCACCATCTCCAGCCGCTCGTTAATCTCTTTTACGCGTGCTAAGGGAAAGACCAGGCGGCGGCGCAGCATACGCGCTCCCGGTGCGCAGCACGTCCGGTCGAGCACGTCGAGCAGACTCTTGCCCCCTTCGGCCATAGGCTCCAAAAGCTCCAGGTTGCGCACCGTGAACGGGTCGAGCCTCACATAACGGTCTTCGTCGATGCGGCTCAGCGACGTTATATGAGCCACCTGCCGGTGTTCGGTGGCGTCGAGGTAGAACATCAGCGAGCCGGCCGCTATCACCGCCAACGGCAGCTTGTCGACGCCGAAGCCGCGCAGCGACGCGGTGGAGAAATGTCTTGTGAGGCGTTCCTCGGCCGCCTGCTGCGTGTATATCCAGTCGTCTAACTCATAGAGGGCACATTTTGGGGGAGCCATACGGGCAGCGCGCGACTT
>OGXW01000085.1_pt1 | contig 55586 bp, 69 predicted proteins | sample 1576341 | NCBI WGS metagenome assembly OGXW01 (sample SAMEA3541592, study PRJEB24748) | human gut metagenome | biome: human gut; feature: human-associated habitat; material: faeces | place: China | collected 2012
GTATGCATTCTGACGCTCAGTTCGCAGGATCTTCTTCCGTACCGGCTCACGTAGAGATGATGGGTCTTATCGGCGCTGGAAACAACCCGATGGTTGGTATGACAGTTGCTGTAGCTGTTTCCGTACAGGAAGCTGCTGATGCTGGCAAATTCTAATATAAGCATAGCTTAAAATAGAGAAAAAGCCGTAAACTCAAGGGTTTGCGGCTTTTTTACGTTTGCCTGAAAATTAGAACAAAACACTCTGAAAAAATGATAAATTTGACGGGTAGCTAACAAGTAGCTTACACGTAGCTAACAACGGTAGCTTACAAATTATTCGCTGGGGATCTCTGATCAGGTGATCATATTCATAGCTGTACGCAGGTCTTCGATGGTCCTGTGAGTGTATACTTTTTCCGTGATATCCTGGATTTCATGACCAACGATTAACTTTAGGACATATTCGTTTATGTTGGATTCCTTTGCCTTGGTAATAAAGGTGTGCCGGGTGTCGTGAGGCTTGTGGGTCATATTCAGGCGTGACATAACCTTTTTGAAACGGTTTCTGTATTTGTCATATGTAAGATGAGTTCCCTGCTGCCCATCCGGATCATTGAAAAGATATTCGCTGTGCATAGAAGTGGCCTGATTGTAATTGCGGCGAACCAGATCCATGATCTGCGGGTGAATAGGAACGGTACGATTCTTTCCGGCATCTGTTTTCAGTCCACCGATAAAAGTCATATTTTCAAAGTCAATATCTGCAATTTTCAGGACAGCCAGTTCCTGTGGCCGCCAGCCAGAATATATTCCGATCAGAATCATGTCTGCAAAAGGAATTTCAAGATGGGACCAGAGAGACAATATTTCCTGATTAGAAAAAGGAACACGGATGATTTTGGGCTTAGGCTGCTGCACACCATCACAGAGTTGGGCATAGTCTTTAGTTACAATTTCATGTTTCATGGCATATCGGTACATAAGATTGAATAAGCTTTTCATTCGTGCTTTTGTGCTGTCACCGACCTGAGCATTACGAATAGTTTTTTCCAGATGCTCGACCCGGATATCTTTCATTTTGATATTGTATAGTGGAGCACAGTGCTTATATGCAGAAGTAATAGTACGGACACTGGAAGGACCACCCAGGGTAGGGAAATGTACATCAGACCATGCTTCGTACACATCACTAAAAGTGGGTTCTTTGGCAAATAAATCGTAGGGATTTTCGTTATATCGGGTAAGAGCTTCCAAAGCTTCTTTTCTGGTGCTAAAGTATCCAATAGCTTTTTTGACTTGTTTTGCCTGATTGGTTTTGGTGTCGATTTCCCATCCGGTTGTTTTACTGGCTGCCCAGGGTTTACGTCTCTTTCCGGGAAGTTTATAAACAGATCCGAAACCATTTGGTAACTTCATAAATATCATCCTCCTTGTAAAAATGGGTACAAAAATAACAGCCAGCGAACGAGTGTTTCGCTTGCAAGGCTGCTCCGAAGATGATACAATATTTTTGCGAAATCCGTAGCATCTTCGGAAGCTACGTGCCGGTTCCTGTTGGCGCAGGGGCCGGTTTTTTATTTAATTATTGCTAAGTTCTTCTGATTGATGGAATTCTTCTGCAAGCATGGTTTTGTTGAATTCAGCAGTAGGATCAATAGAAGAAACAAGTTCCTCGAGTTCGGAAATATCAACTTTGAAAAATTCTTTTCGAAGATTAATTTTATTAAGACGTTTTTCGTTTAATGTATCATGAAGCTTTTTCTCAAGGGCAACAGCATCTTCGGAAAAAATAAAGCTATGTACATCAAATTTAAACGGAACACTTGCGCTGCCAAGCTCATTAATACGATCCTGAGGATCTAAGCGGCGTGTCATTCCGATTTTAAAAACATCTTTTCCAAAAGATCCCAAGTTACTGATGATATATACATTTCCGGCTTTACCATTCTGTAAGTTTATAATCTCTTCTTTCTTAACAACAACATCAGAAAGCTGTTTCTGCAATTCAAGAATTCGGGCGCGTAATTTCTGAGTTTCTGAATCAGAATCTGTCTGCTCAAGAGTTCCCTGAAGCTTTTCGATTTCAGCCTTGTATTTTGATTCTTCTTTTTCAACTTTCTTTTTCTCTGCTTCAAGAGCTTTTCTTTCCTCTGCCTCCTGTCGCATTTGTTCTTTTAATGCAAGCTGTTCCTGACGGGCCTGTTCTTTCTTTGTATAGTAGGAATATTCGATCTTAACAGCATTGATGAAAAGATATTCCATTTCACCGACAAATTTTGTAAGGGTACCGGCAATAAGCTGGTTTCCTTCAGCAGCAATTTTAAGATATTTTGCGGAGATAGTCTTGATATCTTCAATAGATTTCTCTAATTTGTCGTATTTAAGATTGTATAATACGTTTTGCAATTCAGCCTTGAGAGCAATAACAACAAGAGAATAGATAGACTTGTTTGTTTTGGTTGTGTAACGGGATTTGTATAATTCCATTAACTGATCTATTTGTTTTTCGTTTTCTTTGTATGCTTTGCGTAGTTCTTTGACATCTAAAGCGTGAAATTGCAATGAAACCGAAGGAACAAGATCTTCCAGATCCTTCTTGTCATAGGGATTTAAACGACAGTTGATGTAAGGAATATCAGTTGAAATAAAAGTATCAAAGACATGTTCTATGCTTTTGTACAGTTCCTTATAACGACTGATTTTAATTGTCTGAGTATTTAATTGTTTGCTGGTTTTATGACATTGTTCGGTAAGTGAAGACAGCTCTTCATGCTTCTGGGATATAAGAACATTATTGTCAGCAATTTCCTGATTCATAGAATCTAGGCGAGCTTTCACCTGAAAATATTCATCAGCATGTAATTCTTGTAGTTGTCGCTTTAAAGAATCGTTTTCTGCCTTGATTTTTCCAACTCGAAATATATCAAGTAATCCCATGATTGTTTTCCTCCTTTGAAAGTATAATATCCATAAATAATACGATATCCATTATGGAAAATCTTTTGTTCAGATCATAAAGTATTTATTCTTAATACAGCCAGCTGAGGAATAAAATAGATCATATAATTGTCTATGGCAACATACTGTCCGTATTTGGAACGGTAGCAGTCAATCACTTCAGTGAGATAATCCTCCGGCACTTCCAGATACTCAGCCATCTCGTGAAGATTCCGGCAGCGGGCCTCATAAGCATTGATGATCCCCATCAGGCCAACTCGGAGGTTATAGCCGTAAAGCCTGGCCCGGTATTCCTGCTTTCGGTTCATCACATCAGTTGACTGATCCAGAATATTACCTGTGGTAGTATAGTGGTGGCCGAGTTCCTCAGCCAGAATACAGGACTTTTCTGCCTGAGTTGTAATTCCTTTTCTGATAGCTACAGTTCCATCACAATATAATCCCTTTATTCTTTCAGTTTCAAATGGATAATCTATAACATCTATACCGTCCCTGCAGGCGGTATCTAGTAATTTTTCGTATGTATTCAACTCAAAACCTCCCGCTCATGTATATTGAAATTGACAAATATTTTTAAGTGACTTATAATATACTTAACAAGACAGCTGGAACGATAGCTGAAACCTATCCGTTTCTGGCGTGATAAGAGTTATAGAAATAGCATCCTACTTTACCAGAGCGGGGATGCTATTTCTTATTGTTCAGATTCAGAATGGCTACGATCAAAAGTCCTACATTTAGGATAATCATAAATTCTTCATATGTACTCATAAGCCCCACTCCTTTCTGCAAGACTCAGAAACGGAGTGGTACCGCATCCTCCCAGTTGCCTGGGTAAGTATATTATATTGTCAAACCACATTTGGCATATCTGCCAATCATTTCCTTTTTTCTTTTACAAATTCTGCGAACTGGCGGATTTCTTTCAATTCGTCTTCGGTGTATTCATCGCCATCAAAGTGGGCGGCGAGAGTAGTAGGTTTTGCAGGTTCATCCCATCCCATAAGATAAGAAGGGGAAATATCGAGAGCCTTGGCAATATCCTCTAATTTATCGACCGGCATATTTTTAATATATCCGGTTTCGTACCTTTGTAGGGTAGATTTGCTTATACCAACTTTCTCAGAAAGAGTTTGGTATGACATATTTAATTCTTCGCGCCTGGATTTCATCCGATTCATAATATCTTGCATTTTTGCGCTTATTTCTTTTTCTCCCATATAAGTACCTCCATATAATGTCATTATAAACTATTTTTTCATATTTGCAACATATAATTAAAAAAATACAAAAAAAGTTGCATAAATGGGTTGACGTACAGATAAATGAGGTGTAATATACAAATATCCCAAATATGCAACGAGAGGAGGATGAAAATGTCGTTCGATAAACTAAAAGGGAAAATGACAGAAAGACATGTATCACAAGCGGAATTGGCTAAATGTTTAGGAATTACAGTGCAGGCATTGAATGCCAAGCTTAATGGAAGAAGTCCTTTCATACTTGAAGAAGTGGTAAAGATAACAGATATACTCTCATTGGACGATCCAGTGGATATTTTTTTTAGACCAAGCATCCCAAAAATGCAACACAATATTAACGAAAAGGACAAGTAACCATTTGTTCGCAGGGAGGAGGTGAGAAGTGATGGATACATCAAAAGAAGAAATTGTAAACCTGCGTAAGCAGATAAACAGGTTAAAAATTAGTTTAATGTTTACGCAGGTATTGATGATTGCATTACTGCTTATTTTGGGGTATCAGTGTCTTTGGTCAATTTGGAATTATCATTATTTTCTTCAACAGATAAGCATGTGTCTTGATTCTGTGAATACTGTTTATTCTGCTCTTCAACAGTTTTTTGCAACTCTTTGATCGCTTCGGCTTCGCTGGAAGAAGAAGTATCTATGTTGTGAAGGAGTTGTTGCAGTATTTTATTTTGGGCGCGTTGGAGCTCAATTTGGGTTTCTTCAATTTGTGTTTGTTTAATCTGATCTTCTTGTGATGAATTGAACTGAACAACAGCAATAGAGATTGTGATGATTGTCGAAATAATTAGGTTTATGATAGTCAGCAAAATAGAAGTAGGCATTTTTATTCTACTGTTTCCAATGGGAATATATATGCAATCTGGGAATTCGTATATTTTAACAGCGGATTCATCAACAATTACAAAATCATCTTCAGGTAAATTATTGAGATTGTCTGGGCGGTCAAAAGATGGTTCAGGGGCAATATCAATAAGCTGTTGCTGAAGACTTTGAAGTGAAATCATAGTTTTCAGAGATTCACTTAAATTGTTGTACATATTGGTTGTTATATTATCTCGGACAGCCGCTGTCATAGCTTCTGACATTATGGAAAGCGAATTAGTAAGTGAAGAAATTATACTCGGTGTATATAACTGAAAAAAGTGCTTATAGGATTTAACCATTTCTTCTTGAAGCTGGCCAATTTGAGATGTTATAGAGTCAGAAGAAAAAATAGTTTGTAAGTAACCATCATACATATGCGAAATTCTATTTAAAGAATCTTGAAGTGCTGAGCTTAAAAAAAGTGTATTTTTTTGATTGTTTTTCATTGAAACCTCCTTATTCAACAGGTATGCCAGTACCTGTGATACAAGAATAGGAAAGAAATGGGGAAAAGTCAAGTAATCATTTATTTGAAGGGAGGAGGTGATCGGAGATAAAAGAAACCAAAATTCAGTTTACAGATAATGAAAACAGATATTTTGTTTCCATTCAAAAACGGTTATCTGGAAAATGGCGTGTATATGTTACAAAGCAGAAAGAAAGTGATCATGGCAATTTCAGTACACCAATTACTTATAAGATAACAGCCAGTACCGTTAAAGAAACATTGGAATACTGGCTGATTAGATTAAAAAATTATTTTCTTAAAAAGAAACATAAGTAAAGTAGATAAGGTGGATGAAGCAGTGTCAGATAAAGCATCGGAAGAAATTTCTGATAAAAAATCTTTTATTTTTGATTCTTTCTTTTTTTCAGATAAAGCAGGATTTTTGAGTTCATATAAAAGAGTTTCCAATACTTCTTTTATTTCGGGATCAAGTTCTGAATTCTGTACATCAGCAATGAGTTGATTGTAGTTGTTGGATATTGTGTTTCCTGAACCAGTAACAAAAATATTGTTATTTCCTGAAATAGAAGGGACAGTATCATCTTGAAAGCCGTTTTCTACGAAGTGAATACCTTTAGGAGTGAGCTTAATTCCACAAAAACCAGTTGCTCGATATTCGTATTGAATATATCCGTCATCACACAAAGCATCTAAACAACGGATGGTAAGTTGTTTTTCACGGTTATCCTTTGAAAATTCATACTGCATTGAACGTTCACCGGTTTTTTGGTAATAAGAGTAGGCATCTTCTAAATATTCTTTTTCTTGTTGAAACATAAAACGTCTCCTTTCTATAGATTTAGGTATGCCAGTACCTGTGATACAAGAATAGGAAAGAAACTAAGAAAAGTCAAGTGCAGGCCAGTAAGACTGGATAAGAGGTGAGATAAATAAAAGAATCAGAGACACGTACTGTTAAAGTAAAAGTGACAGGATATAAGAAAACTCTGAAAAGAGTGAAGAAATTAAGAAAAGAAATGAAACAGCTCAGCAAAACTGTTGAGGAGCTTGCTGAGCTGAAAGGAAAGTTATTCTGACTCTAGTTTGATGTCTATACCACATTGAGGGCACTTGATGATACTGCCAATATCGTCAAGTGATACTTCAATGGAATGATTGCATTCAGGACAGTTAAGCTCAAATGTTTTCAAATCATCCAACAGACCGTCAAAGCCATCAGAATTAAATTCAAATTTCATATAGTTCTCCTTTCTGTATGTACTCGGGTATTCTCAGTACCCTGTATATACAGGATAGGAGAATCTTGGCATAACTGCAAGGAAAAGCGTTCGACAAAGTTATGAAAATCTTATAAAGAAAGGAAAATGAAGTATGGAAGTAGGCAAGATATTACCTGTTGAAGCAGCAGCCATACTGCATGCATCCCCACAGTTTGTAAGGGTTGCAATGCAACAGGAAAAGCTTCCAATCGGGACTGCAATTAAGATGTCCTCGATCTGGACATATAACATATCGGAGAAGCTTCTGGCTGAGTACAGCGGAAAAAATATAAGAGCTGAGCTGGAGAAGATAAGAGGTGGAAGTAAATGAGACGAGATGCAATCATATCACTTTTTATCGCACTTCCTGCTGCAAACCTTCCATTCTGGCAGTGGAGAAGTCCGGCAGAAATGCTTTTAATGGCAGGACTGTTCTGGCAGGTGGCATTTGTGTTTGTAGTTGGAACAGAGTATCAGAAAAGGTAGTAAGAAAGGATCCCGGGAGTGCAGCTCCGGCGGGATCCGATGGACGTAGTAATACACGAATATTACGTTCTTATTATATAGAGAAACAAAAAGAAAAACAAGCGAAATAATCAGTATCGACGCAATCTCTATAGAAGAACTGGAGGAACAATCATATGGCAAGGCGAAGGCAGGAAGGAAACCTCTTTTTTCGCCTGGATGTGGATTTTTTCTCAGATAGAAAGGTAAAGATCCTGAAAGCCCGGTATGGAGCAGATGGGATTACCTTATACTTGTATCTCCTGTGTGAGATATACAAGATTGGATATTATTTAAAGATTGATGAAGATTTTGAGTACATTGTTTCAGATGATCTGAACATGGAAAGCAACAAGGTGAAGCAGGTCTTGAACTTCTTATTGGAACGGTCACTGTTTGATAACACACTTTTTCAGTCGGACAAGGTCTTGACCTCTGCCGGAATACAGAGGAGATATCAGGCAATGGTAAAAGCCAGGGCACTGAAAACTCCGATCACTGTAGAAAGGTTTTGGCTCCTTCCAGAGGAGGAAACAGAGACCTTTATTAAAGTGCACCCTTCTTTAAATAATTCCGAGAATAATCCCGATAATTCCAGGAAAAAAGATGATAATTCCAGGAAAAATGACACAAAAGGAAAGGAAAAGAAAGAAAAGTATATATATACGGCTCCGCCGGGTACATACTTTGAAGACCCCTCTTTGAATGATATTTTCCTGCTGTTTTTGAAATCAAGACAGAATAAAGGTGATCAGCTGACAGAAGAGCAGATTCAACTGTTGGCAGAGGAAGTCCTTTCTTTATCCAGTGATCCGGAGGAAAGGATCGCCATGGTCAAGAAATCTATTATGAATGGCTGGAAAGGCTTTTATCCGGTGAAAAAGCAAAAGAAGAAAGGGACATCTAAGAACCGGTTTAACAATTTCCACCAGCGGGACTATGACTTTGCTGATTACGAAAGGCGTTTATTGAAACAGGGACCAGGAGGTGATGAAGAGCGTGGATGTAAAAGAAGTATGGGGTAAGTCTTAGAGCCTTAGACCTGGCCAGAACACAACGAACATGAAATGTGTTGGTACGATTATTAAATCTGGTATCCGGTTTACGTATTACCAGGATGAGAATGGAGGAATATGGTTTGACAATGAGCCAGTCGAAGGGAAACCTGAATGGATGCAGAGAGCAGATGAAGCCAGGAGAAGAAGGAATAGACGGTATTCTTGAAGTCTTAAAGGCTTATGTCTGTGATGAGCTCTGCTGCCACAGAGGTGCTGTAACACAGGAAGAAATGGATCAGCACTGCTGCCGTTGTAAATTACAGCAGTACACGGATAAGATCCGTGAAGAATATGAGAAGATCAATGCTTTTGATCAGAGTTCAACGTATCAGATCATGAAGAAGTATCGCAAGATCATCTTATGCAAAGATTGCAGACACAGAGCAAAATTACGAGATGATTGTTATCTCTGCAGGAAAGCAACCAGCCTTTTAGGTACATTAGAAGACTATGATGGTTGCAGTAGAGGAGAAGAAAAATGTTAATCAGAAGTAAAAACAAAATGCACATTGTAAATATTGAAAATGGTGTAGCATCTGCTGAAGAGGAATAAGGAGAAATTATGGGTATAGTAAAATGTAAATGGTACGAAATGGACATGCCACTGAATGATGTAAAGAAACTTCTTTCAGCGAATATCAAAACCATGTCCAGAAGCTTTATTGCTGCCGGATATTACATGAAGTATATCCGGGACCGGGAATTATTCCGGGACGGTGGATATAACAGTATCTGGGAGTTTGCGGAAGATCAGTATAGAATCAAAAAGTCAGCAGCAAGCCGTTGGATGGCAATGAATGACAAGTTTTCCAAAGATGGAAACAGCCCTATCCTAGATGATAAATACAAGGATTTCAACAAAAGCCAGCTGCAGGAGATGCTGTATCTGACAGATGATCAGATAGAAGAAGCTGAACCGGAAATGAGTGCAAAGGAAATCCGTGCAATCAGGAAACCACCGGAAGTAGAAGTTATTGCGCCGGCGCAACAGGAAGAACAGATCCCTGGACAGGACAGTATTGATCGACATCCGGAATACATGCCAGGAAAAATGACTATTGAAACAGCAACCGGACAGAACCGGCCGCCAGAGAACGAGATCCCAATCACACCGGAACTGCAGATAGAACGCTTTTTCGAAGCCCTGAACAGAGGGGATAAAGAACGGGTTCTTACGTGTGAGATAAACGCGATAACTTATTTACTGGAAGCCCGGTATCAGGATGTCAGAATCAGGAACGGTAATTTCAATTATCAGGCAAATTCAACCGGAATCATGTTCAATCCTGGAAGTTACATGGAATGTGCCTTTACATGGAATGAACTGGCTCATGAATTGATAAAGCGGTTTGGAAAGAAACGGAAACCGGTCAAGATGACATCTGTAGATACACCAGAGAAGCCGAAAAAGAAGGATAACGAAGTATCAGGTCCGGCAAAATGCATCACCGGAAAAAGTAAATCAGGAATTTGCGGGGCAGCAGCTTACTGTAACACAGAATATAAATGTTGTGTACAGTGCACGGATGATTGCAACGTCCGGTGCGGATGGCTGGAAGGATGCTGCCAATCAGCAGCAGAAACGCCGGACGAAAAGCAGCAGGATTTTATTGACGTTAACAAAACATCTGACCATGCCGGCGATTCCACCGAGATGCTTCCGGAAAACTGGCCGGAGTATCTGAGGGATCTTCCGGTTCCGACAAGCACTGCACTTGCAAGCTGTCTGTACGACCATGAGAGAACACTTAAACAGATCCTGGACGTTGAAAAAGAAGAACCAGGGTTCCCACATATGACGATCATGAAGCAGCAGATGACAGTGGCTGGACTCAGACTTCTGAAGAACCATATCAAGAATATGGAAGAACCAGAACAGCCACCTCTTCCAGAGATGAGAAACAATGATCAGCGTAAACAGTGGCTGAGGGAATACAAATCTTGGGGGCTCTGGTACACAGATGCTCATATTGGAGCACGGTACTACAAGTACGATTTCAATAATGGCGCCCGTCTGATAGCAGAAGAATACGATCCGGAGCCAAGAAAAGAAAGCTGGTGGGCCCCAACAGAACCATATTTTCTGCATCTTGTAGGCGGACCGGAACCAGAAAGATCTGGGGGCGTACCGAAATGGACATACCATTCGAAATATCACAAATTCCCGAACTCAGAAACAGAGCTGGTTGAATTCCTGAAGGAGGTACAGAAAAATGGCTAAACGTGATCAGTATATGCAGGGCCGCACAGAGGGTATGGAACTGGCACTGCGTATAGCAAAAGACAAAGGAATTAAGGAACTGGAAAAAGAAGTCCGCTTCCGGCAGAAAACAGCGATGTGAACGCTATATGAAAAAAAATGGGAGAAGGCGCCAGATACCTTATGGATGATCTGGCTACCTGGGATGATTATTCGAAAGAAGTAGAAAAACAGCTGGGTATCAAGATAGAGATCCACTGGAATGATTAAGGGTGTTTTCAAAATCCAAATATATCACAAATACATAAGGGGAGGCCTTGACCTCCCCGGAAAGGGGCAGAAATTGTTATTTCCAAAACCGAAAAGTAAGAAAAAGAAAAAACATCATCCACCAAGTATTTTACATGATAAGAAGAGCAGGACGTGTTATCTGTGTATTATGCTTCATGATAACTGGTCTGAACATAGCACTCTTCAGGAACACCATGTATTTAGTGGTCTTAATAGGACAAATTCAGAAGAGAATGGCCTGAAAATATACCTGTGTCGAGATCATCACGTTTATGGCCCGGAAGCTATTCACAACAATGCCCGGATCCGCCATGAAGTACAGCGTATGGCCCAGAGAGAATTTGAAAGGCAGCACAGCCACAAGGAGTTCATGAAGATATTCGGCCGGAATTATCTTGATCAGGTAGAGATAGGGGAAATCAATGAAAAGAAGAGTAAACCTGTACAAGGTAGTAGACCAGAACGGGAAAGCAGTCTTTGAGGATTTATTAACAGCCAAACAGGTTACAGAGAAGCTTGGTATTGCAAGAGATAATGTCTGCCAGGCAGCAGCAAACTTTGCACTTGTGGACAAGAAGTATCGGATCATTCCGGAAGATATTAAGTTAAGCAGGAATCTGGATATTACATTACTCCTAGAATGGGATCGGGTACGAAAAAAAATCCTGCAGACAGCAGGAGGAAAAAATGAATCATGATGATAGGCAAAAAAGAATGTTTACAGCTGTTAGAGAAAATGACTGAGGAATTTCCGGAAGAAGAGCCAGAGCATTTTGAATCAGCAGTTAACCGAATAATATATGAATTTGCAAAACTGGATGGCAAGAAGCCTAAATATCACCAGATGAAGCGATATAACTGTTATTACACTTGTGGAAACTGCGGATTCCGCATGGATGTAGGCCTTAATTTTTGTCCGAATTGCGGATTTTTAATCAACTGGGACAGCATAAGGTGCTTAACGAAATAGAGGAAGAGCAACAGATTAGTACAGAAATAATTCCTGAATTATAACAAATAATAGCACATTGATAATTGAATATTAACGGTTGGAATGATATAATTTCTGTATTATAGATATGATAGGAGGAATTGTCATATGGGAAAATGTTTTTGGTGTGAAGGAACAGGCAAGTTTAAAAAACCAAGGGATGAAAAGAAGTATTCGGAGTTGTTTGATAGATACGATGCGCCTGGAACGCTAACAATGGGAGAGTGCAGAAAACGAGCTTTAAAAGAAGTGGGGTACGACTTAGTAAAGTGCGAACATTGTAATGGAACGGGTATTCAGAAAGATTGAACAGTCCTTTTACCAGCCATCAATATTGGTGGTTGGTATTTTTTTGTTTTTTAGAGAAAAAAGGTGACTACAAGATAGAAAACGGGTTGTGAATGACTAAAATAACATAAATGGTGATTCAACCTGCATAAAACGAACGCTGTGAATGAGGAGCTGGTTATCAGTCTAATTAACGGACGCGAAGTCCAAGAAAGGGGACGATATCCGATTGCTACCTACATTCTAACAGCTTAAGCAACAAGATGGATAATTCCTTACTGGCTGTAAGGGATATTAACCATAAATATATTGTAGTAGAAAGGGGAGGATGCCAGTGGGCGAGATCAAGATCACCAGGAAACTTCTTGATAATTACAGAAAATTAAAGAGGGAAATACCGGTCCTTGGTTTGGAATTGGATGAAATGATGAATGGGGAGGCTGGGCTAGGGAACAGCACAATATTTGATTACAGTACAGGTTTTGCACGGCCTCAGAGCGTAGTTGGGTTTGATCAGGAGCGATATGACAGAAGAAAGAGAACCTATGAGCATAAAAATGAGCAGGTGGCAGCAGTAGACAACTGGATTCAGAACATTGAAGATGGCCAGACCAGATATGTGTTCAAAGCGTTTTATCAGCAGGGATTGACCTGGGAGAAGATAGCAGGAAAGACAGGATATTCACAGAATCCTGATTATCCAAGGCTTATGATCAGAGATAAATACTTAATGAGGGAACAAATAAAATAGTTGACATACGTATAAATACGTATCCGGATATACCAGAATGCATGACACAGGGTGAAGATATGCAGGAAGCATATGAAATGGCTGTGGATGCCCTTGGCCTGGCGTTGACTGCAAGAGAAAATGAAAAGGAACCAATACCGGAAGCTTCAGCTCTTGATGCCGTAGATCCGGAAGATGGAACTCTAGTGATCATAGAGTTTGATATGGCGGAGTATCGCAGAAAGAATTGCTCCCGTGCAGTGAAGAAAACATTGAGCATTCCAGAATGTCTTAATGAAGCTGCAATCCGTGAGAACATTAACTTTTCTCAGATCTTGCAGGAAGCATTGATGGTAAAATTAGGGATGAACAGGTAACAGAACGGCGGTCCTTGCGGGATCGCCATTTTTTGAGTGAAAATAAAAAAAGTTCGGATTATTCGGAAAGTTCGTTGTACAATACAATAGAAGCCAAAGGCATAAAGGTCGGCGGCTTTAGGAGTCTACATTTATATGATAGGTCACAAGAAGGCATCTGGCGTCATCAGCCGGGTGCTTTTTATATATAAAATGGTAATAGACATAATAAAAAATTATAATAACTTGACAAAGTGATAATTTAATGATATAGTATGAGTGTAGCAATCGATTGCTAATAAGGAGGAAGACGAAATGGCAAGGGGCATAGCAGAGCGTATGGCAGAAATAATTTCTGACCGTAAAATGACGCAAAAGGATCTGGCATCTTTATCAGGAGTGACAGAATCTGCCATTTCCCATTATTTAAAGGGAGATCGTATACCAAGAGGCGCCACTCTGATTAAAATTGCAAAAGCACTCAACACAACAACCGATTATTTGTTGAGCCAAGATGAAAAAAGTGGTTCACAAAAAGATTTTGATGATGCACGGGTGATCTTAGCACGGAATGCTTCAAAAATGACAAAGGAACAAAAAATGGAACTTATTAAACTTTTAATGTAACAAACAGGAGAGTATATGCGTCTGGAAAATGAACAGTATGAAGAGATTAAGAGGGTGGCAATAGATACCTTTTCTCTATATGGAATCAGATGTATTCCAATTAGTGCATTTGAAATGGCTACGAAAATGGGAATTAAGATTGTTCCATATTCTGCTTTAAATGAGGAAAAGAGAATTGCAGCAATGCGTGAAAGCAAAGATGGATTTTCAATTGGCAGTTCTCAGAGTCAAGAATGGATTATTTTTTATAATGATTCGTGTGAAAGTTATGGGAGAATCAACCAAACTATAATGCATGAAATTGGTCATTATGCTATGGGACATATTAAAGATGGAGAAGAGGAAGAAGCAGAGGCAAATTTTTTTGCAAAATATGCACTTGCGCCACCACCACTGATTGACAATTTCATAGAGAATGTTACCCCGGATGCAATAAGGACTACTTTTGACCTTAGTAATCAGGCTGCCAAATATGCATATTGGTATTATCGAAGTTGGCTATATAATGGAATAGGGCATTATACAGACTACGAGGAAAAAATGCTTGATTTATTTAAAGCTGTATAAGTCGAAAGGCTTTATACATACAAAAAACCAAGCAACATAAATATGGTGCTTGGCTCTTGTGAAAATGTAAATACAGTTGTTCAACTGGTTACAATTCCGTCTCGACAACTGAATTGTAACACTGTATTTATCCTTTTGCAAGAGTTAATTGCGAAAGGAGGGGATATCCATGTGGATTTTTAGAACGTGGATTACCAGGAAAGATGGCACGAAAGATTATGCCAAGGATCATGGTAAAAAAGCCTTCAGATTCTGGGTAGGTCCTGGACCGGAACCAGATAAAAAGAAGAATCAGTAATAGTTAACGAAGAGGCGTATTTACCAGTTGGACGCTTCTACCCAAAAGAAAGGTATAGGTAGAAGAAGATGGCCAAAACAAAATCTAGTGTTAGAGGAACTCAGAATAAAAAGATTGTGGTTGTAAAACCGTATACGAGAAGTGATGGTGTAAAAGTTAAAGAACATAGACGTTCAACACCGAATTAATATTGTAAAGGGCGTGTGGGAAATGAGAAATCATTTTTCTACACGCTTTTTCTAATTGCGGACATTTAGCTCAGCAGGTCAGAGCAATCGGCTCATAACCGGTCGGTTCTGGATTCGAGTCCCAGAATGTCCATAAAATAACGCGGGATGAAGTAATGGAAACTTGCAGATCTCCTAAGTCTGAAATGGTGGTTCAAATCCATCTCCCGCTATTTATGAAAGGGTGAGATATGTTAAGAAGTTGCAAATACTGCGGACGGATTCATGATAGTAAATATCAGTGCAGCAGCAAGCCGGTACGCAGGAAGATACGGACAAAGCAGAACAGTTTTCGAAGCACCGAGGCATGGAAGCGAAAGAGTCTGGAGATCAGAGAGCGGGACAAATATCTGTGCCAGATTTGTATGCGAAAGCTGTACGGAACCACACAGCAATATAACAACCGGGAAATAGAAGTACATCATATTGTACCAATAGCAGAAGACTGGGACGGAAGGCTTGACAATGACAATCTTATTTCATTATGTGGTAGGCATCATGAGATGGCCGAAGCCGGGAAGATATCGCAGGCGGAACTGAAAGAGATTGCCAGGCAGCAGGAGGATGAAATGTAATCCCCCCCCCGCCTAAAAAAATCTGAAAATTTTGACTTTTTTACGACCACATATGCCCACAGATTTATAATAAATTCCCACATCAGCATTTTTATTTTTGACGGAAGGAGGGAGCGCAATGCCAACAGCATCAAAATCGGCAGATATTATTCGGATGGAAGGAAAATCACACCGAACCAAGAAAGAGCTCCGGCAGCGCGAACAGGCAGAAAAGGCTCTGCTTACAGGGATTCCGCTGAAAGAGCGACAGGAAGTAAAAGACAATGAGATTGCACATAAAGAATTTCTTCGACTGAAAAAGCTTCTTGAAAAGATCAATAAATTCGATGATATGTATGGAGCTGTGATAAACAGATACTGCATTTTATATGCAGAAACGAAGGAATTTGAGGAAAAAAGAGACCAGTTTTATAAACAGTTATGTGAGTTTCAGAATGAAAAAGACGATATGCTTATCAACAGAGAACTGACGCGGAAAGAATATTATGGCATTGAAGCTTCCATGCAGAAAAGTCTGGTATCTATGGACCGGCAGATCCAGGCAAAAAGAAGGATGCTGGCCGAGATTGAGAAGGAAAATGTTATGACAATCGCGGCATCCCTTAGATCTGTTCCAAAGAAACCGGAAAAGAAAACCAATCCACTGAAAGAAGCGTTGGGCGGATGAAAGAAGGAAAAGCATACAAATATGCCGTATGGTGTTCCACGGAGCAGGAAGGAAAAGTCCCGGAATATGTTAAAAAACAGGCAGAAAGCTGGTTACATATTGCGGATGGGAATGATGAGGATGCTTATGTAGATAAACAGGAGTATGAAAAAATATGCAAATTATTAAAATTAATGGTCCACCCGGATCTTAGATGCAGTATTTATGATGGCCTGGAGGATTATGCGTGGCTTATGATCGTAGCCGGGCTGTGCACATATTGTCGGAATTCGGAACAAAGAAGCCGGTTTTATGTAACGATTCTTCTTGAAATCGCACGAAAAAATTTTAAAACATTCAATTCGGCAGTGATATTTATCCTGCTGATGCTTACAGAACCGGATTTTTCCCGGTTCTTTTCTGTTGCGCCGGATTTGCAGTTATCATCGGAACTGAAAAATGCCATCCGAAAAATTATAAAAGTTTCGCCAGCATTATACGATGAGGATGAACCAGCATTTAAGGTCTTGAGGAGCCAGATCATATGTCTGCTCAATGAAAATGAATATACGCCGCTTGCATACAGTCAGGACGGAATGGATGGAAAACTGGCAAATGCGTATCTGGCAGATGAAGCAGGAGCACTGGATGATTATCCGGTAGAAGCAATGAGATCTTCACAGATTACCTTGTTTAATAAACTTGGAATTATCATCAGTACACAGTATCCCAACGATAATAACGTAATGATCGATGAAATTGACATTGCGAAAAAGACTTTGGACGGTCTGCTGGATGATCGGCGATATTTTGCTTTGCTTTACGAACCAGATGATGATCTGAAGCAGGGAGAAGCCTGGCAGACGGATGATCGTGCGATTTATCAGAGCAATCCGGTTGCAGTATCCCATCAATATATTTTTGATGAGATAAAAAAGAAACGTACCTTAGCAGTCCTTTATGAGAATAAAAGAGAAAATTATCTTTGCAAGCATAACAATATTCTCTATAAAGGACTTGGTGTAGAAGGCTATATAGATATTCAGAAAGTGAAATTGTGCAGGATTGAGCCAGATCCACAGTGGTGGAACGGCCGTCAGGTATGGGTTGGAGTAGATCTTTCCCAGACGGATGATAATACTGCAGTAGCGATGGTGACAGAAGATAATGGATATATCTATGCCAGGGTAATGGGATTTATTCCAAAAGAAAAAATTAACATCAAAACCCAGAAGGAACATGTGGATTATCAGAGACTGATCAGTAAAGGGGAGTGTATTGCATGTGGTGAGGAAGTAATTGATTACAGCGTAGTGGAAAATTATGTGATACATCTGCTGGAAGAAGAATACGGAGTAATTGTGGAACAGGTTGGATATGACCGCTACAATGCAATTTCAAGTGTCCAGAAAATGGAAGCAGAAGGGCTGGAGTGTGTGGAAATCAAACAGCATAGTTCCGTCCTGCATCAGCCAACAAAATGGTTAAAAGAGCTGATCCTGCAGCAGGCATTCCGATATGAAGAGAACCGGCTTCTGGAAATCAATTTTCAGAATGCGAGATGTACAGAAGACACAAACTTAAACAAATATGTCAACAAAAAGAAATCCACCGGTAAGGTAGATGAGGTAGTTGCATTGATTAATGCGATGTATCTCTTACAGCAATATTTATTAAATGGCGACAATTTTGTTGCACAGACAGCATAGGAGGGATAGCAAGGGAAATTTGGAAACGGAAAAAACGTGCGGATCCGGATCTGGAACCGGAAGTAGATGCCGCTATTTTAAGAGCCTGGTTATCAGGAGAAAGTATTGGAAGGGAAGGAGCAATGAATATTCCGTCCCTGGCCGGATGCCTGAATAAGATCGCAGGGACAATGGCAGCAGTTCCAATAAAGCTGTATAAACGGGAAGATGACAGGATCACAGAAGTGACGGATGACAGGCGAACGATATTACTGAATTCTGAAACAGGGGATACGCTGGATGCTTACCAGATGAAACGGGCCGTTGTTCTGGATTATTTTCTTGGGAGAGGCGGTTATATTTACATAGATAAAGTCAGGAACGAAGTACGTTCTCTCAGGTATGTGGCAGAAAAAAATATAAGTTTTAACCAGAATCCGGATGTGATATTTAAAGATTATGACATTTTAGTACAGGGAAACACGTACAGGCCATATCAGTTTGTACGCCTACTGAGAAATACGGAGGATGGGGCACAGGGGAAAAGCCTTATTGAAGAAAACAAGCAGCTTCTTAGTGTGGCGTATAACTCCATGAAATTTGAGGAAACCCTTGTTGCAACAGGCGGTAATAAGAAGGGCTTTATTAAGTCTCCGAGAAGACTGTCGCAGCAGGCAATCAATTCTTTGAAAGAAGCATGGAGAAATCTTTATTCAAACAATACAGAGAGTGTGGTGATCCTGAATGAAGGCCTTGACTTTCAGGAAGCGTCCAATACATCTGTAGAAATGCAGTTGAATGAAAATAAAAAGACGAATGGGGATGAGATCTGTAAAGTAATTGGGATCCCGCCATCGCTTTTAAGTGGCAATGCCGGAGAACAGGATGAAAAAAATTTCATTAAATATGAGCTTTCAAACCTGCTGGCAGAGTTTCGGACTGCATTAAACCGGGCAATGTTGCTGGAATCTGAAAAACAGATGTATTTTTTTGATTTTGATATTTCAGAACTGATCAAAGGTGATATTGACAAGCGGTATAACGCATACAGTGTCGGAATTGAAAAAGGATTTCTTCAGACAGATGAGGTCCGAAAAAAAGAAAATATGCCACCTCTTGGTATGAAATTTATCAAACTGGGGCTCCAGGACGGATTGTATGATCCGGAAAGCAATAAAGTGATTGTACTTAACACCAGTAAAACATTAGATTTGACAAAAATAAAAGAAGGGGGCGATGACCCAGGAGAATAGAGATCAGAGAGCAGTCGGTTACGATTGATGGATATGTAAATGCTGTTGCCAGAGACAGCAGACCAATCCGGGACAGAAGCGGGGAACAGTTTATTGAGCAGATTGTTCCGGGAGCATTTGAGAGAGCCATTTCACGCGCAGATGAAATAAAGATCCTGTTGAATCATGATTACAGTAGGGAACTTGGAAGTACCAAAACAAATCTGCAGCTGTTTGAAGACAATATCGGGCTTCGTGCAATTGCAGAAATTACAGACGCGGAAGTGATCGAAAAAGCAAAAAAAGGAGAACTGCGAGGCTGGTCCTTTGGATTTATAGAAAGGGCCGCAAAAGAGGAAGATACCGATTCCGGACTGAAACGCAGATTTGTTGAGGATATGGATCTGAAAGAAGTATCCATTATTGATAACAGGAAAATTCCCTGTTATGCAAGCACTTCCATCGAGATGCGCGCAGACGGGAATGAAGTACTGGAGGTAAGAACTCTGGAAACAAAAGTAATCTCAAGTGAACAGAAAGAAAAAGTGGATTATTCGAAATATGAAGCTACCATCAGAAGATTAGGGGGAAAATCATGAAAAGTCATAGAGGAAGAATTACAAATAAAAAGGCATTCCGAGTAGCTGCCAGACGATACCTGCAGGTAAGGGCAGAGGAATTAAAGAACCTGGAGGAAAAAAGAGCTGCCCTTGTAGAAGAAATGGAAGGGATTTTAAATAAGGCCCAGGAAGAAGAACGTGCCTTTGAAGAATCAGAGCAGACCCGTTTTGATGAAATTGAGAAAGAAATCAATGCCATTGACAAGACGATCGAAGCAAAAGAAAGAGCCAGAAATCTGGGAAATCCCGGAGGAAAGAAAAAAGAAGACGGGGAAAACGATGATCTGACCGTTGAGGAACGGGCATTTGTGGATTATGTGAGAGGAACACTTACAAACGAAAGAGCTGCGAACCTTACTTATGCGGACAATGGTGCAGTGATTCCGTCTTCTATTGTTAATAAAATCATTGAAAAGGTAGTAGAAATCTGCCCAATCTACAGTATGGCTGACCGGTATAACATTGGTGGAACAATCAATATCCCATATTATGACGAAGAAACCAGTTCCATTAAAATGGCTTATGCGGATGAGTTTACAGAACTTACCAGTACATCTGGAACATTCAAGAGTATTTCGCTTGGTGGATTCCTTGCAGGAGCACTGACGCTGATTTCAAAGAAACTGATCAATAACAGTAATTTTGATGTACTGAATAAGATTATCCAGTATATGGCGAAAGCGATTTCTTATTTATTGAACATGAGTGTCTGATCGGAACAACCGGAAAAGCTGAAGGACTTACGAAAGTTACACGGGGTATTACAGCAGCGGCAGCAGATAAAGTTAAAGCTGACGAGTTGATCGATGTACAGGAGTCCATTCCGGATACTTATCAGAGCGGTGCTGTATGGATCATGAATAAAGCCACCAGAACTGCAATCCGAAAGTTAAAAGATAGTGATGGCAATTATCTTTTGAACAGGGATGTATCAGCACGGTGGGGATATACGCTTCTTGGAAAAGATGTGTATTGTTCCGATGCAATGCCAAAGATGGCAGCAAAAGCTACAGCAGTATATTATGGAGACTTTTCCGGATTAGCGGTAAAAGTGGCAGAGGACGCAAATATCGAAGTTCTGAGAGAGAAATATGCAACGCAGCATGCAGTAGGCGTAGTTGCATGGATGGAAATTGATACAAAAGTGGAGGATTCCCAGAAAATCGCAAAATTGACAATGGCATCCGCTTAAAGTTGCGCCGGCGCAAAAGGAGAGGAAATATGAAGATCAGTGAAATAACTGTTGCAGATATATGGCGGCATATCAGGGAATCTCCGGAAGATATGGAAACAGAAGACAATACAGAGATTTTGGTTATGAAAAAAGCCGCCGTAGAATTTTGTAAAGGATATACGGGGCTGACTGAGGAGCAGCTGGACGAGCATGAGGACATTACGATTGCCGTCCTTATGCTCATTGCGGATATGTATGATAACCGCCAGCTGCAGGTTGATAAAAATGTTATGAATAAAACAGCAGAAACTATTCTGGGAATGTACTGTATCAATTTTCTGTGAGGTGGCGAAATGATTTATACAGGAAAATTAAACCGGCGGCTCACTTTCCAACGCCTTGAAGCCAAAGAAGACGAGATGGGACAGGATAAGTCATCCTGGCAGGATTATAAGACCATCTGGGGGAGCGTAAAACCATACAAATCTTCGGAATATAACTTTATGGGAAAGCTTAAACCAGAGGTATCTCACAGGATATATGTGCGGTTCCGGAATGATATTACTGCAGATATGAGGATCAAATATCACGGCAGGATCTTTACAATAGAAGGTCCGCCGTTGGATATTGATGAAAGACATGAACTTCTTGAAATACAGTGCAGGGAGGTTTTTGAAGGAAATGAGTATCAAGTTTGATATAACTGGAGACGGAGAATTTGCCGAGGCTATGGAAAAGGCTATGAAGCAGTTTCCTGCTTCAACAGAAAAAGTTTTGAAAAAAGAAGCAAGAAATATCGCAAAGGATCTTGGAGTAAGAGTACAGGAAGAAGCAAAAGGACATCATATTCCAGCGACAGGGAATAGACTGCAGGACAGCTTTCGACAGGGAAAAGTGATCCGATCGGGAAAAAATTACACAGTAGCAGTTACATCAAAAGCTCCGCATTATCATCTTTATGAAGAAGGACACGACTTGGTTACTCATAACCGGAAAAACCGTTGGGGAAAAGGAAAACCGGGAACTGGAAGAAAAGTTGGTAAGGTATACGCTAAAAAGACTGTTGGAAAATATATGGCACGACGTTCAGAATATTCCGAAGCAATCGGCCAGGAGCTTCTAAATTCAATACTGGAGGATGCAGGATTTGACTCTTAAAGATATTAAGCAGGCTGTGAACCTCACATTAAAGGAATCCTATCCCGGTACAAAAATATACGGACCAGACACAATAGAGGGTTATACCAGACCTTCTTTTTTTGTTTATGTGACACAGACGTTTTCAGAGAGAACGAAAAATGCGGTCCATAAAAATGTTGAGATCGAAATTGACCTTATCCAGAAACGGCCTGACGAACTTGCGGCAATGGAATTCTTTGAAAAAATGGAATTTGTTTTTGGCTATAAACTTGAGGTTGGCAGCAGGAAACTGAATACCGATAACATAAACTGTATGTTTGAAGGTGAAAACAACAATATCCCTGTAGTGACGTTTGAGGTGGAATTCTGGGATGAGGTAAAAAGGGAGGATAACAGTGCAATTATGAAAAACATGGAAATGAGACAGGAGGTAGGAAACTGATGGGATTACCAGCAATGAACATCACATTCGTGGCACGGGCGCAGAATTCGGCAAAAAGGCTGGACCGCGGATTTGTTGGAATGGTGCTCAAAGATGCAAAGGTTCCAAGTGGGAATCCGGTAACAATTTTTTCAAGTGAAGATATCCCGGAGGAGCTGGGGACAGATAATAAAAACCAGATTGCCCTGGCACTCCGTGGAAATGACACGGCACCGCAAAAAGTTGTGGTATATGTTCTTGCAACTGCAGAAACAGATTACAGTAAAGCCTTCAAATATTTTGAGCGGAAGAAAGTAGACTGGATGTGTTTCCCAAGTGCAAAAAAAGATTCCCAGACACAGAAGATCACAGACTGGGTGAAAGCTCAGAGGGAAGCTCATAACAGAGTGAAAGCCGTGTTACCGGAAACAGAAGCAGATACAGAGGGAATTGTAAATTATGCAACGAAGACAGTAACTGCAGATGGAAAAAGCTATACGGCAGAAACATTCTGTTCCAGGATTGCCGGTCTGATCGCAGGAACAGGAAGTGATCAGTCCGTGACCTTTGCTGTTCTGGACGATGTAACAGCCTGTGAAGATCTGGACCGCAAATCGGTTGAAGCAGCCATTGATGCAGGAAAGTTTGTTTTGTTTGATGACGGAGAAAAAATCAAGGTTGGAAGAGGCGTGACATCGTTAACCACTTTAACCGGAAAGCAGAGCCCATGGAAAAAAATCCGTGTTGTAGAGACTATGGACATGATCAACAACGATATTGTTGAGCTGGCCGAGGATAACTACATCGGAAAATATCAGAATACATACAGCAATAAGTGTCTTCTGTTATCTGCGATCAAAACCTACATGGACGAAATCCTTGTAAATGGCCTGATCGAAGATTACAGCATTGAGTTTGACGTGGAGAAAATTCGAAAATATGTGATCGAAAATGAAAAGATCAAAAAAGAAGATGCAGAAGCCATGTCAGATGAGGAAATGCAGAAACAGTATACTGATGAAAAAGTATATTTCAAAGCAACTGTGACAATTTCAGATGTTATGGAAGACATCTATCTGAATATCACGGCATAAGAGGAGGGATTAACGAGGAAAGGTTATACACCAGACAGGGTTATTAATGGAACGTTTGGAGAGTTGTGGATTGATGCTGATTATATGGCAGAAACCACTGCACTTCAGGCAAAAATGAAATTTGATACCGCAGAAGTGACACAGGCAAGGACCTTAAAAAAGGGGTATAAAGTAACGGGAATCAGCGGATCAGGAACTGTAAAACTTAATAAAGTGACATCATACTGGCTGAAAAGAGCAGCACAGGCGATCAAGGAAGGAAAAGCAATCAGAGGCACGATCATCTCCAATCTGGATGACCCGGAAGCCTTTGGCGGCGAACGTGTACGGCTTAAGAATTGTATTTTTACAGAAATCCCAATTGCAGACTGGGAAGCCGGAAAGCTGGGCGAAGAGTCCATTCCGTTTAATTTTTCGGATTTTGATGTATTGGATGCTATTTGACAGGAGGTAAAGAACATGAATTTGATTGAAAAGCTGATCAGAGTTGATAAAGAGACAGTAGAGAAAAAGGAAACAAAGAAGATCCGATCTGCAAGGCTGACAAAGCTTCTGGGAGAGGAAACAGAGATCACGATTCAGGAAGTTTCGGGTCGGAAGCACAATGATATCATGCAGATGATGTTTGATGAGAAAGGAAAAAGAAATATTTCAGCAGCTTACGACACAAACCTGATGTTCTGTGTGAATGGAATTGTTGAACCGGATTTAAAAGATTCGGTTTTGCTGGAGCATTTTAATGCTGCGACTCCAAAAGATCTTGCCGCAATTCTGTTTCAGGCAGAAGCCGGAACCATTGCAGATGAGATTATTGCTTTATCCGGGCTTAAGACTGAGGAGAAGGAAATAAAAAACTGATCAGGACGGACAGGGAAGCAAGCATTGCTTACGCACTGTTCCGTTTGAAAAAGTGGAAAATTTCGGATTATTACAATATGGGTGCGGGTGAACGGCTGATCACCCGTGCTTTTTTGATGCAGGAGATCGAAGACATAAAAGAGGAGGCGAGGGAACGGGGCAAATAAAACAGTAGCAGCGGTAGTAAAGCTGATCGATGAATTTTCAGATCCATCACGGACAGTAGCAAGACAGTCAAAAAATCTGGAAAAAAGAATTGGCAATCTTGGAAGTGTATTTGAAAATGCAGGGCAGTTTTTGGAAGGAGCCGGAGAAAGCCTTACAAAATCGGTTTCTGTGCCAATGGCAGCGGCTGGAACAGCTGCAATAAAGTTCGCTTCTGAATCACAGGATGCCTACAAGCAGTTTGCGGCCGCAACTGGGACAGCAACCGAAAACCTGGGCAAGTACCAGGACATGATCAACAACGTCTACAAAGATAACTTTGGAGAATCCATAGGAGATGTGGCGGATGCAATGGCAAAAGTTGACCAGAACATGTCCTATCTGGATGATTCTGCACTGCAGAGGTGTACGGAGTACGCTTATACGCTGGCAGATACCTTTGATGTTGATATCGGGGAAAGCACCAGGGCAGCAGACAGCCTGATCAAGAATTTCGGCGTTTCCGCAAGAGAAGCATTCAACCTTATGGCACAGGGTGCTCAGAATGGCCTGGATTTTTCAGGAGAATTGTTTGACAACATTGATGAATATTCCGTACAGTTTCAAAAACTTGGCCTGGATGCGGAGGATATGTTTTCGATTTTTGCAAATGGAGCGGAAAATGGAGCATTCAACCTGGACAAAATCGGTGATGCGGTAAAAGAATTTTCCATCCGTGCGATCGATGGATCAGATACAACAAAACAGGGATTTGAAGCCATCGGCATGAATGCCGATAAGATGGCAAAAAGATTTGCGGCCGGAGGCCAGGATGCGAAAGCGGCCTTTAACGAGGTAATCCAGGGACTGGCCAGAATGGACGATCCCGTTGCCCAGAGTGCGGCCGGGGTTAATCTTTTTGGAACCATGTGGGAAGATTTAGGCCCACAGGTTATTACAACGCTTTCAACAACCAATGGTGCCATCGATAAAACTAAAGAGACGATGGAGGAATTGGTCAACACCAGATATGACACACTCACAGGAGCACTGGGAGGGTTGTGGAGGACGATCCAGGTTGATGTCCTGCAGCCGGTAGGAACGATGCTGATCCCGTATGTGGAGAAGGGAATCACTGTGATTGATTCCCTGGTAGATCACTGGAACGAGCTGGACCCGGCTACACAGAAAACCATTGTGAAGTTTGCAGCTATAGCTGCGGCGACCGGTCCGGTACTGTTGGGAGTCGGAAAGGTATCAACTGGAATTGGCGGAATGATAACAAATTTTGGAAAAATCAGTGGAGCAATGAACAATCTTATACATGGAAAGACAGGTTTCAAAGCGTTTGGGACAGTTATGACCGGACCAGCAGGAATTGCCATAGTAGCGATAGCTGCCGGAGCACTTCTGATTTATAAAAACTGGGACAAAATAAGTCCGCTGTTGGGAAAAACAGCCGCACGGTTTGAATCGTTCTGGAATACCGTACAGCCACAGCTTCAGCCGTTTTTAGGACTGTGTACAGAAATAGGCTCTTATCTGGAGAGTGGATTTATAAAAGCTGTACAATTTGTATTCTCAGAAGGATCGGATGTAATTGTAATATTCTTTGAAGGTGCAAGCCAGTATATAGACGGTTTCCTTGGCGTTCTTGAGGGCGTCACAACATTTATGAATGGAGTATTCACTGGAAATTGGGAAAAAGCATGGAAAGGCTTACGAGATATTGTTTCCAATTCTTTTGGAATGTTGGGAGCTCTTGTAAAAACCCCAATGAATGCGGTTATTTCCATTGTAAATGGTGCGATTAGCAGGATTAATTCCATTCACTTCACGGTTCCGGAATGGGTACCTGGAATTGGTGGAAAAGGTTGGAAAGGTCTTAATGTTCCTCAGATTCCAACTCTGTCAAAAGGAACCGATAACTGGCAGGGTGGTATTGTACAGATCAGTGAGAAGGGTGGAGAGATCGTTGACCTGCCAAGAGGTACAAGAGTATATCCACATGATGAATCTGTCCGAATGGCACGTTCCGAGAACAAAGGTACAGTAATTACCATAGCAAAACTGGCAGACAGCATTATCGTTCGTGAGGAAGCAGACATTGACCGGATTGCGGAAAGAATTGTACAGAAAGTAAAGGAAACCAATGATAATCTTCCGCAGACAGCGGTAGTATAGGAGGCGTAAATGAGTAGCAAGATGGAAATATGGTTGAAATGCGGAAAAGATTCCATACAGCTTCCGATACTGCCAGCATCCTATAACGTTACAAGGGATGCCGGACATGAAACCGTGAACGTCCAGAACCTTGGAGATGTCACGATCCTTGGAAAAAGAGGGCTCAGTTCCATAGAACTGGAGTCCTTTTTTCCAAATAAGGATTATTCATTTGCAGCATATAAGAAAAAGCAGAGTCCATGGGAATATGTGAAGAAAATACTTTCCTGGCAGGAAAAAACACTCCGTCTGGTTGTTACCAAAACCAAGATCAATATGCAGGTGGTGATCAGTTCCTTCTCATACGGGGAGGAAGATGGAACTGGAGATATCAAATATAAGCTGTCTTTGATGGAATACCGGGCACCTAAGTACACAAAACCAAAAAAGAAAAAGACATCAAAGACTGCAGCTTCCACAACAAAAAAGAATATAAAACAGGGAACGAAACGGGAAAACTCCAAAACGAAAGCAAAGGTGCATATTGTTTCCGGAAACGATACCTTGTGGAGTATTTCCAAGAAATATTACGGAACTGGATCATATGCGAACAAGATCTACGAAGCAAACAAGACCATTATCGAGCGGACTGCAGTAAAACATGGATTCCGCAGCAGTGCCAATAAGGGTGTAAACGGATGGTGGATCTTTGACGGAGAAAGGCTTGTGATACCATGAAACTAAAGTGGAAAGAGAATGATATAACCAAATACGTCACAAGCGTTACCTGGTCCGGAAGTGCACGACAGGCAGCCCGGACCGTTGCGTTTTCTGTAGCATACAGTCCGAATGATAAAAGTGTAGAGACACTGGACATCAAGCTTGGAGATAAGATCGTATTTTATCCAGATAGCAATCAGAAAGTGCATTTTGTCGGGGCAGTTACGGAAAGAAACAGGAGTTCAGATGCCGGGGAGCTGCAGTATACGGCAAAGGATCATATGATCCATCTGCTAAGATCCAACGGGACCTACCGGTTCCGGAACAAAACGCCGGAAAAGATTACGGAAATGGTATGTAAGGATATCGGTATAAATGTCAGAAACCTTGCAAAGACTGGACTGGTGTTAAATAAGATGTTTTTCCAGGAAAGGCCATATTATGAAATTATTATGGCTGCATACACAAAAGTGTACAGGAAGAATAAAAAGCCGTACATTGCCCAGATGAACGGGGATGCCTTGGAAGTAATCGAAAAAGGAAAGACGATCCCGGGATTTCACATTAAGCAGGGTGAACGGATCCTTGAATCGTCTTACAGCGAGAATACGGATGATATGGTAAACCGGGTGTATGTATATAATTCTTCAAATAAGAAGATCGGGATCCTTACCAACACACGCTGGGCGAACATGTATGGAATATTCCAGAGCGCGATCACTGTGAATTCCGGTAATGGCAAGCAGGAAGCAATGAACGAGCTGAAAGGAATCAGTAAAAATGCAAGCCTGACATCAACAGGGGATTACCGGTGTGTTTCCGGTCTTGGGTTGATCATAGAAGATTCCAGGACAGGACTGAAAGGGAGATTTTGGATTGAGAGTGATTCCCATGAATGGAAAAATGGATCCTATACGATGAAGCTTGATCTGGAATTTAAGAATATCATGGACACGCAGGAAGAGGATGAAGAACAGACATCCTCAAGCTTGTCTGGTTTATCAGAGAGTTCTGCTTTGGAAGATGTTCTGAACCAGGCAAGATCCTGGATCGGGATTGGAGAAAATCCGCCTGGAAGCAATCATAACGAGATTACGGTTTTGTATGGAATGGATGCTGCCTGGTGCTGCATGTATATCTGGGCCTGTTTCAATAAGAGTGGACATGCAGATCTGTTCATGGGAGGAGCAAAAGAAGCTTATTGTTTTAATGTCCGGGATTACTACCAGGCTCGCGGAAAATGGGGCAGTACCCCGAAAAAAGGAGCTTTAGTAATTTATGGTGGTCAGGGACATATTGGAATTGTTGAAAGTGTCAATAGTGCTGGTGGATACACAAGCATTGAAGGCAACTATGGCGATGATGTGAAAAGAAGAGATTCCCATCAGAATGTCCTTGGATTCTGTTACATAGATTATCCGGTTACAAAATCGGCCGAAGGAAGCGATGAGGTGATAAGCGGAACAACCGTAGCGGTTCCGGGATCTGTAGCACAGACAGGGATCATAAAAGACTACACAAACTATTCCTATTTTTTTGGAAGATGGAACAGTGGCAGCACCCAGAAGATAATCGCAGATCTGTGGGGAAATAATGGAAAGCAAGGGAAGAATGGTATTGCAACCATCAATGGCTATTACCTGATAGCTCTCCGTCCGGTGTTTGGTTCCGCAGGTGATGTTGTAAGCGTGGTTCTGGAAGACGGAGCACGCTTCAATGCGATCATAGCAGATGAAAAAGGTGATGATGCCGGAAACCAATGGGGCCATGTGTATTCCGGTGCTGTGTCGATCGTGGAATTTGAAAGCCTGGGAAATTCCGAGACAAATAATGGAGCGCAGCTTAATATCGGGCAATGGGCCGGAAAGAAAGTGACGGCGATCATTAACGGAGGGAGGTACAGCGGACTATGACTCCTTATGAAGAGTTAATTGAGCAGATGAGAAAGGCGGGACGTTTTTACAACCCTCAGGTGCCGGAATTTGGCATAATGGGCCATGACGGGAGAGTAAAAATAGGATCGGGAATAATAAATAAAAGTGACTATTCAGTAAGCAGCAACCTGGCTGTTAAAGATGGTATTAATCATCTGGAAGAAGGGGATAAAGTCTTATTGATGAAGATGAATGATACTGAGGAATTTGTACTGATTGCAAAGGTGGTGGACCCGGTATGATGTTTCCGTTTGCAGATACGGAATCCGATGATATTACAGAAGAGGAATACGTTCCGAAAGAATATGGAATTGATTTCAAAACAGGACAGTTGTCCGGGAAGATCGTGGAGGGCGTAGATGCCCTCATGGTATGGTGCTGGATCGCATTACATACGCCAAGGTACAGATATTATATATATTCAGATGAATATGGACAGGAGTTTGAGGACCTGATCGGAAAACAGTATTCCGAAGGATATACAAATTCAGAGTTGGAAAGAATGACGGAGGAGTGTTTATGTGTAAATCCGTATATAGAAGGGATCACAGATTTTGAATGTGTGAAAAAAGATGAAAAGATCATGCTGTCATTCAGACTTATAACAACGCTGGGAGAACAGGAGGCGGAGATCTATGTTTGAGGATATGACTTTTGAAAATATCATGGAAGCCATGATGGAGGAAATGCCGGACGATATCGATACATCAGAAGGAAGCCTTCTGTATAATGCCTGTGCGAAACAGGCGGTTCAGCTGGAAGAGACATATATGTTTATGTCCGGGATAGAAAAGAATATGTTTGCAGATACGGCGGATCTGGAACACCTTATCCGGATTGGAAATGATATCGGATGTTTCATAAATGAAGCTACCTATGCAGAATTTGAAGCTCAGTTCAATTGTGTGGTTCCGGTCGGCAGCAGGTGGAATTGCGATGAGTACAACTATACAGTGTTCAATGTGATTGATGAAAACAAGCATATATACAGGATTGGATGTGATACATCTGGAAGCGGCCCGAATACCCTTTTATCTGATCTGGACCCGATAACTTTTGTGGAAGGGTTTGAGTGGGGAAAGATACTGAAATGCAGGCTGCAGGGAAAAGACCAGGAGGATACCGAACTGTATCGGTCAAGAGTGCTGAACAGCTACAATTATCGAGGTTTTGCCGGAAACAGGGAGTATTACAAAGGTAGGATTAATGAAATGCCTGGTGTAAAGGCCTGTAAGTTGGAAAGAGTTTCAAAACCAGATGATCAGATCAAGGTAATGATTGCAGGAGATTCTTTCCGGACTCCTGATGAGGACGTTGTGAAAGAAGTGCAGAATACCGTTGATCCGGTGGTGACAAGCGGAGAAGGCGATGGAATTGCTCCAATCGGACACAGGGTAAAAGTGGTTGGTGCAGAGGAAGAGACCGTAAATATCAATACAGAAATTACATTTGAATCCGGATACGCCTATGAAGACATTAAGGAATATATCAATCGGGCCGTTGAAGAGTATTTCCTTGAAGTAAGGGAAAAATGGGAGAAGAATGATAATCTGGTTGTAAGGATTCTGCAGGTTGAGAGAGCAATCGTGGATGTGACAGGGGTAGAGGATGTTGCAGGAACAACCCTGAACGGAGCAGCCAAAAACTATACAGTTGGGAAAAACAAGCTTCCTGTGAAGGGGGAACTGACATGCACGTCAAAGTAAACTATCCGGATGCCGTGATGCAGATCAGGGAAATCAAGTGTTCTGTTAAAGCTGGGGATATTATTGGAGAAAAACTGGAGAATCATATCCAGGAACTGGATGATAATATCACGGTAAAAGAATCCAGGAAAAGTGGAATTGAAAGAAGAGAGCGGATATTAAATATCCAGCCTTCAAGTAGCAGTGATTTGGAAACACGAAAAATTGCCGTGATTGCAAGATGGTGTATCTCGACTATGTATACGGAAAGGATTCTTCAGAAAAGACTGCAGAGTATGCTTGGGGATGGATACAACCTGGAAGTGAACATACAGCAGAAAACAGTATCCGTTACTTTGCAGTTGAAACACTATAAAAACAGAAAAGTAATATGGGAAATGCTGGAAGGAATCGTACCACTGGACCAGATTATAGACGTTATCATTATTTATAACACATACCGTGCATACAAGCCTTTTACCTATAAAGAACTTAAGGCAAAAACATACGATCAGCTTCGAACGGAGGTAATATAGTGAAAAAAACAGAAAATTACGCAATGCCTTATCCGGAACAGGATGATTATTTCAATGTTGAAGACTTTCAGGATATGATGGTTTCCGTGGATAATCTCATGAAGAAAATATCAGATTCCGGATCTCAGATAAGCAGCGATGCCGAACATTTATATAATCAGACAAAAGCCCAGATGGACAACATTCAGAAAAGAATGAATACATTTACCTCATTAAAAGATGGTTCAACAACCGGAGATGCAGAGCTGGAGGATATACGTGTTGCCTATGATGGAAAAGAATATGGAAACGCCGGAGAAGCGGTCAGGGAGCAGGCTTCGGATATACATAAAGCCCTCTTTGGTGCAGGTGCTTCCATCTGGTCAAAGGCGAAATCAGAATCCACGAAATATGTTGCGGAAACAAAAGGAATTTGTATTTTAAATGAACGCTTTACGGCAGCAGGTGTGGTAACAAAAATAAGCAGAGGAATCTTTGCCGAGAATGAAAGTACATTAAATTTGGACAGAGAATGTTCGGCTTATATTGTAGAATTCGAAAAAAATCCAGGAACCGTATACATGCCCAGTGCTGAGACCGTAAAAATAGTAAGCACAACGAAAATAATATTTGAAGCAAACGGCAACGCACGCTGCTGGATCCCCGTAGAAAAAGGCCAATACCTTGCCGTAGACAGCACCGCCACTGCATACACAAGCGAAAGCAACCATGTGCCCTACATGCTCTACGATCAGGCGAACAAAACCCTGGAATGCCGGGGCTTTGGCTCTACCGGAAGCATAGAACCCGTAGATCCATATTCCCTCGCCCTGGAATATAAACTCGAATATGATATGGACGACACAGGTTTGGTGAAGCAGATTGATGCAAATGGAGAGGCTGCTGCTTCACTAAAGGAAGATTTAGGGAAATTATTGAAAGAGATTGACATTTTTGATTATGATGTATTTGAAAAGTTACAGTTATCTGATGAAGGAAAAGAAGTGGATGTATCCGCATCGTATAAACCAGAACGGTATAAGATAACATCATATATAGATGTATCTGATTGCGATATGATTATAGTTAGTGCTTATGCTTCCTTCGCCGGTTATGGTGTTTATTGTTTTTATGATTCAGAAAAAAAATTTATAAAAAACGGTAGTTTGGTTACAACCATAGCTAATCCCGAAACTGATATAACAAATAAAATAGTTATAGTCCCCAAAAATGCAAAATTTGTAAGGGTTTCTGATTTTTATAGTAAAGAACGAAGAAAACTGTTTGTTGGAAAATACAATGCTAACAAAGCAGAGAGGACTGTTGTTAAAACCAAAGATAAATTGTGGCTATTACTTGGTGATTCTTTAACTGATAATGATAATGACCTTGCGTATCAGCGTTATTATACAATCGTTGCCAGTCCATATTGTACTTTTGACAATAGGGCCGTAAGCGGAAGTGGATATATCCAAAATAACGGTAACAGTGAAAACAATATAATGTCAAAAGTAAATGCTCTATCAGGTAATGAGGGTTATGATATTATATCTGTTTTTGCAGGAATAAATGATAGTGGAAACAATTTTGGTGGTCATGGGTTGGGAGTACTTGGTGATACATCAACAGATACAATGTATGGAGCAATTTACAATGTGTTCAATGGATTACAAACAAAATTTCCAACATCTTTTATTTTTGCAATTACCCCAACTGTAACACAATACAGACATTCGGTAGACAATGAAATTGACCAGATTGCAGGTGCTGTTAAAAACGTTTGTAGATGGCTAAAAGTTCCCGTTGCCGATGTTAATGCAAATTGTCCACTTAAACCATGGATAGATGGTAATGCTTCAGAATATTATGTTGACCAAACACATCCAAACGATAAAGGACATAAATTGATAGCAAAGTCGATAAGAGGAGTATTTGACTATATGTAATCAACTAAAGAGGGCTATAGTTAACTATCGAAATAGCGAATGGTCTCCGGAAATGCCAAAACTTAAAGAGCAAAAATTAGAAAACCGATTAAACGAAATGATTCAAGATTTCAAGAAGGATTTGCATGGAATCAGAAATTGGCAGAATGCTTACATAACAATGGCAAGAAAGAATATTTGAAATAAATTGCGTATTCCGACATAAGCGAGTAAAATAAGAATAACCAGGAAGGCGGCAACCTTAATCCTGGTTATTGGTACAATAGATTTATCACTTCTATTGTATCACCGTAGGATAAATTAAGCAAGGTGGTATATAAAATGAATGATAAGGAAAGAATCTTCAATAAACAGTATATAAAATACGGTGGCATCTTTTTAGATAATAATTCAGAAAAAGGAAAAGAAATATTACAACAAATAAATCAAGTTTCAGATAAAGTAAATAATTATTATAAAGACCGAAAAAGTGTGTTTATAACTCCAAACGGAGCTGAAGAGAAAGTATTAAAAAATATAAATTCAGAATCAGGAAAATATCATCCATATATTAATGTGTTTTGTGCGGATAAAAATGACATCAATGCATTTGCCGGAAAAGTAGATGAAGATTATTATATGGGAATATTAAAAGGTGTCTTTTTGAATTTGAAAAAACATATAAAAGATTTCGTAGAGGCGGAAGAATTTGAATTGATACCAGAAATAGGAAAGTGTAATCCGGAAGCTATTCTCAATAGTCTAATGGGGAATATCTTAGATTTTTTTACATTCCATGAATTTTTTCACATAATGAATGGTCATTGTGATTTGATAAAAGAGATGGATATCAGTGAACTATGTGAAGAAAATTTGGAATGTAGTTCAAAAGGAATGGATTTACAGACGATGGAGTTTGATGCTGATTGTTGTGCGGTAGCATCCATAGTTAATGAATACTTTCGGATGCAGTTTATGGTTATTAATAACATGAAAGATATGGTAGGAAGACCAAATATAGATTCGACAATTCAATTTTTAAGCGGATTGCTGATCTCAATTTATATAGTAAATTCCTGGTTGAATATGATAAGAATGAGTGCATATGAAATTACAGAAGAATATTTAGAAAAAATGACACATCCGTTACCTGGAACAAGAGCGATTTACACATGGGCAACTGTAAATACAGTAGTAGGAAACTTGAATATTTATTCTGATGAAGAAATAGAGCAAATATCAGAACGCTCATATAAAGCATTGTCTGCATTTATGGAGGAGTTTAGTGATATTGCATACTCTGGATTTCTGAAAGTAGCATTTGATGATGTTGGGCTGGAACATTTACAGAAAATACATAATAATTGGGAGAAAGTTAGAGAGCTACTGACAGTACATTATTGTGGTTTAGCACCATATGAACATATGGATTTAAAGGGAGATGATAAAAATGTCTTGGGGAAGTTATACTCTTATGAAATGTAAAAAATGCGGAAAAGTATACGAAGTAGAAGATAGTACGTTGATTATGAATCAGACAGATTATAACAAGTGCCCGGTATGCCATTCTGAAGGAGAAATAGTATCTAGCAGATCCATATTAGATGTAATGAATGAACAGAGTGAAAAATTTAAAAAGCGTAAGAAACGAGTGATTTTGTAAAAATGATGATGGACCGGAACACCACCGGTCCTTTTTAATTGGAATCGAGGTGACACATAATATGAATAGACCCAGGGACAGACCGCAAGGTCTTATTTTTTTATCGAAAAAGACTGCAAAAATATCATAATAAAAGAAGGAGAACATACATCATGAAAGCTATAATAAAAATATATTATGAATTACACATAGAAAAAATTCCTTATTTATTGTATAATAGATAAAATAAGGAGAGTGTAAAATGATGGAAAATGAAAAAGAACTGCGAGCTTTGATTTCTACTTTAAATAGGCAAAAAAACAATAAATCTATAAATTTATTGTTTTTTATATTAGCATTTGTTTGTACACTAATTATATTATACTTCATATTTGGATTTGGCGAAGATCTGTATGGAAATAAAAAACAAATGTCGATAGAAACGATTATTGTCTCGCTGATTGTTGCACTAATTATTGGTATAATTTCAGTATTGGTAATGCACTGTTATTGTGATTATCGGATAAATATATATAATTCGGAACTTATTAAGTTTGGTATTGAAGATGCAAAGGAAGATGTAGATAATGACATTTATAAAAATTTAATTAAAATTAGTTATAAATATTTAGATGAATATTATTTGCAGACTAGACAACAGGCACAAAAGGGATTTATAGTTACGGTATCAGTATCTATTATGGGGGCGATTATTATTGCAATAGGTATCGGAGCTATGTTTTTTGGAAAAACTACGCCAGCATATGTTACAACGGCGTCAGGAGTAATAACGGAGTTTATTGCATCTGTATTTTTTTATCTATACAATAAAACAGTATCAAGCATGAGTGATTATCACAATAAATTAGTTTTATCACAAAATGTATCAATAGCACTAAAAATTGCGGAATCAATATCAGGGGAGAGCGCAGAAAAAGTTAAAAACCATATTGTTGAAGAACTAGTGAAAGATATAAATGAACATATACATTCAAGGTAATTCTTAAAACTTTAAAACTAAGAGAGCAGAAATGCTCTCTTTTTTTGCTAGGGAAGAAAAATATGAGAAGAATCAGAGCGGGGCCGGGAGGCTTTTTTATTTTACACAAATTTGCGCTGGCGCAAACCAGAGAAAGGAAGAAAAATGGAAACAATCATTTCAGCCTGCATTAGTGCAGCTGTTACGCTGGTTGTATGTGTGATCAGCAATAATGCACAGCAGGAAAAGACGCGAACTCTTATGGAGTACAAGCTGGAAGAGCTGACCAAAAGAGTAAATGAACACAATAACCTTATCAAAAGAACTTATGCTCTGGAAGAAAAAATGAGTGTACATGAGGAACAGATTAAGGTTGCGAATCATAGGATAGAAGACCTGGAAAGAAAAGGAGAATGATTATGGAACAGATCACAAACTATGTAAAACCGGAACTCATCGTAGTAGCTATTGCCTTATATTTCGTAGGAATGGCATTAAAACAGGCACAGGCAGTAAAAGATAAGTATATCCCGCTTATCCTTGGCGGAATCAGTATTGCAATCTGCGCGATCTATGTGTTCGCCACCTGCACCTGTGGCACTGGCCAGGACGTTGCGATGGCGATTTTCACAGCAATCACACAGGGAATCCTGATTGCTGGTCTTTCTACATACGTAAACCAGATCATTAAACAAACAAATAAAGACGAATGATACAAGGAGACGATTTGCCGTCTCCTTGTTTAAACGGAGGAAAAACAAATGTTAAGAATCATGGGACAGTCAAAAGCTACAGTAGAACAACTCCAAACTTATATAAAGAAGGTAAATCCCAAAGTGACCGATTCGGTCACAAAATTAGCAGCAATCTATATTGCGGAAGGAGAAATGGAGGGTGTCCGTGGAGATATTGCTTTTGCTCAGTCTTGTTTAGAAACAGGAAATTTCACTTTTTCTGGATCAGCAGTAACATTTGAACAGAATAACTTTTGCGGTCTGGGAGTTACGAAAAACGGTATGAAGGGCAATAGCTTCGACACGCCGGTTAAAGGCATTCGCGCTCAGATTCAACACTTAAAAGCATATGCCAGCAATGAGAGATTACTGCAGACTTGCGTGGATCCACGTTTCTTATGTGTAACAAGAGGTGCGGCGGAATATGTCGAATGGCTCGGAATCCAGGAGAATCCAACGCGTCAAGGTTGGGCTGCTGGAAAAAACTATGGTCAGGAAATTATCAGAATCTTAAATGCAATCATGGAAGAAAATGAGGAGGAGACTGAAATGAACATTAACACAACATTAATCAGCAATAATAACAGTTACGCTGGACAGGTACCGAAGTACATCGTGATTCACAACACAGATAATTATGCTGCAGGTGCTGACGCCCGCGCTCATGCAAAAGCTCAACATGATGGAAATTTTTCCGGATATTCCGCACATGTCTTTGTTGACGACAAAGAAGCGTATCAGGCGCTCCCATATAACAGAGGCGCGTGGCATGTAGGCGTAAACTATGGTGGACGCTTATTTGGAGTATGTAGCAATCACAATTCAATTGGAATCGAAATGTGTGTGCAGTCAGGATACAATTATGAGAAAGCATTCCAGAATACTGTAAACGTGTGTAAACAGCTCATGAAACAGTATGGAATCGACGCAGCTCACGTTCTGCAGCATTATGATGTGTGTGCGAAAAACTGCCCGTCAACAATTCGGGCAAAGGGAGACTGGAACAGATTCAAACGGCTGATCGGAAGCTCTGAGACAGTGACCGTCGAAAAATATTACAGAACACGAAAGACCTGGACTGACAGCAAGAGCCAGATCGGAGCATACAAGAGCCTTGAGAATGCAAAGAAAGAGTGGAAACAGGGATACACCATCTATGACTGGAACGGAAAAGCAGTGTATCCGGTACAGACTTCAAAAAAGGCAGTAGTTCTGACGGGAAAGTTTGAGACCCAGCTTCCGATTATCCGGGAAGGAAATTCCGGCGTTGCAGTTTCCGTGCTGCAGTCTGTACTTGGTGTTACTGTGGATGGTCATTTCGGAGACGATACAAAAGCATCGCTGAAGGTTTTCCAGAAAAACACAGGCGTAAAGGTAAGTGGAACCTGCGGTATTGATACCTGGAAAAAGGTGATCGAACATATGAAAGCTAACACAAAATAAAACAAGAATTCTAAAAAAAGCAAAAAAACAGTAAGCTTTAAAACTTACACGTAGCTTACAAAAGACGATTTATACTGGGAAAAAAGCTATTAACGGTTCTTGTTCAGGAAGCTGCTGACGCTGGCAAATTCTGATTTCAGATAACGAAAAATAGTGAGAAAGGCTGTAAACCTTAGGGTTTATGGCCTTTTTCTTTTTGTTTTGCAATAGAACAAAATATTCTCAAAAAGTGCGAAAACAGTAATAGCGAACACGTAGCTAACATTTTGGGGAAATTTATGAAATATTTTTTGGAGAAATTCATAAAATAAATCAAAGCGGCAGGGGAGATACTGAGAATATTTATGGAAGCGCTTGTGGATTATATTAAACCGGAATTGCTGATCACAGCGATCGCTTTGTATTTTATGGGGATCGCACTGAAGGAGGCTCAGGCTGTGAAGGACAAATATATTCCGCTGATACTGGGGTGTGCAGGGATCCTTATATGCGGAATTTATGTTTTTGCTACCTGTTCCTGTAAAAATGCACAGGATATTGCAATGGCAGTATTTACATCCACGACACAGGGAGTCCTGGTGGCGGGGCTTTCTACATATGTGAACCAGCTGATCAAACAGCTGGAAAAAGATGAATAATGGATTTTGTAAGGTAGTTTCAGATACTTGCAGCAGCTGCAGGAATTTATGCGCCAGAAGAAAGCCGTTCAGAACAGGATGCAGGTAATTTGCGGAAATGCCATAATTGAGAGTAGGAGAAAATATATCATAAAAAGGAAGGATACATCATGCATGAGCAGATGTATCCTTCCTTTTTGAATTGGTTATTTATGCATTTTTCAGTGCCTGTTCCAGATCTTTGATAATATCATCCACATTTTCGATACCGATGGAAAGACGGATCATTCCAGGAGAAACTCCTGCTTCAACCAACTGCTCGTCGTTCATCTGGCGATGTGTATGGCTGGCTGGGTGAAGGACCATAGTGATGGAGGCGGCAACGTGAGTTGCGATGGTGGCAAGCTTCAGACTGTCCATAAAACGGACTGCTGCATCACGGCCACCGGTCAGTTCAAAGGAGATAACGCCGCAGGTATGACCATCCTTCATATATTTCTGAGCCAGTGCGTGATATTTATCCTCCGGAAGTCCTGCGTAATTTACATGAGAAACCTTTTCGTGTGCGTTCAGGTATTCTGCAATCTTCTGGGCGTTGGAGCAATGGCGTTCAACACGCAGCGGAAGCGTTTCCAGACCGAGGTTCAGAAGGAAGCAGTTCATCGGAGACGGAATAGAACCCAGATCACGCATCAGCTGGGAAGTAGCCTTAGTGATGTAAGCTTTTTTTCCGAACTGCTTTGTATAGATGACGCCGTGATAGGATTCATCCGGCTCTGTCAGGCCGTGATATTTATGGCCGTAGGCATCCCAGTCGAAGTTACCGCTGTCGACAATGGCGCCGCCTACCTGAACGGCATGTCCGTCCATATATTTGGTGGTGGAGTGGGTAACGATATCTGCACCCCACTCGAAGGGACGGCAGTTTACCGGTGTGGCAAAGGTGTTATCTACAATAAGAGGCACGCCGTTCTGGTGTGCAACGTGTGCAAATTTCTCGATGTCCAGGACGACCAGAGCCGGATTGGCGATGGTTTCTGCAAAGAGAACCTTTGTGTTCGGTTTAAATGCGGCAGCGATCTCTTCTTCTGTTGCATCGGTATCAACAAAGGTACAGTCAATGCCAAGTTTTTTGAAGGTGACGGCAAGAAGGTTGAAGGTTCCTCCGTAAATGGTAGAAGCGGCAACAACGTGATCGCCTGCCTCACAGATATTAAAAACTGCGTAGAAGTTGGCTGCCTGTCCGGAAGAAGTCAGGATTGCAGCAACACCGCCTTCCAGATCTGCGATCTTTGCGGCTACGGCATCGTTGGTAGGGTTCTGGAGACGGGTGTAAAAATATCCGTCTGCCTTCAGATCAAATAACTGGCCCATTTCGTCGGTGGTGTCATATTTGTAAGTGGTGCTCTGATAGACAGGAAGCGCACAGGGCTCGCCTTTGGATGGGGTATAGCCGGAGTGGATACATTTAGTCTCTAAATTATAGTCGCTCATAGGGATAAGTCCTTTCTGCTGTGTTTTTCGTATGAATTTAACCGAATCAGGGAAGTTTGCTGCTTCAGATGCGGATACCCCATTGATCTGGATTAAGGAAGCCTCCTGTATTTCCGGATATTTCATTCCTGTATCATGCGTTTCAGGGATTTCTGAGAGAAGCTTTGATCCTTATAGTTCGGCTAAATAAAGTATGAAAAATGCATTTGTGTATTTTAAATAAAACTACATATAAGTATAACTCTTTATGTGTTGAAATACAATAATATTCTACATAAACTCTACTAGGGTATAAGGGAAATGAAATATTGCGTTCTGGTGCACATGATAAAACGCTATATGATCAACGTTTGTAATAAGCATAGCAAGTCATTTTATAGATGCAAAAATGTGAGTGAATGCCGAAAAAATACTGTAAAACAAACAAAATATGTGAATAAAGTAACAAATAGTGAAAATCGCATAAAAACAAAATGGAAATTTTGTACAAAAAAGATATTGCGTTCACGTGCACAAAATGATAATATAACATCATCAAAAAGAACACAAAAACAGAAAACAATAAAAATGAACGGAGGAATTTAAAATGTTAAGAGTAGGAGTTATCGGATGCGGCGGAATGGGAAGAGATCATATCAGAAGACTGACAGAGAAGATCCAGGGAGCAGAAGTAGTAGCTGTTTCCGATGTATTTGAGGAAAGTGCCAGGAAAGCAGCCGAGATCTGCGGAGCAAAAGTCTATGCAGACAGTAAGGAGCTCATCAATGCAGAGAACGTAGATGCAGTATTTATCGTATCTCCGGGCTTCGCACATGTAGATTCTCTTCTTCAGGCGATCGAGGCCGGCAAGAGGATTTTCTGTGAGAAACCATTATGTACAACTGCTGAGGACTGCCTGAAAGTAGTAAAGGCAGAGGAGGCAGCCGGCAAACATCTCATCCAGCTTGGATTTATGAGACGCTATGACAAGGGATATCAGCAGATCAAGGAAGCACTTGCAACCGGAGAATACGGCGAGCCGCTGATCCTTCACTGTACACACAGAAATCCGGAGGTAGGTACCAATTACAATACACCAATGGCTGTGCACGATACCGCAATCCATGAGATCGATGTCCTTCACTGGCTTGTAGATGATGAGTATGAATCAGCACAGGTAGTAATGCCAAAAGTGACGAAATATTCCCACTCTGAGCTGAAGGATCCGCAGATCATGATGCTCCGTACTAAAAAAGGTGTATGCATTGATGTAGAAGTATTTGTAAACTGCAAGTTTGGATATGACATCAACTGTGAAGTTGTATGTGAGGACGGTGCACTGAAAATGGCACAGCCGGCTTATCCGTCTATCCGCAAGAATGCGGCAGTGTCCACTGCTATTGACACAGACTGCTTCGTAAGATTTAAAGACGCTTATGATAAAGAGGTTCAGGACTGGGTTGATAACGCAGAGGCAGGAGTGATCACAGGACCGAATGCATGGGATGGATACCTGGCAGCGATCACAGCAGATGCTCTTGTAAAAGCGCAGGAAACCGGACAGATCGAGAAGATCGTTTCAGCAGTTGAGAAGCCGGAATTTTATAAATAAATATATTTTACGAGCTCCACCTCATCAAGTGTGAGTTATCATACCAACTTATTGCTACAGACTTCCCCAATGAGTCTGCGGCGGCAGTTACCGGCAGGATCCGATTCCGCTTCGGCTTTGTTGAAACTGCAGTGGAAAACCTGCCGGTGAGATTAACCGGAAAAATTGGCTGAAAAGTAAAAACATATGGAGGGTATTGAAGATGAAATTAGGATTTAATGAAGCAACTGCACTGGAGTGCAAAGGACAGTCTCTTATGGCAGACCTGGAGATGTGCGAGAAATATGGTTTTGATTATATTGAGATCCGCTTTGACTGCGTAAAGGACTATCTTAAAGAGCATACACTGGAAGAACTTGCAGACTGGTTTAAGAATCATCATCTGAAACCATGGGCATACAACACTCTGATCTTCTTTAACCAGAGAGATGAGGCAGGGGAAAAAGAGATCGACGAAGAGGTTGATTTTATCCTGAAGGTTTCCAAAGCGATCGGAATGAAAATGCTGATCACCGTTCCAAGCTTTGATGTAAAAGACAAATCTGTCAGTGAGATCAAAGAAGAAGCAGTTGCACGTCTTCGTTATCTTTCCGATAAGGTTGGCGCGGATATGAAGATCTCCTTGGAGTTCTGTGGTGCACCGAACTGCTCCATCAACCAGTTTGGAACAGCCTATGATGTGGTAAAAGCAGTAGACAGAGATAATGTAGGCGTTACCGTGGATACCTTCCATTTCCATGAGATGTGCTCCCGCCTTGAGGACCTGAGAGCTGCTGATGGCAAGAAGATTTTTGCATACCATTTAAATGACTGTGAGGATCTTCCGCTTGGCTCCTGCGGAGATGACAAGAGACTGTGGCCGGGTGAGGGTGTTGTAGATCATGCAGGAATCGCAGCTGCACTGAAGGAGATCGGCTTTGATGGCGTTTGCACCATTGAAGAGTTCCGTCCGGAATACTATGCAATGAGCCATGAGGACAACGTGAAAAAGGCTGCGGAAGTTACCAGAGACTTTGTGCAGAAATATTTCGGATAATTCATTCAGAAAGGTCCGACCTTAAACCGATAGGAGGTAGATACTATGGCTGGTAAGGGAATCCCTGAATTGTTGAATTACAAGCAGAAGGGGAAAGACTTGAATGAATTCATCAAGGTTCCGTTGTCGGAAAAGCTGGCATACTGTTTTGGTGATCCGGCACTGACCTTGATGTATACCATGACTACAACTCTGCTGATTTATTTTTATACCAACGTTGTTGGAATATCAGCAGGTGCGGTAGGAATGATCATGCTTTTGTCCCGTGTTTTTGATGGATTTTCCGATGTGCTGATGGGAACTATTATCGACCGGACTCATTCCAAGTATGGAAAAGCTAGGATCTGGATCTTAAGACTTGCGGTTCCTTATGCGCTGGCAGCGGTGCTTTTGTTCACCATGCCGCCAATGGGAAATATGGGAAAGATCATCTATGCTTTTGTTACCTATAATATCATGAATACGGTTGTATACACTGCTATCAGCCAGCCATTCCATGCACTGGGATCTCTGATGAGCCGTGACCGTCGTGAACGTGATGTGATCTGTAACATCCGCATGGTATTGTCGATCACAGCAAGTATGATCATTACTGCGTTCACACTGCCGCTGATCAATATCGTAGCGAATATTACCGGCAATCAGCAGATGGCCTGGATCCTGGTAACTGCCGGCTATGCGATCATTTCTGTCGGTGTACTTGTGAATACTTATATGGTCTGTACAGAGCGTGTTTCTGCAGCAAAACAGGAAAAGGAAGATATTCCTTTTGTGGAAGCATTTAAAGCAACCGTTACCAACCGGTATTTCCTTATCGCTCTGGGGCTGATGATCTTTTATACCGCATATCAGATCATTATCGGAACGGACCTTACCTATTACTGCCAGTATGTACTCGGAAATGTAGACCTCGTCATGCCTCTTTCCGCAGCTGAGAAACTGGCAACTGTGGCAGGAATTGCCCTTCTGCCGAAGGTGCTTCCCCGCTATGGAAAAAGAAATCTCATCTGTGCCGGCTGCATCCTGGGTGTTGCAGGACAGCTGCTGTTCCTGATGAATATTACCAGTGTTTCGCTTGGTGTTGTAACCTGTATCATGAGAGGTATCGGAATCGCCCCATTCTATGGTGTGCAGTATTCTCTTCCAAGCGATGCAATTGAGTATGGCCAGTGGAAAACAGGCAAGCGTGTGGAGGGCCTGATGTTCTCATCTATGAGCATGGGCCAGAAGGCCGGTTCCGGACTGACTTCTGCTATTATGGGCGGGATTCTTTCGGCGGCATACTTTGACGGAACAAAGGCGACAGCGGCAGAGCAGTCTGCAGAGGCAATCCGCGTGATCAAGGGATTTTATCTGTATGTTCCGATAGCAATCTGGGTAGTGATGTTTGTGATCGCAGCATGCTACCAGCTGGACAAAGTTTATGACAAAATGATGCGTGAACTGATCCAGCGAGAATCGGGAGAGGAAAGCGGCTCTGTGCCGGGCGAGATTCAGTCCATGCCGTTACCGGAAGCTTCCGGAAACCGGATCAATGTGGCAATTGGAAGACTGTATGGCAGCAGTGGAAGAAAGATTGCCGAGGATGTTGCAAAAGCACTGGACTGCAAGGTTTATGATCGTCAGATCATCTGTCTTATGGCAGAAAAGTTCGGTATGGAAAAAGCAGATCTGGAAAGTGTAAGGCAGTATCTGGATTCCTACAATTATGAGGATTCTGAGCTTACATTTTCCCCGTATGGACATTCATCGGCAGGTGCGGCAGCAGATTATACAGGTGTTCAGATGTTTGAGGTGCAGAGCCGGATCATCCGTGAGCTTTCTGAGAGAAGACCAGGTGTATTCTTGGGAAGATGTGCCAACTATGTGCTTCGTGGAGAGCCGCATACATACAGCTTTTTCGTTTATGCAGATGATGCTTACCGGGAAAAAGAGGGCCAGGAATATTATAAAGGCCAGTCTCTTGGAGAACTGAAGAAACGTGATCAGATCCGAAATGAATATTATGAGAAGTTTACCGGAATCCGCAGAGACGATCCCCATTATTACGATATGGTGATCAATGTATCCAAAACAGGTGTAGCCGGAGCGGCCAGCCTGATCCTGGATTATATCCGGAATAAAGAAGAGGAAAAAGGAGGGAATGCATCATGAAGATTGCATTTGACGTAGATGTTCTTGCGAAACAGATGGATATCAACCGTATGGTCCATCAGGTGGCAGACTGGGGATATAAATATATTGAACAGTCTCCGCATCCGAGGATCAATCCGTTCTATAAGCATCCGTTGTTTTCAAAAGAATGTGAACAGGAATACAGACAGGCTCTTAAAGAGACTGGTGTTGAGATTTCGTCCTTTATCGTGGTGTATCGCTGGTCTGGTCCGACGGAGGAACAGAGACAGTTTGCAGTTGCAAACTGGAAACGGATGATCCAGATCGCCGGAGATATGGGAGTGAAGGTTATCAATACAGAGCTTTCGGGTGATCCGAACCAGCAGGAGATCTGCAATGGAATGTGGTTTAGATCCATGGAGGAATTGCTTCCGCTGATCGAGCGTGAGGGTATCCGTGTGGAGATCCAGTCTCATCCTTATGATTTCTGTGAGCTGAATAATGAGACCTGTGATATGGTGAAATCCTTCCGTTCTCCAAACCTTGGTTATGTGTATTCTTCTCCTCACGGCTTCTTCTATGATGAGGGCAAAGGAGATGTGCGGTCCATGCTGAAATATGCGGGAGATGAACTGACCCATGTACTTTTTGCGGATACCTTTAACCAGACCATGGACTGCAGATATATTTTAAATCCGCCGTGGCTGAATGGCCGTGGAAAAGCGGATGTGACGGTGCATCAGCATCTTGCAATGGATGAGGGTGATGTGGATTTTGATGGTATTTTTGAAACATTGAGAGAAATGGATTTTGCCAGCAAGCAGCTGAAACCGGATGCACCGAAAGCCGGCGGCGATAACATTGCCTGCGTTTCCATGTTTGGTTTTCCGGAAAAGATGGATAAGCAGGCCCCGGAAGCAAGAGAGCGGATTGAGAGAGAACTGCTGGGGAAATGATCGGGTGATTGCGGCAGATCAGAAAGAAAACTGTAATAAATGAGCAGCTGACAGTACGCAGAACGGTGAATAAGACTGATAAAATAATGAATGTGTGCAGAAACACGGTTTCCAGGATGAAAGTTTCATTGTGGAAACCGTGTTTTTTGATGTCTTTCTTTACAAAAAAACTTTACATATATCAAACAACTGTCTTGTCACATGTAAAGGACTGTGGTATTATGTGTAAGATGTTTTGAAAAAAGTTACATGATAATAAAAAAGCAGATCAGAAGCATCTGCATAATAAAGACTAGTACAGCGAAAATTAAGTTTCTGCTATATTGACGCAGCAGATGAAGAAATCAGACAAGTCAATATGGCGGTTACTTAATATTCGCTGTACTAGAAAGCAAAAGCAGGAACTCAAAAAAGAAATCCTGCAGGAAAGGTGAAAGATAATGACAGTTGCAGAAGAAATCCAGAAATTAAAAAAAGAAAAAGATGCTATCATCCTTGCACACTACTACGTGCGTCCTGAAGTGCAGGATGTAGCTGACTATATAGGAGATTCCTTTTATCTCAGCAAGATCGCAGCCAGCGCGAAAGAGAAGACGATCGTGTTCTGTGGAGTAGGATTTATGGGAGAGAGCGCCAAGATCTTAAGTCCGGATAAAACTGTTCTGATGCCTGCCATGGATGCAGACTGTCCGATGGCTCATATGGCAACAGAAGAAGGTATCCGCAAGGTGCGAGAGGAATATGACGATGTGGCAGTTGTCTGTTACATTAATTCCACAGCAGCATTGAAGGAGCTTTCTGATGTATGTGTTACCTCCGCAAATGCAGTAAAGATCGTAAAAGCGCTTCCGAACAAAAACATCTTTTTTATCCCGGACAGAAATCTTGCACATTTTATTGCAGAACAGGTTCCTGAGAAGAACTTTATTTATAACGAAGGTTTCTGTATTGTCCATGAATTTATGGATCCGGAAGAAGTAAAAGCAGCAAAAGAAGCGCACCCGGATGCACTGGTTCTGGCACATCCGGAATGTCCTCAGACAGTTCTGAAACAGGCTGATTACATCGGAAGCACATCCGGAATCATTAAATATGCACAGGAAAGTGACAATAAAGAGTTTATCATCTGCACAGAATGTGGCGTTCAGTACAAGCTGGAAACTACCTGCCCGGATAAAAAATTCTACTTCACAGAAACCGTACCGGTCTGCAAAAACATGAAAAAAGTATTTCTGGAAAAAGTTCTCCACGTTCTGAAAACCGGGGAGAATGAGGTTCATGTAACAGACGAGACACGTGAAAACGCGAAGAGACCGCTGGAGCGGATGCTGGAACTGGCAAAATAAATAAAACACATTTGTATAAAAGATTTGTCTGAGTTGGCTGAAAAGAGAAATCAAGACAGAGAGGCGAAAAGCAATGAGAATTAAAACAGACGTAGTGATCGTGGGAACAGGTGTTGCAGGTATGTTCAGTGCCTTGAAGCTTCCGCGGGACAAAAAGATCGTGATCATCACAAAAGAGGATATGAGGAGTAGTGATTCTTTCCTGGCGCAGGGGGGAATCTGTGTGCTTCGTGATGAAAACGATTACGACAGCTATTTTGAAGACACCATGAAGGCAGGACATTACGAAAACAGAAAAGAGTCAGTAGACATTATGATCCGAGGCTCCAGAGATATCATTAAGGATCTTGTCGGATATGGCGTGGATTTCAAGATGGATGGAGATGATTTTGCCTATACAAGAGAAGGTGCACATTCCAGACCGAGGATCCTTTATCATGAGGATATCACAGGAAAAGAAATTTCCGAAAAACTGCTCCAGCAGGTTCTGAAGCTTGAAAATGTAACAATTCTGGAATATACTACCATGCAAGATATTCTTGTGGAAAATGGCAAATGTACAGGCCTGAAGGCAGTTTCCGCAGAAGCGAACAGGGCACGTCTTGAAGCTATGGAAGCCGGAAAAGCAGTGAAAACCCAGGAAGAGATCCAGCCGGGCGGAGAGATCCAGGTAGAGATTTATGCACAGGATACGATCCTGGCCAGCGGCGGGATCGGAGGAAGATATGAGCATTCCACCAACTATCCGCATCTTACAGGGGATGCCCTTGATATTGCAAAAAAACACAATGTACGTCTGGAACATCTGGATTATGTGCAGATCCATCCGACAACGCTGTATTCCAAGAAACCGGGCCGTAGATTCCTGATCTCAGAATCGGTCCGCGGAGAAGGTGCAGTACTTTATAACAGCAAAAAAGAGCGTTTTGTCAATGAACTTCTTCCAAGAGATGTAGTAACAAATGCGATCCGGGAAGAAATGAAAAAAGAAGGAACAGACCATGTATGGCTATCCATGGAAAATATTGATAAAGATACGATCCTGAATCATTTTCCGAATATTTATCAGAGATGCCTGGAAGAAGGCTATGATGTGACAAAAGAATGCATCCCTGTTGTTCCTGCTCAGCATTATTTCATGGGCGGTATCTGGGTGGATTCTGACAGCAAGACCAGCATGGATCAGCTTTATGCAGTGGGAGAAACCAGCTGCAACGGTGTACATGGCGCGAACAGACTGGCAAGTAATTCCCTGCTGGAGAGCCTTGTATTTGCAAAACGTGCAGCCAAAGCAATCTCAGCAGAAAAGAAAAGTGCTGCAGGTGCGGCATAAATGCAGCCGGAATATAAATATCCGTATTATGAAAGACAGGAGCAGCCTTGCTTTGGAGAACAGGGCTGCTGTGATAATTAAGAAAGAGAAGGGATTGTAAAATGAATAAGATCACAATGACACTTCAGGTAGATCACCTGATCCTGGAGGCTTTAAAGGAAGATATTTCAAGTGAAGACGTTACCACAAACTCTGTTATGAAAGAAGCAGTTCCTGGAGAGGTAGATCTGATCTGTAAAGAGGATGGAATCATTGCGGGACTGGAAATCTTCAGCCGTGTATTTACGCTTCTGGATGCTGACACAAAAGTGGAGCTGTTCTGCAAGGACGGCGATGAAGTAAAAAAAGGTCAGAAAATGGGAAAAGTTACAGGAGATATCCGGGTGCTTCTTTCCGGCGAGCGTGTGGCACTGAATTATCTTCAGAGAATGAGCGGGATCGCAACCTATACACATTCGGTTGCGTCACTTCTTGAAGGAACAGGGATCACATTGCTGGATACCAGAAAAACGACGCCGAATATGCGTATTTTTGAGAAATATGCTGTTCGTGTAGGCGGCGGACAGAACCACAGATATAATCTTTCAGATGGAGTTCTTTTGAAAGACAATCACATCGGAGCAGCAGGAAGCGTTGCGAATGCTGTAAAAATGGCGCAGGAGTACGCTCCTTTTGTCCGCAAGATCGAAGTTGAGGTAGAAACTCTTGATCAGGTAAAAGAGGCTGTTGAGGCCGGCGCAGATATCATCATGCTTGATAACATGACTCCGGAGATGATGAAAGAGGCGGTGCAGCTGATCGATGGAAGAGCAAAAACTGAATGTTCCGGAAATGTTACAAAAGAAAACATTGCAAAGATCAGGGATGTTGGTGTAGACTATGTATCAAGTGGTGCATTAACGCATTCTGCACCGATCCTTGATATTTCGCTTAAGAATCTTCATCCGCTTTCCTGAAAAATGCAGGATTTTACAGAATACCGAGTGCTGTGACAGGAAATACCCGAATATCAGAAAAGAAGCGTGAATTGCCGGAAGCAGAGGCATAGCAGGTGATGTCGGGCCGGGTTGGAGATATCGCGAGAATGAAGGAGAGAGGTATCGGAATAAAAAGTACAGGCACAGCCAGGAAAGGGGAACTTAAATGACTGGTTCAGAACGCAGGACAGCGATCATGGATCAAATTAAAAACAGTGAACGGCCGGTCTCAGGAAGTGCTCTGGCCAGAACATTTCAGGTCAGCAGACAGGTGATCGTGCAGGATATTGCGCTGATACGCGCGGAGGGGAATGACGTGATCTCCACCAACAGAGGATATATTTTTACTGCTCCCCATACTGTGAGCCGGATATTCAAGGTGCATCATACAGATGCGGATCTGGAGAACGAGCTCTGCGGGATTGTGGATCTCGGCGGAAAAGTGATCAATGTAATGGTGAATCACAGAGTTTACGGGCATATCGAGGCAGAACTGAATATCAGCTCCAGGCGCCAGGTTGAGAATTTTATGGAGGATATCCGAAGCGGCAAGTCCAGTCCTCTGAAGAATATCACATCGGATTATCATTATCATAAAGTAGAAGCAGAATCCGAGGAAATCCTGGATATGATCCAGGATATGCTGAAACGACGAGGATTTCTGATCGAAGCAGAATAGCAGAAGTCAGATACAAAAAGAAAAGATATACAGAATGAGAAAATTCTGTTAATATGAAATATAGTGATCACGAAGATAAGAGAAGGAATCCTGCATGGCAGGGTTCCTTCTTGCACCCTGCGGAAATGTGCACCTTGTGGAAATGTGCAGACAGGGAAAACAGGATGCAGATATGAGGGTGAGAAAAAATACGGCTTGATATGCATGGAGGGGGAAATGGATTATCAGAGTATGTTTACATTTATGCTGGAGATGGCAGGAACTATTGCGTTTGCTGCTTCCGGAGCTATGGTGGGGGCGCAGAGAGGAATGGATATTTTCGGGGTCTGCGTTCTTGGAGTGGTGACTGCAGTGGGCGGAGGAGCTACCAGGGATATTATCCTGGGAATCGTGCCGCCGGGAATGTTTCAGGATCCGCTGTATACCATTGTGGCAACCGTGACGTCCTGTATTGTATTTGCAGTAATGTACTGGAAGCAGGAGCTGCTGGAAGGCGGGAACCGGCTGGTCTATGATAAGGTGATGCTGGTGATGGATACGGTTGGCCTTGGTGTGTTTACTGTCATGGGGGTTGATAAGGGGATTTCCCAGGGGTATATGGAAAGAACATTTTTTCTTGTATTTCTTGGGACTGTCACAGGAGTTGGAGGCGGCCTGATCCGTGATATGATGGCAGGAGTACCGCCATATATTTTTGTGCGCCATATTTATGCCTGTGCGTCTATTGTAGGGGCCATTGCCTGTGTTTGGATATACAGGCTGTGGGGCGGAGTGCCGGCCATGGTGATCGGAACGGTAGTAGTGATCCTGATCCGGTACCTGGCGGCACATTACCGGTGGAATCTGCCGAGACTGAGAAGAGAATAAAAAAAGATATGAAAAGCTCCGGAACATTTAAGGAATAATGTTCCGGAGCTTTTTGGCTTTTATTTGGTTTATATTGCGTAGAAGATTTTATCTGTTCCTCTCATAAGAGAATCATGCGTCTGTATCCTGCAGAGCCAGGAAGCCTTCCTCGCCGGTACGGATCTTGACAACGTTTTCGATATCGTAAACGAAGACTTTACCATCACCGATCTGACCGGTATGAAGAACTTCTTTTGCAGTATCAATAACCTTCTGAACCGGTACAAGACTTACAACGATCTCGATCTTAACCTTCGGACGGAGATTCATGTCGACTTCAACACCACGATAGTAGGTTGGAGCACCCTTCTGAACACCACAGCCCATAACGTTTGTGATAGTGATACCGGTTACGCCGATCTCGTTCATAGCCTGCATAAACTCATCCAGCTTGTTCTGACGTGTGATGATAACAACCTTTGTCAGTTTGTGTACGCCGTCTGCAGGAATTTCAGGAACAGATTCAGCAGGAGCAGAAGGAGCATGTTTTACAACAGGGGCTTTTACGGAAGTTCCCATTGGAGTCGGAGCCTTTGTCATGGTATCCTGTACAAAGAATCCATCGTAAGCACTTGCGAGGCCATGCTCTTTCATATCCAGACCTGCGATCTCTTCCTCAGCGGAAACACGAAGTCCGATCGTGTGTTTGATTACCTGGAAGATAATTGTCATAGTAACAGCAACCCATGCGATGGTGATAACCATACCAATAAACTGAACACCGAAGCCATGGAAACCACCGCCTGTGAGAAGACCCTTCCACTCGGTACCTGCACCGTCGGAGAAAAGACCGACAGCAAGAGTTCCGAAAGCACCGTTAAGACCGTGAACGCCAACAGCACCAACCGGGTCATCAATTTTGAGAACTTTATCAACAAATTCAATACCAAATACTACAATGAATCCGGAGAGGATTCCGATGATAGCTGCAGATGTAGGAGATACGGTATCACAGCCTGCTGTGATGGCTACCAGTCCTGCAAGAGAACCGTTCAGGGACATGGAAACATCCGGTTTTTTATAGCGGATCCATGTGATCAGCATAACTGTTACAGTAGCAACAGCAGCTGCAAGGTTTGTTGTTACAAAGATCTTTCCGGCGCTTACAATGGCATCGCCTTCCATGCTGACAGTAGATGCACCGTTGAAACCGAACCAGCAGAACCAGAGAATGAATACACCAAGTGCACCAACTGTAAGGTTATGTCCCGGGATCGCTCTGGATTTACCGGATTTGGAATATTTTCCGATACGAGGTCCGAGGATGATGGCACCGATCAGTGCAGCAACACCACCAACCATGTGAACGGCACAGGAACCTGCGAAATCATGAAATCCCATCTGGCTGATAAAGCCGCCGCCCCAGATCCAGTGACCGGATACCGGATATACAACGAGACTGATCAGTAAACTGTAGATACAGTAGGAGATGAATTTAGTACGCTCTGCCATGGCACCGGACACGATGGTAGCAGAAGTAGCACAGAATACAGTCTGGAAGATGAGAAATGCCCAAAAAGGAACTCCATCCGGAAGCATTGCGTTTCCGTAGTTTGCCTCTGAGGCGATTCCGCCGATCTTGCCGAAGAAACCGTTTCCTGCACCGAACATGATGCCAAATCCAACCAGCCAGAAGACCGGTGTACCGATACAGAAGTCCATCAGGTTTTTCATGATGATATTTCCTGCGTTTTTTGCTCTTGTGAATCCTGTTTCGACCATTGCAAATCCAGCCTGCATGAAGAAGACCAGTGCTGCACCGACGAGGACCCAAGTTGTGTTTACTGAAGAATACATAGTAACACTCCCTTTCCCAATTTTTTTCTTTCCTATTATGTATAGAAAGAATTTTTGTAATACCGGACAAAAAAAACAGACAGAATTTATCCAGTATCAGTATAACGAAAAAGCGCAGGAGAGAGGAAATTCTCTTCCGCGCCTTTACGAAATCAAAATTAGTATATGTAAAACAGGAGATATCTGTATCGTGTGATTAATGGATGAGGAAATCGATAATGAATTATGAAGTAGAGTTCATAAGGGATATCCCCTGTATTTACCGTATGAAATTGTTATCTGATATCCGTGATCAGATGGAGAATAACAGCTCGTCGTAGGTCGGATAAGGAAGTAACTCATCCGGGATTAGAGCCTCTGCCTCATCTGCAGATTTTCTTAAAGTTTCCATGTCTTCCAGAACAGTTTCCTGATAAGCCTTGGAGCATGCAAGTACATCGTCAGAAGAAGCAAGAGCTTTTGCTGTATCTGCTTTCAGAGTTTCCAGATCTTTTGCCATGGTGTCTGCAAGTGTACTCAGTTTGGAGATCAGAGCAGCTTCACTTGCTACAGAAATATCAGCTACTACGGATTTCTTTGCAGCTGCAGTATCTGCAAGCTTTTCAACATATGTATATACAGAAGGAATTACCTGCTTCTGGATCATCTCAGCCAGAGTGTTGGACTCGATGTTGATGGTCTTGTAATAGTTCTCAAGCCAGATCTCGTAACGGGAGAAAAGCTCTTCCTTTGTAAAAATGCCATGCTTTGTAAACAGCGCAATGTTCTTCTCAGCAATGAAATGCGGAAGTGCATCCGGAGTTGTTTTCAGATTGTAGAGACCACGTTTCTCAGCTTCTTCAACCCATTCGTCTGTATATCCGTTTCCGTTAAAGATGATGCGTTTATGCTCTTCAATGGTCTTTTTAAGAAGTGCATGTACTGCGCTTTCCATTTCTTCTTCCGGAACATCCTTAAGAGCTGCGCTGAATTCTGCAAGAACCTCTGCAACAGCGGTATTCAGTACGATGTTCGGGTTTGCGACAGATGCTGCAGAACCAAGCATACGGAACTCAAATTTGTTTCCGGTAAATGCAAATGGTGAAGTACGGTTTCTGTCTGTGGTATCCTTTATGAAGTGCGGAAGTACCTTTGCTCCGATATCCATCTGTACCGCATGCTTATTGCTGAAGAAGGTATCGTTTTCAATAGATTTCAGTACGTCTGTCAGCTCATCTCCAAGGAAGATGGATACGATTGCAGGCGGTGCCTCGTTTGCTCCAAGACGATGATCATTTCCGGCGCTTGCAACGGATACGCGGAGAAGATCAGCATAATCGTCAACGGCTTTGATGACAGCTACCAGGAATACCAGGAACTGTGTATTTTCTGCCGGTGTTTTTCCTGGATCAAGAAGGTTTACACCTGTGTCTGTGCTCATGGACCAGTTGTTGTGTTTACCGCTTCCGTTGATTCCCTCAAATGGTTTCTCGTGAAGGAGGCAGACCATGTTGTGCTTGTCGGCAACCTTCTTCATGATCTCCATGGTCAGCTGGTTGTGGTCAACAGCAACATTTGTGGTATCAAATACAGGAGCCAGTTCGTGCTGTGCAGGAGCAACCTCGTTATGTTTTGTTTTTGCTGGAATGCCAAGCTTCCAAAGCTCTTCGTCAAGATCATGCATGTAAGCAGCAACGCGAGGCTTCAGGGCTCCGAAGTAATGATCTTCCATTTCCTGTCCTTTTGGTGCAGAAGCGCCCAGAAGAGTACGGCCGCAGAAGATCAGGTCTTTTCTCTTTTTGTAAAGATCCTTGTCAACCAGGAAGTATTCCTGCTCAGGTCCTACGGTTGTGTCGATGTGACGAACCTCTTTGTTTCCGAGGAGGTGAAGAATACGAACCGCTTCTTTGTTCAGAACATCCATGGAACGAAGAAGAGGAGTTTTCTTATCCAGTGCCTCTCCGCTGTAGGAACAGAATGCAGTAGGAATGTAAAGAGTTTTATCTTTAATGAATGCAGGTGAAGTAGGATCCCATGCTGTATATCCTCTTGCTTCAAAAGTAGCACGAAGTCCGCCTGACGGGAAGCTGGATGCATCCGGCTCACCTTTTACCAGCTCTTTGCCGGAGAAATCCATGATCACCTGTCCGTCACCTGTAGGGGAGATGAAGCTGTCATGCTTCTCAGCAGTTACGTTTGTCATCGGCTGGAACCAGTGTGTGTAATGTGTCGCACCGTTTTCAGTAGCCCATTCTTTCATTGCAACTGCTACGGAATTTGCAACGTCCAGTTCCAGATGAGTTCCGTTTTCAATTGTTTTCTTTAATGCTTTGTACATGTCCTTTGGCAGTTTGCTTCGCATCACTTTGTCATTGAATACAAGGCTGCCATACATTTCAGGGATACTCTGTGCCATATAGGTACACTCCTTTCGATTTCACTCATTCATTATAATTTTTAATTATTTTATAAGGACCGCTGCCGGAAGA
>OGXW01000096.1_pt1 | contig 53918 bp, 53 predicted proteins | sample 1576341 | NCBI WGS metagenome assembly OGXW01 (sample SAMEA3541592, study PRJEB24748) | human gut metagenome | biome: human gut; feature: human-associated habitat; material: faeces | place: China | collected 2012
ATTCTGTATGGAATACCTTTTGCTCTAAAACGGGTAAAAGCGATTATGAAATGTATGTAATCGCTGGCGGTTTTTATGATACATACACCGATAGCGGTATGAGCACAGGAACAAAGACCTTTAGAAGAGCACAAATAATATATGTTCTTGTACCGTCAAAGACGAAAGTGTGTTGGGGTCTTAATACTGAATATACAAATAAAGATGGCTTCTGGTCACAACATATAGTGTCAATAGTATCTGATGCTACTGATATGTTTGTATTTACTGCTGGCACTTGGAACGGTGACACATTCCGCTTTAACTCTTATGGATATTACTGTAATGGTGGTTCTAGTGGCATGAATAATATAAAATTTCCAACACATTCGTTTTCTGGTATTTACTGTCAGGTATCGACTGATAACAAAGATGGTTATGATGCACCGTTTACATTTACAAATATGGCAACTGTCAAGATATCTAACCAGAGTGATACCACTAACATGGTTAAATTTCTTAAAGGTGATAAGAGTGTAGCCACCAACGCTAACAGTTCATGGAAGGATGACCAGTTGGGTTGCGATTCATTTGGATGGGATAGCTTCGATTGTTCATTGACTCCAGAATCTGTTGGAGAAAATAAATTATATCGTTTTGTTGCAAAGTATAATTATGACTCTTTTCCTAAAATGATTTATGCACCTGAAGATTATCGGGTTTCTTTGCGTTGGACTCTTTCAGCTAAATATACTTTGAAGTCTGGGGTTATACAGGATAATCAATGGTCTTCTAATTATTTCTATTATGATTTAGACACATATAAGAGTGGTATGAATGTAACTGTTACAGATGTTAATTTTGAATCGGTTAGTATGGGATCTATATTATCTGGTTTTGATTTAACAACTTCTGTTATTGAATCTATTGCAGCTCTTTTAGGATGTGATGTTGGTGATATTATTGGTTGTTCTTCTTGTGATTTATATTTATCTGTAATGTTATGGAAAACTGGTTTTGGCGCTTCCTCTGATGTTCGATCTTATAAATGGGATTGTAAGACGTTAACTAAAACAGATTTAACACCAGATACTAAAGTTACTACTGAGGGTGAAGGAAAAAATAAAAAAGTAACTCAAGTTGTTGGTAATGACGGCGGCAAAACTGTAGTAAATGTTACAGTTAATGTGTCTGGTGGTGATGGCGGTTCTGGTGGTTCTGGCGGTTCTGGTGGTTCTGGCGGTGATGGTGGTTCTGGTGGTGCTGGTGGCTCAGGTGGTGCTGGTGGTGATGGTGGCTCTGGCGGTGGCTCTGGGACTGGTGTTGATGATGATAATTCAAAGTCATTTTGGAGTATCTTAAAAGGTATTGTTGCTTTCTTTAAAGCTTTACTTGATGGCAACGATGGTTTATTTCCTGTTATAGCTGCGTTTTTTAAATTTATACCGGCATCGTTCTGGACTGTTGTAATTGGTGCCGTTGTGATTATTGCTGTTATCTCAATATATAGGTTACTAAAGAAGTCATAAGGAGGTGTGCTGGTGATTGATTCGGTTAGTAAAATAGCGTCGGTTATCTTTTCCGCATTAACTTATAAATTTAATGCTGGTGATGTGTCATTTTCGTTATGGGATATTATTCTTACATTTTTAATATGCGGTCTTGTCGGTCTGTTGCTTTATTATTTTATTGTCAAAATAGCAGGTGGAGACGATTAAAAAAACAGGGTTTTTTTATTCCCCTGTTTTGTAGTATTTTATAAGTTTTTTTATCAGGAAATATATTAAAAATATGAATCCTGCAGGTATTGCAAGTACTAATATGATACTTAATATTGTTAAAAAAATGGTTAATGGTGTAGTTACTAACATTATGTTTTTTTCTCCTTTTTTATAATAAATAAATTATACATCTAAAAAAGAGTGATATTCAATACAAATATGTGTGAGGTGATTAATACGGATAAAGACTTGAATTCAATAATTACTTTGGCTTTTGCTTGTGGTGTTAGTCTATCTTTTAGTTATTGGCTGTATAAGATTAGAGGAGAACGCCCAGAAGATGAGAGAGGGTTATCTGCTGTATTTTTAATGGTGGGGGTATTGCTTCTGTTGCTTCTTGTTATTGATTATATATTATATGTGTGAGGTGATTAAGATGGGTTTTGAATTTCATAGGACGTTTAGTCTTTGCTTTTTGTGTACTTTGATTATTGTTTTTTGTTTTTCTTTGTGTTTTTGGCTTTAAGAAGAGGTGATAACATGACATTAGTATTTTTTGTAGTGTTTATGGTTGGCTCGCTCCAACTTATCAAAGAGTATAGAGAATTTAACGAGTTTAAACGTGATGAAGAATCTTTTAATGAATATAAAAACAAAGAAGGTGAATATCTTGAAAACAAAATACAAAGTGATGATTTTGACTGGTAGTGTATTGGTAATAGCTTTTTGTATGTGGAATATGTGGAACATTGGAACGGTGCAGGCTCAAACACTGATCACTACGCCTGTGAAGGTGGCAACTGCGGGTGATGCGGGGTTTTTGACGACCAGCAGAAATATAAATGACCTTTACAATGTCCTTGTCCTTATAGCTATTGAATTAATGTTCTGGATTGTTTGGAATATTGTTCGGACAGTGTCCAGAATATTGACTGATTTTAGAAAATTCTAGGAGGTGTAACATGAGCGATTTAATAATTGACATCTATTCTAACGGTGACTTATATATGATGGCTGCTAAGATCTTCACATGGATGATACTCTTGTTGTTTATGGCGGTGATACTCGGATGCCTGAGGGGGTTGAGACTATGAAATTACTAATAGCAACTGGCTTGATAGCGTTTATATATGTGTATGTGCCTATTATACCTTTCTGTATAAAGCACTTTTATCATATTGTTACTAATGGGGCGGTAGATATATACAAATATTTCAAATACAAGAAATATAACGAGTGTAAAGACTACGGTCGCATATATATGATTACTGCATACCGCAATAAAGTTTTTGGCAGCGGTAAAACTCTTGATATGACCATGGTCGCCCGCCGGATATTCAATAAATATGACGGTCTTCCGGTCTGGTCTGAATCTGAAAAGAAGTTTGTGACGCAGCATATACATTTGATATCAAATGTTGAACTTTTAGACGTGCCTTATACACCGTTTGTTTCCGCTGAACAGATGAAAAACGTTATCCAGGATGAACAGGATGTAACTATATTTGTGTTTGATGAGGTGGGGGCAATCTGGAACAGTAGAAACTACAAAGACAATATTTCCACAGAGCTGCTGAAACGGCTTTTGCAGGTGCGTAAAAACAAAATAGGTATTATATGTACTGCGCAGCGTTTTAAATTCGTTGATGCGCTTCTCAGGCAGATTACAGGGTCGCTATATTGCATTAATAAAACGTGGCGAATACTGTCCATCAGAGAATTTGACGCCGTAAGTTTTGAAAACTGCGACAACATGGATATGCTGAAGCCGCTTTCTAAGTCATTCAAATTTGTGTTTGATAGGGATTATGCAGCATATGACACCAGCGCAATAGTTGATGATCTGAAGAAAAAAGATATGCTCACGGATGCGGAGATCCTAGCCGCTCAGGGTGTAGTAGAACCCAACATAGATTTTGCTACAGGAATAAAAAAGCGTTACAGAAAACGCAAAAGGTAGTGTTGCGTGCGGCTTAAGCCGCCGCACACGCTCGGTAACTCATGCGTGCGCTTAACATGATGTAATGGTGCTGTTGGCAGAGTGATTCCATCACTCTGGTAATTATTGGTATGTCCTCAGTGCGTCGCCTGTCAAGGCCTAAAGGCTTTTAGCCGTGCCTTGACAGGTGGCGTGCTGTGGACTACGTGCGTGGAGGTGTTAAATGAGGTATATATTATCAATCTTCAATCAGCTGCTTAGATTAGCAAACAATTTAATAAGGCTATTAAGCCACCTTGTAAAGTAAAACTACTTTACGTGAAATCCCCTATGTCTAATAGTGGGATTTCATTTCCAAATGGAAAAATGAATAGAGGAGAAGAACTATATGAGGTACGGTCTTATTTACGAAAAAACAAAGTTTCAAGACATGGAAATAACATATAGTGTTGATATGGTTAGATATGCTTTTCAGTTTGATAAATTGGCATGTGATACCATTTCAAAGGATATGCAGGGACTGTATGATTATTTGGGTGACATCATAAGAACTGATCTATACAAGACATCAAGAGCATTTGCATATAGAGACTTGTTCACCTTTAGTTCAGATTATGACGATAGAGACAGCAGCGTTATAACTGTTGGAATTGGACTAAATGGAGTGAATAGGGATGATTGTTTTAAATGCTTCTTGGAATTTAACCCAAACAAGGTTGATGCGGATATACTGCACATGGTAGTTGATGCGTTATATCCAAACTGCACACGGCATTGGCTGAAACTTGTAAGATGGGACTTAGCTATAGATATTCCGGTTAAGAGGTCGCAAGCCTGTTTTTATAAGGACAGGAGAGATTACACATATCATAAAAGCGCACGCAAGGGTATTACTAGCTATCTAGGGCAGCGCAATAATGAGGGATTTACAAAGCTTTATGACAAAACAAAAGAAGCGGGACTTGCTGAGAATCTTACAAGGTTAGAAATTACTTTTGGTGAAGCTGATGTGCCTACAATGCCACAAGTGTATGTTGATACTAATAGCCAAGAAGAAATGATGCTTGGCTTGTCTGGTACTAACAGGGTCATAGCTCTATTACTAAACCAGCTTGATACAGGTGACTTTGAAACATATTATGGGATGCTCAACTATAAACTTAGAAAAAAGCTAGAACCATATGTGAAGCATGGGACAAAGCTTGAATATGACTTCAAAGTGATCTATGGTCTTATGATGAGGTTAAAAGAATTTGAGAAGACTTTTAACTTTAGTGGAGAATGGCACAACATAAAGATTATGGGCGAAAAAAGTCCATTTGACAAAGGAAACTAAACAAAGGGTGAGGGCATATCTATTTAAAAAATATGTGTTTTGCGAATAAAGGTAAACACAAAAAAATGTTGACAAGCAGAACTGTGCGTGATAGTATCCTAGGCATAGGGGGATATTTATTCGCAAAACTCAGGTTTTACGAAATATATATAGAAAACAACTATACGATATGCTATAATCATCAATGATATATAACAATTAACATTATAAAGAACTTGCTAAACTGTTAAAAGTTTAAACTATAAACATTGAACAGATAATATCTGTAAACATATAAATAACAGGTCACAGGAGGTTTACATACGATGGCAACGTCATACAGCAAACAAGTCGACGAAAACAACATATTATTACTTAGAGATATTCTTTCAGAACTTCCACAATATGTAACAATTGCATTCAGGGGAATTGAGCTAACTACATCCACAAGAACAAGACTCGGATATGCAAGGGATATAAAGATATTCTACGAATTCTTATGTGAACACAACCCATACTACAAAGGTAAAACTCCAATGGACATCAAGACCGATGATCTAAGCCGGCTTGAAGCTGAAGATATCGAAGAATTTTTGGATGCCATGCGACTTTATGAAAAAAACGGCCGGACTTATACAAATGGCGAGCAGGCTCTGAAACGGAAATTATCTGCGCTAAGAGTGTTCTTTGCCTATCTTTATAAGAATAACCGTATAAGTTCAAATGCAGCCGAAAAAGTCGATATGCCAAAGATACACGACAAAAAGATCATTCGTATGGAACCGAATGAAGTTGCCAACTTCCTTGACAATGTGGAATACGGCAACGGTCTTACAGAAAGGCAGAAAAAATACCATGAGAAAAACAAAGTCAGGGATCTGGCTCTTTTATCACTTATGCTCAGTACCGGAATGCGTGTGTCAGAGTGTGTTGGAATTGATATCAATGACGTAGACTTTGATAATATGAGAATAAAGATCTTGAGAAAAGGTGGTAAGGAAGCATACGTATATTTCAGTGATGAAGCAAGTGATGCTTTGATCGAATATCTGAATGAGCGGAAAAAAATGGTTGCTGAAAAAGGACATGAGAATGCTCTGTTTCTGTCAGGTCAGTTAAAACGCATTTCTGTCAGATCAGTTGAGAATATTGTCAAGAAATACTCTCTCTCCGCCGTCCCTCTTAAACATATAACGCCTCACAAACTCAGAAGTACATTTGGAACTGAATTATACCGGGCTACAGACGATATATATCTTGTAGCAGACGTTCTGGGACATACGGATGTCAATACCACACGTAAGCATTATGCAGACATGGACGAGGACAGAAAAAGGCGCTACAGGAATGAAGTCCAATTACGAGAAAAAAGAAATACAATCAATGCAGATTTGGATAAACGAATTTAGATAAGCAAGGAACGAGTAATTAACAATAATATATTTATGTAAACAACGAGGTAACTTATGAAAATACAGAAATTATTATCATACACAAGACGTGCTGTGACTGATTACAATATGATAAGTCCGGGAGACAAAATTGCAATAGGAATATCCGGAGGTAAAGACAGTCTGACACTACTCTATGCCATGGCTAAATTAAAAACATTTTACCCAATCCCATTTGATCTTGAGGCCATAACAGTTGATCTGGGCTTTGATGATTTTGACACATCCGGATTAAAAGAATACTGTGAATCTCTAGGTGTTAGATATACAGTCTGTAAAACTCAAATAGGTGAAATTATTTTCGATTATAGAAAAGAGCCCAATCCCTGCTCTCTTTGCAGCCGCATGAGAAAAGGCGCTTTTAATGATTGTGCAGCCAGCCTCGGATGTAATAAGATCGCATATGCTCATCATAAAGACGATGTGATAGATAGTTTTCTCATGTCTATGTTATATGAAGGCCGTATACACACTTTTTCGCCTGTTACATGCCTTGAAAAATCAGGCGTCACGCTCATAAGACCTCTTATTTACGTTCTAGAAGGCGAAATAAGAGCTTTTGCACGCACGAACGACCTCCCGGTATGCAAAAATCCTTGCCCTGCTGACGGCGTCACAAAGCGCCAAGAAAGCAAGACGATAATAGACGAAATTAAAGTCCATGTGCCAGATGTCAAGGACAGGATATTTTCATCAATTGAAGGTGCTGGGATTGACGGCTGGTCAAGACACAAAAATTGAGGCGCTAAAATCAAGACACTAAAATTAGGACACTAAAATTGAAACACTAAAATCAGGACACTAAAATTGAAACACTAAAATCAGGACACTAAAATTGAAACACTAAAATCAAGACTAAAAAAATACTTCCAAAGCATCAGATCGTTATATTCTTCTGTATGCTTTAGAAGTATTTATATCACAATGCAGCCACATCACTGACTACTTTCGATCAATAGTTATTGACAATATCATATAGGAGATCTATTGTCTTATCTATACCATACTTAGATGTATTGATACAGATATCATATCCTTTCATCTCACCCCAGCGTTTGGATGTATAGTAGTTGTAATATGAGGCTCTGGCTTTGTCTTCCTTCTTTATCATGTCTTTAGCCTTTGATTCGCTGATATTGTATTTCTTTGCAATTCTGGAAACTTTGTCTTCCATGTCAGCATATAAGAATACATTCACCACATTGTCCAAGTCTCTGAGAGCATAATCTGCGCATCTTCCCACAAATACACAAGATCCATTTTTCTCTGCCAGATTCTTGATGGTGTCAAATGCGGCCAGAAATACTTTATGATTAAGAGGTAGTTCTGTAGAATTGCCGAATCCTAGTGAATAAGGATCCATGACGAGCGAATATAAAAAGCTGTTCGTAGGCTTCTCATCAAAACTGTCAAATATCTCTTCACAAATACCACTATCTTTGGCGGCTTCCTTCAAAAGCTCTTTATCATAGAATGGGATATTCATCTTCTCAGCGAGAGCTTCTCCAATTTGTTTTCCGCCACTTCCAAATTGTCTGCCTATAGTTATAATCTTTTTTTCTGCCATAGTAACCACTCCCATCTTCTTATATGTCAAAATTATATTGCCAGTATTCTATAACTTATGTACAAAATACTTAAAATCTACTATGTCTTATTATAACATTTATACAATAAACTGTAAATAAAAAAGTATAGACAATTCTACGTTTGTTATGACAATTGTCTATACTTGTTTCGTCTAAATTTCTCTAAGTATGGATATCAGCTTTTCGAAATAACCTGGCAGCGCTGCTGTAAACTCCACATATTCACCTGTTGACGGATGTATAAATCCAAGAACACCGGCATGCAGGGTTTGTCCCTGAAGCTTAAACGGACACTTTTTAGGGCCATACACTTCATCTCCAAGGATTGGGTGTCCAAGTGAAGCCATATGGACTCGTATCTGGTGGGTCCTTCCAGTTTCAAGCTGACATTCAATATATGTATACTTACCGCCGAATCTCTCAATTACGTGATAATGGGTTACTGCTCTTCTGCCATTTCGTGTATTGACAGCCATCTTCTTGCGATCCTTCGGACTTCTGCCAATCGGTGCATCAACAGTCCCATCATCTGCGGTTAAATTGCCATGAACAATAGCATAATATTTTCTTGTGATGTTGTGTTCATGGAGTTGCTCTGACAAAATTCTATGTGCAGCATCATTCTTGCAGACAACAAGTACGCCTGTTGTATCCATATCTATCCTGTGAACAATTCCAGGCCTGATTTCACCGTTTATTCCTGACAGCGAATCACCAAAATGATACATAAGTCCATTTACAAGTGTGCCGCTATAATGTCCAGGTGCGGGATGAACTACCATCCCTTTTGGTTTGTTTATCAATATGACATCATTATCTTCATATATGATATCAAGAGGTATATTCTCTGGAACAATCTGTATGTCTATAGGATCCGGTACAGATATATCTAATATATCTCCGTTTTTTATGTTGTAACCAGGTTTGGACTTTTTTCCATTTACCAATATGAGATCATCATCAAAAAGCTTCTTGATAAATGACCGTGAGTAATCCTTGAAATATTCGCTCAAAACTTTATCTATCCTGCGGCCGATCCACTCATTACTGGCCTCAATATTAAACTCTTCCATAAATATATCCTGTCTGAAATATTATTGTCTGAAACTACCTGCCTATTATATCTGATAATTCTTCATCTTTATATTTGAAAAGTATGAGAATTACGATAACCACAAAACTACATGTGACAAAAATATCAGCAACATTGAATACAGGAAAATTAATAAGGCAGAAATCAAACATGTCTACTACATATCCCCTGACTATTCTATCGATCATATTGCCAATAGCACCTGCAATCAAGAATATCAATGTTATCCTTAAAGGTGTATATTTACCATCATCACGTTTGGCGAGTCTGAAATATAAGTACATTGAAGCAATGAGTATAATGCATGTTATGATCAGAAGAAACACAATCTTACCAGAAAAACTTCCCCATGCAGCACCCCGGTTTTGCACATAATTCAGTTGAAATACGCCATCTATAATCTTCTTTGTCTCACCTACGACAAAACTACTTGATATAGCATATTTAACAATTTGATCAAATGCTGTAAGCAGAATAACAGCTATGATTGCAAGTAGTATTCTTTTTTTCATGAAGTACCTCCAATAAAAAAGTAATCTGTGAATTTACTGCCATTCAAAAGCCTTTCTCATATCGTCGGCAGTTACATTTGTGTTGATGTATGCATCACCTATCTTGTGAAGAAGGATAAACTTGATCTTGTCACCTATCATCTTCTTATCATTTCTGGTATAGTCGATAACCTCATCGATATTTACAGGGTGCTCCTTTAGCGTAGGAAATCCAAACAGTTCAAAGGCATGTATGATCTGGTCAAGTTCCTCCCTGGTTATATCCCCATTGTTATATGAAATGATCGAAGCAAGACAGCATCCGAGACCCACACAGGCCCCGTGACTTAGTTTCAGATCAAGATATCTCTCTATGGCATGTCCAAGAGTGTGTCCGAAATTGAGCAATGCACGCTCCCCCTTTTCTGTAGGGTCGTTCTCAACCACAAGTCTCTTTATGTTACAACTGGTACGTATCATATAAGTCAGAACATCTGTATCACCAGCCATGATAAGTTCCCGGTTTTGAAGCAGCCAATCAAAATATGCTTTATCCTTTATAAGACCATGCTTTATTATCTCTCCCATACCGGATACAAACTGCTCATTATCAAGCGTTTTAAGTGTTGATACATTAATATATACAAGTTTTGGCATATGGAAAGCACCAACCATATTCTTATAAGAGTCAAAGTCAACTCCAGTCTTTCCACCTATACTGCTATCTACCTGAGCAAGAAGGCTTGTTGGAACCTGAATAAAATCAATTCCTCTGAGATATGTAGCCGCAGTAAAACCTGTGATATCTCCTGTCACTCCACCACCAAGTGCAATGAGGAGATCCTTTCTATCAAACTTTGCCAATATAAGCTTCTCATATATCATCTTAACCGTATCAAGGTTCTTTTGTGACTCTCCGGCTTCAAATACTACAGAAATCAATTCTTTGCATTTTCCACTTAGCTGATTGATTATCTCATCAAGATAAATACGTGCAACATTACTTTCAGTAACAATACACACCCTTCTATCAGCAATTCCCTGTCCGGCTAAAAGCTCAGGCAGGGAATTAAAATCGTTTGCAAAGAAAATGTCATAGATTGGTTCATCATTTTTATGAACAGTAAGTATATTATCCATATAAACATTCTCCTATTATATTTTTCTATCTTATAAAGAAATCTGTATTATCATCGTTCAGTCTTCATAGATTTAATTTCCAAACGGATTTACAAATGACTTTCCACCCAGATTCTTAGTGTACACAGACGAATCACTTGTAACACTTCCGCCACCGCCACCAAGAGTGGAATCACCCATGGATGAACCACTGCCGGAACCAAGAGTTGACTCTTCACGCCCCTGAGGATCACCATCATATGAACCCATAAATGCACCGCCATTAGATACATTTTCAGATGATGGAGCATATGTAGCAGATGAGACCTCCTGGCTCAGTACCTCGTCGAAATCAAGCCCCATCTCCTCGTTTATAGGATTTTGAGCAAGGAAATTCATATGGGATTCCATAAGCTGTCTAAACGCACAGACATAATCCTTATATTGCTGTTTGATTCCATCGATACTGGACTCTATACGCTCCAGTTCCTCTCTGGCTTCAAGGACAATATTGTTTGCCTTTATCTTTGCATCATTCTCTATAAGCTTTGCTTTATCATTTGCATTTTTTGTAGCTTCCTCTGCATTCTTCTCAGCAAGCATAAGAGATTTCTGAAGCTTTGATTCTGTTGTTCTGTAATGAACAAGACTGTCTGTAAGCGTTTTTACCTGATTTGTAAGATCTGCATTGGATTTGTAGAGTTCGGTGTAACTGAGAACCACCTTGTCAAAAAATGCATCTACATCTTTTTTTGCATAACCCATTCCATGAGCAAATTTTTTCTGTTGTAAATCAACTGGTGTAAGCATATGTAATCCCCCGTAAATAACACATATTAGTAAGTTGCCTTACTTGTAAGAGGTTCTCCCTGAATAGATCCTCCTGCCAATTCCTCCCTTAAATCACCAGACACATATGTTCCATTAGGAGTTGCAAGGAATATATTTCCTGATATCGCCTGAAACAGACCGTCCACAGCATAACTTGCACCACCAATGAAATCAGCAATTCTTTGCGCAGTTGGAAGATCAAGATCCTCCATATTGATAACAATGATCTGTCCTCTGTTAAGATGATCAATGATCATCTGTGCATCATCAAATTCATCAGGTTTGATGACAAACACCTCACTATCATCAGAAACTCTTCCAGCTCTGCCGTTTATTGAGACAAGCTTTCTTCCTGACGCATTTGATGAGCTGTGCGACTGAGATGTACTCTTTATCCTCTGGTTGTTGTCTGACTTATATTTGCTGAATGACTTGAGTGGCGAAGTCTTCGTCTTTGATGTCACTGAAGGTTCATCGTAATCATCATCGTCATCATAATCAGAATCTACACCGTTATCATAATCATCATCTTCGTAATCTTCTTCCTCTTCATCAAACAAATCATCATCAAAGTCTTCATCGCTTGAATCATTTAATTTGAAATAATCAAGAAAACTTTTCTTTGCATTTCCCTTTGCCATGATTGTTCTCCTTTAATCTATATATTATAATTTCTGGCACCAAATATACCTGTGCCTACTCTTACCATAGTTGCTCCTTCTTCCACAGCAACCTCATAGTCGTTTGTCATACCCATTGACAAGACGCTCATGTCAATATTATCAATGCTTTTAGATTGTATGTCAAGAGATAAATCCCTTAATTTACGGAAATAGATTCTGTTGTCCTCTGGATCATCGACAAAAGGTGCAATTGTCATAAGCCCTCTGACTTTTATATGAGGCAGGTCTTTTATCTGCATTAGAAGCGGAAGAACCTCTTCACATGATAACCCAAACTTGGATTCTTCCTGTGCAACATTTACCTCAATAAGTATGTTTACTGTAACATTGTGTTTTGCAGCTTCTTTTTCAATTGTTTTTGCAAGATTGAGAGAATCAACAGAATGTATCATACATACTTTATCGACAATATACTTTACCTTATTTGTCTGGAGATGTCCGATCATGTGCCAGTTTACAGGTTTTGATATATTCTCATACTTATCTACAAGCTCCTGTACTTTATTCTCACCAAAATCAATCGCATCTGTTTTCTCCAGCAGCTCTTCTATATCTGAGAGCGGTTTAGTCTTACTGACTGCTATCAGCGTAACTTCCTCCGGCGAACGGCCGATCTTTTCACAGGCTCTTACTATATCTTCGTGTACTTTTTCATAGTTCTCTTTGAGCATATACATTCATCTCCTAAACATTTGTAATCAATATATAAGATCTCCCTCTTTCATGGAGCTGCCATCCAGCAATATTCTGTCATATCTGGATATTCCATACGAGAGATTAGGTTTTACAATACAATAATCATCGCCCGATACAATTACCTCTATTCTTCTGAACTCTGCAGTTCCTCGTGAAACACAGAGAACACCACTCATGGTATACTTTGCTGCCGTGGCAACTGAAAATGTATCTTTTGATTTATTCTTCTGGAGTACAGCGGAAGAATCTATGTCAGCGGGGTCAACATAACAGAATCTGTTGTCTGTAAAAAATATAGTAGGTGATATCTGCTTTACAGATGTCTTTCCTAAACTGTCTGTTACAATCTGATTAAAGTGATCCATATCTGTGTCACCACTTCCTCCTGTCAGATAATCCACAGGTATCATATAAACATCCTTTGTAATTATGGATGACTGTGGAATCTTAAGACCGTTTGACTCGTCAAACATGAAGTTGATGTCCAGATATCTCTCATTTACATATTGGGCGATGTATTTATTAAATTCAACCACAATGTAATAATATCCATCTTTTTCAATTTTTTCATAAGTCGTACTTATGCGGCGGCTTGAATCATTGATTGTAAATGAAGCATATTCGTTTTGGGTTACTTTGTCATATTCTTCCTTACTGAGGAATATGGCTATCTGCCAGTTCTCATCATCTACAAGTTTGCAAACCGGCTCTCCGGCTTGTATGGGATTTTCTGATTTGAGGGTCTGCTTCGTGTACACAGTTTTGTCAAACATATCAGGACTCAGATTCTTTATGTCTGCATTCTCAAAACCATCCTGATAGTATGTGACAATCCCACTGAAAGCAGCCTTCTGCCCGGCAAGTGCAACAGTACCATTGCCATTATCCACCTGTTCTAGAGCAAGTTCCTCATATAACTCAAGCAATTTATTATCTATGCTTGTTTTAAAATTGTACACGTCGCCAAATGATGATTCTGAAAATCCTGTTTTGAACATCTTAATCTGTTTTGTTATATTCTTATAATCATCACTTGTAAGCAGGGATTCTCCATTTTCCTGCATATTGTTCATGACAGCCTGCATCGAACCCGTGCTGTCTATGGCATATATATTTGCTCCTTTTGAAACCTTCTCGCCATCCCTGATATAATAACAAGGAGTCCCTGTAGAAGCTGCTGTAACTATCGTCTCTTTCCGGACAGCAAGCCCTGTGGCAGTAAAATCCGTATCATAAGTACTCTGTTCGACGGTGAATACAATGGGATCTGAGTCATTCACATATGCTACAACTCTTATGAGTATATATATAAATACTAAAGTAAAGAGTAATGTTCCAAATCCCGGCATTTTGAAATGAGGAAAATTAATTTTTATTTTATCCTGTTTTTTCTTTATCGTCGCCATTAAGTATCTCCTTACATAGAAAAACTGCCTCAGGCAGTCTTTCTTTAATACTATAGGGTATATAAGGCGGCCAGTATCTTATAATGCCGCAACAACACAATCTCTGTAATGTTCTGGAACATCATTCACATCAGTTGCCAGACATATTACTATATCTACATTAAACATATCTGAGATATTCTTTATTTCGTCCAGAGCTTCAACAATATGTGACTCACCAACATAGGCAACAGTTTTAAAATTGTCTATATATATCTTTTCAATATCTGAGTTCTGTGAGATTATGCCTCTTATAAATCCAGTAAATGCATCAAGTTTGCTTATTCCATAACTTGTACAATTTATCATCTTCACTCTATTACTGAGCTCATACAAATGTTTGTTGTTATTATCAAGGAAAACAACAGTTCCAGCCACAACTTTAACTTCATTGTTAACCATATTGATCAATGCTTTAGTTTTTCCTCTACCCTTATCTCCTGTAATAATGTGAATCATCTTTTCTGCCTCCTGAATTTTCATGTTATGATTTATACAAATATGTGTCGTCAAATGAATTCAAAATCCTGACGAAACATTATTTTGCCAAGTTTATCAAATCAGTCATAGCGCTGTAAAGAGCCTCTTTACCATCAGCTCCCGCTACGATAGCAACATACTCATCTCCTGTTGTGTCGTTCTGAAATTCCATGATAAGACAATTGAGAGCCTCCTCTGTTGTACCAGTCTTCCAGGAACCGATAGAATATCCTTCCGGCATGGTTATCTCACCTGTCAGGAATTCATTCGTTGGTTCAATTTCAACTATCTGTTCAGCACCATCTGCATCAGTGTATGTAAAATTATATGTTGTCAATGAATCTATCATGTATGCCAGATCATGTTTTGAAAATTCTTTGATGATCAGGTATAAGTCATACGCCGTTGTATAATGATTATCTGAATGCAGTCCATGACAATTCTCAAAATGTGTATTGGTTGCTCCTATCTGTCTTGCCTTTTCATTCATCATATCACAAAAAGCTGACTCACTTCCTGCTATAAGCTCAGCCAGAATAACTCCACAGTCGTTGTACGATGTGATCATAAGACCATATAGAAGGTTCTTGACTGTTATTTTGCAGCCACCAACCAGATCACTGGCCATGGCATCCCAATCGTCAAATGTCACTTTTCGGTTAAGCGTGACTATATCATCCAGCGATATCTGACCACTCTCTATACTCTCCATCACAAGTATGCCTGTCATGATCTTGGTCATACTTGCCGGATATATCTTTCCATGTACATTGTGTGCAACTATGGGACTCTTAGATGTATCATCCAGGAGCATAGCAGCATATACATTGTGATAGTTTGCATCATTCAGTTCTTCGTCTTTGGCCACAACAGCATCATCCTGCGCCATTCCAAGTGATCCATACACAGGAAGCTCAGGTATGACTCCTATATCAAGCTGCTTTTCAGCTGTAAATGTTTTGCTGCCACAGCCGGTGAGCAATAATATAGTACACATCAGAACAACTGATAACATTCTTCTCTTGAACATGCCTGTTCGGGTATGTCTAAACATAATTAAACCTCCATGAATGCGCTAATCAAGCGTAAACACAATTTAAACCTACTTATAGAACTCTCTCCAATCGAGATCACCTCTGTCAAGGGCAAGAATAAGAAGCTCTGCAGTTGCAAGATTTGTTGCAAGAGGAATGTTATGTGTGTCACAAAGCGTGAATATATTGTTTATATCCGGCTCGTGATTCTTCGGATGAAGCGGATCTCTCAAAAAAATGACCATATCTATATCGTTGTTCTCAATCTGTGATCCGAGCTGCTGTTCGCCACCCAGATGTCCGGCAATATATTTGTGTACAGTAAGATTCGTTACCTCTTCAATGAGTCTTCCCGTTGTACCTGTTGCGTAGAGCTCGTGCTTATTAAGTATGCCCCTGTATGCTATACAGAAATTCTGCATCAGTTTTTTCTTGGCATCATGTGCTATCAAACCAATATTCATGAAAATCCTCCTAATACTTTTTCTTTTGCAAATTTATGTTGAGTACCATTCCCATTCCGGCACATAAACTCACAAGAGAACTAAGACCGTAACTGATAAATGGAAGCGGCAAACCCGTATTCGGAAGTATGGAAGTTGCAACACCTATGTTGATAAACGCCTGTATCGAAACCAGCGCTGCCATACCAGTTGCTATATACATTCCTTTTTTATCGCTGGAACGCCTAGCAATCCTAATACATTGTAACACTATGAGCAGTAAAATTGCAATAATAATAACACTGCCTATGAAACCTAATTCTTCACCTACAGCTGAGAAAATGAAGTCGGTCTGCTGCTCTGATACAAGATTTGTATCCTTTACTGTAGCAACATCCGAGCTGTTGATTCCTTTTCCGGTAAGCTGCCCTGAACCTATAGCCATAATGGAATTGTTCTGCTGATCCTGAGTTGATCCATACTCACTTCCATACATATGACCGAGAATACGGTTTCTCTGATAGGTACTTAGTATCTGAGGCAGATTTTCCTGCTGTATATACCAAAAAAAGCCACCAAAACAAGGTATAAGGATCAGAACAGCAATCCCTATAAGCTTGAGACTAAGTCCGCCAATAAATATCGCCACAAAAAGTGTTGCACAGATACATATGGTGGTTGACAGATCCGGCTCAGCAAATATAAGTCCTATAGGAACAGCCAGAAAAACAGCAAGTTTCAACAGAGTCTTCAGTGTATTAAGATCGTCTGAATGTTTTTCCAAAAATACAGCAGTACATATGATCAATATGATCTTCGCAAACTCGGATGGCTGGATCGTAAATGAATCTGATATGGCAAACCATCTGCTGGCACCGTGTGAATCAGAACCAGAACCTATAACAAGAACAAGTCCAAGCATCACGATATTTGCAATATAAAGTGCCATATAATATTTACATATAAAATTGTAATCTATAAGCGATACTATGATCATTCCCAATATGCAGACGCCAGCACCAATAAGCTGTTTCGTAAGCTTTGTTCCATCTACGCTTACAATTATAACCGTTCCAAATGCTATGGCTGCCATTATGAACAGCAGTAGTTTAAAATTGTAATCAAGTATACTGTACTTTCTTTCATCCTGATTAAGACTGAATTGTTTTAAGTTCAGATGATCTTTCTTCAATAGCTTCATAATCCTCAGATCCTTGTCCTGTTTTTATGTATGTATATTTGTTATTTATCTCTTTTCTATCAGATGCTTCAAGTGGTATATAGGCTACAAGCATCTTTTCCTTGACCTGTATGTCTATGTCTGTCTCTCGTATGTTTATATATCGCTCCAATTCGCCTTTTATAGTGGATCTCATCTCATCAAGAAAATCCGGGTTACACCCAATCCTGTCGGATGCAAGTATACTTATAAGACGCTCTTTCGCATAACTGCCTGTGTTATATAAATATATTCTGTTCATGAATACGCCCCCTTTATTCAAGCTCTCTTGCGCTTGAATAAAGTGCGCAATGACCGTGTTCTTCCTCCATAAAAGTCTTCTACTTCAAGGGAATCATTAACTATCTTTCTGCATATGCTCATATATGAATGTCCAGATCTTGAATTGTTACACACAACAGGTTCACCTTTGTTTGTCGATACGACGATATCCTCGTCATCAGCTATGACTCCAAGCAGATCAACAGCCAATATATCCACCACATCATCGGCAGACATCATATTTCCTTTCTTTACCATGTCATATCTTATTCTGTTGACGATAAGATGCTGGCGTTCTATTCCATAAGCTTCAAGCAGACCTATTATTCTATCTGCATCCCTTATGGCGGATACCTCTGGTGTCGTCACAATGATGGCTCTGTCAGCTGCGGCTATGGCATTTTTAAACCCCTGTTCTATGCCGGCAGGACAATCTATGATTATGTAATCATATTCTTCCCTAATCTCATCCACAAGTTTGACAATCTGTTCTGGCGAGACAGCGTTTTTGTCTCTGGTCTGTGCACATGGCAGCAGAAACAGGTTGTTGTAATTTCTTGCCTTTATGAGAGCCTGTTTGTAACGGCAGTTTCCTTCTATAACATCTATCAGATTATAAACGATACGGTTTTCAAGGCCGAGAACAACATCCAGATTCCGGAGACCTATATCTGTATCTATCATAACAACACGATTGCCAAGGACTGCAAGTCCTGTTCCAATATTTGCCGAGGTCGTGGTCTTACCCACGCCGCCTTTGCCCGATGTAACAACAATAACTTCACACATAAATATGACCTCCTGTCAAGCATCAGCCCGTTTAAATTTGCTTACGCAAGGACTGACTCCATATTTTCGTTTTCATAGAAAAACGAAACAATAAAATACTTATTATCATATGTATGTTATATTGATCGTATTGCCATCATTTGCAGCTATCATAGGTGACGCAGAATCGCCCTTTATCTTTGGTGAAAATATTCGTGACTGACCTATCTGTATCATACGCGGAATCATGTGCATCGCCATGATAAAGCTCCGCTCTGATGAAATGCGTCCAGCCACTGCAGTGCCAGCCAATTCCCCGACAACAATAATGCTCTTACCGGATATCACTTTTGCATCCTTTGAAACATCGCCAAGTATGATCACATTACCCTTTATCTCCAGCGTCTGTTTTCTCCCAAGATCGCCTCGGAAAATATAGGGCTTCTCTATGCTCTGAACATCCACCGTATACGGTATATAATGTTTGTCCGGACACATCTGTTTCACGGACACCAAATCAGCCTCTCTTTTGTCTTTTTTATATTGAATGTCGTCAGTCTTTATTATAAAGCTGACATTGACCATATCAATATCATTTAAAAATTGTAATATTTCTTCAGTTTCGTCATGTGATAGGGACGTACCTTTAAACGCCACATATACAGATCCACATTTTTCAAATGCCCTGATATTTCTCAATATCTTTTTGTATAACTCAGAACAGATATCCTGTACAGACATACATTCCGGTATATACACAGCTATGCCTGATCTATCTGCCTTTATTGATAATCTGTCTATCCTACCATCCATACCATCTGCTCCTGTCTGAATAATCTCACTCACAGGTTCTGTGATATATCATAGGTATATTAATCTGACATCTGGTTGTTACCAGTTATATCAAGTGTATCAAGTTTCTCCGGATCATACATGTAGGCATATATCATTCCTGCAAGCTCCTCTGCATTACCGGATGTGTATCCATGAGGAATTACACAAGTGACACTGACTTCAGGATTATCGTATGGAGCAAATGATACAAAGAGCGCGTGATCCGGTCTTGTTGTATCCTCCTCCGCTGTACCTGTTTTACCAGCGACTTCCACATTTATCTGATTTATAAGGGCTGACGAACTTGTATGATCCCTTACCATCTGTCTCATACCCTGTTTGATGACAGCCCACTGGCCGGATGTGAGATCTACTTTGTTCTCAGGGACATTGTCACTCTCATACACTACTCTGCCATCAACATTCTTTATCTGATTAATAAGTGTAAGGTTATAACAGTTACCCTCATTTGCAATAGTAGTAACGTATCTCGCAAGCTGGACTGGAGTATAATTGTTAGTACCCTGACCAATTGATGATCTTACAGCATCTGTGTCAGAGACATGTGGATCCATCTCCTCTATCTCCACTCCGGATTTTCTGTCAAGACCAAACAGTGAAGCATACTTCTGCAGCTTGTCTATACCCTGGGCATCCTGATATACGCCCTTGGAATCAGTGGCCAATCTGTATCCAACCTCAAAGAAATATCCGTTACATGATACCTCGATGGCCTCCGCAAGTCCAAGCGTTCCATGTCCACTTCTGAGCCAGCATGCAGGTGATGGAACGACCTTTGAGAATGTTCCATAATCAGTTATAGCTGAACCAACATCTATAACTCCCTCCTGAAGTCCGGCTGCAGCAACTAGCATCTTGTATGTTGATCCAGGTGCTGTACGCTGCATTGTTGCACGGTTGTACATAGGAGTTGTCTTATCCTCTGTAATCTTGGCATAATAATCAGGATCAATTACATTTGTAAGCTTGTTATTGTCGTAACTTGGATAGGTTGCAATCGCCCTGACAGTACCGTTTGAAGGATCTGTCACCACTATTGAACCGGAACACGGGTCAAGTGCCAGCATGGCAGGGGTAATCTCAAGCTTTTTTATCTTTCTATACATGAACTCATATCCACCTATAGTGCCAGATGCAAATGCATCGTAATCCTCGTCTGTTGTACTATTTAGCACACCCTGGTCGTATAACAGGTAGATTACCTGTGAACCTGTTATTTCCCCAGATAATATCATATATTTAAACACAAGTTTGTCGAAATCGGTATCATCCTCAAATTCTTTGAGTACATAATCTACTACTACGTCGTATATTTCGTCTGTGTCATAATAATCACTTTCAGCCTGTATATCCTTGATGTTTATGGTACCCTGGCTTATGCAGTACTTGAGGTATTCATATAGTGATATCTTGTTGTTGACATAGTCATTGTATGTCTGACTCTCTTTGTCTACAGAACTGCTGTCATATATACCATCCGCACTCAGAGTCTCACATATGAATTCCATATAATCCTTATATTGATCTGACAGGTTATAGAGCTCTGTATGGCTGTTCTTTAATATATCCGCCAAATTACTCAAAGTATATTGCTTGCTGGAAACAAATGTGTTATAGACTGTTTTTTCACTGTCAGTGGCATTCGCAGCATTTAGTGCTTTTATGTCAATGATATTGTTCTCAAACAGAGCCGAATAAACATCAGTGATAGGGATATCTTCTTTCTCAGCAGCATAATTTGTATTTTTCAGATTTGTCAGTATGATGTATGAAAGCTCTTTTTCAAGAGCATTGTAGCAATACTTCTGCAGATCGGAATCTATTGTCAGATATATATCATTTCCCGCAACAGAATCCTTGCTGTCTATAACCTCGAGAACCTTACCCATGTTGTCAACGTACATCTTCTGGAAACCATCAACACCTCTGAGCTGTTCCTCATATGACTGCTCCAGACCTAACTTACCGACCATATCATTTGCGCTGTACTGCTGGTCCTCATCAAGTTTGGAATTGTATTCCTCCATCTCCTCGTTGGAGATGTTTCCAATGTAACCGATGATATGGGCGAAGTATTCTGCGTCGTTATACACTCTGTTTGACTCTATGTTCACATCCATGCCGAGCAGGGTGTCCTTATTCTCCATGATAGCCGCATAGCTCTGCTGGCTTATGTTGTTCGCAATGTCAACAGTCATATACTGCTGGTATCTGTTGAGCCATACCTCATATCTGACCGCAAGTATCTTCAGTGCATACGCATCAGAATATTCATTCGACACATTAAAAAGCTCATCACTCTTCATATAATCAAATACTTCCCGTGCAGTCGCATTCTTTTGCTTGTCATCAAGGCTGTCGACAGAACTTGCGCCAAATACATTCATGTAAAATGTATTGAGCTGTGCACCGCTGATGGTAAATTTCATATTGCTGGATGAATCCAGCTTGATCGGAAGATCAACGGACAGACTGTCACCGTTCTGCTCAAGTATAAGTATGGTCTTGTACACGATCTCATTTCTGAGCTCATTCTCTGTGGTATCTTTCTTGGCAGCAGCCTCAGAGAGATCCGCATTACTTGTAAAGCTTAAATTATATGACGATTTGTTGTAGGCAAGGAGCTTTCCGTTGCAGTCATATATCTTGCCTCGTGTAGCCTTAACGGATACGGTTTTTTGAGATTTATATTGGAAATTAGACTGATATTTCTCTCCATTCACAATCTGAAGATAGAACAGTCTGTATACAAGAACGCCAAATAGGCACAGAAAAAACAGCGTTACATAGAACAATCTGCTCTTCAGCTTTTCAACGATAAAGTCCTTAACTATCTCTAATATGTCTCTGATCATTATGTCTCACTTCCTTTTTCAGCACGTTTAAGCCTCTTGTTTATAAATACAAAGAACTTAAACAATATCATGGTAAGGATGGCTGTATATATCATTTCCGGCAGGATGATGTCCTTCATATACAGTCCGAAATTCAATCTGTTTCTGAGTACAAAGAAAATTATATATGTCATGAAGTTGAATACAAAATCATCCAATGTCACTATAATGATAGGCAGAAGAACATCCTCCACAAGATAAAGTCTGTGGAAGAATCCATTACAGTAACCTATAAGCATGTAGACTATCATAAATGGTCCAACTGCAAATCCAAAATACAGGTCATAGAAGAAGCCGCAGAAAAAACCTACGAGCATTCCTTCCTTTCTACCTCTCATAAGGCCAAATGAAACCGTGAGAATGAGCAGCAGATTTGGGGTTGCACCTGCTATCTCAATAAATGGAAATAACGCAGACTGCAGAACAAAGCATATGATGATCAATATTCCTAGTGTGATAATTCTTCTCAATATTTGTTACCTTCTTAACGATTATATACAAAATTATTCTGATACTGTCTTCTTTGTGTCAAGTATAACCAGCACTTCCTGTATTTTGCTAAAGTCACATGCAGGGGTAATATATGCCGTCTTTGTCAGGTTATTTGAATCCTGTTCTATCCTTGTGATATAACCAATGTTAAGTCTTGACATATATTTACTTGACACATATGACGTAACGATCTGGTCTCCCACACTTACTTCTGAGTCTTTGTCGATATTCTGAGCAACCAGGTATCCATTTTCATAATTGTTTACACTTCCCTCCACGTTGCAGATTGTCTCAGATGGAAGTATCATGCCATTTACATTTGATGTGTCATCTATTATCGAGCGTATCTTGGAATAGTCAGAACCTGCTTCCGTCACAATACCACAAAGCCCATTGCCGTAGAGAACATTGCAGCCTTCTTTCACGCCATCATCAGTTCCCTTGTCAATGTAAAACACATCAAACCAGCCTCCTGTATCTTTTGAAATAACTCTTGCGGCAGTTTTCTTGTAATCTTCATACTGACCGTCTAATTCATAGAGTGCCTGAAGTCTCTCAAGCTCATATGAATTCTGCTGATAAGTGTCGAGCTGCTTCTGAGTTTTTTCAAGCTTGCTTTTCAGATTCTCGTTCTCCTTGAGAAGCTCATCATAATTCTGAAAAGCATCAGTCTTACTCTGTACCCATCTTCCTATAGTGTTGACGCCCTTCTGCATAGGCTGCACAAACGTGTTTGTAAATTCTCTGACAGGAGTAAATACTCCACCCGCAAAAAGGGATGTCAGCATCAGAATCACACATAGTCCTGTTAATCCCAGTAAGAAGTATCTTGGCGTGATCTCTATTCTTTTTCTGTTTCTGTTTCGTCTTCGTCTCATCTTATAATTCCTCGCTCAGCTAAGCTGACATAACAATTATTTCCCAATATTATATGATCAGATAACTCTATCCCTATCATTCTCCCCGCACTGCTGACACGATCGGTTATCTCTATATCCTGCCTGCTAGGCGATGGATCTCCCGACGGGTGATTGTGTACAAGTACGATGTATACGGCGTCAAACTTCAGAGCCGTGGTGAACACTTCCCTCGGTGAGAGAAGTGAACTGTTGACAGTTCCCTCAGAGAGTCTTACATCCTTGAGAAGCTTATGCTTTGAATCAAACATAAGTATATACACATATTCTTTTTCAAGATAACGTGTATTCTCCATAAAATAATCTGCAATGCTCTGGGGAGATTCAAATGATATGAACGGCTTCAGGGATGCCTTTGCCATTCTCTTCGATATCTCAGCAAGACATTTCATCTGTATGGCTTTAACCTTGCCGACTCCGCTTATATCTTCAAGCTCCTCTGTTGTGAGATAATTGAGTCCCACTATCCCTTTATGTATGGGATGTGCATCAAGAATCCTGTATGCAGTGGACAACGCATTTGCCTGACGGCTGCCGGTCCTTAATATCACGGCAAGCAGCTCAGCGTCAGACAGTATCTCCACTCCATATTTGTAGCTCTTTTCGTAAGGTCTCTCAGTCTCTGAGATTTCCTTCATGATAATCTTGTGATTATCTGCATTTTTCTTTGTCATAGTCATATATTACATACCTCCTTCACGCCTCTCCAAACGCACAGAGTATATACATGGCTCTGACCAACTCATTAATCTACCATACTATAAGATTTTTTTCTACCATTTTCTGTAATGACATTATTATGCCGTACTTTGCATGTGGATATGTAAGTCCCCCCTGAAAATATACTGCATATGGCGGACGCATAGGCGCATCTGCCGAAAGTTCGATGGATGATCCGGATACAAATGCTCCCGCGGCCATGATAACAGGTGAATCATATCCCGGCATATCCCATGGTTCAGGTCGCACATAGCTGTCCACCGGTGCAGCAGCCTGTATTCCCTCACAGAATGCAACAACACGTTCCGGAGTCTGAAGTTCAACAGCCTGTATTATGTCATATCTGTCCTCTGTGCTGTCAGGTACAGCCTTAAAGCCCAGGCCCTCATATACATTTGCAGCAAATATCGCACCCTTTAATGCACTTGCGGTTACTGAAGGCGCCATGAACAATCCCTGGGTCAGTGCTTTGGTATTGCCAAGCGATGCACCTACCTCTTTGCCAAGTCCCGGAGTTGTCAGTCTGTATGACGCATTCTCCACATACTCTTTCTTACCACATATATATCCACCTATAGGTGCAAGTCCGCCACCCGGATTCTTGATGAGGGATCCAACCACCAGATCAGCTCCGACATCCGAAGGCTCTATATCCTGCACAAATTCTCCATAGCAGTTATCAACCATGCAGATTATGTCAGGGTTTACACTCTTTACAGCCTTTATGGCTTCGCCTATCTGCTGCACAGACAGAGTCTTTCTGACCGCATACCCCTTTGATCTCTGTATCTCAACCAGTTTTGTACGGCTGTTTATCGCATTCTTTATTCCGTCTATATCAAAATCACCATTTGGCAGCAGATCAACCTGGGCATAGGTGACTCCGTATTCTGCAAGGGATCCTCTGGAATCCCTGATACCGATGATCTCATCTAACGTGTCATAAGGTTTCCCAGCTATGGCAAGTAACTCGTCACCTGGGCGAAGATTGCCGAACATGGCTGTGCAGAGTGCATGGGTTCCACATACGATCTGTGTTCTGACCAGCGCATCCTCGGTGTGGAATACATCCGCATATATCCTCTCAAGTGCATCTCTTCCGTCATCGGTATATCCATATCCGGATGAACCGGCAAAATGCGCCTCTGACAGTCTATTGTCCTGCATAGCCTTTAAAACCTTGAGCTGATTTATCTCACAGACAGCATCAATATCCGCAAATCTGTCCTTCAGCTTCTTCTCCACGCTGCTGCAATATTCAAATACCTTCTCGTCAACGTTCAGTGATCTGTAATAATCCTTCAGCATATCTTTCATCTCTGTATAATCTCCTTTACGCGAAGCCTCTCCAGCATATACTCCAGTATATCAGCTTCGCTCTCATATTCATTCTTATTCACCCAGGTTACATGTTTTTCTCTCTTGAACCATGTTATCTGTCTCTTGGCGAAATGTCTTGTATCTCTTTTCAGGGTATACACAGCTTCATCAAAACTGCATCTGTCTTGCAGATAATCTATGATCTCCTTGTAGCCAAGACCCTGCATAGATACGAGGCTTCTGTCGTACCCCTCCGCCACAAGTCCTCTGACCTCATCTACAAGTCCATCTTCAAGCATGATATCGATACGTCTGTCTATTTTATCATATAATTTCGCTCTGTCATCACATAACACAAAATATTCAAAATTATATGGTGATTCTTTCTGTGACTCCGTCTCATTGTGCTCAGATATCTTCGTGCCGGTTTTTTTATAAAATTCAAGTGCCCTTATCACACGTTTGACATTGTTTGCATGTATCTTTTCAGCTGACTCCGGATCTACTTTGCCAAGCATATCGTGTATATAGTTATTGCCGTGAAGGCTGGCCAGATTTTGAAGTTCCTCTCTATATGACATATCGTTGTCATTTTCTTCAAAATCAATATCATAGAGCAATGCCTGTATATAGAATCCCGTGCCACCGACAATTATCGGTATCCTGCCCCGGGAATATATATCCTCCATAGCTTTAAGCGCATACTCTTTGAAGAGAACAACATTGAAATCCTCACCAGGATCAAGTATATCTATCAGATGATGCTTCACCCCCTGCATCTCTGCGGCAGTTATTTTCGCCGTTCCTATGTCCATTTTTTTGTATACCTGCATGGAATCCGCAGATATTATCTCTCCATTTACTGCCTTTGCCAGACCTATTGACAGAGCCGTCTTGCCGACGGCAGTTGGTCCGGTCAGGATGATAAGATCACGCATATGCTTCTCCTTATAACTCACAAATATATCTCATACTATCCTCTTGAATTTCTTTTCTATCTCAGCCTCAGTCATGGATATAACTGTCGGTCTGCCGTGTGGACATGTATAAGGATTCTCAAGCTTTAAGAGCTGATCTATAAGCGCATCAGCTTCCTTGAAGCTTATCTCAGTGTTTCCTTTTATAGCTGCCTTGCACGCCATGGTCGAAAGTTTGTGGATAAATGTGTCTATTGTAACCTTCCGTGCGCTGCTGCTCGCATCAGCTATAAAATCTATAAAAAGTTCACGTCCATCAAGTCCGAACAGATTGTCCGGCACAGCATTGAGCTTGAACTCTCTTCCTCCAAAATTCTCTATCTGGTATCCCAACGCCTCGAACATCTCCATGTTCTCATGAAGGAACTCAATCTCGGCGGCACTAAGCGTCACGACCGCCGGCGGCATAAGATACTGGGAATAAATCTTCTTGTTATTATAATTCGACATAAGCTCTTCGTATTTTACCTTCTCATGGGCTGCATGCTGATCCATGATGAAGAACCTGCCATCATACTCTATAAGCCAATACGTCTTGAAAAGCTGTCCTATCAGTCTGTGTTTTGCCCTCGCTTCCTTTGTTAGAAACTTTTCCTGGAACATATCCTGCTGGACATACTTTTTCTTCTCCTCTGCCGGTTCAGTATTTTCCAGGCTGTTGTTCAGAAGCGCTTGGTTATCACTGCTCTGTGAAGTCGAAACGTCCGTATTTGTGTTTACATTTTCTTTATTGCATGTGTTTTGACTGTCTATGTTTTGATTGCCTGAATTTTGATCGCCTGTGTTTTGATTGCCTGCGTTTTGATTGTCTGCATTCGATTCTGCAACATTTTCTCTGTTCTCGCTGACAGATCTCTTGTATGGTGATATGTCTTCTCTGACACAATTTGCAGATTTCGTCTCGTCGATCACCTCAATTACAGGTCTGACCGGCGCAGAAATGCTCTCAGATGAACGGCCACTCGGTGGAATATAACTGCTCGCTGGTGCAACACCATTTGCCGGCACATTTTTATTCTCCTTCGCTGCCAACGCTTCCCTTCGCTTGTTCTCAAATGCCTCAGGCTTATTTCCAATGTCTCTCTGCTTAAAAGTCTCTGGCTTCGGATCCTTTTCCGGGGTGACATCCGGTATAAGTTCTTTGAAAAGCAGGGTTTCTCTGATAGCATTGTATGTGAAACTGTATATATCCTGGCTGTTCACAAACTTAAGCTCCATCTTCGTCGGATGCACATTTACATCTATCAGATCAGGTTTTACATCAAAGTTTATCTCCGTAAATGGAAACTTATGTATCATGACAAATGTCCTGAAGGCATCCTCAATAGCTTTGGTGAGCACCGCACTTTTTATATATCTGTGATTTACATAGTAGCCTTCAAATGATCTGTTTCCCCTTGATATGCAAGGCCTTGCTATGAATCCGGAAATCTTCATATAATCATTTTCAGCATTTATCTCAAGAAGATTTGAGGTGATATCCCTGCCATAAATATGATAGATTATATCCTTGAGTTTGCCATTTCCAGATGTGAAAATCTTGTCAGTCCCATTTGCAATAAACTTGAACGATACCTCCGGATGTGACATACATATACTGCACATCAAATCATATATATAACTTATCTCTGTGGCATCTGTCTTCATGAACTTCTTTCTGGCAGGTGTGTTGTAGAAGAGATTCCGTACAACGATGGTTGTTCCATTCGGACATCCTATCTCCTCACTTGATATCTCTGCGCCGCCGTGTATCTGGTATCTGATGCCCGTTACATCATCCGCAGTCTTGCTTATAAGTTCAACCTGTGATACAGCAGCTATACTCGCTAGAGCCTCACCCCTGAAACCCAGTGAAGAGATACTGAGGAGATCTTCAACCTTTACAAGCTTGCTGGTGGCATGACGCTTAAAAGCAAGTTTAACCTCGTCTTTATTTATACCTGCTCCGTTGTCCGTCACCCTCATGAATGACAGTCCACCTCCCTTGACCTCAACCGTGACGGCTGTAGCCCCTGAGTCTATGGAATTCTCCACGAGCTCCTTTATGACAGAACTCGGCTTTTCTATGACTTCACCGGCTGCTATCTTGTTTATTGTATTCTGGTCTAATACCTTTATCATATATATCGCTCCTTATGAATTAAGTCGCTCCTGCAATTCATTTAAATAAAGTAAAGCTTTCATAGGGGTCATGTTGGACAGATCAACACACTTTATATCCTCAATGACCTGTGATTCTGCAAGCGTGCCAAACATTGACATCTGCAGATCATCATTCTTAGGTTTGAAATCATTTGTCACCTTTATCTCTTTGAGTTTTGTTGTTATATCTTTATCTATGAGCTGGTTACTGATCTCATTTGCCCTGGCTATGACTATGTCAGGCACACCGGCAAGCTTTGCAACCTGTATACCGTAACTTCTGTCGGCACCGCCCTTGATGATCTTTCTGAGGAACACTATGTCATCACCGTCCTCCTTGACCGCTATACAGTAGTTATTGACCGCCGACAGCTTACCCTCAAGCTCCGTGAGCTCATGGTAGTGTGTTGCGAACAGAGTCTTTGCACCAAGCAGATCACTGTTGCTTATATACTCCACGACCGCCCATGCGATCGCCAGTCCGTCATATGTGCTGGTTCCTCGTCCTATCTCATCAAGAATGAGAAGGCTGTTCTTCGTAGCGTTTCTGAGGATATTTGCAACCTCGCTCATCTCCACCATGAATGTGGACTGCCCGGATGCAAGATCGTCTGATGCCCCTACTCTTGTAAATATCCTGTCGCAGATGCCTATATTGGCAGATGCCGCAGGGACAAAGCTTCCAACCTGCGCCATGAGAACTATGAGTGCGGTCTGCCTCATATATGTGGACTTACCTGCCATGTTAGGACCGGTTATGATCGATATCCTGCTCTCATGATTGTTCAGATATGTGTCGTTAGTTATGAACATGTCATTGTTCAGCATCTTCTCAACGACCGGATGACGTCCATCCTTTATGTCTATAACCCCATCTGTATTTATCTCAGGCCTGACATATCCATTTGCAACCGCCACATATGATAGAGAACACAGCGCGTCAAGCATGGCTATGCTGTGAGCCGTTCTCTGCACTCTAGTGAGCTCAGCAGCAAGCGTGTCACGAAGTTCTACATATGTGTTGTACTCCAGGGCAACAAGCTTATCAGATGATCCAAGGATAACTCCTGCCAGTCTGTCAAGCTCCTCTGTTGTATATCTCTCAGAATTGGCAAGAGTCTGCTTTCTGATGAAATAATCCGGCACAAGGCTCTTATATGAATTGGTTACATCAAAATAATATCCGAACACCTTGTTGAATTTTATCTTGAGATTCTTGATGCCTGTCTTTTCCTTCTCCCTGGCTTCAAGCTCTGCAATCCAGTTCTTGCCATCGGTGGTGGCATTTTTCAGAGTGTCTATATCCTCAAGATAGCCATCCTTAAATATACCGCCCTCCCTGATGAGTATAGGCGGTTCATCAACTATGGCGCGGTCAAGAAGATCATATAAATCCTGCAGGTCATCTATACCTGATCTGATCTCAGTGAGCTCATCTGAATGGAACTCTCCAAGTAACTGTATGATAAACGGAAGTAACTGTATGGATGTCTTGAACGCCAGAAGATCCCTTGGGTTGGCTGTACGAAGGGATATCCTCGTCATAAGTCTCTCTAGATCGTATATGGTATTCATGTACTCACGGAGCTCATCCCTGGTTATCACAGAGTCGTTGAGCTCTGCTATGGCGTCAAGTCTCGCCTCAATATCTTCTTTGTGGATAAGAGGCTGTTCTATCATATTCCTGAGCATTCTGGCTCCCATAGCCGTCTTGGTCTTGTCCAACACCCAGAGCAGCGACCCTCTCTTCTGTTTATCCCTGAGGGTCTCTGTAAGTTCTAGGTTTCTTCTGGATGAGCTGTCTATTATCATGAAGTCCTCTATGGAATATATCTCTATCCTATTGATATGATCAAGTGAATTTTTTTGTGTCTCATGGAGATACTGCAAAAGTGCCCCCGCCGAGAGCAGCATATCCTCCTGCTCATCTATGCCGAGACCGTCTATAGAACCTACCTTGAACTGTCTCTTGATGAAATCCTCACATGTGTCATCATTGAAGTAATGTGACGGAGCCTCAGATATAGTTATCTTCATCTTTTCCTTCATGTAATCAAAGTTCAGATCACATGACAGGAATGCTCCATTTCCGATGATCTCCGTCGGGGAATATTTGTTTATCTCATCATACAACTTTGATGTGGACGAGATATGACATAATCTAAATTCTCCGGTAGTGATATCGCACACTGCCACACCATACTCATCATTACAGCCAAATATGCACATGAGATAGTTATTCCTCGTCTCATCAAGAATAGCCTGGGACATGTTTGTACCAGGCGTAACTATACGTATAACTTCTCTCTTTACTATACCCTTTGCAAGCTTTGGATCCTCCATCTGCTCGCATATGGCTACTTTGTAGCCTTTCTCGATCAGCTTGTTCAGGTATATGTCACAAGCATGATACGGAACACCGCACATCGGTGCCCTCTCCTCCTGACCACAGTCCCTGCCGGTCAGTGTTATCTCAAGTTCTCTGGATGCCGTCAAGGCATCATCGAAGAACATCTCGTAGAAATCACCCAGCCTGTAGAATAGAATACAGTCCTTGTACTGATTCTTAACTTCCATATACTGAGCCATCATTGGTGTTAATGCTGCCACTTCAACTACTCCTGTTCTGCTAATTCACCCATATAATAAAATCCCTTACATTCAACAAGCTTTACATTCATTATCTTGCCAACCATCTCCGCACGCCCAGGAAAATGGACAAGTATGTTGTTGGAAAGTCTGCCGGTCAGAAGACCGTCACCCTTCTCGTCAAATCCCTCAACCAGAACCGGCTGTGTCTGTCCCTTAATTGCAAGGGTTTTCACATCGCTTATCTCCTGGACACGCTTTAAAAGCCTGTTGTATCTGTTCTGTATCTCTTCCTTTGTGGAATTATTCTCCATACCAGCTGCCGGCGTACCGGTTCTCTTTGAATATATAAATGTAAATGCCGTATCATACTGCACCTTCTCAACTACATCCATGGTCTCGAGGAAGTCTTCCTCTGTCTCACCAGGAAATCCCACAATGATATCTGTTGTGAGTGAGATATCTGGAACCTTAGCCTTTATGCGATCAACAAGAGCAAGATAAGTCTCCTTTGTGTACCTTCTGTTCATTGCGTTCAATATCTTCGTTGACCCAGACTGTACCGGCAGATGGAGATGTCTGCAGATTTTTGGATTCTCAGCGATCACATCTATAAGCTCATCCGACAGATCCTTGGGATGTGATGTCATGAATCTGACTCTCTGTATCTTATCTATGGCGCACACTCTCCTGAGTAATTCTGCAAATGTGATCGGATGCTCAAGGTTCTTGCCATAGGAGTTGACATTCTGACCTAGCAGCATGATCTCCACGACACCGTCATCAGCAAGTCTTCTGCACTCATCTATGATATCCTCCGGATTTCTGCTGCGTTCCCTACCTCTTACGTATGGCACTATACAGTAGGTACAGAAGTTGTTGCATCCAAACATGATGTTTACACCTGATTTGAACGGAAACGCCCTCACAGCAGGAAGATCCTCCACAACCTCCTTTGCATCCTTCCAGATATCTATGACCATACTTCCGGATTCTATCCTGTTTACAAATATCTCAGCAAGTTTATATACATTATGAGTGCCGAAAACCATATCCACAAACCTGTAACTCTTGCTTATGGTTGTCACAACATGCTGCTCCTGCATCATGCATCCGCAGAGTGCTATCATCATATCTGGATTCTTTTCCTTCAGGTGCTTCATGAGACCCAGATGGCCATAGACCTTTCTGTTGGCATTCTCCCTGACGGTACATGTGTTGTATACTATGAAGTCCGCATGCTCAGACTCAGTCCTCACATACCCCATCTTCTCAAGTATACCTGCCAGCTTCTCAGAATCTCTCTCATTCATCTGACAGCCAAATGTCTGGATGGAGCACGTGATATCTCTGCCAAGTTCTTTCTTCTTAGCATTTACATACTCCCGTCCCTTTTTGATGAAATAATACTGTCTCATTGGCTCTGCAGCTGGTGCTGGAGCACTGAGATCGATATTTTCAATATTTGTCTCTATCTCGTTCATACGTTCTTATCCTTAATCTCAATTTTCTATTCCAAGTCCTGTAAGGATCCTATTTATGCCGTCCATACTGCTCTTTGCAGCCAAAGAAGATCTGTCCATCCGCATCTGAGTCTCTATATCAGCAATGTCTATAGCCTTGTAATGATCCAGATTTGCAATATAAGCCGGATCTCTTAAAAGCTCTGCCTTGAGAGTCCTCACAGCGTCTTTATAGCCAAGCATATACCTGAATTTAGTGGAATCAGCCGAAAAGTCAAGTGTGCCAGAAACCAGATCTCCAATATCCACACTTGGATATATCTCAATGGCTTTCAGCCCTTCAAATTCACCAAGCTTCTTCCTGGAGTCCGGGTTCAAGCCGCATATTATAATATTGCGATATCCCGCATCATAAAGCGGCTTCACAGGAACATTATCCGTCACGCCGCCGTCATAATATTTTTTACCTTTAAACTCCACAGGCTCATACAATATAGGGAGAGCTGACGAAGCCAGGACAACCTTCTCTATATCAGATTTTGAAAGATCAGTAAGCTCCACATATAAAGGCTTGCGGCTTCCATCCGGACAGCATTCAGATATGACAGACCATATCCTCCTGTCACCGTGTGCTACTATATCGTAATCGACATAGGAATCCATGAGCCTGATCATCTCTCTTCTCGTCATAAACCCAGGCTTTCCGTCAAGCACAAGGTCCGGATCGACATCAAACACAGTCTCAAATTCAATCTCATCCCAGGCTTTTCTGCTTTTCTCTGGGTCCGCACCAGCAAAAAGTACCGAGTTGATGGAACCTATAGACGCACCTGAAATGGCAGTCACTCTGTCCCAGATTCCATGTTCACTAAGTGCCTCATACACTCCAAGCTGATATGCACCCTTGCCTCCGCCTCCGCCAAGGCACAGTGCAAATTCTGTCTCTGAATCACTTCCTATGTCATCATCCTGTGATGACGCCGCTGATTTATTCTGTATAAGCTTCTCCATATCTGCGATCTTTGCCGCTATCTCTTCTCTGTTCATAGTACGACCTCCAGGCAATCAATACACATTTTATGATATTATATGTTCCTCAGTCACTATAAGATCAGGTTTTTTATCGTTTTTCTCGCTGTCAATATGTCCTACGATCTGAAATTCATACGCAAGTGCTATCTTAGTAAGTCCGCTATGCGCCTCAAGATATCGGTCATAGTATCCGCCACCGAATCCGATCCGGTTTCGCTCATGATCAAAAGCTACCCCGGGCATAATTATGACAGCATCATCCGGATCAGATATCTCATCTGATATAGGTTCCATGATGCCGAATCTGCCCTTTGAAACGTCCTCAAAACTGTCTATACGGATAAAATGCATAACCTCACCGTAAACCTTTGGAACATATACAAGCATTCCATCATTCCATGCCTTCTCTATAATGGGTCTTGTGTCAACTTCATTCCCCTTGGATATATACGCACATATATGTCTCTTTTTTTTGTATGTATCCAGAGAAAACAATCTCTGACATATGCTCTCCGATATTCTTTGGCAATCCTCCTGTGACATATCATTTCTAAGTTTCTTTATCTGTTTTCTTATCTCTGCTTTGTCTGTGGCATCCACGGCAAACCTCCACTTTATGTCAGGCTCTTCTGGTCGGATCCTTATCTGCGAGTCTTGTTATAGAGCCATCCTTTTCTTTTATGTCAATATTGTTCAAAGTACTTCTCAGGTTATTTTTAACAGCAAATATATACTCCTGACGAAGTCTTTGCTGTTCAGCCTTTTCAGCATCAGACAGGCCTTCTGCCTTTGATTTGTGATAAAGTTCATTTATACGTGCAATCTTTGCAGCATCAATTATAGATTCATTCATATTAAATCAGGTACTCCTTATTGAGAATAAAATTCACGACATCAAAATCATGATCTTTGTATGATGTAAAGAGTGTTCCTATCTCATCTCCATTCATCACACGTACTATATTGTCCATATCCGAACCTGACACGATCACCATGTCAGAATTGGAGTTGGTTGCAATCCTTGCAGCGGCAATCTTGGTGGTCATACCACCTGTGCCATATTTTGATCCTGCTCCTTTTCCCATGCCCATGATATGGTCATCTATACAATCAACAACCGGTATAAGTTTTGCATCAGGATTGTTATGCGGATCATCCGTATATAATCCGTCAATATCAGTCAGAAGTATCAGCAGGTCTGCATGGATCATTGATGCAACTATAGCAGACAGAGTGTCATTATCTCCAAAAGCAATGCTGTCATCCAGCTCGTCAATGGCCACCGTATCATTCTCGTTGACAATCGGAACAACCCCAAGCTGAAGCAATTCATTGAACGTATTTATTGCATTTTTTCTTCTTTCATCTGATGATATAACGTCAAATGTAAGTAGAACCTGCGCTGCAGTCTTATGATATTCCTGAAACAGTTTCTGATATATCATCATGAGCTGTCCCTGTCCGACAGCCGCACATGCCTGTCTAAGTGATGTAGTCTTTGGTCTTCTGCCAAGTCCGAGAGACTCCACTCCAACTCCTATAGCTCCAGATGACACAAGCACGACATCCTTATCCTGATTTCTGAGATCACATATGATCCTCACAAGCTTTTCAAGCTTTGTGTAATCAAGCCCGCCCGTCTCCTCATGTATAAGTGATGACGAACCGATCTTTATAACAATCTTTTTCTTATCTTTTAAATACGCTCTGTTCATATCTATTCTCCTATGTATCGTCTGCTGTATCTTGAAACTATGGCCTCAGCGACCTTTATTCCGTCAACCGCAGCCGAAGTTATTCCACCTGCATATCCTGCACCTTCGCCGCACGGATATATACATGTGCCCTCGCACCTTAAGTCTTCGCCTCTGACTATCTTGACCGGCGACGATGTCCGGGCCTCAATTCCAGAGAGGATAGCATCATACTCTGCATATCCTGGCATTCTCTTCTCAAATGACACAACTCCTTCTATTATAGCATCGTTTATATACTCTGGCAAACAGCATTTGAGGTTTGCAAACCTGAATCCGCCCTTGATCTGGGGAATAACTCTGCCAAGTTTTTCGGTTTTTACATTCTTCATATAATCGCCAAAAAGCTGGATCGGAACAAATCCGTCCCCCGCCTTATATGCAGCACTTTCCCATTGTCTCTGAAACTCCATTCCAGCTAGAGGGTGATCCGACCCGAAATCCTCAGGCGTGACATTCACGACAATGGCACTGTTTGAATTCATACCATCTCTTCCACTGTAACTCATTCCGTTCACACATATTCTGCCATCCTCAGACGAGGCATTTACCACGTAACCGCCGGGACACATACAGAATGAATAGACTGCCCTGCCGTTTGAAGCCTGATGCGTCATCTTGTAATCCGCCGCAGGCAGAAATTTCTCGTATAACGGATCATAGCCGTACTTCATCTCATCTATATCTTCACGTCTATGCTCTATTCTGAGTCCCATGGCAAAAGGCTTTTGCTGCATAGGAAGACCGCTTTCGTATAAGCTCTCTATGGTATCCCTGGAGCTGTGTCCCAGCGCAAGTATAAGAGCATCCGTGCACACATTCTCTATATCTCCACTCTCAAGATTCTTTATGTAGATATCAACCGAGTCTCCATCACCAGAAGGCGTATATCCGGTAAATAACGAATCGAATTTCACTTCTCCCCCAAGTCTTATGATATCCTCACGCATATTCTTAACAATATCCGAAAGCACATCTGTTCCAACATGTGGTTTGTTTATATACATGATCGACGGATCAGCGCCATAGTGGACAAATGTCTTCAAAACCTCAGTGCGGCGGCCTGATCCATCCTTTATTACAGTGTTGAGCTTTCCATCGGAAAATGTCCCTGCACCGCCTTCCCCAAACTGTACATTGCAATTTGGCAAGAGCGTGGCCCGTCCTTCCCAATACGCTTCTATAGCATCTTTTCTTCTGTCAACATCCATCCCACGTTCAAATACAAGTGGTCTGTATCCGGCTCTTGCGAGATAAAGCGCAGCAAAAAGGCCAGCAGGCCCCGTTCCTATCACCACCGGTCTGTGCCTCATCGGAGCATCTCCCGGATCAGGGAATACATATCTCACAGGTTTTGTTGACATAATATTATTATCGTGAAGTCTCTTGACTATCTCATCCTCATCCGGCAAGTCAACATCTATAGACGCAATATATTTAACCTGATTTCTCTTTCTGTCATCCAGCGACAGTTTGAAAAAACGATAGGATGGCACATTTTTTATTTTCAAAGCTTTTTTTACCGCCTGATCGACGTCTCTGTCCGTGAATGAAACAGGCAGCTTTATGTTATTTATTCTTATCATTTTTCATTCTCTTTCCGGCGGCTGTCCCTGCTCTCATACCGCTTATAACCGCCCACATAATGTTGTAACCGCCGCATTTTCCGGTTACATCTGCATACTCTCCAGCCACATATAGTCCCTTATGACCTCCAAGCTCAAGTGTATCAGCCCTTAGCTGTCTTGTATCAACTCCGCCGCTCGCCGCCTGGCTGTCTTCATAACTGCCATGTCCATCCACCGCAAATTCCATGTGTTTGAGCATATTCGCTATGCGGGATATGTCATCATCTGAAATCTCTGCTGACGATGCACAGTTTATTCCAAGTCTTTCGAGTATCTCACATGCAATCTTCTCATTGACCAGACCGTTCAGCATGGCAATGGGACGTCTTGCTCCATTTTTCCTGGCAAATGTTTTCATATATCCGGCCAGGTCTTCCTCTTTCATGTCGGGGACAAGTTCAACCTCTATATACGGCTTTTTCCCATCATTTAGCAGATCTATGCACTGTATGCTCAGGTTGAATACTGCTATTCCAGAAATCCAGCCTGATGCAAACTGAACCTCACCTGATTCACCGCCGTACAGATTGCCATCACACATAAGCGAGACATTTGCCTTTGCGCGCACACCTGCAAGAGCGTCCGGTACATCCCTGCTCTTAAGCCTGCAGAGAGCTGGGTGTGGACTTACGATTGAAACCCCAAGCGGTTTCAGAATATCATACACCTTTTCACTGCCTCCGAGCTTTGGCGCCGCAGCGCCTCCCGGGGAGACTATGACATTTGCCGCATAATAATCATTCAATTCTGTATGAACTATGTATCTCCCATCATCCTCCGTCACCGCTTTGACCTCCTCGGAGGTATGAACATCGATTTTCTGCATCTTCAGCCTGTCTGTAAGCGCCCACACGATCGTCGATGCCTGAAGTGAAGCCGGATATAAGTATCCGTCATCTTCATATGTGGCAACGCCCAGATCAAGAAAGAACTCCGTAACCTCCCTGAATGCCTCGGTGCTCACAAGCTGGTATGGAAAAAATTCATTGTCACTGTGATAGCATGAAAGATCAAGCTTTGTGTTCGCCAGATTGCACTTTCCGTTGCCGGTGGCATATAGTTTTTTCCCGGGTTTCTTATTCCTGTCTATCACCAGTATTTTCGCATCTTTACATGACTCCTTCGCCTTTATGGCTGCGGTCATTCCCGCCGGGCCTGCACCGATCACAATTATATCATAAATCATATATATTCCTTTCCTGCCTTAACACAGTGTTAAAAACTACTTATACAAAACATTCCAATCTGAAAACTGCACCCTTTATATCATCGCTATTCATAAATCCTTATCTGAATCATAGTTTCAAAAGGAATTCATCAACATCACCAAGAGTTTCAAAATATACACGTCCCGACATCAATTTCCTCATCTCTATCCTTACATTCTCAGTCACAATATCAGTGATTCTGACAAGACTTCCATAACAGTTAAATATGGCAACATACCCTTCAAAACTGCTCACATAGAAAAATCTGTGCTCAAAATCACTATCGGCATCCATCACTATCCCCCCGCACAGATCCGAACTGACAAGACCGGCAGACAGGCTAAAATCTCCGCCCGAACCTTCTGAATACTCTCTGTATATGCATATCTTGTCATTTCCCGCATCCACATATGAACGTATATTCTCTCTAGATATAAAAGATAACACAGATGCACCTATAATGAGAACAAAAAAATACATAATTCTTGACAAATAATATCACCTCTGTGTCTATTCTTCCACAGAGGTGTTTCCGTATTCATAGATTTATATTAACATACATAATCACGTTTTGTTCATCTTACATTCATATGCACCTGGCACATTGAATCTCTATAAAAATACCGATCTCCAATCGTTAGATTCTTATGTCTAATTTTTGGAGGTCGGTATTTTTGAGATGTCTATCAAATGTAAGTTGAATTGGTACTATTTATATTATAACATTCTTATGCTTTTACGGCAGAACACTTCGAATTTATAATATCGCAAACTGTATCTTTGGGCATTCCCATTTTCTTGCTGATCTCATCAGCTGTAAGTCCCATATCCAGGTATGCTTCTATCTTGCCTTCTATCTTTCCTGCTTGTTTTCCTTCAATCATGCCCTTTTTTCTACCTTCTTCCAAGCCCTGGCGCATCGCCTCATTCTTTATACCCTGACCTGCATTACACATGGCATCCACGCTCCTTTCGATATCGTTCGAGTAAGGTATACTAAATTCATTCACAATTATATCTTTTCTCTCTTCTATGCTCATATTCGATGAAAAGAATGTCTCAAGTAGACGCAGCAACCGCTTATCATCGGTGCCACAAAATCACTGATATCCTGACCTCTCTCATCGACAGCCGTCTTATGTATCTCTGGTTCACCCTCTATACAACGGACAATACTGTCTATATCCATAGTGTAGAACTCTTTTACAGTGTAACTTAAAATATATGTAAGCACAATCTTTTAAAATTCACAACTTGCATATTATTGATAAAGTTCCATATTTCGTAAAACAATCTGATAAACAATCTAATAAATAATCTAATAAATAATACCTAATCGCCATCTTCATGCTCTCTATAAAAGTGCGCAATTTTATCACTTTATGTACAAAAAAACAAAAAGAGCACAATCCCATTAACTGTAAAAAATAGAATTGAATTCCGTTTATACACGCAAAAAGACACACCCTTTCAGGTGTGCCCTCTTTTTCAGTGTCTTTATATTACTCCCAGACTACTCCGGCCTTGTTGTCGCTCTCAAACACAGTGACATATGTCTTTCCTGGATTGAGCTTTAACTCCTTGCCGTCCTCAGTTGTATACTTGGTAATGGAGCTGTCTTCTGACTTTGTCCATGTGATCGGAATGAGCTGACCATCTGATACATAATATCCATCACCTGATCCAACGAGATCTATGAGCTGTCTGTCATGATCGTCTATGCTCGTGTAGTGGGCAAACTGGATAATGATGTTCTTGAATGCGAGCTGCTCGCCTGTCAGATCATCAATCTGCTTATCACCATACTGGAATCTGTTGTATACTTTCTTCTTTGAATCATATTCAAACCAAGGCTGTGTATAATTTGATATATTCAGTGTGAGTTTCTTTACTGCATCACCCTTAGGAGCTGTATCCTCCTCATTGAACTCGAATTTGCTCTTGTATCCCTTGTAATGCTCTGTTGTGCACTTTAAGTAATCGATACCTGCCTGGATCATATCTCCATTTGTATATACATTGTGTGGAGCCTCTCTGTCTGATGATCTGTAAAATGAAACTGAGCCCTCTCCGCCGAGTCCACTAATGTGATCTATACCAGTTTTATCAAGCTCTTCCTGGCCCTGTGGAGACTGTCCATAATGCATGTATATCGCATCAAACTCCATTGCAGTTGTCACATAGTAAGGTCTGCAGCTTCTGATGGATCCAACCTTCTCAAGGTTAGAGTAATCACTGTAGATTGCAAGCATTCTTGTAATTCCGCCTTCAACCTTGAATTCGTATAAGATGTCTGCCTGACCGATACCTGACTGAGGAATGGCGTTCTCTATGTTGTTTATCATGATCGCAATCGGTCTGCCGTACTCCTCTTTTCTCTTTGTATCCCACTCTCCTGTGAGATCGTTGTATATTCCCTCATGGAATGTCACATCTATAGCTGTGGCTGACTTCATCATGTCTGTCTGTGATACATCTACCTCAGCATTCGCCTCTGTAGTAGTGCTCTCTGTTTTTTCCTCCTTCGCACCACAACCAAAAAGTGATAATCCCATCACCATAGCTGTAGCGAGAACCAATCCCTTTTTAAATTTCTTCATAGTCTCTTGTGTATCCTTTCATTGTAAGTATTTTTTCCTGCATATCTTCCATGACCTTACGCTCATCTTCTTCCATATGGTCATATCCTGACAAATGGAGCATGCTGTGGGCTACAAGAAAAGCCAGTTCTCTTGTCTTTGAATGATTGTACTCAGCAGCCTGCTCATACACCTTGTCAATAGATATAACGATATCTCCCAATAGCAGTTCTTCTGTAGTAAGATCAAAGTAGTCACACCGGCTATCCTCGAGACCATCAAAGTTTCCAGGAATTGTATAATCAATCAGCGGAAATGACAGTACATCTGTAGCTCTGTCTATATTCCTCTGCTGGTTATTGATTTCATGTATGGTATCATTGTCCGTGAGGAGAACATTCACCTCACACGGATATGGACATTTCACAAATTCAAGGGATGCATCTATGATAGACCTTATCACATCCTCATAATTCTTTATATCAATGTCGCCATACTCATTTTCTATATTAACTGACATATCATCTTCCTCTGTTCTTCTGAGCAACTGATGTCTGAGACTTGCGCCCCTTGTTCTGTCTGCTCATCTTATCCTCATACTTCTCATAAGCATTGACTATCTTCTGCACAAGCGGATGTCTCACAACATCAAGACTTGTGAGATGACATATGCTGATATCATCTATGTCCTTAAGTACCTTGAGGGCAACATCAAGTCCCGATTGTGCATCATGAGGCAGATCCTTCTGCGAAAGATCTCCTGTAACAATTGCTTTTGACCCAAAACCAATACGTGTCAGAAACATCTTCATCTGTGCAGGTGTGGTGTTCTGTGCCTCATCAAGTACAATATATGCATTGTCAAGAGTACGACCTCTCATATAGGCAAGGGGAGCAACTTCTATAAGTCCCTTCTCCATATTCTTCATAAATGAGTCAGCACCCATGATTTCATACAAAGCATCATACAGCGGTCTAAGATATGGATCTACCTTGCTCTGGAGATCTCCCGGAAGAAAACCAAGCTTCTCTCCAGCCTCTATGGCAGGTCTTGTGAGTATGATCCTGCTCACTTCGTTATTTTTAAATGCTGTTATAGCCTTTGCCATGGCAAGATAAGTCTTACCTGTTCCAGCAGGTCCAACGCCAAACACTATCATTGACTTGTCTATTGCATTGACATAGGATCTCTGACCAACAGTCTTCGGTTTTATGGGTTTGCCATTCGTAGTGTGGCATATGATGTCCCTGTCTATATCAACCAGATTCTCTCTGGCCTCCTGAGGGTGCTCATTTACCATAGATATAACATAGTCAACCTTCTGTTCATCTATAGACGCACCTCTGTCAGCCATCTGGAACAGTTGATCAATAACCTGAACAGCTCGTTTAACTTCTTTTTCTGCACCGCTGACTTTGAGTTTGTCATCCCTTAATATCATAGTCACACTGAATGCTTTTTCAATTTTTTTAATATTGGCATCAAATTGACCAAACACTGTCTGTATGTAATTTGATGCTACCGTAATGGATTCTGAATAATCGCTCAATAGCATATCTCCCATCTCATATACTAATCCGGAATGCCGACAGGAAGTATAACTGTTATTTTACCATCAGCTTTCATTCCTGCATTCCCATTAGTAATAATAACATTTTTTTGAACGATTTGCACCCCTTTTTCTTGCATTTTGCCAATATAAGTCTGAATATGCTCCTGCAGACGCTGTTTTACTGCACTTTCATCAAGCTGCTCGTTTTTCAGATCATAGTATTGATAATGCTCAATAGTCACAGACACAGGAAGATAGAAATTTCCGAAATGCAGACAGTATTCCTCCTGTTCCAGATCTGAATCTGTTTTTTTTGCTTTTTTGTAATACGGAGATATAATCTTTGTTCCAAGCCTTATCTTAATACCACTTAGTTCTCTATTCTTAGGAACTTTTATACATTGGCTCGAATCTACGCTGTCAGAATAAGGAATATCACACACTCCAAAAACCTCTCCATCAGCAGGGACCATTTTTGTTTCAACAACCTCACTGTCATCGTTTAATATATTTACAGCTCCAGATATCAATATATCTCCCTTTTTCACATCGTCTCCCGTCATCACAACAGGTGTTCCGGCTGATGTGACTATGGAATAAATAGTACAATCCATTGCAGCTACAACATTACACGGATCTGTGGGTTTACTTCTGTTAAAAACATCCGCTGATTCCCTGAGATTTACTGTCAGATGGGTGCCGCTTATACTGCAGGATACCCAACACACACCTTCAAAATTATCCTCAATCACATTCTTCAGCGCTTCCAGGTCAATATCTTTTTTCTTTTTGCCATAACACGGATACTTGTTTTCCATAACAGAGATAACTTCTTCCGGAGTCAGATCATTGCAGCCGTCCACATCAATTCTCCAGACATAAAGTGACTCAATATAGATAAGTAACCCGCAAATAAAAAGTCCTGCCAGAAATGAAAGCCTTTTTTTATATAATGTGAGAATGCGGCGCAGGCTATTCACTTCATTCAATTTGACATCAAGCGAATACTTTTCAGCTACAAGCTTCACATCATCCCTGTCACTTGAATATATGTAAAATCCATCTGTCTTTTTTTTCCTGTTTCTCCAGGTTAAAATCCCTCTGTAACTGCATATATTCATCAGACGAAGCGCCGTTTTCGCATCACAGTCCACATAACATACTCCCATAAGCTCCCTGTGAATATTCATACCATAAGCCAATCTACACTGCTTATACAGCCAAATATCTTTATCTCACAGCTTGTATAGTAATCTATCTTCAACTGCATCCCATATATATTAAGTATCCCACGCCTGGTCTTCACTGAAATTCTCTCCGCATCAGAAAAAATCACATGTTTAAAGTTTTCAATTATCAATTCGTCATTATTATAAACTGTTAATTTTGATACTGACCTTGCAGCATCAGGACACCACACTATAGGGTCTGTTGATACAACCTTTTTGAATTTGTCCTTCATAAGCTCTCATTTTCTTTTTTTGGATATTATATGTGTGTGGACAAAAAAAGAGTACCGAATAAATCGGTACTCCTTGAAATCAAATCAAAATATATAAATACAATAATTTATTTGTACTTACGCTTTCTAGCTGCCTCTGACTTCTTCTTACGCTTTACACTAGGCTTTTCGTAATGCTCTCTCTTACGAATCTCCTGCTGAATACCAGCCTTCGCACAATTTCTCTTGAATCTGCGAAGAGCGCTATCTAAGTTTTCGTTCTCTTTAACTATTACACTTGACATTCTCTCACCTGACCTCCCTCCAGTTGTAAAATTATGCTACCAAATAACAACTGATTGGGTATTTTTAAGCACAAAATGTATTATATACATAAAATTCCTAATCGTCAACAGGAAAATGACATTTTTATAAAATATCTGTCACGAAACCTTAGTTTATCTGATTCTGAGCCTCTGTAACAGCCAATGAAAGAGCTGCATCTATGCCATCTGGATTCTTTCCACCTGCCTGAGCCATATTAGGACGGCCACCACCGCCGCCACCAACGAGGCCTGCCACAGCCTTGATGATATTGCCTGCATGTGCTCCCTTTGCAACAGCTCCGTCAGTCGCCATTGCTATAAGATTTACCTTGCCATCCTTTGCTGACGCAAGAACCACAATGCTATCGCCGAGCTTGCTCTTGAAATCATCGCCGAGATTTCTCAGTGAATTCATATCTGTATCAGGGATGGATGCTGTAAGTATCTTGATTCCATCCTTGTCAATTGCATTTGAAAGAACATCTCCGGCTGCTTCCTTAGCCATCTTATCCTTGAGTTTCTTATTCTCGTTTGTAAGTTCCTTAACCTCTGCAAGAAGCTGCTCGATTCTGGCTGTTACGCCGTGGATATCTGTCTTGGCTGCCTTAGCTGCCTCCACAAGCTCAGATTCCATGCTTCTGTAATAATCAAGAGCTCCAACAGATGTGAGCGCTTCTATACGTCTCGTACCGGCTGCAACGCCTGTCTCTGAGACGATCTTAAACATTCCTATAGCTCCTGTGTTTGCTACATGTGTACCACCACAGAACTCCCTTGAGAAATCTCCGATTGATACAACACGTACCTTCTCGCCGTACTTCTCTCCAAAGAGCGCCATAGCTCCTGTCTTCTTTGCCTCATCAACCGTCATGATATCTGTGCAGACAGGTATGTCGAGCTGGATCTGCTCATTTACTATGTCTTCAACCTTCTTGATCTCTTCCTTTGTCATGGCCTGGTCATGTGAGAAATCAAATCTCAATCTGCCTGGCTCAACAAGGGATCCGGCCTGCTCTACATGATCTCCGAGCACCATCTTGAGTGCCTTCTGGAGAAGATGTGTTGCTGAGTGGTTGTTGCATATGAGCGCTCTGTTCTCAGCGTCAACTGTAAGCTCTGCTTCATCACCGACATTCAACTCACCTGACTCAACATAACCGATATGTGCTATCTTTCCACCTACAACCTTGACAGTATCCTCAACAACAAATGTTCCATTTTCGGTCTTGATGATACCCTTATCTCCTATCTGTCCACCCATTGTTGCGTAGAAAGGTGTCCCCGGAACTATAATAGTCGCCTGCGCTCCCTCTGATACTGTGTCAGCAAGAACAGACTTCTTATCTTTTCCCTCACCGAGCTCAGTTGTGATAGCAGCTATCTTGGACTTGTATGTCAGCTTATCATAACCAACGAATTCTGATGTCATGTCAACCGGAAGCTGCTCATATACTGTTGCGTCTGCACCCATATATGTCGTGGTCTTTCTAGCCCTTCTTGCGGTCTCCTTCTGAATATTCATGCACTCAGTGAATCTGTCCTCATCAACATCTAATTCTTCCTCTTCGAGAATCTCCTTTGTGAGGTCAAGAGGGAATCCATAAGTATCATACAGCTTGAACGCCTTATCTCCTGAGAGAACCTTCTCACCTGCAGCCTTTGTCTCATCTATATAATCTTTGAGGATAGCAAGACCTGTATCAATAGTCTTGTTAAAGCTCTCCTCCTCTTTATCTATCTTATTAAAGATATACTCCTTCTTCTCACCCAGCTCTGGATAAGCGTCCTCCGACACCTCGATAACTGTCTTTGCAAGCTCTGAAAGGAACTTGCCCTTTATTCCGAGAAGTCTTCCGTGTCTTGCAGCACGTCTCAGAAGTCTTCTGAGAACATAACCACGACCCTCATTTGATGGAACGATACCATCAGATGTCATAAATGTAACTGAACGGATATGATCAGTTATAAGTCTGATCGATACATCCTTCTCATGGTCTGCCTCGTATTCTACACCGGCCATCTCACATACTCTGTCACGCAGAGCCTTGATCGTATCAACATCAAAAATAGAATCAACATCCTGAACAACAACGGCAAGTCTCTCAAGTCCCATACCTGTATCTATGTTCTTCTGCTCAAGCTCAGTGTAGTTGTTGTGGCCATCATTGTTGAACTGTGTAAATACGTTGTTCCATACTTCCATGTACCTGTCACAGTCGCAGCCTACAGTACAGCCAGGCTTACCGCATCCGTACTTCTCGCCTCTGTCATAATAAACCTCTGAACAAGGACCACAAGGACCTGCTCCATGCTCCCAGAAGTTGTCCTCCTTGCCGAATCTGAATATACGATCGGCATCTACACCAATCTCTTTATTCCATATATCAAACGCCTCATCATCATCCTGATAAACTGAAGGATAAAGCCTGTTCTTGTCAAGTCCTACGACCTCTGTAAGGAACTCCCATGTCCATGATATAGCCTCATGCTTAAAATAATCACCGAACGAGAAATTTCCCAGCATCTCAAAAAATGTACCGTGACGGGCTGTCTTTCCTACATTCTCTATATCTCCTGTTCTGATACACTTCTGACATGTTGTGACACGTCTCCTAGGTGGTACCTCCTGACCTGTAAAGTAAGGCTTAAGTGGTGCCATACCTGAATTGATCAGCAACAAGCTGTTGTCATTGTGTGGAATAAGTGAAAAGCTCTTAAGTCTCAGATGACCCTTGCTCTCCATGAATTCCAGAAACATCTTTCTCAGTTCATTCACGCCATAATTTTGCATTGTCTGTTATCCTCCACTCTATCTTCTGTCAGCCAGTTCTTCTGTTATATCTTTCCAGCTGATACCCTTCTCTACCATCAGAACCATCAGATGGTAAAGAAAGTCAGATATTTCATATTTTATATCCTCTGAATCAGGATTCTTGGCCGCAATGATTATCTCGGTTGCACCCTCTCCAACCTTCTTCAGTATCTTATCAATACCCTTGTCAAAGAGATAGTTTGTATAAACTCCATCAACCGGCTTATCCTTCCTGTCTCTTATGGTATTATACACCTCCTCAAATACTTTGAGAGGATTTGTATCATTGTAATCCTTCTTCACAAGATCTGTAAAGAAGCATGTACGGCTTCCCGTATGACAAGCTGCTCCAATCTGGGAAACCTTAGCAAGAATCGTATCCTTATCACAATCTATGGTAAGCGATTTCACGAACTGATAATGTCCTGACGTATCGCCCTTTGTCCAAAGCTCATTTCGGCTTCGGCTCCAATAAGTCATTCTTCCTGTTCTGATAGTCTTCTCGTACGACTCCTTGTTCATATACGCAACCATCAGCACCTCTCCGGTCTTGTAATGTTGTGTAACACACGGTATGAGACCGTCCGAGTTAAGTTTAAACTCATCAAATGACATGGATGCTTCAAAGAGATTGACATCCACATTATCCGCTTTGCAATCCTGCTTGATCTCCATTATATCCATCTTCTGAAGATTGTACAGAGATATTGACTCAGCATTCGTCTCCTTCAGCATCTCAGCAACCGCCTCTCCATTTGTCGAGTATGTTGAAACTATAACCGGAAGTGCCACGTTTTCACGGATCGACCTGACTATATCCATATATTCAGGAACCATATTGTTGTGAAGCAGAAGAAGTTCTCCGGCTCCAAGTTCCTTTAACTTCCGCGCATAACCGACAGGATCATCACACTCACTTAAGTCTATAGTGCATATGATCCTTTCTGAGCCAAATCTGTCAGCAGCCTCACTGACAAGCTCAGGTGTAGCCAATGCTGCTGACTTCATACACACTTTTGATGCCCCAGCATATAGAAGCTTCTTGATATCATCAAGATTTCTCACACCTCCGCACGCTATAAGCGGAATATCAACGCTATCACATATCTGTCTGATAACTGCGACATTCGGATTTCTTCCCTCTTTTGTCGCTTTGCTGTCAAAATATGCAATTTCATCAGCTCCAGTATCGTTATAATACTTTGCCATTTCTACTGCATTGGAAAGATCAAGACAAGGAATAATCTTTTTGTAAATCATCTCATTATCCATAGTGAACTAGCACCTCCCTACAGTGTGCCCTTAGTCGAAAGCACTTTTCCGTTTAATCTTCTGTCATAGGTTGTTGCTTCATCCAGGGCCTTTGCAAATGCCTTGAACGCAGCCTCAATTATATGGTGATCATTCTCTCCGGAGAACTGCTTAAGGTTGAGGTTCATCTCAGCCGCATAAGATACCGCGTAGAAAAATTCCTTAACCATCTGTGTATCGAAATATCCAACCCTCTCTGTCTGAAGAGTCAGGTCATACACCAGATAAGGACGACCAGACAGATCAATTGCACACATGACAAGTGTCTCATCCATTGGCAGGAAGAAATTGCCAAATCTTTTGATGGCCTTCTTGTCACCGACAGCCTCCTTTATAGCTTTTCCAAGAACGATACCGACATCCTCTATAGTATGATGACTGTCGACATACAGGTCTCCCTTCACAGTTACATTCAGATCAAAAAATCCATGCTTTGCGAAGCTTGTGAGCATATGATCAAAAAATCCTATTCCTGTATCTATCTTGGACTGGCCCTTACCATCTAAATTAAGCTCAAGGGTGATATCAGTCTCATTTGTTGTTCTTGTTATCTTTGCGATCCTCGCTGTCTTTTCTGCCACGTCTCTTTGTTCTCCTTCCCATATTTATCTATTCTATATCAAATCCAGTTATTTTTCAAATCTTACAGCAATAGAATTTGCATGGGCAGTGAGCTGCTCTGCTTTTGCAAATGTCTCTATGTCAGTGTGTACTGCCTCAAGTGCCTCTCTTGAGTAATATATTATGCTTGATTTCTTGATGAAATCATCAACTGAAAGTGGCGAGAAGAACTTTGCTGTTCCATTTGTCGGAAGGACATGGTTAGGGCCGGCAAAATAATCTCCGAGCGGTTCTGATGAATACTCACCGATAAATATAGCTCCTGCATTCTTAACTCTTGTCATCACATCAAATGGATTTGCTGTGACTATCTCAAGATGCTCAGAAGCAATATCATTTACAGCATCTATGGCATCAGCCATATTGTCTGCAAGGAGTATATATCCATAATTGTCTATCGACTTTCTCATGATCTCTTTTCTTGAGAGTTCTTCTATGAACTTGTCTACCTGAACAGACACCTTTTCTGCAAGCTCGCTTGAAGTTGTCACAAGTATAGCTGACGCCATCTCGTCATGTTCTGCCTGAGAGAGCAGATCGGCTGCAACATATCTTGCATTTGCGGTCTCATCTGCAAGAACCATAACCTCTGAAGGGCCTGCTATAGAATCAATGCTTACATGTCCGTATACGGCACGTTTTGCAAGTGCAACAAATATATTGCCAGGTCCAACTATCTTATCGACCTTTGGAATAGATTCCGTACCATATGCGAGTGCAGCTATCGCCTGAGCCCCACCTGCTTTATAGATTTCATCGACTCCGGCCTCATTGGCAGCTACAAGAGTTGTAGCATATACCTCGCCCTGTGCGTTGCAAGGAGTAGTCATAACTATCTTCTCAACACCGGCAACCTTTGCCGGCATGACATTCATGAGAACCGATGAAGGATACACTGCCTTACCGCCAGGAACATACACACCTACAGACGCAAGGGCTGTAACCTTTTGACCGAGAAGTGTTCCATTTGGCTTGGAGTCAAACCAGCTATACTGCTTCTGCTTCTCGTGGTATTCCCATATATTCTTCTTTGCCTTTCTGATAACGTCGAGAAGCTCGTCGCTCACCTGTGTGTAAGCGTACTCTATCTCTTCCTTTGTGACGCGGACATTCTCAGCTGTTATATCTGCCTTGTCAAACTTCTTCGTGTATGAAAAAAGCGCAGCGTCGCCGTTATCCCTGACATCGTCTACTATGCCCTGGACTGTCTCAGCAAAATCTCCAAAATTATTAGGACTTCTCTTCAAAAGATTGCTCAAAAGATCTTTCTTTGTCTCTGAATTAAGCTTTACTATTCTCATGTATGTAAATCCTCCGTATAATAAATTTCACATAATATGCCATGCAATTTCTGTGAACAGTATCTACTGCTGTGCATCTTCCTTTATCAGTCTGTTGAGGTCGGCAAGGAGTTTATGGATTCTCTCATTCTCCATCTTTAGGCTGACCTGGTTGACAACCATTCTGGCCGAAAGCGGGCATACTTCTTCAAGAACTTCAAGTCCATTCTCCCTGAGAGTACTTCCGGTTTCAACTATATCAACTATAACTTCTGACAGTCCAACGATCGGTGCCAGCTCCACAGATCCGTTCAGCTTTATGATCTCAACCGTCTGATGCTTGCGGTTGTTAAAATAATCCTTTGCAATGACAGGGTACTTACTTGCAACTCTTATTATCTCATTCTTTTTCAGCAGATCCCTGGCCGATGCAGGACCACATACACACATACGGCATTTACCAAAGCCAAGATCCATTACCTCGTACAGATTTCTGTTCTCCTCAAGTATCGTATCTTTTCCAACAACACCTATATCTGCAGCTCCATACTCCACATATGTAGGAACATCCGTGGCCTTTGACAGAAAGAATTTCATCTTTAGTTCCTCATTAACAAATATAAGCTTTCTTGTGTCTGGATCCTTCATCTCGTCACATGTTATACCTATCTGCTCAAGCAGCGCAAGTGTCTTTTTTGCCAGACGGCCTTTAGCAAGTGCAAATGTCAAATATCTCATAGTCTTATAAACCTTTCAAATTAATTATATCTCATGTCAATGTCTATCTATGTCCATTGCTATACTACTCTGTACCATTCCAATCAACAGTCTTTTTATTGCCTCAAATCTATGATATCAGAGCTCTGTCTCCGTTCCGGCAAGCAGATCGTAAGCCACTGTCCTGCCCGAAGCGTCAAAATACATTAGGCCTGAGAAATGCTCCCTCTTTGCATACTCAAGATAATCCTCGACAGTCTTTCTATGTGACTTTCTTATAAGCTCTATCTTTCTTCCCTGGGCGCGGAATGTCATCCCTGCCTTTATAGCTCTATCCTGGTTCTCTGTGTCATAAAGAACTATAGTATTTGAATAGTCAACCTCGACCTCTATACTCTGCCTGTCAAGTGCCATCATAAGCTCCTCAATGATAAATGCAAATCCGATTGACGGAGCATCTTTTCCGAACTGTTTAAGCAGATTATTATATCTTCCGCCTTTGACAACAGCATCACCGGTTCCGTATGTGTAGCCTCTGAATATGATTCCTGTATAATAATTGTATCCATCAAGAACACCAAGATCAAAACTTACATGATCTGTGCAGCCATATGACTCAAGCGCACGATATACTCGACGAAGTCGTCTTATAGCCTCAAGAGATATCTCGTTTGAAACATATTCCTCAGCTTCATCAAGCATAGAGATGCCACCAAAAAGTGTGTTAAATGATGCAAATGCTTTCTTTAATTCATCGCTTATGTCAAGGTCTGCCACATATTCTTCAAGTCCGAAAAAGTTCTTGATATGGATATATTCCTTTATCATCTCCTCCTCGTCCTCACTTATGCCGGACTCAGCCACAAGTCCCTTGAAATAATCTATCTGACCTATCTCAATCTGGAAATCCTTTATTCCAATCTTTTTAAAACAGTCAATTACAGTTGCAATGATCTCAGCGTCGGCAGCAGAAGAATCATCATTTACAAGCTCTGCTCCGATCTGTGTAACTTCCTTCAGTTTACCCTGAAGCTTTAAAGTATTGGTGTATGTGTTCCCAGTATAACAGAGCCTTACAGGAAGATCCTCATCTGCATAATATTTCGCAACGCATCTTGCGATCGAAGGTGTGATATCCGGTCTTAAAACAAGAGTATTGTTATCTCTGTCGAAGAATTTGTACATCTCATTAGATGGTGCAGATCCCTTATCCCTGTTAAATATATCAAAAAATTCAAATGTAGGCGTCTCTATATCATGATAGCTGTATAACTCCAGAACATTATGGATCTCGTGAAGCACCTTTCTTTTCTTTTTACATTCTACATCATAGGTATCCCTGACTCCATCCGGTGTCTGCAACAGTTTGTCCTGCATAATATTGTCTCCTCGTCTATATTTCTACTTTAATACGTTAAAGTGCTACTTCATTACCTAGGTAGCATAACAACGTGGTAATTATATTAAACCAATTTACTTTTGTCAACCATAGTATCACATATCTCTTTATCGAAGTATCACATATCTCTGCTTTCCAGATCTTTTTTCAATGGTTCAAGATAATGCACAAGGGCACCACCCTTTGAATTTATAAAATATTCCAGATCGAGTTCATCAAATTTGAAATTGTTTGCATGACCAAAAGACACACGTTCAATGTACTTCTTAAGCTCGGAAAAGCGCATATAATATAGCTTATTCCGCCCTGTAAACATGATCACAAGAAAACTCACGCCACCCTGCTTTTCATAATCTTCCATGAACCGTATCTGATGTTCATGTATGTTGCGCATGGAGAATGTATCCGTAGAACACTCCTTTGCGTCAAAGCACACCGGAACTCCCTGCACGGCACCTATATAATCCACCGTAGAATCCTTCTCAAAATAGGCAAGCGTGATCTGGCTGCTTGCTTTGTCTATCTTTATAGGAGTGATCGGCGTAGGAATCTTCTGGACAAGTGCCAGGTCTTTCTGTCTGTAATATTCATTTGTGTGATTGATCATATCTTCAAGAGTTGAGCCCCTGAGGCCTCTCGAATTCCAGGTTGCCATCTATTCAAATAAATCCTTTTCTATGTTCTTGTACATCTCAGGTTTGAATGCCGAAAACGATCTGCCATTAAGATATGAAAGACCGCCCTTCACATCCATGAATTCCACCTGTCCACAGTGGAGAAGCTGATTTCTGAGCCTATAATTCTGTCTGAAGATAATATTCACATCACGGTCTCCATATTTCTGATCTCCAACAATTGGATAACCCATATGCTGAAGCTGCGCTCTGATCTGGTGCGTCTTTCCGGTTATAAGCCTTATCTCAAGCTCCGTATAATGCCCATTAGTTCTAAGTGGATAAAATATGGTATGGATCTTGTCATAGCTGCCATTTCCCGCAGCCTTTCGGATTTCCTGGACGCTGTCTGCGATGGTAACTTTATTGGTCTTCTCGTCTTTGTAGAGATATGCGGTCACATCCTGCATATCATTCATATTGCCTTTTACGATTGTATAATAGAATTTCTCTATGGTTCGTTCTCTTATGACACGGGAAAGTTCCTGGCTTCCCAAGAGTGATACTCCGCACAGAACAAGTCCTGAAGTATTCCTATCAAGCCTGTTGCATATAGAAGGCTTAAACGTTCGAAGCTGTTCCTGCGTGGTGTAACCGTTTTCCAGAAGATAATCTATAACGCTCTCATTTACAGAA
>OGXW01000122.1_pt1 | contig 50316 bp, 38 predicted proteins | sample 1576341 | NCBI WGS metagenome assembly OGXW01 (sample SAMEA3541592, study PRJEB24748) | human gut metagenome | biome: human gut; feature: human-associated habitat; material: faeces | place: China | collected 2012
AGGTTTAATGACCGTAGCAATACAATTTAATAATGTTGTTTTCCCGGAACCGCTGGCTCCCATAATTCCCAAATATTCGCCACTTAGAACATCAAAGGTAATTCCGTTTAGTGCTTTTGTGGGAACGCCCTCTTTGGAATATGCTTTGTGCAGGTCGCGTACTTCTAAAAGTTTTTTTGTATAATCCATTCTTAACACCTCTTTTTTGTTCATACTTTTTTACAATTAAAATTTTACTACACAAAGCATAAATACACCACTTACATTTGATGTAAGGTTCCTTTGTTTGAATTTCACCGCTATTCTTTATGCTGCTTTTCATCTGTCACCAGACATTCTATCTTCTACAAAATATTCACTATATATCATAGTCGGTTGACCGAGTAATAACAACACACTATTTACCATCTATCATATTTATCCGCATTAAAAAAGGACGCAGGATTTCTCCCACGTCCTCACATCTATCTGGCTTTATCTTCTCTTACTTTCGGTGCTTCCTTATGTGCCGCTTCCTGCTTCCACCGGATCATATGGTTGGTTATGATAAGTTTCAAATAATCTTCCCCACTCAATCCCACGCATTTCACTTTCCACATCACTAAATACACCAGAAATCCAGTCTATCACACTTGTAAAATATGTTTTCAATTCCTGTATGTCTGTATCATGACGGTGCTGGCTCATATATGCTTCAACATCTTCATCTACCCCTTCACTATTTTAAATATCTTCGGTAACTATCCAGAACTGAATCTGTAACACCGCTTTTATAGATTTTACGGATATCAACAATCTGTTCATCTTTCAGAAGTTTCAACCAATCCAGTAAATCTTTTCTGCTGTTTGCGAAATTGCAACATCTTCCATCAGCATATTCAATCCTGTATCTCATACGCTCCTCCTATACATATACCAATTCACTCAATACAATTTCCTGCACACGATTCTCGACATTATTACACTGTCGCACCCACTCCATAGGATTACATGCTTTTAATTCCTCTGTAACTCCCTCCGCACTTCGTATTTGTGCCTCAATCAATTCATACCGTTCCTGTGCCTGTTCATTCAGATCTGCCAGATAGCTGTCCAATTTCCCAGTCAACAGAAGATAAGAATACATACCTGATTTATAGTTTTTCATATATTCTTTTCGAAGCATTCCCCAGTACCCAATCGGTCTGGTTTCTTCCGGTAATGATAGCACTGGCAGGTAATAATCTCCTACCAACACATAATCTAATCCATTCCTGTCATCATGTAGTATTTTTCTCTGATTGCTCATGTTCTTCTCCTCCATCAAATCTTTCTCTTCTCTCTCAGATATGCTTCAAATATACTTCTTCGAATCAACACCTTTTTCCCAATTTTATATACTGCCCCTGCTTCATGTGCCATACGGACAACGGGTTTGATTCCCAGTCTGTAGTATTCGCACGCCATGTTATAGGTCACGTAATCATGGCGCATAAATTCCAGATCTTCATCATCGATTTCATCTGAAAACATCCATACATTACCGCTCATCCGTCTTCTTCTCCTTATCATTTCCTGTTGCCGGTTCATGAAAACGCTCCAGATAGTCATCAAAAATATCCCGGTTAATCAATACGGTTCCATCTATTCTGTAAATTGCACCTGCATCACTGGCGAGTTCAAAAAGTTTCTTATGAGAAATGCTGTAAATAATCTCTGCCTGTTGATAACGCAGATACTGTCGGCGTAATTTTCTAAGCTGCTCTGGTACTTCCTTCATACTTGTAATTGGTTTATAACTTTTACCCATGATGTTTTCCTCCAAAATTAGATTTGCTGTTTTACAGAAGCTGACTGCCGGGATATAACTTTCCAGGGCCGAATCATCAGACGCGCCACTGGCGCCTCTTTGATATGCAACGCAAAAAAGCACCTCTTAGATTAACTCTAAGAAGTGCTCTTACTTCATTGCCAAACCTGTGTCCTTTCACCTGAAATTCGTCATGCTTCATAACGATTCATTATTATCCCAAATTTTGTTGTCAAATTGTTGTCAAATGCGGTCTGACATCATGGTTTTAGACATTTAATATTTAATTTTAGTACAGCTTTGCACCAGCCGGAATGTGGTTATCAACCATCAGAAGATGAAGTTTTTCTTCGCCCTCTTCCTCATGAATTGCACTGAGAAGCATTCCACAAGATTCAATTCCCATCATGGCTCTCGGTGGCAGGTTGGTGATTGCAATTAAGGTCTTTCCAACCAGTTCTTCCGGCTCGTAATAAGCATGAATACCGCTTAAAATCGTACGATCTGTGCCTGTTCCGTCATCCAGAGTGAACTGTAACAGCTTCTTGGATTTCTTAACTGCTTCACATGCTTTTACCTTTACAGCTCTGAAATCAGACTTGCTGAAAGTATCGAAATCAACCATTTCTTCAAATAATGGCTCAACTTTTACTTTGGAAAAATCAATCTTCTCAACTGTTTTTTCAGCCTCTGCCGGTGCTGCTGCACCAGACTGAGCTGCATTATTTGCTTCGTTCTTTGCAGCACCCTGGGACTTCATTGTCGGGAACAGAAGTACGTCACGAATTGCCTGGCTGTCTGTCAGGAGCATAACGAGACGGTCGATTCCGTATCCGATACCACCTGTTGGCGGCATACCGATCTCCAGTGCATTCAGGAAGTCTTCATCTGTGTGGTTGGCTTCCTCATCACCTGCGTCTGCAAGAGCATCCTGTGCTTTGAAACGCTCTCTCTGATCGATCGGGTCGTTGAGCTCGGAATATGCGTTACACATTTCCCATGTATTGATAAAGAGCTCGAAACGCTCTACTTTGTTCGGATCAGAAGGTTTCTTCTTGGTCAGCGGAGAGATCTCGATCGGATGATCCATGATAAATGTCGGCTGGATCAGTTCTTTCTCACAGTACTCCTCGAAGAAGAGGTTGATGATATCACCCTTCTTATGACGATCCTCATACTCGATATGATGCTCGTCAGCAAGCTTCTTGGCTGCCTCATCATCTGCTACTTCATCAAAGTCGATTCCTGCATATTTCTTGATGGCATCGTTCATGGTCAGACGTGCGAAAGGCTTTCCAAGATCGATCTCGATACCATTATAGGAAATCTTTGTGGAACCGCAGACCTTCTCTGCGAGGTAACGGAACATGGACTCTGTCAGCTCCATCATTCCCTCATAATCAGTATATGCCTGATAAAGCTCCATCAGAGTGAACTCCGGATTGTGACGGGTATCAACACCCTCGTTACGGAATACACGGCCGATCTCGTAAACTCTCTCAAGTCCGCCTACGATCAGTCTCTTAAGATAAAGCTCCAGGGAAATACGAAGCTTAACGTCTTCGTTCAGTGCATTGTAATGTGTCTCAAATGGTCTTGCAGCTGCACCGCCTGCGTTGGAAACCAGCATTGGTGTCTCTACTTCCATGAAGTCACGTCCTGCAAGGAAGTTACGGATCTCTTTAAGGATCTGGGAACGTTTGATGAATACATTCTTGCTGTCCTGGTTCATGATAAGATCCACATATCTCTGACGATAACGGGTATCTGTATCTGTCAGTCCGTGGAATTTCTCAGGAAGAATCTGTAAGCTCTTGGAAAGAAGAGTCATCTTCTCTGCATGAATGGAGATCTCACCTGTTCTTGTTCTGAAAGCAAATCCCTCCAGACCAAAAATATCACCGATATCAGATTTCTTGAAATCTGCATAGGAATCGGTTCCAATGGCATCTCTTGCCACATAAACCTGAATGTTGCCCTGTAAATCCTGGATATTACAGAAAGAAGCTTTTCCCATTACACGCTTGAACATCATACGTCCTGCGATCGATACATGGATCGGGCTTGCGTCCATGATACTTCTTCTTTCTTCATAATCCTTCTTCTGAGCCTCTTTTGCCTGCTCTTCATCAAGACCTGTTACATCAAGCTCCTTGCGATCTTTGAGAAGCTCTGCCTCATGTGCTTCATAGAGATTCTTTACCTCAAGGGAATGATGTGTCTGATCAAATTTTGTGATCTGAAACGGGTCCCTGCCATTTGCCTGAAGGTCTGCCAGTTTGTCACGACGTACCTTCAGCAGCTGGTTTACATCCTGCTTCTTCTGCTCTGCCACTTGTTGGCCTCCTTAATCTATCTGTCGTTCAAGCGGATCTCTGCGATCCGCTTCGTTGTCTGCTTTATACGTTTCTCTGAATCTCAAGAACCTTGTATTTCATGATTCCGGACGGCATCTCAACCTCAACGATATCGTTGGTGTGTGCACCGATCAGTGCTTTACCTACCGGAGACTCATTAGAGATCTTTCCCTCAAGGCTGTTAGCCTCTGTGGAACCTACGATCTTCAGCTCCATGTCTTCCTCAAATTCATAATCATGAACCTTAACCTTGCAGCCTACGCTGATTCTGTCAAGATCGACTTCGTCCTCTACTACAACCTCAGCGTTCTTGAGGATCTTCTCGATCTCCTCGATACGTGCCTCGATATCTCTCTGCTCATCCTTTGCTGCATCGTACTCTGCGTTCTCAGAAAGGTCTCCCTGCTCTCTGGCCTCTTTGATCTTTCCTGCTACTTCTTTTCTCTTAACAACTTTCAGATCGTGCAGCTCGTCTTCCAGTTTTCTAAGTCCTGCGTATGTGAGTAAGTTCTTCTTTGCTTCTTCCATTTTGCCTTACTTCCTTTCAAAACCGTGCTGTTTTTTCTGAAAAAAATACAGCTTCGGATATTTCTGTTGCTACCATTCCTAAGAGCTCTTTTTTCTAAAAAAGGGCGTAAAAATCTCAGGATATTCACAATTCCTGTATTATACCGAAAAGCCCCAGTATTGTCAAGCATTCCACGTCGAAAAAGGGTCCCTGAAATATGCAAAAAAAGCCGCGCGAAATCTCAGATTCCAACACGGCTTTTCTATATTATCCTGCCCGGTCTGATTCCTTATTTCTTCTCCGGAAAAAGGTCTTTATAACGATTAGTCACCATCTGTGTCTGATACTCAAAATCCTGCTTATGCTGATTGACCAGTGTAGAAAGGATGATCCCGGAAAACCAGCAGATGATAGCTGTCAGGATCACAAACCCGCTGACGATCAGTGTCGGGATCTTTTCCACTGTTCCAACCTCCAGAAAATGTACCAGCACCGGAATAAAGAATACCATTCCCACCACAAACAGCACTGCTGCGATAAGGGAGAAGAACTCCAGCGGCTTGTAATTCTTGAACATTTTCACAATAGTCTTCAGGACCTTAAATCCATCTGCATAAGTATTCAGCTTGGACTCACTTCCCTCCGGCCTGTCACGATATTCAATGACTACATTCTCAACCTGCATGTTCTTATCGATGGCGTGGATCGTCATCTCTGTCTCGATTTCAAAATTCCTGGAAAGTACCGGGAATGTTTTTACAAAGCGGTAACTCATGGCACGGTAACCTGTCATGATATCCTTGATGTTGCTTTTGAAAAGACGGTTAATGGAACCTCTTACGATACTGTTTCCAAAGTTGTGGAAAGGTCTCTTGTTCTCTGTAAAATATGTAGAAGAAAGGCGGTCACCAACTACCATGTCTGTGCCTTTCTCCAGAACCTTGCTGCACATTTCAGCTGCAAACTCTGCCGGATAAGTATCGTCGCCATCTACCATAAGATAACACTGCGCATCGATATCCCGAAACATACTGCGGATCACGTTTCCTTTTCCCTGCTGATACTCATAACGGACAACTGCCCCTTCTTTTCTGGCGATCTCGTCTGTTCCATCTGTAGAGTTATTATCATATACGTAGATCACAGCTTCCGGAAGTGCTTTTTTCATATCGCGGATAACCTTTGCTACCGTCTTGCTTTCGTTGTAGCAAGGAATTAAAACTGCTATTTTATCTGCCATTATTTTTCTCCTGTAAAACAAAAAAACTTTCTGCGGATTCCCGCTAACTGACTGTAGCACGCGCCCCGCTCCTTGTCAATAGAACGTTTCGTTTTCTCCGGCATACTTTTCTCTTTTATCGCTCCAGTACCATGTCTGTAAGCTTTTTCAGTTCTTCATAGCTTGAAATATTATTAGATTCTCTCCGGATTCCCGCACTGTGGCGCATACCGGCTGTATACCAGGCTACATGCTTCCGCATTTCACGGATCCCGATATACTCACCCTTGATCGCGATCTGATCTTCGGCATGGCGCAGGATCATCTCGCAGACTTCCTCTGCGGTTGGTCTGGAAAGCTTTTTCCCGGTGCGGAAATAGTGGTTCAGTTCCCGGAAGATCCACGGGTTCCCACGTACTGCACGGCCGATCATCACCGCATCGCAGCCAGTTTCTTTAAACATGGCTTCTGCAGTTTCCGGTGAAACGATATCTCCGTTTCCTATCACCGGAATAGTCACCGCTTCCTTCACCCTGCGGATAGCATCCCAGTCCGCCTGACCGGAATAATACTGCTGTCTGGTCCTTCCATGAACTGCGATGGCTGCTGCACCGGCATCCTCCACCCGTTTTGCGATCTCCACCACATCCACCGGCGTATTTTCATCAAAGCCAATGCGGACCTTCACCGTTACCGGCTTGGAAACTGCTCCGGAAACACTGCGGACGATCTCTTCGATCAGCTGAGGATCCTTCAGAAGAGCTGAGCCCTCGCCATTATTTACCACCTTGGGAACCGGACATCCCATATTGATATCGAGAATGTCAAAGGGACGCTCCTCAATGCTTTTTGCCACCTCTGCCATAAGGGCCGGCTCGCTGCCGAAAAGCTGCATGGATACCGGATGCTCCCCGGGATTGATCTCCATCAGCGCCTCTGTATTCTTATTATGAAAAGAGATTGCCTTGGCACTGACCATTTCCATACAAATCAGGCCTGCACCCTGCTCCTTGCAAAGTCTTCGAAATGCCAGATCCGTAACCCCTGCCATCGGTGCAAGCACAAAGGGGTTCGGTATCTCCACATTTCCGATCTTCCACTGCATCTTCATGGATCATTCCTCAACGGCATCTGCTTTTTTCTGCAGTTCCTCATCCGGGATATCTCCCAGGAAAAATACCTTGTAATACATTTCCAGAGATTCCAGAAGCTCTCTTTTGTCCCGCTGGAGTTCCTTGATCTTCAGTGCACTTCCGATCTCGTCAAAACGGGCATCTGCCTCCAGAGCCTCAGTCTTAAACTGCAGACTGCCGTCCTCATCAAATTCCAGTGTCAGGATCCCGCCTACATCCTCTGTGAAAAGCACACACATGATCTGCAGCTCCTGCTTTACCGTCTCAGGAAGAGACGCAAAATCCTGGTTAAAATAATATTTCTGCTCATAAGAGCTTGCTCCGCAGAGCACAATGTTATCCTGATACATAAAATCTCCTTTATTTATAACTTGACACTCCCCACAGCTAAAGCAGGGAGATTCTTGTTTTTTCCACTACTGCAATAAAACATCAACGGAAAATCGCTGCCGGAAATTTTATCCGATCTGTGCTGCATGTTTTACACATAGCTGTATAAACCACGTACAGAAACCTCTCCGGAATTTACTTCCTCGACTGTACCGTCTGCACGCTCTACCAGAAGCTCTCCGCCGGCATTGATCCCTCTTGCGATCCCCTCATATGGATCATTCTGATCCAGTACACGTACCGGCTGGTTCAGATTGGCCAGCATTTTCTCATAATCCGGTTTCAGGCCGCTGAGATCCTCTGTCTGTACAAATCTCTCATAATTTTCCTCAAAATGCTTCATCACAAGTCCGACTACCTGTGCCCGGTCAAAGGGATGTCCGCTTTCCAGATACAGAGAGGTAGCCTTATCTGCCATTTCTTCCGGGAAGCTTTCCATATTTACGTTAATCCCGACTCCGATAACTGCACAGCCGATCTTATCCTGCTTCATGGTCATTTCGGTTAAGATACCGCAGATCTTTTTGCGGGAAACAACTACATCGTTAGGCCATTTGATCCATACATCAAGTCCGAGCTCTGCTACTGCCTGTGCAACTGAAAGTCCCATAACAAGTGTCAGCATCGGCGCCTTCTGCGGAGAAAATTCCGGGCAGATAAGGATACTCATAGTAATGGCACTGTCCGGCGGCGCACTCCATCGTCTTGTAAAACGTCCGCGTCCTGCGGACTGATATTCTGCCACAAACAGCTCTCCATGTCCTGCGCCTTCTTCCCTCCAGGCACGTTTTCCCCAGAGGTTGGTGGAATCTGTTTCTCTTGCAAAATGGACGGTTTTGCCCGCCCATTTTGTATGTGTTGCCTGTGAAATTATTTCTTCATTAAATAAATCTGACATTATTTCTCCGGCTCTCCTAATGTTGCAACGATCACAGCCTTAATGGTGTGCATACGGTTCTCAGCTTCGTCGAATACCTTGGACTGCGGAGACTCGAATACTTCGTCTGTAACCTCCATATCTGTAAGGTTGAAACGCTCGCCCATCTCTTTTCCGATCTTTGTCTTAAGATCATGGAATGCCGGCAGACAGTGAAGGAAGATCGCCTTTTCACCGGCGTTCTCCATTACATGTCTGGTAACCTTGTATGGTGTCAGGTCGTGGATACGCTCTGTCCATACTTCGTCAGGCTCGCCCATGGATACCCATACATCTGTGTAGATGATGTCCGCATCTTTTGTTCCTGCCTCCACATCCTCTGTGAGAGTGATGGTGGAACCTGCCTCTTCTGCCCACTGCTGACACTGTGCTACAAGCTCATCATTCGGGAAATATTTCTTATTGGTGCAGGCTACGAAATCAAGACCAAGCTTGGAGCATACAACCATCAGGGAGTTACCCATGTTGTAACGGGCATCGCCCATGTATACAAGCTTCAGGCCTTTCAGTTTGCCGAAATGTTCACGTACTGTCAGCATATCTGCAAGCATCTGTGTCGGATGATACTCGTTTGTCAGGCCATTCCATACCGGTACACCTGCATGCTTCGCAAGCTCCTCAACAATATCCTGACCGAAGCCACGGTACTCGATTCCCTCATACATTCTTCCGAGAACTCTTGCAGTATCTGCAATGCTCTCCTTCTTTCCGATCTGGGAACCTGTGGGATCAAGATAGGTAGAACCCATTCCCAGATCATGAGCTGCCACTTCGAAGGAACAGCGTGTTCTTGTGCTTGTTTTTTCAAAGATCAGGGCAATATTCTTACCTCTGTAATACTCATGAAGCTCTCCTGCTTTTTTCTTTGCCTTCAGATCTGCTGCAAGGTCGATCATGTAAGTGATCTCTTCCGGTGTAAAGTCTTTCAGTGTCAGGAAATTTCTTCCTTTAAGATTCATAATATGTCCTCCTCATGGCTACAGATTTATTTCTGCTCTGCCGGTTTATCTGTCATGATTTCCTTCAGGGATGTTGCCAGCCCTGCGATGCCCTGTATCTCGGACGGAATGATGATCTTCGTTGCCTTGCCGTCAGCAACCTTTGTAAGAGCCTCCAGGCTCTTCAGAGTAAGAACAGATTCATCTGCTCCTGCTTCCTTGATCATACGAAGTCCTTCTGCAGTTGCCTGCTGTACTTTAAGGACTGCCTGTGCCTGTCCTTCAGCCTCTTTGATCATACGCTCCTTCTGAGCCTCCGCATGAAGGATCGCCGCCTGCTTCTCAGCCTCAGCATCCAGGATAGCGGACTGTTTTTTACCCTCTGCAACAAGGATGGTGGAACGTTTCTCTCCTTCTGCTTTCAGAATGGCTTCTCGTCTCTCACGCTCAGCCTTCATCTGTTTCTCCATGGCATCCTGGATGGCTGCCGGAGGAATGATGTTCTTAAGCTCCACACGGTTAACCTTGATTCCCCATGGATCTGTAGCCACATCAAGGGAAGCACGCATCTTGGTATTGATAACCTCTCGGGATGTCAGTGTCTCATCCAGCTCCATATCACCGATGATGTTACGAAGTGTTGTAGCAGAAAGATTCTCGATCGCCATGATCGGATTCTCAACGCCATATGCGTAAAGCTTCGGATCTGTGATCTGGAAAAATACAACCGTATCGATCTGCATGGTTACATTATCTTTGGTAATTACCGGCTGCGGTGGAAAATCCACAACCTGTTCTTTCAGGTTTACTCTTCTTGCAACACGTTCAATGAACGGAACCTTGAAATGGATTCCTGTACTCCAGGTAGCCTTGTAAGCGCCAAGACGTTCCAGTACCACTGCATAGGCCTGCGGTACAATGCGGATACAGGATGCAAGTACCCACAGCACAAGAACGATGACTACAAGCAAAACAACAACTCCACCCATAATTTAGCCCTCCTTGCTAATTTCTTTTACGATCAGCTTCACTCCGCGGATCTCTTCAATCTCAACCACTGCACCTGTTGGAATTTCTTCCCCGTCATCTGCGGTCCGTGCAGTCCACTCGATGTCATTGATCCTCACCTGCCCGGTTTGGGCCAGGTTGTTGACCGTCTGTATCACTACGGCTCTTTTTCCCAGAAGACTCTCTGCATTGGTCTTTTCCACGCCCTTGTTCATGTAGCGGACCGCCAGAGGTCTGGTAAAGATCAGAAGCACCACGGAAACTCCGAAAAATAAAAGGAGCTGTACAACAATTCCCCCTCCAAGCCACGAGGCAATGCACGCCACAAAAGCACCGCCTGCAAACCAGACAGTGGTAAGTCCTACCGTGATCGCTTCAATTACCAGTAAAATTGCCAGTATTCCAAGCCAGGCCAAAGGTGTCATAAAACCCCTCCTCTCTTATTCTCTTCTCTGTCTTGCAGCTTCGTACATCAGAATTCCTGATGCCATGGCAGCATTCAGCGATTCTACCTTTCCGCACATGGGAATGCGGATCAGACAGTCTGCTGCCTCCGCTGCCTGATCGGTCAGGCCCTTTCCCTCGTTTCCGATAAAAAATGCGGTACCGCCCTTATAGGATTCCTGATCATAGGAATTCTCGCCCTTCAGATGAGCTGCAAAACTGCGGATTTCCTTTTCTTTCAGCTTCTTTTCTAATGATACCACATCTTCCACGTATAGAAAAGGCATTCTGTAAATGGAACCCATGGTAGAACGGATCACCTTGGGATTTGTGATATCCACGCAGGTTTTTGTGAGGAAAACTCCGCTTACGCCGGCGCCCTCACCGGTCCTGAGAATGGTTCCCGCATTTCCCGGATCCTGAAGATCCTCCAGAACCATGACCAGAGGATTTTCCCCCGCCAGTACCTCCTCCTCGCTCCAGGAAGGCAGCTTCAGAACTGTCAGGATTCCCTGGGGAGTCTTGGTATCACACATCTGACGGAATACGGAATCCTTCACGATCTCACAGGGATATTTTTCTGCCTGAGACATCAGCTCTTCATCCCGGGAAACGGTCTCGGAGACAAACACCTGGGAAACCCAGCTTTCCGGTGCTTCCAGAAACATTTTCCGGCCCTCTGCCACAAAAAGTCCCTGCTCTCTTCTGGCTTTTGCCTTCTGGTTCAGCTGCATGACATTTTTTATTTTTGCATTTGATACACTGGTTATCATACTTTTATTTCTCTCCTTCCGGCAATCCGTATTCGGTTAACGTAATTCCTCACGACTTGCATTCAGATCTTTGTTTTTTCCGATGGCGATTATGGAACAGTTGTCCGGAAGCGGTTCGGAAGGATCCAGATCTACCGTGACATTTTCACCTTGCTTGATGCCAATGATATTAATGTGAAAACGCTCCCGTATATTCAGATCTACCAGATTTTTTCCAATCCAGGATACCGGCATGGAAAACTCCGCCATACTGAACTCCGCCGAAAGCTCAAACACATCCAGATACCCGCCGGACATAAGATTTCTGGCAACTCTCAGTCCCATGGACTGTTCCGGATAAATGATCTTATCTGCACCAATTTTGTCAAGTATACGTCCATGAAGAGAATTCATACTTTTTGCAACTACAAAGGGCACTCCCAGATCTTTGGCCTGCATGGTTGCGGAAATACTGGCTTCCAGATTTTCGGCAACTGCGATAATGGCTACATCCACATTCTGAACTCCCAGAGCCTTCAGGATTCCCGGTTCACGGACATCTGCTTTTACCGCATAGGTTACTTTTTCGGAAATCTCTTCGATATTTTCTTCTTTGTCATCAATGGCAAGGACATCACAGTCTGACTCTGCCAGCGTCACCGCCAGAGTCATTCCAAACTGTCCAAGCCCGATCACGGCAAAAGATTTATTTTTCATTCTATTCTCCTGTTTAACCGATCATGATATCTTCTTCACCGAGATGCGTGGTGCTTCCCGGCCTGTTGCGTACACGCATCACAACTGCTGTTCCAAGTGTCAGCGGTCCGATACGTCCCAGATACATGGTAAGGATCACGATCCACTTGCCTGCCACATTCAGCTGAGGTGTCAGTCCTCTGGAAAGTCCTACTGTAGCCCCCGCAGAAGTGATCTCATATAAAACATCTGCCAGATCCACTCCCGGCATTACTGCGGACAAAAGCACCGTCATGGTAAAAAGGATCAGCACACTGGTTCCTGCAACAACCATGGCAGAACGGAGATAGCTCTCACGGATCCTGCGGCCGTATACCTCTACATCCTTTTTTCCCTGAAGATATGCTGCAATAGAAAGGATCAGAACCGCAATGGTAGTAGTCTTCACACCACCGGCAGTGCCCATGGGTGATCCTCCGATAAACATCCACAGTAGGGAAATGATCACGGTAGGTGTGGACAAAAGCGACTGATCCATGGTATAAAATCCCGCCGTACGTGTTGTCACTGACTGGAAAAAGGATGCCATGAGCTTTGTTCCCAGTGGTGCCCCCTTCAGCGTGGAAGGGTTTCCGGATTCAAAAATAAATACCAGAAATGCTCCTGAAAATACCAGGATCCCGGTCATCGTAAGGACCAGCTTGCTCTGAAGCCGCAATACACGAAAAACTCTGGATGGGGAGAGCTCTTTTCTCAGAACCTTGCGGAATTTATCCCACAGATCCCACCAGACGATAAATCCAAGACCTGACACAATGATCAGGCCAATCGTAGTGATATTGACCAGCGGATTGCTCACATATACCGAAAGGCTTGTTTCCCCGAAAAGATCGATCCCTGCGTTGCAGAATGCAGATACCGCCAGAAATATGGCATGCACCAGACCTTTTTTTATTCCAAATTCCGGTACAAAGCAAAACGCATATAGGACCGCACCGATTCCTTCTGCAAGAAACACGCATTTCACCACACTGCGGACTACAGCCACGACTCCACCCATTTCATCCAGGTTATAGGATTCCTTGATGATCCGCCGGTTTTTCAGGGAAATTTTCCGCCGGAGGCTGATGAATATCATATTCGCCAGTGCGATCAGTCCGATTCCGCCGATCTGTATCAAGCACAGGATAACCGCTTTTCCAATGGGGCTCCACTGGACTGCCATAACAACTGTGGAAAGTCCTGTCACACATACGCTGGTCGCCGCTGTAAAAACAGCATCCGGGAAGGTAACAGCCTGCCCGGGTGCACTGCAGAACGGCATCCACAAAATAAGTCCACCTACAAAAATCACCCCCGCAAAGCCGAGGGCAATTATTTGTGACGTATTCAGTTTATGCAATCCGTCTGAAACTTTTTTTAAGTTCATAAATATCTTTATTTTCTGTAATTATGAGAAAGAGAATTGCAGACCTCCCACATGTAGGAATCTACATTCTTCTGCATTGCAAGAGCCTCATTGATGTCGAAATCAACAAACTCACCATGACGGTATCCAACCACACGGCTGCGTTTTCCGGCAACAAGAAGATCTACTGCAAGAGCACCCATCATGGACGCATATACACGGTCCTTACATGTAGGGCTTCCACCACGCTGCATGTGACCAAGGATCGTTGCACGTGTCTCGATACCTGTTGCAGCCTCGATACGCTTCGCCATAGCCTCTGAATGGCCGATACCCTCAGCATTTACGATGATATGGTGTTTCTTGCCTTTCTTACGGCTCTCTACGATATTGTCAATAAGCTTCTGCTCGTCGTAATCATATTTCTCCGGGATCAGGATATCCTCAGCACCGTTTGCGATACCGCACCATACTGCAAGGTATCCGGCGTTACGTCCCATAACCTCGATGATACTGCATCTCTCATGGGATGTGGATGTATCACGTACCTTGTCAATAGCTTCCATAGCTGTATTTACAGCAGTATCGAAACCGATGGTGTACTCGGTACATGCGATATCAAGGTCAATAGTTCCCGGCAGGCCAATGGTATTGATTCCAAGGTTCGCAAGCTTCTGAGCACCTGCGAAGGATCCGTCTCCACCGATAACAACAAGGCCGTCGATCCCATGCTTTCTGCAGATCTCTGCAGCCTGCTGCTGTCCTTCCTCTGTTCTCATCTCTGCACATCTGGCAGTATAAAGAATTGTTCCGCCTCGCTCAATCGTATCGGAAACGTCCCTTGCTGTCATATCTCTGATCTCTTCATTTAAGAGACCGCTGTATCCTTTATAGATTCCCTTTACGTTCAGTCCGCTGCTTAATCCTCTTCTGACAACAGCACGGATTGCAGCATTCATTCCAGGTGCGTCACCGCCACTGGTCAAAACGCCGATCGTTTTGATTTTGTTCTCTGCCATATTGTTATCCTCCATCTTATGAAACAACCTATTGTAATACACATATTCGGGTATAGTTTATAGCATTTTTATAAGTTTTTCAATACTCTCTCCACAATTTTAACATTGGAACTTCCATATTTTTTACACATGCGCTCCAGCCAGGAATCCTCGATATGGACCTGATAAGCAGGGGGAAGCTTCTTCATTGCCTTGACATCTTTGAGATAAATAACCACCGTGCTGTTTCCTCTGGATTCCATCAGATCGTCTACCAGACCGGTCTCGGCTTTTGCGTACTCTTCCCGGCTTTCAAACTGGAGCCACAGTTCTCTTGGCATATCATCAAAAAGACGGACCTTTTCCAGGATCAGCTTGCTGGCTTTGTCGTCTTCTGCGGATACTCTTCCCTGAATAAAGAGCCGGGCATCTTCATTCAGGAACATCTGGCATTTTTCGTAATCACGTGGAAATACCACAACCTCCACGGTGCCTACCAAATCTTCCACTGTAAGGAACGCCATTACCTTATTATTCTTTGTATATTTTATGGTTTTATCCGTGATCATTCCACCCACGATCACTTTCTGGTTATCGTAAACCTCCGGTATCCCTGTTTCATCATCCGGCTGAAAATCAGAAGTTTTTGCAGAGATCATTTTTTCCATCATATTCCGGTAACGCTCCAGCGGATGACCGCTGAGATAGATGCCGAGAACTTCCTTCTCAAAGGTCAGTATCGTCTCCTTCGGATATTCTGCTGCCTGCGGCATACGGATCTCAAATTCCTTTTTATCTTCTTCAGGCGCAATATCAAAAAGACTCAGCTGTCCCGCCATGGTATGTTTCTTATCCTGGTTGATACTGTCTATGATCTGCGTATAAACCGTCATTTTCTGATTCCGGTTTCCCTCCAGGCAATCCAGCGCTCCGGCCTTGATCAGATTTTCCACAACCCTCTTGTTGATCTGGTCGATATTTCGCTCAATAAATGTTTTCAGGGAGGTATATTCTCCGTGCTCCTCACGCTCCCGCACGATCCCCTCGATTACCGGACGGCCGATGCTCTTGATGGCAGAAAGTGCATAACGAATGGCACCATTGTCAACAGAAAAGCCATAAACACCATGATTGATATCCGGCGGAAGGATCCGGATCCCCATCTGGCGGCATACAGAAATATACTCGGCAACCTTGTTTGGCATTTCCACAACGGATGTCATCAGTGCAGCCATAAACTCTACCGGATAGTAATATTTGAGATATGCCGTCTGATAGGAGACCACCGCATAAGCGGCAGCATGAGACTTATTGAAGGCATACTTTGCAAAATCTGTCATCTCATCGTAGATCTTGTTTGCAATCTCCTCGGAAATACCGTTGGCGATACATCCCGGTACTCCCTCTTCGGCATTTCCGTAAACGAAATTCTGGCGTTCTTTTGCCATAACAGAAGCTTTTTTCTTGGACATGGCACGGCGCACCAGGTCACTTCGTCCAAGGGTGTAGCCTGCAAGCTCACGGACGATCTGCATAACCTGCTCCTGGTATACGATACAGCCATAGGTCGGCTTCAGGATCGGCTCCATCTGCGGACAGTCATAACGGATGGTATCCGGACGGTTTTTTCCACGGATGTACTGCGGAATGAAATCCATGGGACCCGGACGGTAAAGCGAAATTCCCGCGATCACGTCCTCAAGGCTCTGAGGCTTCAGCTCCTTCATGAAGCTTTTCATTCCGGCACTCTCCAGCTGGAACACGCCGTCAGTACGTCCTGTTCCGAGAGAATCCAGTACCTTTTTGTCGTTGTAATCGATCTTTTGCATATCCAGAAGCATACCGGTACTTTTTTCCACCATTTTCACAGCATTCTGGATAACCGTCAGGGTACGGAGGCCCAGGAAATCCATTTTCAGAAGTCCCAGCTCTTCCAGTGTTGTCATGGTAAACTGCGTGACAATGGAACCATCCTGTGCTCTGGAAAGGGGTACGTATTCCGATACATCCTTCTGGCTGATCACAACACCTGCCGCATGCATGGAGGTATGCCTCGGAAGCCCCTCCAGACGTTTTGCCAGATCGATCAGACGATGGATATCGTCCTGTTCCTCGTAAGCCTTGCGAAACTCCGGATTCATTCCCAGTGCCTTGTCAATGGTGATATTCAGCTCCTGTGGGATCATCTTGGCGATGGTGTCCACCTGGGCATAAGGCATATCCAGAACACGGCCTACATCACGAATGACACCGCGGGCTGCCAGCGTACCGAAGGTAACGATCTGAACCACGCAGTCATCACCATATTTTCTTCTTACATAATCAATAACCTCCTGTCTCCGTTCGAAGCAGAAATCCACATCGATATCCGGCATGGATACTCGCTCCGGATTCAGGAAACGTTCAAAGAGCAGATCATACCGGATCGGGTCCAGCTGGGTGATCCCAAGTGTATAGGCAACCAGGCTTCCTGCGGCAGAACCTCGTCCCGGACCGACCATGATATCGTTGTCCCTGGCATATTTGATAAAATCCCATACAATGAGAAAGTAATCTACATACCCCATGTTTTTGATCGTAGACAGCTCATAATCCAGGCGCTTTTTCAGCTCCTCTGTTACCGGATGATAACGCTGCTCAAGTCCCTCATGGCAAAGCTTGTTCAGATATTCCCAGGAGGTAAATCCGTCCGGCACATCATATTTCGGCAGCTTGGTCACACCAAATTCAATCTCCACATGACATCTCTCCGCGATCCTGTGCGTGTTTTCCAGCGCTTCCAGCGCATATGGGAAAAGCCTCGCCATCTCCTCCGGCGATTTCACATAATACTGGCCGCCCTCATAGCGCATTCTGTTCTCATCGCTGAGCTTTTTCTGAGTCTGCAGACAAAGAAGAACATCATGTGGTTCCGCATCCTCTGCCATAGTGTAATGCACATCATTGGTGGCAACCAGATCGATCCCCGTCTCTCTGTGCATACGGAGAAGCTGCTGGTTTACAGTCTGCTGCTCCGGGATCCCATGATCCTGAAGCTCCAGAAAGAAATTTCCTTTTCCGAAAATATCCTGGTAACGTAATGCCGCGATCTTGGCATCCTCATACATTCCACGTGCAAGATATCTGGCGACCTCTCCCGCCAGGCAGGCACTTAAGGCAATGATACCCTCATGATATTTTTCCAGAAGCTCCAGATCCACACGTGGCTTGTAATAAAACCCTTCCACGAATGCCTTGGATACAATTTTCATCAGGTTGCTGTATCCCTGATTATTCTCAGCCAGCAGGACCAGATGATAATAACGGTCATCCCCACTTCCCACTTCTCTGTCAAAACGGGAGCCCGGAGCCACATAAACCTCACATCCGAGGATCGGATTGATCCCGGCTTCTCTTGCAGCCCTGTAAAAATCGATCACACCATACATAACGCCATGATCGGTGATCGCCGCACTGTCCATACCCAGCTCTTTTACTCTGGCTACATATTCTTTGATCTTATTGGAGCCATCCAGAAGGCTGTATTCTGTATGGACATGTAAATGTGTAAACTCCAAATTTATTCTCCTTATCGTAAAAAACAGGGCTCCGGATCCTCCCCGCTCTGCACTTTTCTCTGAACGTGCCGGAGCGTGTCTGATCCGGAGCCGGTCAACACCTTGTTATTTTTTAATGTAGATCCTCTTGTCACGGATCTCTACTTTTCCTTCCTTCATCAGATGACCGACTGCACGCTTGAATGCGTTCTTACTGAGGCCAAACTCTCTCTTGATGACTTCCGGTGAGGCATGATCATCAAATGGCAGCACTCCTGCAAATTCCTCGATCACGCTGAATACGCTCTCTGCATCCTCATTGATCTGGATGTAAGCCTTCTGACGGTCACTGACGTTCATCTTGCCATCCTCTTTCACCTCTGTGACACGAAGATCAAGAATAGCTCCCGGTCTGTACTTGCCTGTTGCCTCCCGTGCCGGGATCAGAGCGGAATATTTATCATCTACCGCAACAAAAACGCCGAAATTCCCACTGATCTCATAGACACGCCCCTTTACCGAATCTCCTGGTACATAAGGAGTTCTGGTGGAAAGATAATGATACACCTTCATGGTTGCACAGAGTCTGCTGCTCTTATCTACATAAAGTGCTACCAGACACTCCTCGCCTTCACGGACCCGGTTGGTCTGCTCATGATACGGAAGAAGAAGATCCTTCTCCAGTCCCCAGTCAAGAAAAGCACCGATCCTGGTAACCTGTTTTACCTTAAGGACTGCGGTCTGGCCCACCTGAAGCATCGGCTCACGGGTAGTTGCGATCAGTCTGTCCTGGGAATCCTTATAGATGAATACTTCGATCTCATCACCTGCTTTGGTTCCTTCCGGTACCTGTTTGGACGGAAGAAGCACTCGCTCATTCTGAGGTGCGTTTCGGTCCTCTCCAAGATATATTCCGAAATCCACGGTTTTTACAACCAGTAATTTCTGTTTTTTACCTAATTCTATCATTCTTACTCCTGTTCCTTAAAACTATATATGATCATTTACTATTTGCTGTCTGTCCTGCATTATAACATAAGAGAATTATTATAGAAAGCACAAAAAAGGCAGCTTCGGAAATTTCTTTCCGTCACTGCCTTTTATTTGCCATTCATGGGGGAATCTGCCCCCACATTGGATCAGTCTGTTATTCTGTTGGTTTCTCAACCGGCATCGGATTCATCATTTTAATGACAAAAAGTACGATCAGCATCAGCACGATTCCCACCGGAAGAGCGATCCATGCTGTTTTTACAAAGCCTGCAACAATATAAGTTACAAAGGATACTGCCGCAGCCAGGATCGCATACGGAAGCTGTGTGGAAACGTGAGTCACATGATCACACTGTGCTCCTGCGGAAGCCATGATCGTTGTATCGGAGATCGGTGAGCAGTGGTCTCCGCAAACTGCACCTGCCATGCAGGCGGACATGGAAATGATCATCATCTCAGGACTGGATTTCTCAAATACCGCAACAACGATCGGGATCAGGATACCAAAGGTTCCCCAGGAAGTACCTGTAGCAAATGCAAGTCCACATCCAACCAGGAAAATAATGGCCGGAAGGATAACTTCAATACCACCGGCAACAGAACGCATTGCTTCTTCTACGAATACCGCTGCACCAAGTGAGTCTGTCATAGCCTTCAGTGTCCATGCAAAGGTCAGGATCATGATCGCCGGTACCATAGCCTTGAAGCCTTCCGGGATGCATCCCATACAGTCTCTGAAATTGACCACACGGCGGATCATATAGAAAATAATGGCAAACACCAGACCAAAAGCACTTCCCATTGCAAGGCCTGTAGAGGCATCACTCTGTGAAAATGCGGTAACAAAATCTGTTCCGCTGAAAAATCCTCCTGTGTAGATCATACTGATGACACAGCAGATAACAAGCACAACGATCGGAATCACAAGATCGATCACCTTTCCTCTCGGATTCGGTGTCTCATCATCCGTTGCATTCTCATACGGTCTTGCAGATGTTGTATAAAGATCTCCGTTCAGAGCATTGATCTCATGTGTTCTCATGGCACCAAACTCGGTTTTCATCAGTACCATGCCAACCATCATTACAATAGTAAGGATCGCGTAAAAGTTATACGGGATGGTTCTTACAAAAATCGCAAGTCCATCCTGTCCCTTTACGAATCCGCTGACTGCTGCTGCCCAGGATGAGATCGGTGCGATGATACATACCGGAGCAGCTGTTGCATCGATCAGGTATGCAAATTTCGCTCTGGATACGTGATGTCTGTCAGTTACCGGACGCATAACGCTTCCTACTGTCAGGCAGTTAAAATAATCGTCAATGAAGATCAGGATTCCAAGGATGATCGCTGCAAGCTCTGCACCCACACGCGTGTGGATCTTTTTGCTGGCCCATCGTCCGAATGCGGCGGAGCCGCCGGCCTTGTTCATCATACATACCACAGATCCCAGGATTACCAGGAAGATCAGGATACCTACGTTATAGCTGTCAGAAAGAACCTTGATGATTCCTCCCTCAAAAATCTGTGTTACCGTTCCTTCAAATTTAAATCCGGAATAGATCAGTGCTCCTACTACAATTCCCACAAACAGAGAACTGTATACTTCTTTTGTGATCAGTGCAAGGACGATCGCAACAAGAGGTGGAAGCAATGCCCAGATCGTTGCATACAGAGCAGGCTGGTAAGTCTCCTCCGCATCCGCAGCCAGCACAGTCAGGGGACTTGCCAGTGCGCCCATGAATACCATTGCCATAACAGACAATGCTGTTCCTGCTTTTTTACTCATTTTTCTCCTCCCTTTTCGGGGACAAAAAAACGGAGGCTGTCTCTTCTTAAGAACACCTCCGGTTAAATAATCCTTATTTAACTAATAGCCCGTCAGAAAATCTCCATTCAGCATATTAAATGCAGATCTCCCGAAGTGCTACCGATAGCGCTCCACATCCGTGACAGTACAACGCATATTCTGCGTTATCCCAGCACCCTGTCATCTGGCCTTCCAGAGCACTTCGGCAAATTTTCCTTTCTTTATGAACAGCCTGCCAGGGCCTTGCATCCATAAATACTGATAAAATCCGCGCCTCTATCTTCTTATCCGTGACCGTTTGCCCTCCGCAGGACTTCCCGGCCATCTTTTTTTCTTTATACTGTAGCAGTTTCCGACATAAATATCAAGTAGTTTACACAGATTCCTGCCATTCAGACCAATATTGTTACTTTTCACTCCGTTTTCAGTAACACGCTTCGCGGAATATTACCAGCGAACTGTAATCCAATATTGCCTTATTTACTGCTCATTCAGCAGCCACTTCACATCCACTCCCAGCACCTTTGCAAACACCCGCAGTTCATAATCTGCTACAAAACGTTCTCCTCCTTCGATCCGGCTGATACTGTCACGCTCCAGCATCACTCCTTCCACCTGCATTTTTGCTGCCAGCGCAGATTGCGACATCCGTTTCATATTCCTCATCTGGCGTATTTTTTCTCCGGAAACGTTCTTTTTTCCCTGATAAGTGTATATTTTCATCCTGCCACCTATTTTAATAAATGTGTTAATGTTCTGCATTTTTCTTGACATTAGCATATATTTCGGCGGCACCTGTGTTAAAGGTCAGCAAATCTGACATTTTCTGCATTTTTCGACAAAAAATGCCGCGGTACTGTTCCGCGGCATTTCCACTCAAGCGGATATTGACGATCCACCATCGGGTCAAACTGTTTTTTCTTCTGATCAGTCTTCCTGTCCTACCTGACCATAATATGCATTTGCACCATGTTTTCTGTAGTAATGCTTATCCTGAAGCTCCTGCGGTGCCGGTTTTACATCCGGATTGATCAGCTCGCAGCGAGATGCCATCTTGGCAACCTCCTCAAGAACAACTGCGTTATGAACTGCCTCATGAGCATCCTTACCCCAGGTAAAAGGTCCGTGGTTCTTGCACAGCACAGCCGGTACTGCTTCATAATCTTTGTTTTTGAAATAATCAGCAATAAGAACTCCCGTGTTCTTCTCATATGCCTCTTCGATCTCTCTTTTGGTCAGATTACGCACACATGGTACTTCTCCGTAAATGTAATCTGCATGTGTGGTTCCATAACACGGGATCGATCTGCCTGCCTGCGCCCAGCTTGTTGCCCAGGATGAGTGGGTATGTACGATGCCGCCGATATTCGGAAACGCTCTGTAAAGAACTGCATGTGTCGGTGTATCAGAGGATGGATTGTATCTTCCTTCTACTTTATTTCCATCAAGATCTACCACTACCATGTCTTCCGGTGTCAGCTTGTCATAATCCACACCACTTGGCTTGATCACAAAAAGTCCCTGCTCCCTGTCGATCCCGCTGACATTTCCCCATGTAAAGGTAACAAGACCATATTTTGGCAGATCCATATTTGCTCTGTAAACTTCTTCTTTTAATTTTTCAAGCATAGCGCGCCCTCCTTTTACGGTATAGTTGTTTCAAAAACGATGTACTAATCTCTACCGCCTATATTTATTTTGTAAACTCAACTACTGCGTAAGGTTCTTTATCCTCCGCGTTGAGAACTACAGCTTCTTTATTTTCTGTCATATATACTTCCGGAATGATAACATTATCCAGTACTGCCTGACGTTTATATTCAGCACGAAGCTGACCAACTTTAAAATCCTCAGGCAGATGATCCGCTGCCATCCGGATATACTGACAGTTGTTCACATGATGATTGGTGTCCAGATGATGCTTCTGTACGGAAAAAGCATTCTGCACTTCCCGTTCCTTCGGAAGCGCGATCTTTCTTGGTGCATAATCCATCTCTATTTTTTCGCCCAGATCATAGGGATCTGTATCTGCCGGTGTCAGCTTTTCCGGAAGACCGGTTTCTGTATTGATAAAGGACCAGTAGGAATTGGCCCATGCCAGCTTCTCACCATCCATTGTCTCAAGAATAAAATTACGCATTCCGATAAATCCACGGAATCCATAAGGAATTGTTGTTACTTTTATATTTTCACCAAGCTTCGGATATCGCTTCACGATCACCTGCCATGCAGAAAGTACCCAGGCTCTTTTCTGTTCCTTTAATACTTCCATACCGACTCCTGTCTGCTCGGATTCAAAGGTACAGCAATCCTGAAAATAATCCAGAACTCCCGGCAGCGTCAGACATCCATCTTCTCCGATCTCACTGAATCTTACTCGACTCTCAAAACTGTAACTCATTCATGCCTCCTGTCATACTGTCTATACTTTATTGTAACACTTGGCAGGAAGAAACGCACTTGTTTTTTTTGGGGGGCGCAGCGGATTGCGAATATCTTCTTATTTTTGAGTACAAAAAAAGTACCTCGCAACTGAGGTACTTAAGAAGCAGGGCTACAAGGATTCGAACCTTGAACTGACGGAGTCAGAGTCCGTTGCCTTACCGTTTGGCGATAGCCCTATGTGTTTTGTTTTTCGCTTGCCTTATCGCTTGCGACGGATGTTATTATATAACAGCTTTTTTGAAATTGCAACCCCTTTTTTTAATTTTTTTTATTTTTTTTCAAAATTTCTTAAACTGCTGTTAAAACTCCTTATTATATGCGGGTTTACGCAGTAAAAAAAATTTTACAATCCACTCCTTTGTGTTATAATAAGCCGTATAATAAAAAGAGCGGAAACAACCGTGTATTTCCCTCCGGTCACAATATCCGGAGGCATCCAAAGGAGAACGCTATGCGAGCAAATAACCTTACTCTGCTCACGGACCTCTATGAGCTTACCATGATGCAGGGATATTTCAAAAACCCTACCAACCAGACCGTTGTCTTTGACATGTTCTACCGCAACAATCCGTGTGATGGCGGTTTTGCCATCTGTGCAGGACTGGAGCAGATGATCGAATACATCGAAAATCTCCGTTTCTCAGAAGAAGACATTACCTATCTGAGAAGTCTTGGCATCTTTGAGGATGATTTCCTTGAGTATTTGAGCAACTTCAGATTCACCGGTGATATCTACGCAATTCCAGAGGGAACCGTGATCTTCCCGAGAGAGCCAATGGTCAAGGTTATCGCACCGATCATGGAAGCTCAGCTTGTAGAGACGGCCATCCTGAACATTATGAACCATCAGAGTCTTATTGCCACTAAGGCAGCACGTGTATGCCACGCAGCTAAGGGCGATCCCATCATGGAATTCGGTCTTCGCCGTGCCCAGGGTCCGGACGCCGGGATCTTCGGTGCCAGAGCTGCAGTGATCGGCGGATGTGCCGGTACTTCCAACGTACTGACCGGCCAGATGTTTAACGTTCCGGTTCTCGGAACACATGCTCATTCCTGGATCATGAGTTTCCCGGATGAGTACACTGCCTTTAAGACCTATGCGAGACTTTACCCGAATTCCTGTACTCTTCTGGTTGACACCTACGATGTCCTGAAATCCGGTGTTCCCAATGCAATCCGTGTATTTGAGGAGATGCGTGAGGAAGGTATCCAGCTGAAGAACTATGGAATCCGTATCGACAGCGGTGATCTTGCATATCTTTCCAAAAAAGCTTACAAGATGCTGGCTGCTGCCGGTTTCGATGATGCTACCATTTCCGCATCCAGCGATCTTGATGAATATCTTATCGAAAGCCTGAAGGCCCAGGATGCCAAGATCAATTCCTGGGGCGTCGGAACCAAGCTGATCACAGCCGATAACAATCCGGCATTCGGCGGCGTATACAAGCTTGCCGCTGTAAAGGACGCTGGCAGCGATGCCTTCCAGCCGAAGATCAAGCTTTCCGAAAACACAGAAAAGGTTACCAACCCGGGCAACAAGACTGTATACCGTATCTACAGCAAGAAGACCGGCAAGATCAAGGCCGATCTGATCTGCCTTGCAGATGAGAAATTCGATCCGGAAGAAACTATGGTGATCTTCGACCCGGTTGACACCTGGAAAAAGACCAAGGTTCTTGGCGGAACCTACGAACTCCGTGAGCTCCTTGTTCCGGTAATTAAAGATGGTAAGAGCGTTTACAAGTCTCCATCTGTCATGGAACTCCGCGACTACTGCAAACAGGAGCAGAACACACTGTGGGATGAATCCAGACGTTTCGTTAATCCGCAGAAGGTTTATGTAGATCTCTCCCAGTCACTCTATGACATGAAGAAGGCTCTCCTGGAAGAAATGAGTGAAAAAGAGCTCTGATAAACAGAAATAAGCATTCATAAACCCTCCTTTCTTATCATAAGCTTATGGATAAGGAAAGGAGGGTTTTTATTGCACAGAGAATTTTATACCCGGCTGATCAGTAGGGAGCATCCTCTGCCGGAAGCCTTTGTGCCGGAACATCTTATCGATATCGGACTTCCATTTGAAGCAGCACCGGGAGATCCGAAGAGGCTTCTGGAGTATCAGGCTGCAAAAGCCGCTTCCCAGCTTTTCCATGCCTGTCACAGATGCGGTCTGAACCTGTGGGCAGTTTCCGGATATCGTTCCTACCAGCGACAGAAGGAGCTTTTTACAGGAAGTCCTTTCGTTGCAGAGCCAGGAACAAGTGAGCACCAGAGCGGACTTGCTCTGGATGTATCCTGCCCTTCCATCCATATGGAGCTCTCCGAAAGGTTTTCCGCAACAGGAGAAGGCCGCTGGCTGAAAAAGAACGCTCCGCTCTATGGTTTTATCCTCCGGTACCCAAAAAGCAAAGAGGAGATCACCGGCATCCCTTACGAGCCATGGCACATCCGCTATGTGACCAAACCTCTGGCTTCCTGGCTCACTATCACAAATCTGACTCTGGAAGAATACCACTGCTTTCCTTCCCGGTGTCCGCACCCTCCCTGATCTGCAGCTCCTGGCATCTACATCTGATGTTTATATCTTGATCTGCACACATTTTTCTGTACATCTGATGCACTTTTACTGCTCCATCTGTCTGCCAAGAAAACCGGCTGCTGTGCGGACAAGGGCACGTTCTGTGTCTCCCAGTGCTGTTTTTTCACTTTTAGTCAGAAGGATCACTGCTCCAATGGCGTCACTCGCACACAGGATCGGCTGTATCATTTTCTGGCAAAATGAATCCATAGCGTCGGAAATGACTGATATATTTTCCCTGCTGTCCTGACTGACCATTCTGCCTTTCCTGCCGGCAATGACTGCATCCAGATCAGAACTGATCTCTTTTCCTTCCAGTTCCCGGCTTCCGCTGCCGCATGCCGCCACGACCTGATCACGATCTGTAATACAGGCAGTCAGTCCGGTGGTCTGTACCAGCGCTTCCGCATATTCCGCAGCAAACGTATTCAGCTCTCCAATGGGCGAATATTTTTTCAGGATGATCTGTCCTTCCCTGTCTGTAAAAATCTCCAGTGGCGTTCCTTCCTTGATCCGCAGTGTCTTTCGTATCTCTTTTGGAATCACAACCCTGCCCAGATCATCGATCCTGCGAACAATTCCCGTTGCTTTCATCTTCCTGAATTCCTCCTGTATTTTCTGTTCATTGTACGTCAATGTTATGTTAACTATTTGTTTTTCATATGGTTATTATGCGAAAAACTGGGAGAAATATGCATAAAAATCTCTTATTTATCTGTCGCAGGAGCCGCATTGTCGTATGCCTGCTGCAGAAATAAATCCTGATAAAATTTTTTTCGAAAATAGGGGTTGCATTTTTGAATAATAGTGGTATAGTATTCGTATACTTGATATGTAGTTTTGAATACTACATGTTATTTTATCAATTTCTACATCATTGTGTCATAAACTGTCACAATGATCCATCATTGATGAACCGATCATGAAGTTGTCCATATGATATAAACAGCAGATTTTTTGCAGGAGGTGTTTTTATATGAAATTTAAATTAAAAGATCCGGGAAGCGCCATAACCCACGGAATCGGCATGCTTCTTGCCGTGGCCGGAGCCACTCCGCTGATCGTGAAGGCGGCCAGAAGCACAGATGTTCTCCATGTTTTTGCAGTAAGTGTTTTTATCCTTACCATGATCCTTCTTTACCTGGCAAGCACACTTTACCATTCCGTAAGCTCCACAGCCAAGGTGAACCGCCGTCTGAAAAAAATGGATCACATGATGATCTTCGTGATGATCGCCGGCAGCTACACTCCTGTATGCCTAATCGTTCTCCACGGACGCACCGGCTATATCCTCTGTGCCCTCGTATGGACCGTTGCCATCATCGGAATGATCCTCAAGGGCTGCTGGATCAACTGCCCAAAATGGCTTTCCTCTGTGATCTACATTGGAATGGGCTGGCTGTGTGTACTTGCTTTTGTTCCGATCTTCCACAATCTGCCCCGTGCAGGCTTCGGATGGCTCCTTGCCGGCGGCATCATCTATACCATCGGCGGTGTGATCTATGCGCTGAAGCTTCCGATCTTCAATGCGAAGCATAAGAATTTCGGCTCCCACGAAGTATTTCATGTCTTTGTGATGCTGGGAAGTGTGTGCCATTTTGTTGTAATGTATTTCTTTGTAGCCGGTATGGCGATCCACTGAGCTACTCTGTGATCAGATAGATAACAATCTCACCTTTCGGATACCTTAAAAACTTAAAGCCCCGGAACATGGGCAGACCTCAGGAAGTCGAAGTTATGACTTCTCTGAAGCTGCCTCGTGTTCCGGGGCTTCTTATTATGCCTGATCCAGCCTGTGATCCCGATGATCTCAGCCGATGGTCAGTGTGGAAAGACCACTGCAGTTAAAATATGCAAATGCACCTATAGTCTGAACGCTGTCCGCAATGTCAAGCTTTACAAGCTTTTCGCAGTCTGCAAATGCATAGGCTCCGATGCTGGTAACGCCCTCCTCGATCCGGACCTCTGTTATCTGGTCACGGTATCCGTTCCAGGGGACTTCTTCCTCATTTTTCCATTCATTCATGGCTCCCTGTCCTGCGATCTCGAGAACTCCGTTTTCATCAAGGCTCCAGGATACAGTATTCTCCTCCGCTCCACAAAAACCGCTCTTTTCTTCTGCCGGATCGGTTTCTGTTTCCATATCTTCCGATGCTGTGTTCTCCTCAAATGCTGCTTCCGGCTGGTCTTCCTGATCATCCGGGAGCATTTCCTGCGGAATGTCCGCTTCTTCATTTTCCGGAAGCTCTGTTTCTTCCGTTATTTCTGATGTATCTTGTGTTTCCGGATCATCCGGTGCTGCCAGCTCATCTGACATGTCTGGCGCCTCTGAGATCTCAGATTTATTTTCCGGTTCTGCTTCGGAAATTTCTGCTGCATTTATTGTTGGGACTTCTTTTATTTCAGTCCCTGTAATGGATTCTGCCGACGGATCCGTCACAGTATCCGATACAGCTTCTGCTGACTCCTCCGCACTGAATGTATCCGCTGCAAAAACACTTTCCATCCATATCCCGCAGGTCAGCATACTGACAGCTGTAATCCCTGCAAGTATTTTTTTATTTATCCTCATTTCCATGCCTCTACTTTCTGATCCTTACTGCTTTTACCTTGCTCCAGGAAGAATAATATTTCTTTGTTCCTGATTTTTTGTATGTGCGGATCCTTACGTAATACGTTTTGTTTTTCTGAAGCTTTGTCAGCGTGTATTTCGTTTTGGATACTCCGGACACTGTTTTTTTGCTGCCGGATCTGAAATTTTTGTTTACGGAATACTGGATCTCATATCCGGTCACATATCGGTTTTTCTTCCATGTGATCTGTGCTTTTCTGCCGGACAGGTTCTTTGCCGTCATCAGGGTAGTTCCTGCCGGATTGACTGTGACTGTAATACTCTTTGTGGCGGCATTGTATCCTGCTGTGGCGGAAGAACGGATCGCGATCCTTGCACTGCCGGTGAATTTCGCCGCAATGGTAATCCTTCCTTTTTTGTCTACCTTTACAGATTTACTGCTGGAAGAATATTTCAGCGGAGCTTTCCCATAAACTTTTGCATTGATGCTGATCTTCCGGGCTTTTGCATACCAGGTCCGCCGGATATTGGAGGCTTTGATGGTATTGCTGCGTTTTGTTACTTTGATGGTGCAGAAGGTGGAGCCGGCGGTATAATTGGTTCCCTTTGCAGCGTATGCCATGATCGCCGCGGTTCCTCCGCCTTTGATGGTTACTTTACCGGTGGCCGGATCTACGACAGCAGCTTTGGGATTGCTGGAGCTGTAGGTTATGGTTCCGTCTGTTGTTTTTTCAGACAGTGCACAGAGGAATGGTTTTGTGCCATATTTTACAGTTATTGTTTTTTTGTCAAATTTCAGGTTCGGCTCTGTCTGTTCGATAAGGAATCCTGCTTTGTAGGTTCCGCTGTAATTTCCGGCTCCTGTGATCTCCAGCTCTGCATTTCCCGCATTGACGTTATTGCTGCATTTTACGGTGTAATCTGTGTTTTTCTGCAGTGTATAGTTTCCATCCATGATGATCATTTCCGGTGTTTTTTCGGTTCCATCGTAGGTGTATTTCTGCTCTGCGATCCTGATATCGCACAGTGCAAGGCTTCGTTTTGCCGGGCTGCCTGTTTTTGGATTCCATGGTACCCAGGTAATATTTCCGCCGTAATCCCGGAGGATATCCAGGGACCAGGTTTTGTCTGTGTATGGATAGTATACGGTTGCAGTTACATTTTTGAAGATGTTATTTCCGAGTTTCGGGCTGTTGCCGTAGAAATAGATATTCTGCAGATTTTTGCTGTCTGCAAATGCGTTGTCGCCTATTTCTGTTACGTTTTCTTTGATATTCAGATTCACCAGGTTTGTACAGTTACTGAATGCGCCCGGTTCGATCACTGTTGCATTTTCCGGAAGCGCTTTTCGGATCTCAAAGGTTATTGTGGCTGTTCCTGTATAATCACTGTCGGTTTTGGCGATCACGGTGATCTTTGCTGTTCCCGGATTTACATTATCTGCGAAATATACCTGGTAGTCTTTTCCTTCTGTCAGTGTTTTTTCGTTGTAAGTGATGGTTACTGTTGGTGCTTTTTCGATTCCATCGTATACATAGGTCTGTTCTGACAACTGAATGCTGCAGGCTGACAGAGCGATCTTCGCTTTTTCCAGTATCGGGAGCTGACGGTATTCTTTGTGTGATGCATTTCTTCTGCAAACTCTTTCTGCCTGTCCCGGTTCTGTATAAGTTGCAGCCTTTATTGTTTTCCACTCTCCGTAATCATGGCCTAATGCCGCTGTTGTGGTCTGGGCTTTGAGTACGGTTCCGCAGACGCTGCAGTGACTTCCTTCGGTTTTTCCGGTTGTCTCACAGGTGGCTGCTACTGCTGCGTCTTTCACTGCTTTGTGACCTGTTGCTGCGATCGTTTCTGTGCGTGTTTTCTTGCAGCGGGTACAGGTGTAGGTCTTTGTTCCGGCTGCGGTGCAGGTCGCTGCTTTTGTTACCTTTCCTCCGTCCCAGCTGTGGCCTAATGCCGCCACTGTGGTCTGGGCTTTGATCACTGTGTTGCAGACGCTGCAGTGACTTCCTTCTGTCTTTCCTACTGTTTCGCAGGTGGCTGCTACCGCCGCGTCTTTTACTGCTTTATGGCCTGTGGCTGCGATCGTTTCTGTGCGTGTTTTCTTGCAGCGGGTACAGGTGTAGGTCTTTGTTCCGGCTGTGGTGCAGGTTGCTGCTTTTGTTACTTTTCCGCTGTCCCAGTTGTGGCCAAGCGCTGCTATTGTGGTCTGGGCTTTTATTACTGTGTTGCAGACACTGCAATGGCTTCCTTCTGTCTTTCCTGCGGTCTCACAGGTGGCTGCTACCGCCGCGTCTTTTACTGCTTTGTGACCTGTTGCTGCGATTGTTTCTGTTCGTGTCTTCTTGCAGCGAGTACAGGTGTAGGTCTTCGTTCCAGCTGTGGTACAGGTTGCTGCTTTTGTTACTTTTCCGCTGTCCCAGTTGTGGCCAAGCGCTGCTATTGTGGTCTGGGCTTTTATTACTGTGTTGCAGACACTGCAATGGCTTCCTTCTGTCTTTCCTGCGGTCTCACAGGTGGCTGCTACCGCCGCGTCTTTTACTGCTTTGTGACCTGTTGCTGCGATTGTTTCTGTTCGTGTCTTCTTGCAGCGAGTACAGGTGTAGGTCTTCGTTCCAGCTGTGGTACAGGTTGCTGCCTTTGTTATCTTTCCACCGTCCCAACTGTGGCCTAACGCTGCCACTGTGGTCTGAGCTTTTATTACGATTCCGCAGACACTGCAGTGACTTCCTTCGGTTTTTCCTGCGGTCTCACAGGTGGCTGCTACCGCCGCATCTTTCACTGCCTTGTGGCCTGTTGCTGCGATCGTTTCTGTGCGTGTTTTCTTGCAGCGGGTGCAGGTGTAAATCTTCGTTCCGGTTGCGGTACAGGTCGCTGCTTTTGTTACCTTTCCGCTGTCCCAGCTGTGGCCAAGCGCTGCTGTTGTGGTCTGGGCCTTTATTACTGTATTGCAGACGCTACAGTAACTTCCTTCGCTTTTTCCTGTTGTCTCACAGGTGGCTGCTACCGCTGCGTCTTTCACTGCTTTGTGGCCTTCCTTAACAACAGTTCTTGTGCCGAGTTTCTTTAAAGTGCCGCCGCTTCCGGTGCCTGAATTATCAACATACATCACCCAGATTTCCAGAGTATTATTTCCTTCCTTCAAGCTACTTCCGGAAATCTTCACTTCATATGCCCTGGCATTCGGGATCGTCTGTGTAGTGGCATTCGCGGATGTAGTATAACTGATTCCATTTACCACATATTTAAAAAGTGAAATCTCTTTTGAACTGTCTCCGGCCCATCCTTTAAAGATAACCTCCTCACTGTCCTTACAGCTGATCTTCGTATTATCAGCCGGTGAAAGAATCTCGTCACCAGACTGTACTTCCTCCGAAGTATCATCATAAAATTCCACACTTACCGTATAAGACTTCTTTGTAACCCCATCCGGCGCTGTAAGCGTATATACAACCGGGCTGGTAAAATCATGCGTCGAACCATTCCAAAAGTCTGAAGAAAGTCCAGTTCCCATACCTGAGCCATAATCAATCGAAGGCTTCAATTTTGTAACATTCGTCCCCTTCGGCACCCGAAGAACGATCGTATCCTCCCCGATCGCACCGATAACATCCTGCTTCAGTCCAGGATTTTCCACCTTCTTAAGCACAAAACTGTAAAATGCAGCCTGATCAGAAGGAACCACATGGATCGTCACAGTCACCTGAATACTCTCCTGTGTCTCTGTATCGCTGATCTTATACTGTGAACTGTAATCTCCGGCTGACGCCGTAACAACACCCGTATAGCCAAAAGCATTATATTTTTCTCCGGGCAGATTCGTGCGTGTCAATCCTGCCGGCAGCTTTTCCTCAATTACTGTAGTCGCATACGTTCCACTTCCACCAGTCACATTATCTGTGCACGGATACTGCACCGCACTTTTTCCTGCACTGACATACAAATCCAGTGCCGGTACAGTCAGCGGACTCCGCACCGTGATCATCGATGACGCCGCAACTACCGAGTCATACTCTGACGGCAGTTTATCCGTCGCATAAAATACGATCGTACTTCCACTGTCATCACTTTCCAGAACCTTATCTGCTGCAACCGTTGTAAAAGATCCATTCTTTCCAAAAGCAACATGAACACCATATTTCTCCAGCTCATCCGCTTTAAATATCGGAGTCTGCGTCCCATCATTATATGTGATCTGCAGTTTCACACCGGACAGATCCAGCGTGTTCCCAACTGTAAACTGAGTTTTTGCCGGTGCTGCAAGCACGGAAAGCTTCTTTGCTTTTCTGGCTGTTACCGTAATACTTACCGGAATTTCTTTTCCAAAATAATTGAATATCACGGAGGTATCTGCAGACTTCAGCGGACCTGTTTTATCATAGGAAAAGCCACTGTAAATATATACATAACGTCCACCTATTGTGGCAAAAAAGCTGGCGCCTGAAGGATCAAACTTCTGGTTTTCACTGTATGTCGTCTTCGGACGCCCGGAAAGCACAATACTTGTAATATCACTGGCAGATGGTTTTTCGACTGTCATCGACCAGCTGGTCTGTTTTCCCTTATAATTGATCGTCAGTTCCCTTGTCCCCGTTTCCGAATTTTCAAATCCGGCGATCATATCCTTCGTGATCGTTACTGATGTAGAATTATTAACAATAAGCCTTCCCCAATACGCCGGAACTTCTCCCACGTAACATTTTGTCGGTACACCGGAAACAGAAAGCGATCTGATCGCCGATGCATCTGCACGTTCCGGCAGTCCATCCTTGGAAATCTGCCAGTCTCCGTCAAAGCTCCAGCCTTTATATGAGTTCGGATCCTTCATCTGCTCTGCTGTAAGAACACCACCTGTTGTAAGCGTCTGTTCCGTGTTTGTCCCGATGAGCGCTCCCTGGCCGTTTTTACCATAACAGTCCGAAACATGTCCATTCAGACCGATAGCAGAATTGAGTACATTTGCATTTACCTGTGCACAGATCTGACCTGTAACTGCTGTTCCGCCAGTCACGCGAAGCGTACCTGTAAAAGCACACTGTTTCACATATCCGCCCATGTTTCCAAACTGTTCGATCCGGCCAGCAATGCCGCCAAGGTAAACCTGATAAGAATTTCCGTTAGCCTGTGTGACAGAAAGATTTCCTCCTGCAACACATTTTTCAATAGTACCAATGTTTACTCCTGCGATACCACCAACATAGCTGTCTGTAGCTGTCATGGATATGGAAATATTTACTCCAGACGAACAGCCGCTGATAGTACCGGCCACCTCATTCTCTCCGACAATCCCGCCAAAAGCCGGATGGCTCATAGAACTGGTAGAGCCCATATGTCCTGTTACCGTTCCGGTTACCCTGCAATCCTGGATCTTACCGGTATTATACTGTGCCACAACACCATGGATATCATGACTGTCATAATCAAAATCCGCAACAATATTCAGATCCTTTATCGTTCCTGCATTCTGCTGGATCAGAGGCTTTTGAAGACCGGTTATTGTGAAACCGGCTCCGTCCAGCGTTCCGCTGAAATACGATGCCGAAAAATTTGTCCTTCCGTCTGTACTGATATTTTTTGTCAGACGATAGTATGCTCCCTGGTTCGCCTGGATCAGATTAAGATCATCAATCGAAGATATCTTATATGGATTTGCAGACGTACCATCTCCCTCTGCCGGTGCAAGGGAAGAGCTTCTGCTTCCGATGATACGATAAACAATCCCTGCGGAGCCATCCGTCGGAACGGTAAACTTACCGTTCGACAGCTTCACCAGGATTGCCGATGCTGCCGGCAATGTATGCTTTTCATTACTGTCTCCTGCATAAACCGGGAATGTCGCAGCCTTTGCCGCAGCAATGGTATCCCCGTAAAAGCTGTATTTACCGGAGCTCTCACCGGCTGCAACTGCCGTATAAAAATCCGCCATAAGCTCCTTAAACGAAACTCCGGTTACTTTCTCCAGATATTGCTCACAGCTGAGCGAAGAAGCATTGATCGTATAAAACTTCGGAAGCACCTTCATAGGCTGATAGCTTCCTGCCATCCGGTCGATAACATATCTTACAAAAAGATACGGCATTCCATAGTCCTGTGCATTGTCATCCCGGTAATTCTCATAGATCAGCGAAGCTCCTGAACGGATGGTCGTATTACTTCCAATACCATTCAGCCAGCCGCTGCTGTCCGTTCCTCCCCAGAGATAGTCCATGACAGCCACTGCAAGACCCTCATTCAGCCACGAATATCTGCCGGTACTCATAAATCCGGTTTTCAGCCAGAGGATTGCATGCTGTCCCTCATGAACAAGAAGGCCGTTTCTCTTTGACATTTCCCCCGAAACATAAGAGGATGCTGACGGTGTGTTGATATGGATCGCGGTGATCCCCTCATCATACATATACATACCGCTGGCACTGCTTAAAGACTCCAGCAGGATCGACAACTTGCCGGAGCCATCCTGTGCCGGAAAATCACCTGCACAAAGCTGATTAAGGATACGGTAAGGCTGACCATCGTAGACAGCTGCCATATCCGCAGCGATCAGAGCTGTTTTCCCTGCGGTATCGTAATCTGCCTTCATGGTCTTATCCATCCACACATAGCAGTGTTCCCCAACTCCGATGCAGACATATGTTTTTCCATATGTATCATGGCCGTTAGTTCTATAGATGTACTTTTCTCCACCTACCTGATAGGTGGTCGCCGCAGCCTGTACAGCAGTCAGCATCGGTTGGTCATCCTGCATGTATGCCTGCAGCTGCTCATCCTCCAGACTCTGTACCTGCCCCACATCTGCTGCCTCTCCCGCAATTCCCTCTGTTGCCGTCTGCGCCGATGCATTGCTTCCACTCTGCACGACTGCATAATCTTCTGCTTCAGAGTCCGCCGCCTGTGCCGATGTCCCGTCAAACTGCAAGGTTCCCGTATTTCCGGGATTTGTGGTATCTGTGTTAATGATAACTGCATATTCCCCGGAAAATGTTTCTCCTGGCTTACCCTCCTGAACTGCTGCAAAAACCTCTGTTCCGCAAAATAACCCCAGAAACAGAAAACAGCACATAAGCCGGAGACAAAAATCTTTTGTCTTTTTCATCCTCTTTCCTTTCCTCTTCTCAACTGACTGAGTTCTTTGATTTTTGTGTTTATTCTACCATGTTCACAATATTCGCACAATTCCAAATATTTGATTTTTATTATCATAAAGCGTCTTTTTCTGCCTCCGTTGCAGCTGTCCGCCTGCCGTGTATACACAAAAAGAGCGAAAAGCTCTGGTATTGGTATCGTGCAGAACTTTTCGCTCTTATTGAACTACTCTTATTGATATTCAGCATGACTGCCTTCAGCTCCAGTGACGGGTCTGCATCCGGAATTGAAAAGATTTCCGACAGTTTCAAAACTTCATCAACTCCAGCTTCTTCTCCCTGGTCAGCTGCTTGATCCGGTACTCCCGGCTCATGGCCTCCTCCTTTGTGGCAAAGCCTTCGTAATACACCAGCTTCACCGGCCTTTTGGCCCGGGTATATTTTGCGCCTGCTTTGCCTTCATTATGGGCTTTCATCCGCCTAGCAAGACAGTTTGTCCACCCAGTGTAGAGTGTGCCGTCCGCACACTGCACGATGTATGTATAGTTCATAGCAGTCTCCTCTTCTGTAAAAAATTTATGCAATACAATGCCAAATGCCAGTACATCTTCAGTAACATCAACCCTGATATTTGCCTTCCTGTAAAACAAATATCTGAACACTTTTCTGGACAGTGTGATCTGTCTTCCGTGATATTTCCTCTCCTGTAAAACAAACATCCAGTCGGCCGCATTCTTTCTATGTAAAGACAGCCACCAACATTTCTTCAGCAGCCGTCCTTCTATCCTCAAGCAGCCGGCACAATTCATGTATTTCACTTACATCAAAAAAATAAAAGCAGGTCGGGATTCCGGCTGCGGATTTTCCCACCTGCTTTATTATACGGTCATTTCTTATTTCTGTGAATATGGAATTCACTGCATAGCTGCTCTATAGGTATTCGTATTCTGATCTTGCTGTATTTCACGATCAATAAGCTCTGCCTACTCCATCACATAATTCTTCAACATATAAATCTTCCCATCACACTCCACAGCCTCCACCTTCACAGCCTGCTCCTGCGTTTCCGGATAATATCTGGTGGCAAAAACAACCTCTCCGCCATTCACATAAATCTCCACAGCTGTAGTATCCGCAAGAACTCTGATGCTTTCGATCACACCGGACGGAACATGCGCCTTACGTACCTTTCGTCCGGCACCGGCCTTCTCGGAGAGAGTTAAGATCACATCTCCGTCCTGATATTCCAGGAAGAGATTTTCCCCAAGGCTTACTTTACCCTGCTCACCTTTTACCTGAACATCCAGATCAAACGGTCCATTCACCGGAATCTCCGCACTGGAACCGCTGACAGAAACGCCAGTCTTTCTCAGCCCGTTCAGTTCTTCCACCGGATACTGATAAAGCATTCCGTTTTTATACGTAACTTCCCTTGGAACAGTCAGGCAATGCTGCCAGCCTTCGCTCTCTGCTGTAGGATTCACATACTCCTCATCTGCATCCGGCATTCCCATCCAGCCGATCAGGATCCGTCTGCCCTTTCCATCCTGGAATGTCTGGGGTGCATAGAAATCAAAGCCGTGGTCCCATTCCCGGAAAGCTTTTTCCTCCGGCTTTCCATCCTTCAGGATAAAGTATCCGGACTGATAGATGTTCTGAAAACGGAACTCTTCTCTGGTCAGTCCCTGGGGAGATACAGAAAGCACCTCCTGTCCCTCAAGAGTGAAAAAATCCGGGCACTCCCACATGTATCCGAATGCCTTTTCTGTAGTAAGCTCACTGTCAAATTTCCAGTTCTTCAGATCTTCGGATCTGTAAAAAAGTACGGCGCCCTGGTCGCTTTTCTGACGGCCGCCAAGGATCATCCGGTACTCTTCACCTTCCTTCCAGACCTTCGGGTCACGAATATGGCAGGTGTAATTCTCCGGATAATCTTCACAAGAAACCGCAACTTCCTTTGTTCCGAAATGAAGGCCGTCCGCACTCTCCACATGAAGAGTGCTGGACTGCCTTCCGTTATTGATATAATCATAATTTCCATCCATCTTGATATTTCCTGTGTAGAAAAGATGAAGCTTATCTTTCTCCGCAATGGCAGAGCCTGAGTAAACACCATGACAGTCATAAATGCTGTCCGGCAGAAGCGGAACCCCTTCATATCTCCAGCTGATCATATCTTCACTGGAGTAATGTCCCCAAAATTTCAGTCCACCGTTGGCTTCAAACGGAGAATACTGGAAAAACACGTGATATCTTCCCTTGTACCAGCATAATCCGTTCGGGTCATTGAGCCATCCCACAGGCGGCATCAGATGATGAGTCAGACGATTTGTATGCATCGTCCTGGCAACTGCTGCCGTTTCTTCGATTTTTCGCACTTCCTCCGCAAGGACCTTGGTCAAAGAACTCATTTATTTAACCTCCAGTACTTCAGAACCATTATTTACTGTTCCTTCTGCAAGCATTTTTACTTCTTCATAATCATCGGTATTAGTTACGATCAGCGGTGTGGTCACATCATAGCCGGCTGCCTTAATAGCATCCATATCAAAGGTGATCAGTGTCTGGCCTTTTTTGACCACGTCACCGTCCTTTACATGAGCGGTGTAGAATTTACCGCCAAGCTCAACGGTGTCAACTCCGATATGGATCAGCAGCTCCAGACCACTTTCTGTTGCAAGCCCGATGGCATGCTTTGTGTCAAAAATTGTAGAAACCGTAGCGTCACAGGGTGCTTTTACTTCACCTTTGGACGGAATCACTGCCATGCCCTTTCCAAGGACTTCGGATGCAAAGGTCGCATCCTTTACTTCTGAAAGCGGGATCGCAGTTCCCTCAAGCGGGCTGTAGAGGATCTGTGCACCTGTCCCAGAAGTTTTCTCCCGGGCAATTTCTGCCGGAGCATCTGATTTTTTCTCTGCTTCAATATTTTTTTCAGCTGTTTCCTGTACCTCATCCTTATATCCGAACATCCAGGTAAGCACAAAAGCCACACCGAATGCGATGACAAACATCAGGATATAACCAACTGGATTATTCAGGCACAGCAGTATTCCAAAGATACCGGTAACACCTGTTCCTGTGGCACCAAGACTGGTGATGGAGGCAAAAAGTGCTCCGCATGCACCACCCAGGCAGCCCATGATAAACGGCTTTCCGAAGCGGAGGTTTACACCGAAGATTGCCGGCTCTGTGATTCCCATGCATGCGCTTAAAGCAGAAGGAACAGCCATGGATTTGATCTTCTGATTTCTGGATTTCAGGCCTACAGCAAGAGCTGCACCACCCTGTGCAACGTTAGCTGCAGATGCAAGTGGCAGCCAGTAGGTAACGCCGAATTTGGCCAGCTGTCCAAGGTCAATGATAGTGTACATGTGATGAACACCAGCAACAACAGTCGGTGCATAAAAGGCACCCATGATAAAACTTCCGATTCCAAATGGCAGTGCGATCAGCCACTGAATCCCATCCAGAAGTCCGTTCTCAACAGCTACGAAGATCGGTCCGATAATGGAAAGTGTAAGATAACCGGTTACAAAAACACTGACAAGTGGTGTTACAAAAAGATCGAACATTGCAGGTACGATCTTATGAAGTCTTTTCTCGATCTGTGCCAGTACCCATACTGCAATGATAACCGGGATCACATGTCCCTGATATCCCACCATATCAATGGAGTAAAGTCCAAACCATACCTTCTGCGTTGCCTGCACACCCTCTGTTGCAACAGTCCAGGCATTCTGCAGATTTGGATGGATCATGATCATACCGATAACCGCACCCAGATAAGGGTTGGCACCAAATACCTTCGCACCACTGTAAGCGATAAGGATCGGCAGAAATGTATACGCTGTGTTACTGAAAAGCTGTGCAAATACATAAATGGAACCGTTTGTGTTAATATTCAGGAAGCCGTTGTTTACCATGAAGTTCAGAGCTTCCATGATTCCCATCAAAAATCCGCTGGCTACGATAGCTGGGATGATCGGGACAAAAATATCTCCCAGTGTCTTGATCAGTCTCTGTATCGGATTAGCCTTGGATGCTGCCACCTTCTTAAGCTCATCCTTACTACTCTCTGATATTCCGGCGATCTGGATAAATTCATCATAAACCTTGTTTACAACTCCTGTTCCCAGGATGATCTGCATCTGTCCCTGTGCGAAAAACACGCCCTTCACACCGTCGATGTTCTCTACATATTCCTTATCCGCCTTGTCATTATCCGCAATGACCAGACGAAGCCTTGTTGCACAGTGCGCCGCGGAAATGATGTTTTCTTTCTTTCCTACATGATCATAGATTTCCTGTGCTGTCTTTCTGTAATCCATGTCCTTCCTCCTTTTCTGCTACTGTTCCCGGACAGTCATCTCTTTCTACTTTCCCTTTCTTCGGATCAGATCTGTCTGTTATTTCTTCAGCTTCCCGGGATTTATTATCTCTGATCCATTGTTTTTTATTTATTTATGAGATTGATTTCATATATCCATTCATACAAGGAACGGTAATCTTTCCATTTTTTTAAGTTTTTTGATGATTTTAACACTTTTCAATGGTTTGTTTTATGTTGTTGCTTGCACTCTTATGTGGAATCGTTCTCATATCTTGTTTGTATTATAACCACTGCATTCTTATTTGTAAATCCGCAACATCTCACAAATTTCTTCGGTCAAAATTGTACATATTCCATAAGAACAGATGCAAGACAGACAAACCAGTCAGGACATCGCAGAAAAAATCTAGCATTTTTCTGTGTTTGCTCAGCCATAACACAGCACCACACAAAAAGAAGCAGGTCTTTTTCTCCCAAAAGATCTGCTCCTGTTCCACAATAGCTTATAATTTCTTCCCCTGTCTGCGAGGATATTCTCTGTTACCTGTGAGATTCCCGTTCCACAAGCTCACATCCCATTTTTATTTCCTTGCTGATCCCGGTATCGTTCTCAATGAGATCAGCCAGCATGGCTGCTGCCTCCATTCCGCTGGTCTTATAATAAAAATGTACCGTTGTCAGCTTCGGTTCCACGATCTTACCCGGAACTCCATCCCCAATCCCTGCGATCTGAACATCCTCGGGAATGCGAAGCCCGATTTCCTTCAAATAAGTCATGGCTCCCACCGCCATAGTATCCGTAGCACACACAAGAGAATCTATGGAAGGCTCCTCCTCAAAAAGCTCCTTCGCCATCTCATACCCGGAATCCATGGTAAAGCTTCCGATCTTCATCCTCTCCGGCACGACCTCCAGCTTAGCTTTATGGATAGCATCCATAAAACCCTTTTTCCGGCAGGCACCAACTGCCTCGTCCTTATCTGTAACGCCGATATAGGCAAACTTTTTCCCTTTCTCCGCCAGCTTCTCCGTGACCTGAAAAGCTGCTTTATGATCATCCTGATAAATACATGGATATCCGTCCAGATGCTGTCCCAGGATCACGATCGGTACCTTATAATCCTTCAGCATCTGTTTATGCTTTCTAGTAAACATGGTAGCAATAAAAACCACTCCGTCCACCTGGCGTTCTTTAAACAGAGAAAGGTATTTCAGCTCTTCTTCCACATCATTATTGGTATTGGCCAGAATAAGCTGATATCCTCTCCGTGTAAGAATATCACTGATCCCTGTCACCTCACGGCTTATGGTATCTGAATTGATTTTTGGAAGGATGACACCGATGAGACTGGTTTTTTTTGTCCGCAGTGTCTGTGCCTGGGAGGATGGCTGATATCCTGTCTCCTGGATCACCCTGCGGATGACTTCCTTTTTTTCACTGCTGACATATCCATTATTCAGATATCTGGATACCGTAGCTCTGGAAACTCCGGCAAGCCTGGCTATTTCATTAATGTTCATAACTTATGTACCTCTTCTTTTGTCCTGTTATATCCGTCCTTGTATGCATATTTATAATATAGATTATACACGGTTTCTTTCCGGTAAAAAAGCTTCTTTTCCTATGTAAATGGAAATTTTTATTACTGCTCACTCCGTTCTCACTAATACGCTTCACAACGCAGAGGATACGGGATGCATATACCTCCCATCCCGTATCCTCCATACTCTGTTTCTAAAAATCTCCCCGGCATATCTGTTTTTCGGTTTTCCCTGTCATTCCAGATATTCAAACGGATCTACCGGCACGCCATCCTTTTTCATTGCAAAATAAAGATTCGGGCCTTCTACAGAATAATATTTGGTAGGTGCACTGATATTTCCGATCACTTCACCCTCCTTTACTGTGTCACCTTCTGCCACAGTAAGGTCCTTCAGCTGCCCATATACTGCCTGATAACCATTTCCCAGCTCCATAGTCACAGTCGTTCCCGTACAGGCATCCTGTACAACAGAAAGCACCTGACCATCTGCCGCCGCATACACCGGCGCATCCTCCACTGCCTGCAAAGCAATGGCAGGGCTTACACGATACTGATCCAAAGTCGGATAATATACGGTTTCATCCATATTGTAATCCACAAGAACCGTTCCTCTGACCGGCCATTCCATAATGGAATCCTCCGTAAAATCCAAGGCCTGTGCCGCAATTCCGACAGCTGAGGTCTCCGCGGTATCTGTGGAAGCTCCAGCTTCGTTATTCACCGCTCCCTCTGCCGCTGCATTTCCGGCATTATCTGCTGTATTTCCAGTGCCTTCTGCACCTGCTGCCGCAGACACGCTCCTATCCTCCGTACCACTTCCGTTATCTGCATCTGCCGCTGCATTTTCGGCTGTACCACTTCCTGCAGTCTCACGGATGCTTCCGGTCACTCCGTCTGCATCTGCTCCGGCTTCTGAAACTCCTGGCAGACCTGCTTCATCTCCGTTTTCTCCATCAGAGAGCTCATCCTGTGCTACATCCTGCCAGCCATCTCCGGCAGCTGCCGCATCCTCTGCGTTTTCCCCGTCCGAAAGCTCCTCTTCCAGCCCGGTCTCTTCTACCTGTACAGAATTTTCCTCCTGGGGATTTTCTGCGATGGGCTTTGTTCCAAGCTGATAAACAGTAATCCCAAGTGCCGCCACTGCTGCCAGAACACCTCCGTTGATAATACCTCTCACAATTTTACTTTTCATATTCTTTCCACCTCTGTCTGATATGTTCATTTTCAGTAACAGAAAAAACAGTAAAGCTGCCGTTTCGGTCACCATTTCTATATCTATAGAGTGTCCAGAATATGGCTGTCTATTCATTTTTTGAATATTTTTTTATCAGACGTTGCTTCGGATGCCTGACTTTCTTTAATCCTCAGCTTTCAGCTCCATCTCCGGAAAATATTTTTTCAGGATCTCCTCCGCACTGCTTCCGTTTTTTGCCATCTCATTTCCACCAAACTGGGAAAATCCCACACCATGACCGCTGCCACGCACTCGCAGATAATAAATATCATCCTTTTTCTTCAAACTGAAATTCGCGGATTCCAGTCCCATTCCCGCTGCAAAGCTTTCTCCCTCCAGAAGTGTTTCCCCAATCGTAAGCTCTGTCACATAACCGGCACTGTCCCGTTTTTTGATCTTCAGCTCCCCGGAAAGCTGCCCCGCAGGAATTTCCACGATTTTTTTATGATCCGGAGATTTTTTATCCTCACTGCTATCTGCCGATTTCAGATATGTATACGCCTCATCATGAAAAGCTTCTTCCCCGCTGCGGGTTTTCCCTGCGCTTCTCTTATGCCAGGGAGTCAGCCTCACTTTTCCTTCATATGTAAGTACCTGTCCATCCGTCTCTTTTGCTGCCTGCTCATAGATCTGCCTTTTTTCTGCAAAAAAATATCTCCAGACTTCCTCTGTACTTCCGTTTTCCCTCAGGATCTCTGCCAGATTTTTCCCCTCGCCCAGCCACCTTTGAATATTCGACCGTGCGATCACAGTCTGCGCCTTTATGGTTTCTTTTTTCATATCCGGGGAAATCTGCGAAAAAACAATGACCGGGAGATATTCTTCCATATCCGGCACCCTCTCTGCCAGGACCCTCTCCGGTCCATTAATGGTTGCCGCCGAAAAATAAGGAAGAACAATTGCTAAAAACACCAGACAATATCGAAGAAGCGCATATTTTTTCATAAAAACACCATAAGCGTTCTTTTTCCTAATATATGTTCTTTTGCCAAAAATTATTATTTGCTGTATACTATAGCAGTTCTATGAATCAATGCATCAAAAAAAGTTATTCCGAACATGCTGCAGTAATTTATGGAAATGCTATGTATCAATCCAAAAAGTATCTGCAGCGATCAGTCCTGCTCACCGCTTATTGCTTGCCACGAATGGAGGTATCACACACCATGCTTGCCATCTTTCTCGCACCATTATATATTCTCATTAATATTTATATCGTCCGCTGGATGATTTTGTGGATGGGTGCCTGCACTCATTTTTTCCAGACCTTTGCGTTCCGGGCATGCTTTGCAGGTGTTTATATTTTTCTGTCCACTTCTCTTCTGACCTGTTTTCTCATCCGGAAGCCCCCTGCGCTCCATCGCTTCCTGAAAAATACGGCAAATTATTTTCAGGGAACATTTCTTTACATCCTGATCGTAATCGTAACTACAGATCTCTGCAGACTGATCCTGAAGCATACGCTTCATCCGGCCTGGATGTATTCCAGGAAAGCCTTCGTAGTCACAGGCGCTGTCTGCACCCTTCTGATCATTGGTGTCAGTCTCTATGGGATTTTTAATCAGTGGAATATTAAGACAAAAACTTATGATGTGAAAATAGACAAGCAGGTGAAGGGAATGGACTCCCTGAAGATCGTCCTGCTCGCAGACATTCATTTCGGTTACAGTATCGGAGAAAAACATGCCGGACTTCTTGTAAAAAAGATCAACGCCGAAGATCCGGATCTGATCTGTATTGCCGGCGATATTTTTGATAACGAATATGAAGGAATCAAAAACCCGAAAAAAACAGCGGCCATTCTCCGTTCGCTGAAATCCAGATACGGCGTTTATGCCTGTTGGGGCAACCATGATCTCAGCGAACCGATTCTGGCCGGTTTTACCTTCCGCAATGCAAAAAAAGATTATGATGATCCCAGAATGCGGAATTTTCTGGAATCTGCCAACATCCGGCTTCTCGATGACGAAACCGTCCTCATAGATAAACGATTTTATCTGACAGGCCGTAAGGATCCTTCACGCTGCCGAAAAATGTCCGACACCCGTAAGGATCCTGACCAGCTTACAGCCTGCCTTGACAAAACACTCCCGATTATTTTTATGGATCATCAGCCCGGTCAGCTGGATGAAGTGGCAGCCGCAGGCGCAGACCTTGATCTCTGCGGCCATACTCATGACGGCCAGCTGTTCCCTCTGAACATCATCACCGGCCTGGTCTGGGAAAATTCCTGCGGCTACCTGAAAAAGGGGACTATGCACAACATCGTTACCTCCGGTGCCGGCATATGGGGCCCGAATATGCGTACTGCCACAAACAGCGAGATCTGTTCGATCACAGTACATTTTTATCCTGCCAGACCTAACTCCTCTGATCCCTCATAAATATCTTCCACCGGCAGCTCCTCCGCACTCTCACTATCCTCTTCTGTTATTTCTGTTCCGTCATTTTCTTCTTCCGTTTCAGAGTCCTTCGGAAACTCAATTACTTCAGCCGTATCACCACTTTCTGATATTTCCGGCTCTTCACTGGAATCATCAAATATCTCTTCCTCAGTATTATCGTCCGTCTTTCCTTCTTCAGAACTCATCTTGAGTTCCTCGCTGCTCTCTTCTTCAGCTTTCTTTTCACTGTTTCGGATGATCTCAAGGGCTTCTGTTTCTGAAATAATGCCTGAATTATCTTCCATTGCATTTGCTTCCGGCACTTCATAATCATATACAAAGGTATTGACTGGCATAAGCTTGTTTGACTGTACATCATAGTCAAATACATGCCACAGGTATCCTTCCCTGTTAACCGGTACATTTGCCTGGTAGATCTGTTTTCCACCCCGGTAAACGGTTACTTTGGCTGACGAAGCAGATAATTCTGTACTCGCATCATCTTCACCGTTTGTATAATCGTATACATAAAAGCTATATTTTCTTCCGGTGAAGCCTTTGTATATGGTTGTTGTTTCCGGTCCATAGCTGCTTGTATCATCCAGATCCAGATTTGCTATTACATCTCCATCCTCTGAATATGCATTTTTATCCCTATAGTATACATGGAAGTAGTCATCTCCGTTTTCATCAGCAGGTCCCAGCAGATGAGAATCCAGATCTCGCGGAGTTTCTCCCCATGTAAGCACGATCTGAAGAAGTCCCTCATCTCCTGCACTGATATTGGTCGGTGACATTGTTACATCACGTTCACTGCATGCATTTGCCTGAACTACAACATTGATATGGGCAGAAACAAAATCTTCATTGCTTGCATTCAGCGTATAGTTTCCGGCTGGCACGGTCAACGTATAGGTTCCATCTGCTGATACGCCTTCTTTCACAGTCTCTCCGATCACATTATCCCAGCCCTTACGTAATTCATAAGTTACATTTTCTATATTTCCGCCGGTCATGGAATGAATAAATCTTCCACTCAGCTCACCATCTCCGGCTTCTGCTCTGGATACCATCAGGAAAGATTCTGCGTATGTGATCTGGTTCGCTGATACTCCCATGGAACTGCTTTCATATTTCTGGTAACCGGTTGCTGTGACAACAATTTTGTAGATTCCTTCATCAAGATCATTAAATGAATAAGTTCCATCTTCTTTCGTGAAAGTTTTTTCAACCTTGACTGTTCCGGAATATGCTTCCACGCTGGCATTTTTTACAGGAGCTTTGCTGTTTGAATCCAAAACGCTTCCCTCAATGTTTCCGGCTCCGACTGTACATTTATCCACCAGTGTTCCATTTTCAAAATGAACCTTCAATTTTAGTGGATTATCGTCATCATCAGACAGAAAATCCTTGGACAACGTATAATGCCATACCGTTTTCAGGAACTTTCCGACCACCGTATCCGGATTCAACTCACCAGCTGCGTAAATATAGGTTCTTACATCAGAACAAAGCACATTTCCGGCATCACGAACTGTATAGGATACGCTTGCCTTTGCCGCAGGTCCTACCTTAATATCAATTCCTGCCAGATCCCATGTCTCCAATGCAGTCAGATTTAATCCAAACTGAAGACCGCATTTCGCAGATCCTTCTATTGTGACCGGTGTCAAAGTCTGACTGAAATCATGGATAAATCTTCCATTTCCATCTTTGAATTCATATCCGCCAGTTGCTTCAACGGAATATTTCACAACAAACTGCCCGGACACATCATAAAACAGAGAAACCACCAGATCTGCAGAAAGACCAGTTGTACCAATCTTTATAGGAACTCGTCCCAGTTCAAGTACATCGCTGACTGTTTCCATAGTTCCACTTGCATGTTTGATCTGCTGCTCTGAATTCACGCCACTTATATAAAGTCCACCTTCGAAATCAGCTTTTCCTGTAACTGACGCAATAAAATGCCTTACCTCTATCTTTCCCCAGCTAAATCCGGCATCCAGCTTACAGCTTACATCCGGAATCGTAACAGCAACAGAACCGGACAGCTTCACCTTATCATTAAATTTATGATTAAGATCAAATTTCAATTTACCTGGAACCGGAATACTTCCGCCGAGAGTAAGTCCTCCTGCCGGCACCTCACTTGAATTTTCCGGAATATACTCATATTGAACGCCCTCTGCAGTTACCTGCATATTTTCCGGATCTGCAATTCCTGCACCTTCAAAATCAATTGATTTGTAAACCTCTGAAATATCATCCGGTTTGCCTGCCTTAATGATCAGACGTCCCTGTCCGTCCTTTGTGATATTCTGGACTTTTAATGCAATATCTGTATCTGTTCCCATTTCCTTTGCAGAAAACAGTACAACCTTTCCGGTTTCCAGATTTTTATAAGCATTTCCATCTTTTACTGTGATCGTATAAGTTCCGTCACTGTTCTGGACAATATTGTATATATTTTTGGAAGTATCTTTGACTTCAACTACATTTGTTGCATAGGTAACCTTGCTGTCATAATTCTCATCGATTACTGAGTCCTCAGTGATCTGATCGATAGCTTTTAAGATCTGAGCTGCATCATTTCCGTTAATTGCCTTCTCCGGTTCAAAGGTATCTCCATTCAGAGACAGCATATTCTTTTTCAGTGCAATAGCTACAACATTTTTATACCTGATCTGAGCCGCATCTGCACATGTCGGTTCTTCATCCGTAGTTTCATATCCCATAAGCATTACTGCTGTATATGCGGCAAACTCTCTTGTTGCATATTCGTCAGGATAAAAATATGGAACATCCTGCTCATCGGTTTCATCGGGTATGATTCCCATAGTTTTTGCAATTTCTGCTGCGATTCCATTTTCATTTTCTCTGGTATCAGCATAATAATAATTTTTGCTGTCAAACTGCTCTTCATACTTGCAGCCAACTTTATCCAGAAGAAGTTTTACCCATTCACCTCTGGTGTATTCATGTCCGGAATCCTGCACGTATTTTTTCGTAACAAAAATTCTTGCAAAGATTTTTATTCCTTTTACTTTGGCAACAATCGATGTATTTCCCTCTCCGACTGCCTGGACAACACCTGTTTTTGTTACTGTTGCAATTTTCTGATCAGCAGATGACCAGCTTACTTTAACACCCTTTTCCTTAAAACCAAGCTGGATACTTTCCCCTTCTTCCAGAGTAGCTTTTTGATTTTTCAGTGTTGGTTTCACAACTGTTATCTTACATCGATATGTTCTCTTCTTGGAATCTTTAAAGGTTACTGTACATTTTCCTGTTCCTGTTACAGAAACCGTACCATCTTTTTTTACCTTGGCAACCTTTGTATTTGAACTTGAGGCAGCTTTGATCACATCACCCTTTATCGAAAGCTTCCTGGATGTATTCGCTGTTCCCCATACAAATTTTAAGCTCTTTGCAGACAGATAAGGATTTTTTACCGTAACCTTACAGGTATACACTTTTTTTCCTATTTTAGCCTTAACCACGGTTGTTCCGGTTTTTACTGCTGTTATTTTTCCCTTAGAGCTGACTTTAACGATTTTTTTATTGGCAGAACTCCATACCGTCTTTCCCGAAACACCGTTTACTTTTAACTGCAGACTTTTTCCCTTTACATACAATACGGCTTTTTTCACTGACATTCCTGGGCTTTTTACTGTAACCCTACAGGTTAATGTCTTTTTGGCAATTCTGGCCTTTACTGTTGCGGTTCCGGTCTTCACAGCCGTTATCTTTCCCTTTGACGAAACCTTTACAACTTTATTATTGGAAGAAGACCATTTCACGGCTTTCTTCCAGTTTACAACCTTTAACTGTGATGTTTTTCCCACGTACAAAACCTTTTTTGTACTGTTCAGTCTGGGATTTGCAGCTGCATTTGCTGGCATGCTGATTCCTAAGATCAACATCAGGATCAGCATCAGCGGCAGCAATTTTTTTGACGCACTTTTTCTCTTCATAAGCACTTTTCCCTTCTGCTGTACTATGCTATAATGTTCATCAATTATAAATTTTCGAGATCATTCGAAATCATTTATAATTAATCCCCCGTAAATTATCAGACTATCAACCAAGAAAGGAGAAAAATCATGAGTGTCACCGTAAATCCAAAAGCCCGACAAATTTTACCGGTTATTCTGGGCTGCTGCGTAATTGGAACTGTTTTTTTTCTGGCAATAACTATCTGTTCCGCCATAAAATATCATGATTACGTACCTGTAGATGCTGTTATATCATCTGTCAGCCGCTCAAATAATCCTAACAAGCCTCATAGTTCCAATTATCATAACTATGTGAAGTACTCTTACACCTACAAGGAACAAAACTACACAGCTGACCGAATCGAGTTTTTACGCCTCGGCAAAGCCCCCGGAAAGCATGTTCAGATTAAATGTGATCCGCAGAATCCAAACCAGATCCAGAATGTCTATTCTATGACCATCTGTATTGTCTTCCTAGTAATCCTGATCATAACAGATTTCCTGCTCATTCTTATGATAAAGTCTTAATACTGTACAGCTATGCTCTAATTATATAACATTTTTATCTCTTGAACTTTGTCAAATTTGTCGCAAAGTGAACATTTTTTGTCGAAAATGTCCATAATATTTTTTTATCGCATTGACATACTCCTACCATTGAAATCCTACTCGATGGCTCTGCTGATTCGTTCGTCAGTAAGTAATTTTCTATGATATAAAAAAGACGGTTACGCTGAATCACAACGTAACCGTCTTCCTTTATACTATACTCGCACAGATATAAAACAAAATTCCCACCTACTGCCTTGAGCAATAAATGGGAATTTATCTGATCCACTTAAAAAGTGAGGCATCGGGGATTCGAACCCCGGACAACTTGATTAAAAGTCAAGTGCTCTACCGACTGAGCTAATACCCCATATTTACATTAAAACATACCCAAGCTTTTTCTAACCAGCTGTTCATATGTTTTACATTAAAACATGCCCAGGCTTTTTCTAACCAGCCATTCGCATATTTTACATTAAAACATGCTCAGGCTTTTTCTAACCAGCCGTTCGTATGTTTTACATTAAAACACGCCCAGGCTTTTTCTAACCAGCCGTTCGTATGTTTTACATTAAAACACGCCCAAGCTTTTTCTAACCAGCCGTTCGCATGTTTTACATTAAAACATGCCCAGAGCCGGAATCGAACCAGCGACACGAGGATTTTCAGTCCTCTGCTCTA
>OGXW01000126.1_pt1 | contig 49845 bp, 45 predicted proteins | sample 1576341 | NCBI WGS metagenome assembly OGXW01 (sample SAMEA3541592, study PRJEB24748) | human gut metagenome | biome: human gut; feature: human-associated habitat; material: faeces | place: China | collected 2012
AAGCAGTAATCTGAAAAAGGAAACGCTGGTTGAAAGAATAAGGTATCAGGGATAGTAGATTCTATAAAAAGCAAGCTGCCGCTCAAGATGGGCGGCAGCTTACCTTTATAGTGATTCAAACATAAAAGTCAAATTTTGCGAGGACCCGCCATCGTCTCAACCTTGTCCGTTCTTCCTACAAAGAACAGGTCAACGGCTATTTTTAGCCCTAACTGATGGCCTGCCTCCCATGCACTCGACCTTATTATGCTGGGGAATTCGCATTAAAACCGAAAATCAGTTCTTTACTTCTTCGCATTCTCTTCCAATTTCTTGCGCTGTTTCAGTTCAAACATTCGCTGCTCTTCTGCCTCTTTTCTCTTGCGGCTTTTCTCTTTGCGTTCCTGCTTGTTCTGTTCCTGCTGTAATTTCAACGCCTGTTGCGATTTTGTACCAATGCCTATTTCCAGCATCTGTTTCTTTGCTTCCCGCTGCATCCGTTTCGGATTTCTTTTGATATCCTTTACAACAGTTTCAACAACCGGACTGAATTTCAAACTGAAGTACCACTTTTGAATATATTCCTGTACTTCACAATCTTTTGGCTCTGCACCAAATGTTACCTTTGCCGCAGAAAGTTTACCATCTTCGATGCGTTCAAAGATCCCCACCCAAAACGGCTCCTCAAAAAATATTGTCAGCTTTCCATTTACTTTGTCCATGGGTATAGAAAAAGGCGACTGTTTTTCAACAATCGCCTTGAATTTGATGGCTGAATATGAAGTTACAAGCAAGAAATTTTGTTGTCTGAAAGTCAAAAACCGTTGATATTACTGTGTTTTTCAAAAAGTTCTGTATCACCATCCGGCCCATATTTTGCAAATTCCGCAGTCATTGAGATTGCGGGATTTTTCTTGTTTTTCAATGTTTTTCGGGCTTTTTCCCGCTTTCAAATGTGATACTTCCATGTCAATCCTGATAGCTTCAAATCACATTTTAACATGCGATTTTACGAACGCTTTTCCACTTTTCCGTCTGGCTCCTCACCCGAGCAAAATTTTACCATCTTCTGCGCCGCCGAGCCGCCCTTCCCGTGAACATATACAACTATTCTTTTCATATTGATCTCCTTATACATTCCCATTGACGATCCTTGCGTAGGTATCCTCCGGAATCATCGGGGAAGCTATCTCGGCCAGCAGTGCCGGGTCTATCTCCCCTGTTTCCGCAAACTGCCGCCCAGCCTTTTTCACCCGCTCCAGCCGCGGAACAGTCACTGCCGCGGCCTCCGGTGCGCTGAGCATCTGGCTTTCCGGCACAGTCAGGATCGTATGATTATTGGGAAACATCAGCTCAAACTGACGTACTGCCGGTTCAAAATTGCGGCGGCTGTTCGGAAATCCGCAGCCGCAAATCATCAGATATCTGAGATGCGAATAATCCCGCTGCCCGACGTGGACATAGCGTCCGTTCATCTCTGCCATCGCCATGGACGAGAGCGGCAGAGTACGCTCGATGATGTTTTTCAACATCGCAGGCATCCCGTAGCAATAGAGTGGGAAGCTGAACAGCAGCAGGTCACTTGCGAGCATCTGCTCCAGAATCTCGCGCATATCGTCGTCGATAGCACAGCGCCCGCCGTTATATTTGCAGGCAAAGCAGCCGCGACAGAACTCGATATGCATGTCAGCAACGTTGATGCTCTGCACCTCCTGCGGCGCGGCCTCGTTCATGCCGCCTAGAAATGCGCGCGTGATGTGCATCGTGTCACTGCGTTTCTTCTTTGGGCTGCCGTTAAAGACAAGAATTTTCATCCGTTAGCCACCCCATTCGCGGTTATTTCAGCTTCTTCCCCATTTCGAAGCGCACCTCGTGCCGCTCCGGATCGTCATTCGAGTAGGCGTACAGGTCAAAACCGATCATCTCGAAGCCGTTCTTCCGGTAAAGCGCGATCGCGTTCTCGTTGCAGGACTGCGTTTCGAGGACGATCATCCGCGCTCCGGAGGACGCCGCTGCGGCCTGGATTGCGCCCAGCAGTTTCGTTCCGACGCCGCTGCCGCGCTTTGCGTTTTCGAACACACAGATATTGCTTATCCGAAATCGGTTGTTCCAGCTCTCCGGCGAGCCTTCAACATAGCCAATCAGCTCCTCGCCATCAAACGCCCCGAACGCTAATCGGCTCCTCCAGCCACTCGCCGAAGAACACGGCGTCAAACGACCGTTCCTCGGTTTTACCGAAGGGCGTGTACTTCACACAGAAGCCGCCTTCGCCAGCGCAGATGTCATAATAGCCCCGCGTCCGATAGCGCGCGGTGAACTTCCTTCCGGCGTATTATTCTCTTTCCAAGCGCTTGATCTCCATAGTTTCTCCCCCTCAAGTTCAGTTGGCCTAAAACATATTATTTGATATATATCATATAATTTATCATACCCTGTGCGGTGTTCGTTGTCAACGGCGCGATGCGCCGTGGCGTGCCTTAAAGAATATAAAAATGCGGGGCAAATTTTGACCCGCAACAATATTATTGTACAAAAGTCCTGCTCCATTGTCAACAATGTCAAAGCCGCCGCGGCTAAAATTGCAGTTTTTCATACACGTGCACAAAAACGCGTCTCAAAAATCATGGATTCTGCGAATTGAAAAACGGCGTCCCGTTTGCTATATTAGCATCAGAAAGGGTGAGTCCGATGTACAAATAAGACACCCGACACAGGAAGTGATTCGGGTTTGGCGCTGCAAGATCAAAATACGCAGGAGGACAGAAGCACATAAGTCCGCCCCACTTAGAGGCAAGAAAAATAAATATCTGTGCTTGGTAAATGTGTCCCGTTGACATGCGGCGCTACATTCTAACGAAAGTGAGGTAACCAGGATGTTAGATACTAAGAATTCACAGAGATAACCCCTGACTGGTTGGAAGGCACGAGCCGCAGTCAGGGGTTATCTCTATTTTATGCAAAAATTCACGCCGCCGAAAAAACCGCCCCATGCCTGCCGGCATGAGGCGATATTTTTATCATTTTAATCAATAGAAAGTCGCAACATCCTGCGCCGGAGCTTCGCAGTTCTCGTGGCTGATGTAGGTCAGGACGGGGCCCTTGCGGCTGTACACGCGGTGGAACTTGAAGTTCACCTTCGCGGTCAAAATGATCCATGAGTCGTCCGTCACAGTCTCGGCCTTGTCCCACTGGCACACCAGCGCCGCGAACTGTATATCCTCGACGCAGCAGGTCATGACATGGCGGCCCACGATGAAGCAGCCCGCTGGGATCTTCTTGCGCTTGAGCGCGCGGCACTTGAAGCGCACGGTCTTGCCCTCGTACTTTTTCGGCTCCTCGGACAGGTCGCGATACCACACAGCGTAGTCATCGTCACCGATCTCGACGACGGGCGCGGTCAGGTCAAACGGCAGCGGATCCTCAATGTCGTCATACTCGACCTTGCCTCCGGCATATTCGTAGGCGATGTCACTCCGGCGGGACGCGCCGCGGACTATCTTATGGAACTCCATCTTGTCCATGTTGGGCTTGAAGCGGTTGAACACGACCAGCTCGCAGCTCTTGAGCTTATCGTACACCAGCTGGCGCATATTATTATTATAGGTAAGGAAGGTGCCTGCGTCGGCAAACATGAACTCCTGATACACCATCCAGCTCTCAGGCATCGCCGAATAGAGCACGTCCAGCATCCACATGCCGTTGTACTCCACGACCACGCGCTCAGCCCGCGACTCGCGGAGCCACTTTTCAAGGTTTTCCGCCGTCAGCTCGCTCTGATCTTCGATGACATGGATGTATACGCTCTTGTCGGCGAACTGATCAGGGGCGTATTCCTCCTCGCCTTCCTCGCAGACGAGAAGCATCGTGCGCTCGCCGTTGCAAAAGCGCTTGTCCTCCAGCGTTTCCTGTATGAATTTTGTCTTGCCGGATTCCAGAAAGCCCGTAAAGAGATATACGGGAACGTCTTTTCTATCACTCAATGTTCAAACAGCTCCTTCAATGCCTGCTCGTTAAGTTTGGAACCTATCACGCAGAAGCGGCCGGTGACTGCAGCGCCGCCGCGGCGGATATCGACCTCGCCGGGGACGTAGTCGAAGTAGAGCCAATCGCCGTCCTCAGCATCGACAATGCCCTTCGCGCGGAGAATAACGCCGTACTTGGCCTCGTCCTCAAGTGCGGAGAGGATGCCGCGCAGCGCGGACTCGGTGAACTTACGCGGGGTCTCCATGCCCCAGCTCGTGAACACCTCGTCGGCGTGATGATGATGGTGATGCTCATGGTCATGGTCATGCTCGTGATCATGGCAGCCGCAGGTGCAGTGCTCGTCATGCTCGTGCTCATGCTCTTCGTGGTCATGGTCATGATGATGTTCATGCTCGTCATCGTCGTGATCATGATTGTGGCAGCCGCAGGTGCAGTGCTCATCGTGTTCATCATGGTCATGATGATGGTGCTCATGGTCATGCTCATGCTCGTGGTGGTGCTCATGCTCCATGTGCTCCAGCTCTTCGTGCAGAGCGTTGTGCTCAATCGCCTCGACTATCTGCTCACCGCTGAGCTTGTCCCACGGCGTGCTGATGAGTCCGGCCTTGGCATTGAGCTGCTTGAGAAGCTCGGTCGCGGCAAGGATCTTTTCCGCGCTCGCAGTGTCGGTGCGGCTCATGACGATGAGGTAGGCGTTCTCTACCTGATTGTTGAAGAACTCGCCGAAGTTGCGCATGTACATGCGGCACTTGCCCGCATCGACGACAGTGACCTTTGCGCCGATGTGTGCGCCCTCGACCTGCTCCACGGCATGCGCCACGTCGCTGAGCTTGCCGACGCCGGACGGCTCGATGATGATACGATCCGGTGCGTACTCCTCCATGACCTTCTTGAGCGCCTTCGTAAAGTCGCCGACCAGCGTGCAGCAGATGCAGCCGGAATTCATTTCGGTTATCTGAACGCCGGCGTCCTTCAGGAAACCGCCGTCAATTGCAATCTCGCCGAATTCGTTCTCGATAAGAACGAGCTTTTCGTTCTTGTAGCCCTCAGCTATCAGCTTGCGGATGAGCGTAGTTTTGCCCGCGCCGAGAAAACCTGAGAATATATCAATCTTTGTCATTGCAGATGCCTCCACATATTATTTTTCTAAAAATGTATTATATCACACTTTGTCAATGCCTACAAATATAATATCATACCCAGCCGCATAAAATTATTTTCAAAGACTTCCGAAACACGTGAAAAAACTCTTGACATTTGGCCGCATGTCTGATAATATACATCTTGCCCATGGGGGTATAGCTCAACTGGGAGCGCACGCTATCGGGTGAACGACCCCGAATCAATCAAAACTAAATATCCTGAAAGTCAAGGTTTTCCAAGGCTTTCAGTCCTATGGGGGTATAGCTCAGCTGGGAGAGCGCTTGAATGGCATTCAAGAGGTCAGCGGTTCGATCCCGCTTATCTCCACCAGACGCATTATGAAAGGCTTGATTTCTTCGGAGATCAAGCCTTTTTGTTTCCCCAAAATAAAAATCGGGATGATGCTGGCAGCTTCCACCGCCGTTCAAGCAACCTCCCTCCTACTGAAAAGGCCGTTTCCACGTTCAAAAGATCGTGAAAGCGGCCTTTTTTGTTGCCCGGAAATGTGTCTCACCGTGAGACACATTATACACTTAGGAAAGCATGCGCCTCAGCGTTGCAATAAACGCGCTAAAGTTCTCATAAGTGCAAATATCTTCACAAAGGTACTGTATAAATCTTTCTTTTGTAATACCGACTTTTAGAAGATTCGCACAAAGCATTTTATACAGCTTTTTTCCTGTCTTATCTTTTGTCGGATCAAAACTGCTATTATAGTCAGATACTATGTCCGATAAGGATCTCTGGGTAAAGTATTTGTCTCCGATTATCTTAGCAAACCATGAATCAGGATCTGTTATTAGTTTCTTCCTAAGGTATTTCTCTACACTTTTAATGGGCAAATAAGTATATAATGAGATTCCATACTCTTTTGCTTTGGTATCTCCGTCGGCTTGGATATCTCCATCTAATATGCTAATTACCCTCCGGCCAACTCCCAGCAACCCACTACTTTGAATATCATTTTGCAGTTTCAAGGTCTGTGCCCAGTCGCCACTTGGTACTACATGCCATAGCCGACTTTCACACATATTGTTTGTTCTAATCAATCGCTTCACAACAGCTCTTGCCAATTCATCTTCAACAAGAATAATAAAATCATATCCATTGGGAACATAAAGATTTCGAATGGCGTAGTTCGGATAGCAAGGATTAAGACTTGTGATAGCTCCGTTATTGTTCTCAAGCATAAAAATGTTATCTGCTTCTATACGGTTTATTATTTCGGTAGAATGCGTTGAAAAGACAACGACCATGTTCACTTTTTTTATTAGGTCGTTAAATAGAGAGATCAGTCTATCAATAGCGGCTGGATGTAAAGCGAGCTCTGCTTCATCGATTAAAAATAAGAGCGGTTTTGCGGAAACGTATTTATTTCTTTCTGTCAAATTATTTATAAAATCAATTAGCGAAATGAGCATACTTTCTCCGCTGCTCATATTGTACTGACTAATATAATGATCTCCACATTTTAAAAAATATGGTATGCCCTTAAAGCCGTTCTCTTCTGCTGTTTTTTTCGTTTTGATTTTAAACAAACTTTTGTAGTGTGTTCGATCACCATGAAGAATGTAGCTCAATGTTTCAATCACAAAACCATCAGCTGGTCTTATAAGTGATGCAAAGTTATCTTTCCCCAAAAAGCTATCTACCAAGTTATAATCATAAAAACATGATCCATAGAAAATGCTCCCTTCATAAAACCCATGATAATATTATCTTTTTCGATTGGGAGAGCGACGGCCTGGCCGACCACGTCGGCATCGTAGAAAAGGTGGAGGACGGGCTGATCTACACCGTGGAGGGCAATTCCGGGGATCGCTGCGTGGAAAACCGCTACTACCTCGGCTCCACTCCTGTGTACGGCTTCGGATTGCCCATATATTGAGGTGAGGGAAATGTGTCTCACCGTGAGACACATTTCCTAAAGCCCGACATAGTTCCGTTATCTACTTGTTCTGCATTTCCTCCTCAGTATGCTATAATGAAAAAAACTTTTCCTGTTTTTGTGGCACTTTGCTCAAAAAATGGATTTATATAAGTGAGGGCCCTTAAACAAAGGAGACGAGGTATGAACGACAGAGAAATAGTCAATTTATACTGGCAGCGTTCAGAGCAGGCCATATCGGAAACCGAGCGCAAATATGGGAGTTACTGCCACATCATCGCATATAACATTCTCGAAAACAGCGAAGATTCCGAGGAGTGCGTCAATGATACTTGGATGAGCGCATGGAACGCGATGCCGGACAAGCGCCCGGATCGGCTCAGCCCCTTTCTTGCCCGGATCACGCGCAACTTTGCTCTGACAAAGATCGTCCGCCGCACGGCAAAGAAGCGGGGCGGCGGAGAAGCGGAGCTTGCACTGGAGGAACTGGACCAGTGCCTTTACTCCGGCTACGATCTGGAAAAGGAAATCGAAGATCGGGAGCTGAGCCGCGCCATAGACGCATTTATCGGGCAGCTCGGTGAAGAAGAACAGCTTGTGTTTGTCAGCCGGTATTGGTTCGTGGCGACCGAGCGGGAGATTGCGGAAAAGCTGGGTCTGACCCGCAGCGGCGTCGCCGCCATGCTGAAACGGACAAGAAGCAAACTAAAAACCTATCTATTGATGGAGGGCTTATGTACAATTCGGAACGAATGATGAAAGCCATCGGAGACATTTCCGATGATAAGATCGAGAAAACCGGCCGTGCGCTGGTCTATCAGAAAGAGGAACGCAGAATGTCTCACGCCCCTGTTCGGATGGGAAGATTACTGTCCATCGCTGCGGTGGTTGCGTTGATCCTCGCGCTGGGAGCCGTGGCCTATGCTACCAATATCTTTGGCCTGCGGGAGCTCTTTGCCAACCCAAACCGTGGCGACATGCCCGAGGAGGCTGCAAACCTGATTGTCAGCCAGAGCGCGGAAGTCGAAGGCGACGGCTGGAGTGCCAGCGTACTGGAAACCTATTGCGATGAGGGAACGGTGCTCGTCGCCGTTCGCGTGAGCGCTGATGAAAGATATGCTGTCGTACCTACTGACGAAGATCTCAACAGCCCGCTGTCCGTGATTGGCTTGTCGGGTGAGGAATCGCTCCGCGAGTATGCCCAAAAAGAAGGGAAAACGCTTCTGTTCGTGGGGGCAAATCTCGACTGGGAAGCTCTGGGACTTAGTTCTGCCGGTGAGCGCTTTGAGAACGCTTCTCCGCAGGAGATGACAATTTATGTGGAAGGCGCACACGGCAACAGTGCGGCAACGCCCGTTGATACAGTCTGCACAGTCGTTGCTGTGGCATGGTCCCCAGAAACGCAAGACTCCGACACGCTGGTACCGGAACGAAGGGAGCTTCCCATCACGCTGGTCGAGGGCAAAAGCACGCCGCTGGGGCTTTACGCGCCTGTTGATCCTTATGCCCTCCCCGGCTTCGAGCTGGGTGAGCTGAGATTGACGCAAACGCCGCTGGGCACAGAACTGCGTCTGAAAATGAGCGCACTCGACGAAGATGCGGCAAGGAATCTGCTTACCTTGCGTCTGGATGGCGTTGAGTTCCACGGAGCCGGTAGTATTGACCCAAACGGTTACGCTGTTTTCGGTCAAGGGCAGGGCGATTTCGGCGACAACCCGATCATCCGCTTCCTCGACTGGGGCAAGAACACCATCGCGGAAGTCACCTTCGAGAAGATTGGATAAGCATTACTCTGAAAGCGCCGGAAAAGCATACTCTTTTCATGAAGAATTACAGTGTGATCAGATAAGTTCAACAGTACTTGCACCAAGGCCCGTCTCTCCATTTTGGAGGGGCGGGCTTTTCCTCGAAACTTGTTTCACTGTGAGACGCATTTTTGACCGTGTTTTTGAGTGCGGCGGGCTCTTTGTTGTCCTAGAAATGTCACGGTAGATAGAACGGCGCTCTGCATCAATGCCAAGCTCAGCCAAAACATTTGACTTTTTCCAATTTAGGACTACAATATGAGTATCGGAATCAGACATAAAATGGAGGGATAAACATGCTCGATTTTCTGCGCAGCGAAGGTATAGACGAGGAAATGCTCGCCCGAATCAAGGACTTTCGCCGCAGCTTTCCCGCAGCGCCGGAGAACGCCGGACGCATCCCCTGCCCCAAATATAAATATTACGGCCGCGCGGTCTGGCGCGAGGCGATAGCCGCCGTACTCGCGGGCGAAAACCTGCTGCTGGTCGGGCCGAAGGCCACCGGCAAAAACGTTCTGGCCGAGAACCTTGCCGCCGTGTTCCAGCGCCCGCAGTGGGACATCTCGTTCTACCTCAACACGGACGCTGCCTCGCTCATCGGCACCGACACCTTTAAAAACGGCGAGGTGACGCTGCGCCGCGGCCCAATATACCAATGCGCCGTGGAGGGCGGCTTCGGCGTGCTCGACGAGATAAACATGGCAAAGAACGAATCTCTCTCCGTGCTCCACGCCACGCTGGACTTCCGCCGCATCATCGACGTGCCGGGCTACGACCGCATCACGCTCTCCCCCTGCACGCGCTTCATCGCTACGATGAACTATGGCTACGCCGGTACGCGCGAGCTGAACGAGGCGCTGGCCTCGCGCTTCATGGTGATAAACATGCCCGTCATCTCTGCCGACAGCCTTGAAAAGCTGCTGAAGGCCACGTTCCCGAAGCTTCGCGCGGAATACGCCCGCCAGCTTGCGGAGCTGTTTCAGGAGATCCGCAAGAAGTGCGACAGCTCCGAGATATCCACAAAGGCGCTCGATCTGCGCGGCCTGATCGCCGCCGTGCATCTCACGGAGCAGGGACTGAGTCTCGGCGAAGCGCTTGAGATGGGCATCCTCAACAAGAGCTTTGACGATTTCGAGCGCCAGCTTGTGTCCGATATCGTCGGCGCGCGCATCCCCGGCGAGCTGCGCCGCGGCGATCTGTTCGAGCCATGACCGAGATAGACGAGCGGCAGCAAAAGCGCGCGGCAAACATCGTCTGGAACTGCGCCGGGCGCTACGACTTCCGCCCTGATTTCCGCGCCTACGACGTGAGGGGTCGGGCCGATCTCTACTGGAACTGCATCTTCGGCGCGGCGCGGAAGCACTATGACTACGCGGTATTCGCGCAGATATTCGCAGGGCTTCAGCAATATGAGGACGCCGACACATACACGGATCTGTTCTGGCTGGGGCTTGAAAACTGCGTCTATCAGCGAGAGCTGCCGCAGCGCCCGGCGCTGGAAGCGCTTCGGCGCAGATACGCCGAGCAGTTCGTGCGACAGCATCAGGGCGCGGAGGATTTTCAATTCTACGATTCGCTCGCGCTCGCGCACTTTTCGCGCGTGCTGGGGCTTGAATCGCGCATGAACAAATACGACTCCAAGCTCCTCGACGAGCTGGAGTTCACGCCGGACATGACGGAAACGGAGATCGCCGCGCGGGCGAAGGAGCTGTTCGAGCGCTGGTTTCAGATATGCACCGAGGAGCGCCGACGCGCGCAGAAGCGCAGCTTCACGCAGCCGTTCAAAAAGCGCGGCAGGAAGAACGCCGATACCCAGTTTCGCAGGTTCGGCCTTGGCTTCACGCAGCATCCGCAGGACGTCTACGGCGGCTCGACGGATGGCGACGTGCAGCAGAAGGAGCTGAAAACCAAGATGACCGCGCAGGAGCTGCGCGAGTTTATGGAGACGAAGTACGGCAGGAGCATATTCTCCCCCGCCGAGACGGACAAGCTTGAGCGCGAGCTGTGCACCGGCAGCCACGAATCCTGCCATCTGCTCATCACATCCGGCGACCGCCCCGACGCGGCGCAGATACGCAACGGCTTTGAAGCGCTGTCGCGCCAGCGCGAGGCGGCGCAGATAGTGAAGAACCGCGCAAGCTACGACGCAAGCCTCGCGCAGAACCGCAGCGCCATAGCAAAGCTGAGTTCGAAGATCCAGAACTCGGCGCTCATGCATCTCCAGCCCGCCATCATCCGCGCGAATTCCGGTCGGCTCGACGGCGGGCGCGTATGGCGCGCGCTGAGCTTCGGCGACAGCCGCGTGTTCCGCAAGACGGAGCATGACGACATCGGCGGGCTGTCGGTGGACATACTGCTCGACGCCTCGACCTCGCAGAAAACGCGGCAGGAGATCGTCTCCGCGCAGGGCTACATGGTCGCCGAGAGCCTCACGCGCTGCGGCATTCCCTGTCGGGTCAGTTCGTTCTGCTCCATGACGGGCTACACCGTGCTCCGCGTTTTTCGGGACTATGACCGTCCGCGCGACAATCGGCGGATATTTGAATACGTCTCCAACGGCTGCAACCGCGACGGTCTCGCCATCGCCGCGCTGCACCGGCTGATGAACGCTTCCCCATACGAGCACAAGCTGCTCATCGTCCTGTCCGACGTGAAGCCGAACGACGTTGTAAAGACCCGCCGCCGCGAGACGGACGAGCTTGTAACATACGAAAAGGACGTCGGACTGACCGATGCCGCGCTTGAGGTGCGCCGTGCGCGGGCGGACGGCATCGCGGTGATGTGCGTGTTCACCGGCGACGACGAGGACGTCGCCTCGGCGAAGCTTGTCTACGGGCGCGACTTTGCGCGCATCCGCTCGCTGAGCATGTTTGCGGACACAGTGGGCATGCTGATAAGCAACCAGATAAAAAATCTTTGATGCTGACGAAAAACGGAGAGTTTATATGGCACCGAAATTCAAATTTACCAGAGCGGAAATAACCGACGCCGCCCTGCAGGTAGTGCGCCGGAATGGCATAGGCGCGCTGACCGCGCGGGCTATTGCGGACGAGCTCGGCGTATCGACCCAGCCGGTGTTCACCTGCTTTTCTACGATGACCGAGGCTCGCGGCGCGGTGCGCTCGGCGGCGGAGTCGATATACGACGGCTATGTGGAAGAGGGGCTGCGGGCGGAAATCCCGTTTTACGGCTTTGGAATGCAGTATACCCGCTTCGCGCGCGAGGAGCCGGAGCTGTACAGGCTTCTTTTTCTCACGCATGACGCGGGTGAAAAGGGCGCGATGGACGCGATGCGCCATTCGCTGGACTATGTGAAGGAGCCGCTGGAGCGGATATACCACATCAGCGAAGCCGAAGCCGAGCGCTATTTCCGCGACCTGTGGATCGTGGTGTACGGCATCGCCGCGCTCATCGTCACCGGCGACTGCCCATACTCCGACGCGGAGATCGGCGCTATTCTGACCGGCTTCAGCCTCAGTATCTGCAAGGCGATAAAGGAAATTCCCGGCTTTGTCTCCGGAGATTTTGACCGTGACAGACTGTTCACCGAGATGATCGGGGGATGCAAAAATGGATGATTCTTCTCTGCTGCGGCTGATTCAGCCTTTTCTCAACGGCAAAATGCAGCTCACCGCGTTCCCCGCGAAGAACCGTAAAAAGCTCGCCGCGCTGTGGTATCTCGCTGGGAAGCTTGAGCCGGACAGGCGCTATTCCGAAGCCGAGCTGAACGACCTGTTGGACGCGTGGAGCACGTTCCACGATCCCGCGACACTGCGGCGCGAGCTGTATAACAAGAAGCTTGTAGAGCGAACCGACAACGGCGCGGAATACTGGCGCTGTGAAAGCATTCCGGCTCTTGACGAATTCACGGCAAAATATATTTGAACGGCAAGAAAATACCGCCATGTTCAGAACAGTGTCTGAGCATGGCGGTTTTCGTTTTTGCCGCGGCCGCACATAAGACGGCAGACTTAGGTGGTTATCGGTTTACTTCTTTTTATTCGGCATATGTATCGCGCGGCCATCTACCGCAAGCGCCGCCTCGCGCAGCGCCTCGGACACGGTCGGGTGGCAGTGTATCGTATCCACAAGCTCATCCACCGTGGCTTCGAGCCGAATGGCCAGCGCCGCCTCTTCGATAAGCTCGGTCGCGCTCGGCGCCATGATGTGTACACCGAGTATCTCGCCGTATTTTTCACCGGCAATGATCTTGACCATGCCGTCAACATGGCCGGACACAAGGCTTCTGCCGTTTGCAGCGGTAACAAATCTGCCGACTTTGTAGTCCACGCCCTTTTCCTTGAGCTGTTCCTCGGTATATCCAACACCGGCAAGCTCGGGACCGATATATGCGCAGGACGGGCTGTAAGCCGCAATGAAGGTCTTGCTGCCGCCAGCTGCATTCTCGGCCGCCGTCTCGCCCATAGCCATTGCGGCATGAGCCAGCATAAGCTTCCCGTTGCAGTCGCCGACGGCGTATATGCCCGGAACGGAAGTCTCCATCCGATCGTTGACCTGGATATAGCCGCGCTCCGTCTTTACTCCGGCTTTCTCAAGTCCCAGTCCTTCGATATTGGGCTTACGGCCAACGCAGAGCAGTATCTTTTCTGCCTCCACTGTCCTCTCGCCGTTCGGGCACTCGATATGAACTCTGCCGCCAGCGCCGCAGCTTTCCACAGAGACGACCTTACTCTCCGTGAGTATCTCCATGCCCTTGGTCTCAAGCTGGCGGCGAACCATCGCGGTAAGCTCCGAATCCATGAGCGGCAGGAGCTTGGGGCTCATCTCAACTACCGTGACCTTGCTGCCAAAACGCGCGTACACGCTGCCAAGCTCAAGGCCGATCACTCCGCCGCCGATAACGAGCAGGCTCTCCGGAACATGGTCGAGCTGCAGGCAGGCCGTAGAATCGATGACCGCGCCGCATTCGCTGATCCCCTTTATCGGCGGGACGATCGGCGCGCTGCCGGAGGCGATGATTATCTTTCCGGCAGTCAGTATCCTGCCGCCGACTGAGACTGTTTTCGGGTCTGCGAAGCTCGCCTTTCCGGATATCAGCGTAATCTTATTTGCCTTTATGAGCGCTTTCACGCCGTCGGTGAGCTTTTTCGTTACACCGGCGCGCGCATTCTGCACCGCGTTCCAGTCTACCGAAACGTCGTTCGCCACTATGCCGATGCCGGCAGAGTGCGTTGCCAGCTCGTACACCTCGGCAGAATGCAGAAGTGCCTTTGTCGGCATGCAGCCGCGGTTGAGGCAGGTACCGCCGACGGCGTCCGCCTCGATGAGCGTGACCTTCATTCCAAGCTGCGCGCCGCGTATTGCCGCGACGTATCCGCCCGGGCCGCCGCCGATGACGATGAGATCATTGCCGCTCTCCGTCTGCGGCGCGGCAGGCTCCGCCGCGGCAGCCGGTGCGGGTTCGGCTTCGAGCTTCTCGCCCTCGCTGCCAATGACCGCAACGACCGCCAGGCAGTCCGCCGTACCATCCTCCGGAACACTTATTTTCAGGAGCGTTCCGGAAACATTCGCATTCACCGTATTTGTAAGCTTGTCGGTCTCCACATCAAAGAGCGGCATGCCCTCTTCGATCGCGTCCCCGACTTTTTTATGCCATTTGATTATCGTGCCCTCAGTCATGGTCATTCCAAGCTTCGGCATGATGACATTGGTCGCCATTGAATATCCGTCCTCCTAAATTATGCAAGCATGAGCGCCGGGTTTTCCATGAGCGTTTTGACCCGATGCAGGAACTGTGCGGCAAGGGCTCCGTCCACAACTCTGTGGTCGGTGGTGAGGCACATGTTCATCATCGTCCGGACGGTGATCTGGCCGTCCACAACGACAGGCTTGTCCTGCATTGCGCACACGCCGAGGATCGCCACCTCAGGCTGATTTATGATGGGAGAGAAGCTCTCTATGCCGTACATGCCGAGGTTGGTTATAGTAAACGTGCCGCCGTGGAGACGCTCCATCGGGAGCTTCCCGCTGCGGGCAAGCTCTGCAAGTTCCTTGACCTCCGAGGATATCTCCGTCAGGCTCTTCTTGTCAGCATCGGGAACATTCGGCACAACAAGCCCGTTATCGAGCGCAACGGCGACGCCCATGTTGACATAGTGCTTATAGATGATCTTATTTCCGTCCACCGAGCAGTTGAGCGCGGGAAATTCCGTGAGCGCTTTCGAGACGAATTTGACCAGTATGTCAGTATAGCTCACCTTGATATCATTCGCCTTGAGCTGGGCGCGGTACTCCTTGAGATTGGTCATGTCCACACTCAGATCAAAGGTGACGGTGGGGCTGGTCATATGGGAATTGAGCATGTTGCGCGCGATAGCCTTGCGCATGCCGTCCATATTCACGGTCTCCTCGCGGGCGGGAGCCTCCTGCACCGGTACGCGGCTGTCATGCAGATACTTGAGGATATCCCCTGCCATGACGCGCCCGTCGCTCGGGATATCGTTCACATCTACCCCGATGTCTGCGGCGATCTTTTTCGCGAGCGGGGACGTCTTTACGCTGTGCTCTTCCTGCGCGGCAGGCTTATAATTGCGGATGTCCCTCTCGACGATGCGGCCGTTCGGTCCGGTCCCCGTGACATAATGCGTGTCTATCCCAAGCTCTGCGGCAACTTTCTTCGCCCTCGGCGAGATTATCAGGCGCTCACCGGCCTTGTGCGCGGCGGGCTGTACGCTCTGCTCGGCAGGCTGCTCTGTCTTCTCCTCGGCCGGTGCGGCAGCAGCCCCCGTAAGGCCGGAGATGTCCTCACCCGCCTGCCCCATAATGGCGACGGGCTGCTGGCAGGCCGCGGTCTCGCCGTCGTTCACGAGTATTTTGAGCACAGTTCCCGCCTCATAGGCGTTTATCGTATTCGTCAGCTTGTCTGTCTCCACGTCGAAAAGCGGGTCGCCGACCGCGACGGCGTCTCCCTCTTTCTTCTTCCATTCACTTATCGTGCCCTCCGTCATCGTCATTCCGAGCTTGGGCATTGATACATAAAAGGCCATACCTAAAACTCCTTCCGAAACGCGGTCACAGCATTTTCCGTGCGGCGTTGACGATATCCTGATAGTTGGGCATGAACGCCTGTTCAAGGATCGGAGACACGGGGACGGGGGTATTGAGCGAGCCGATGCGCACGACGGGGCCGTCAAGCTCGTCGAACATTTCCTCGGCTATGGTTGCGCTGATCTCTCCGCCGTAGCCGCCGCGCTTGGTTTCTTCGGTGATAACGATAGCGTGGTGAGTCTTTGCGATGCTGCTGCGTATCATGTCCTTGTCCAGCGGATAGAGCGTACGCAGGTCGATGATCTCAAGGCTTATACCGTCCTTGGCGAGGATATCCGCCGCCTTCTTCGCATCGTAGACCTGAAGGCCGTAGGTGATAACGGAAATATCCGTACCTTCGCGCACGATATTGCCCTTGCCGAGCGGGATGGGATCAAAATTGGTGATATCGGCTTTCTCTTTTATTATCTTGTTTTCAAAATATATTACTGGGTTATCATCATCGATAGCGGACAGGATAAGGCCAAGCGCATCCTGCGGAGTCGAAGGATACACGACCTTGAGGCCGGGCACATGAGTGACCCACGCTTCGAGAGACTGGGAGTGCTGCGCGGCGCCGCCCTGTCCCGCGCCCGCAGGCATGCGGACAACCATGGGGAGAGATATCTTTCCGCCGAACATATAGCGCATCTTTGCCGCCTGATTGGCGATCTGATCCATCGCAACGGTCAGGAAGTCGCAGAAAACGAGCTCTGCGATCGGTCTCATGCCGGTAGCCGCGGAGCCGACGGCGCAGCCGATTATTGCGCTTTCGGATATCGGTGTATCGCGCACGCGGTCGCCGCCGAATTCATCATACATGCCGAGGGTGATGCCGAAGCTGCCGCCGTAGGCGCCGGTGTCCTCACCGAAGAGGATAACTCTCGGATCTTCGCGCATTCTTATGCTCATACCCTCGCGGATAGCTTCACGATAAGTCAGGATCATCTCTTTCTTGCCTCCTCTACTATATCCGAATATACATCGACAACAACGGAATCCGCGTCTGGCCAGGGCTGGGCGGCGGCAAACTCGATCGCGTCGCTGACTTCCTTTGCAACGCCTGCCTCAATGCCGCAAAGCTCATCCTCGTCCGCCACGCCGTTATCGATAAGGTACTTTCTGAAATTGGGGATGGGGTCTCTCTTCATCCACGCCGCCTGCTCCTCCGCAGGCTTATAGGGCGCGGGGTCTCCTTCAAAGTGGCCGTGCTGGCGGTAGGTCTTGCACTCGATGAGCGTCGGCCCCTTGCCTTCACGGGCGCGCGCCACAGCTTCGCTCGCCGCCTCATATACGGCCAGCGGGTCATTGCCGTCGACCGTTACGCCGGGCATATTGTACGCGACGGCGCGCACGGAGATATCCTTTATCGCCTGATGGTGCTCCTGACTGACGGATATGCCGTAGAGATTGTTCTCACACACGAACACGACCGGAAGCTTCCACAGCGATGCGATATTGAGTGATTCATGGAATGTGCCCTGGTTCGTGGACGCGTCGCCGAAGAAGCAGACGCAGACCTGATCCGTCTTGCGCAGCTGTATGGACAGTCCCGCGCCGCAGCTAATGCACTGCCCTGCGCCGACGATGCCGTTCGCGCCGAGGATGCCCTTGTCTCTGTCCGCGATATGCATGGAACCGCCCTTGCCGTGGCAATAGCCGGTCGCACGGCCGAAGAGCTCCGCCATCATAAGGCGCATGTCTCCGCCCTTGGCGATTATATGGCCGTGGCCGCGGTGCGTGCTGGTGATATAGTCTTCATCCGTAAGGCATTCGCACACGCCCGTTGCGACGGCTTCCTCGCCGATATACAGATGGCAGAAGCCCGGTATCTTCCCTTCCGCGTACAGTCTTGAGGTCGCATTTTCAAAGTCACGTATACGCAGCATCCGCGTATACATGTCTTTCATCATTTCATTGCTGACTGCCATTTAGTTTTCCTCCTGAAGGCTGAATTTAGATATTTGAAATGACAAAGCCGTTGGTGGTTGAATATAAAACCACATTTACGCATAAATAATATCATCGATTCAGTCACAAAACAACATATTTTGTGATATCCGTGATAGAAATGGCACTATCCACAAATCTTTTAGTTGTTTTATGTGCACATTGACATAGCACGATCTGTGCTTTCAAAAGTTTTCACGAATAAACCAACATAATTCCACTTCAAGATTGACAGCAAATCGAGTGGATGCTATATTATTCATGCAAAATCGGCTCCCGCAGCGCCGCCGTTTGCCCGAAAATCCACAATTTTCAGCGTGGCCTGCAGCAAATTCCGCTCTTTCTTCAGGCCGCACGGAGGGACACATGATACACTACCTTGAAACCGGCAGCACCGATCCATGCTACAATTTAGCCTTTGAACAATATGTTCTCGAAAACAAGCGAGACGGCGACTGGCTCATTCTCTGGCAGAACAACAACACCGTTGTCATAGGCTGCAACCAGAACGCATGGGCTGAGGTCAACACGGAATACGTGCGGCAGCACGGCGTCACGGTCGTGCGCAGGATGACCGGCGGCGGCGCGGTATATCACGACATGGGCAACCTGAATTATTCATTCATATCCGACGCTGGAAACGGCAGCGAAATATCCATAGAACGTTTCACCGAACCGGTGTGCCGCGCGCTGTCCACCATGGGCGTCCGCGCCGAAAAGTCCGGCCGTAACGACATTCTGGTCAACGGCCGCAAGGTATCCGGCGTCGCGCAGCGCCTCTGCGGCGACAGGATACTGCATCACGGCACGCTGCTTTTTGACTCCGACCCGCAGGTCATAAGTGAGGCGCTCAATGTAAACGCGGACAAGTTCAGCTCCAAGAGCGTCAAGTCTGTGAAAAGCCGTGTCGGCAATATCCGAGAGTTTCTGCCTGCGGACATGGACATGACGGAGTTCCGCGCAAGGCTGCTCGCCGCGCTGTCCGCGGATGGGCTCGTGCACGAGCAGCTGTCCGGCGAAGAGCTGGCCGAGGCAGCCAGGATCGCGGACGAAAAATACCGTTCGTGGGACTGGACATGGGGACGGACCAAAAAGTTCGAATATAAAAACAGCCGCCGCTTCCCCGGCGGCAGCCTGTGTATATTGGCGGACGTGCAGAACGGAAAGATAAGCGACATCGCGTTTGAGGGCGATTTCATGGCTCTTGAGGATGTTTCGCCCGCAGCGACGGCGCTGACAGGCTGCTTCTTCGAGCGAGACAGCGTGGCTCGCGCCCTGTCAACGCTGGATCTGACGAACATTTTCGGCGCGATCACCGCCGAAAATATACTTGATCTGATGTTCAGCTGAATCCTATATGACAGTAAAACCCCTCCGGCTATACCGGAGGGGTTTTTGTTTATTTCTTTCTCGGACCAGGCTTATTCGCCCAGATACGCGGAGACCATATTCTCGTCTGCCAGAAGCTCCTTTCCGGTGCCGTGCATAACGACTCTGCCGGTCTGCATGATGTACGCATGGTCGCTGATGCTGAGCGCTTTCTGAGCGTTCTGCTCTATAAGCATTATCGAAAGCCCCTCTTTGTTGAGTTCCTTTATGACTTCAAACACCTGCTGCACTATGACCGGTGCAAGGCCGAGGGACGGCTCGTCAAACATCATCAGCTTCGGGCGTGCCATCATGCCTCTGCCGATAGCAAGCATCTGCTGCTCACCGCCGGAGAGAAGGCCGCCATACTGCTTTTCGCGCTCCTTCAGTCTGGGGAAAATGCTGTACACGCGCTCAATATCTTCCTTGATGCCGCTCTGATCTTTTCTGAAATTGCTTCCTATGCGGAGATTTTCATACACGGTGAGCTTCGCAAAGATCTGTCTTGCTTCAGGGACCTGCACAAGCCCCGCCTCGACGACCTCATAGGGCTTCTTAGATGCGGGTTTTCCCATGAATTCGACCGTTCCGCCGGTGGTCTTCATGACGGACGAGATGCACTTGAGCAGAGTGGATTTGCCGGCGCCGTTTGCACCGAGGACAGAGACGATCTCGCCCTCCTGAACCTCAAGCGAAACTCCGCGCAGCGCCTGGATGCCGCCGTATGCCGCGGACAAATTATCGACTTTCAGTATTGCAGCCATCAGTCCATACCTCCCAGATAAGCTTTGATGACGTCGGGATTGCTCTTGACCTCAGCCGCAGTGCCGACAGCGATAGTCTTGCCGAAGTTGAGAACGGTGCAGTAATCGCAGAGGTTGGAAACGACGTCCATATGATGCTCGATCATAAGGATGGTGATGTCGTACTTCTCTCTGATCTCGCGGACAAAGTCCACCAGATCGAGCGATTCCTCGGTGTTCATGCCCGCCGCCGGCTCGTCGAGGAGCAGCAGCTTCGGGTCAAGCGCCATTGCACGCGCGATCTCAAGCTTGCGCTGATGGCCGTACGGAAGAGAGCTTGCCTTCTCGTTCACCTTATCCTGAAGTCCGACGTCCTCAAGGAGCGCCATCGCCTTTTCCTTCAGGAACTTTTCGCGCTCTTTGTACTTCTTGGTCATAAAAATCGCCTGCGGCATATTATACGTCGCATCAAGATTGCTGGCGATTATGACGTTGTCCATAACGGACAGGTTGGAAAAAAGCCTGATATTCTGGAAAGTACGGCCTATGCCGAGCTGCGCTACCTTATACGGGGGCATACCGGTGATGTCCTGACCGTCGAAGATTATCTTGCCCGCGCTGGGCGCGTAGATGCCGGTGATATTGTTGAATATTGTGGTCTTGCCCGCGCCGTTCGGGCCGATTAGGCCGTGGATCTGGCCGGGTTCGAGCTTGAGGCTGAAGTTGTCTATCGCGCGGACGCCGCCGAAATGCTTCTCAACATTATGCATTTCAAGGACAGGAGTTTTCTCAGTGCTCACTTGCTTTTCTCCTCCTTTCCGGCTTTCGCCGTCTTGGGCTGCTTCTTGCCGGAGAACAGTTTAGCAAAGAACTTGCCGATCGCAATGCCCCAGCGCTTGAGAGTTTTGCACATGCGCTTGAATGAAAATTCCTTGTAGCCGTAAAGTCCGCTGGGCTTGAACATGATGATCAGCACGACCGCGATGCTGTATATGAGCATACGGTAGTTGGACATGGCTCTGAATATCTCGGGCAGGATCGTGACGATTATTGCGCCGAGCACGGAGCCGGTCAGCGAGCCGAGGCCGCCGATAACGGTGGTCGTGATAAGCTCACAGCTCTTGGCAAGGTTGAAGCTTGCAGGGACGATGTACATCAGGTAGCCGCCGTAAAGCGCGCCCGCCCAGCCCGCATAAATTGCGGAGAAGGTGAAGGACATTCTCTTGAAGCGGTATGCATTGACGCCGACCGCTTCCGCTGCCAGCTCGTTTTCGCGGATGGAGGTCAGGTTGCGTCCGTACTTGGAGTGGATGAGTCTCCACGCGATGAAGAACGCGAGCACAACGCAGACCACGCAGAACAGCATATTGGAGTAGTTGGGGATCCCGGGATATCCCGCCGAGCCGCCGGTGATGTTCTTCGTATAGTTGAACAGGACGCGCACGCACTCGCCGAAGCCGAGACAGGTGATCAGGAAGTAGTCGCCCTTGAGTCTCAGCGTGATGGAGCCGAGCAGAAACGCTACAAGCCCCGCAAACAACGCGCCAAGTATGATCGCGATAGGGAAATTCACCTTGAACTGAACGGTGAGGATAGCCGCGGTATACGCGCCTATCGACATAAAGCCTGCGTTGCCAAAGGAGAACAGTCTTGTGAAGCCCGTCAGCACCGACATACCGAGAACGGCGATGATGTTGATGCAGACCATTATCACAACGCCCTGAAGATAGCTGCTGATGCCCAGTGCGTTGCAGAACGCAGTGTTTATATCATTAAATAATGTAAGCATGTTGTCCTCCCATCTCAGGCTTTATCCTGCACGTCAACACCGAACAGGCCGCTCGGCTTGACCAGAAGCAGGACGATAAGCAGTGTGAACGAGAACAGGTCGCGCAGGCTGGAGCTTATGTATCCGGAAACCAGCGTTTCCAGGATGCCGAGGACTATTGCACCGACAATAGCACCCGGGACGCTGCCCAAACCGCCTATGACGGAGGCTATAAACGCCTTGAGGCCGACATTGCCCATCTGCGGGAAGACGTTATATTTCATGCCGTACAGTACGCCGCCTACACCGGCGAGCGCACCGGCAAGCAGGAAGACCAGTGCGATGCAGCGGTCGACCTTCACGCCGAGTACCTTTGCGGAGTATGCGTTGCATGCGATTGCACGGACGTTGAGACCAAACTGAGTTTTGTTGATGAGATAAATAAGAATGACCAGAACAACTGCGGTGATTGCAAGGCTGATAAGGTCGAGGACGCCGATGTAAGCGCCGCCCACGTTTATCGTGGACACGGGAAGTCTGAAGGCATAGGATCTGTACTGACCTGAGAAAATGAGTATGGATGCCTGCTGGAACATATTTGAAAGGCCCATCGCCGCGATCATGAGGAACATGTTAGGCGCTCCGTTGCGGCGGATCCGGCGGTATGTCACTTTTTCACTGGCATAGCTTATCAGTGCGCCTCCCACTATACCCATAATTGCAGCCGGCAGGAACGGCAGGCCGACAAAAGTGGAGAACACTATTGCAACATACGCGCCCACCATGGCAAATTCACCATGAGCCCAGTTGGAGAAGTCAAGCAAGCTGTAGATCAAAGAGTATCCTGTTGCAAGCAGCGCATAAATGCCGCCGATCGATATACCTGTTACTAACTGCTGCAAAAACATGTTTTTTCTCCTACTACTATATCTAAGTTGAGTTTGTTAACAGCAAAGGCGGCATTTCCATGCCCCTTTTATAAAGAAGCGGGGAGGAGATATCCCCTCCCCGCTTGTAAGTTTTTATTTCTGAGCCTCGATGATTTCCTTGAACTCGAAAGAGTCGCCGTGGCACTCGTAGAGAGCGCATGCCATGGACGGGTTGTGGGTCGCGGGATCCATGACAAGAGTACCGATCAGGCCTTCGAACACTTCGGTCTGCTCAAGAGCGTCGCGGATCGCGGTGGGATCGGCGGAACCGGCGCGGTTGATGGCGTCAACGATCCAGTTGACTCCGTCGTAGCCGAACAGGCACTCGGCTTCCATGCTGATGCCGTATTCCTTGGCAACGCGCTCACCGAAAGCCTTAGCATCGGGAGAGTTGAAGCCGATACGGGAGACATACAGGCAGCCTTCCAGAGCGCCCTGTGCCTCGCTGGCGAGCTGAGCGGAGTCCCAGCCGTCGTGACCCATGAGAGTGCACTCGATGCCCATCTCACGTGCCTGCTTTGCGAAGGTCGCGTTCTTTGCATAGTCGTTCATAACGACGAAGATGATGTCGGGGTTCTTTGCCTTGATGTTGGTCAGCTGTGCGCGGAAATCAACGTCGCCTTCCTGGCACTGCTCATCAGCGACAATGTTCGCGCCCTTGGCGTTGATAGCATCTCTGATGAAGGAGCCGACGGACTCGGAGTTGGTGTTGCCGGCTATGGTGAAGAGAGCTGCGTTCTTGACGCCGAGCTTGTCAACGGCGTAGTTACCGATAACGGTGCCGAGGTAGGAGTCTATGAAGCACATACGGAAGGAGTAGGGGTGGAGGTTGCCGTTCTCGTCAACGGTAACGAGCTCGTTGGAGGCAGCGGTGCCGATGATGGGAACCTTTACCTCGTCAGCAACGGAAGCCATGGGGATGTTGCAGGAAGAGAAGTTGGTGCCGATGGAAGCGACGATGTGATGCTCATCGACGAGCTTTTTGAAAGCGGAGACGGAGTCAGCCGCTTCGCCCTTGCCGTCCATGGGGACGAGCTCAAGCATCTTGCCGCCGAGAACGCCGCCGGCTTCGTTAATGTCCTTGACTGCAAGCTCTGCGCCGTACTGGCCGGCAGTGCCCCACAGAGCGGTCGCGCCGGTAAGGTCGGAGACGTAGCCGATCTTAATAGTATCGGAATCCGTGCCCGCAGTTTCGGAGCCGTTGTTCGTCGCGGCCGGAGCATTGGGAGCAGCGGAGTTGCCGCAGGCAACAAGCGCCAGAACCATTACAACAGCCAGAAAGATGGATATCGCTTTTTTCATGTTCGTTCCTCCTGTTTTTGGGATGTGTTTGGGTCGTAGCGGTATCCGCTACATTTGTTTGTAGTTTATCATGAGTTTTTTCTCTTGTAAAGTTGTTTTTTTGGTTTTTGTGGCTATCTGTCGTTTAACTTTTGTTTTCGCAATTTTGTTATTATTTTACGGGATTTTCAATGGTTAACGCGTGTTTTATTATTTATTTTATTCTGTTTTTCGCCAAATAGTTTTTGGCTTTCCCGTTCGCCAAGTTGGTTTTTTGTTGGTTTACTCAAAAATCGCAGTTGCTTTTTGTTGAGTATTAACAAAATTATTCTTTTAGCGAAAGAGAGCTTTGCTTTTTGTGGGATACTGTGTATAATGTATTTCGAAGTAAGCCACATGTATACATGTTTGGAGGATTCATGCTTATGGAAAGCATCATTACCAACAAAAAAGCCGCTGAATTGATGTTGATTTCTGCCCGTATTCGCCGCAGTGCACTTGAAATGGTTTACCGCGCGACATCCGGCCATCTCGGCGGTTCTTTCTCGATCTGCGAGCTTCTGACCGCTCTGTATTTTAATGAAATGAATATAGACCCGCAGAAGCCGCACTGCCCCGACAGAGACCGGCTCGTCCTCAGCAAGGGTCACTGCACACCGGCGCTCTATTCCGCGCTGGCCGCGAGGGGTTATTTCCCGCAGGAGGAGCTGAGCACCTTCCGCGATATAAACAGCCATCTCTCCGGTCACGCCGAGATGAACCATGTAAAGGGCGTTGACATGTCCACCGGCAGCCTCGGCCAGGGCTTTTCCGCCGCGGTCGGCATGGCTCTCGCGGGCAAGCTCGACAAGAAGGACTACCGCGTATACGCCATTCTCGGCGACGGCGAGATTCAGGAGGGGCAGATCTGGGAGGCCGCAATGGCCGCCGGCAACTATCAGCTCAACAACCTCTGCGCGATAGTGGACAACAATAATATACAGATCGACGGCACGATAGAGGAGATCATGTCCCCCTATCCTATTGATAAGAAGTTCGAGGCTTTCAAGTTCAACGTCGTCACCTGCGACGGGCACGATATGCAGAGCATCTGCCGCGCCTTTGCTGAGGCGAGGAAAGAGACCGAAAAGCCCACCGTCATCATCGCAAAGACGATAAAGGGCAAGGGCGTTTCCTTCATGGAAAACAACAACGAGTGGCACGGCAACGACCCCAACACCGAACAGTATCTCAAAGCTGCGGCAGAGCTTGACGCAGAAATTGCGCGCGCCGAAAAGGAGGCTGCATCAAATGAGTAAGATATCCACACGTACCGCATACGGCGAAGCCCTCGCAGCGATCGGCGGAGACGAGCGCATTATCGTTCTCGACGCGGATCTTCAGTGCTGCACCAGAACCGAGAAATTTGCCGCCCTTTATCCCGAGCGTTCCCGCAACGTCGGCATAGCCGAGGCAAACATGGTCGGCATGGCCGCCGGACTTGCCGCCTGCGGCAAGATAGTTTTTGTCAACTCCTTCGCCATGTTCACCGCCGGCCGCGCCTTTGAGCAGATACGCAACTCTCTGGCATACCCGCATCTCAATGTCAAGGTCATCGGCACTCACGCCGGTGTCACCGTCGGCAAAGACGGCGCGACCCACCAGTGCCTTGAGGACATCGCGGCTATGCGCGCCATCCCCGGCATGATGGTTCTCTCACCCTGCGACGCGAACGAGACCCGCCTTGTCACAAAGGCAATTGCCGAATACGACGGGCCGTGCTTCATGCGTCTCGGGAGGCTTGATGTGGACGAGTGCACAAACCTCATCCCCGAATATCATTTCGAGCTCGGCAAGGCGGCCAAGCTCGCCTCCGGCAGCGATGTCACCATCATAGCCACCGGTCTTATGGTCCAGGAGGCTCTGAAGGCGCGCGAAGCGCTCGCCGCCGAGGGCATTTCCGCCGCAATACTCGACATCCACACCATCAAGCCTCTCGATCAGGAGGCCGTCATTGCGGCCGCCCGTGAGACCGGCTGCATAGTCACCGCGGAAGAGGCCAACATTCTCGGCGGCCTCGGCGCGGCTGTGGCAGAGGTCGTCTCCGAGACCTGCCCTGTCCCCGTCTTCCGCGTCGGTGTGCGCGACTGCTTCGGCCGCAGCGGCGATCCCGAGGCTCTTATGGAGTATTATCACATCACCGCCGCAGACATAGTTGAAAAGGCAAAGCAGGCCATCGCCCTCAAAAAGTGAGCCGCCATGGACATATACATCGGCTGTGACGATTCCGGCTTCGAGATGAAGCAGGAGATCATCAGGTATCTGTCCGAGCATAACTACAATTATTTTGACTGCGGCAGCGGTCGGGAGCCGTCAAGGTATCCGTATTATGCCGCCAAAGTCGCCTCCGCCGTGTCCTCCGGCAAGGCATCCCGCGGCATCCTCATATGCGGCTCCGGCATCGGCATGAGCATCGCTGCGAACAAATTCAGGGGCGTCCGTGCCGCCGCGATAAGCGACAGCTATTCCGCCCGCCTCACCCGCAGGCACAACGATTCAAACGTGCTGTGCCTCGGTGGGGAGCTGCTGGGCAAATGGTCTGTGCTCTCCATCGTTGAGACGTGGCTGACCACCGAATATGACGGCGGGCACCATCAGCCCTCGCTTGACCTTATAGCAGACCTCGAATCCGTCAACATGACCGGAGAGCGCTGGTGCCCTGATTCGGTGCCTTATCCGCCGTTTGACTGGGATCCGTCGCAGTCGCTCTGAGCAAAACGAAAAGCGAGCGCCTTTTCAGGTGCCCGCTTTCGGAAGCCTCGGTACTTTTTACTCCGTGCAGTATTCAACTTTTATTCCGCGGCTTGCGATATATCTCTCCCAGTCCTCGTCCAGCTTCTGATCCGTGATTATCGTGTCCACCAGCTCCAGCCCCTCGAAGAGGATATTCGCGCTGGAATTGAACTTTGTGTGGTCAACGATCAGGTATCTCTCCTGCGACTGCTTGAGCATCGTCTCTCTCACGCGTGCCTCGCTCAGGTGATTATCGGAAAGTCCGTATTCCACGGTGAGCTTCGGGCAGCTTATGAACGCGCGGTCGGCATGATAGGTCCTGAGCATATCTATCGTGTGCTGATCCGCGAAAGAAGAGGTTCTTCTCCTGAACGCGCCGCCGGGGCATATGAGATTGATGTTGTTTATGTTGCTCTCATTGCAGAGCAGGCATATCTGAAGCGAATTGGTTATCACGGTCAGCATCTTCTGCGAGCGTATCATCGCCTCGGCAAGCGCAAGGCAGGTCGTGCTCGAATCGAGCATGACGATGTCGTTTTCCTGCATATGCTCGATAGCCCGACGCGCAAGGCAGTCCTTCGTCTGATGGTAGTACGCCTTTCTCAGGTTCGTCGGATAAGTCTTGTCAAAGTTCTCTATGAGGTACGCGCCGCCGTGTGTTCTCATGAGGCGTCCCTGGCTCTCCATTTCCTTGAGGTCGCGGCGGATAGTCTCCTCGCTGCATTTGAGCATCTCGCTCATCGCGGGTACAAGCACAAAGCCCTGCTTGTTGATCTCCTGATCGATTATATTTTGGCGTTCAATTTTCAACATACCGCCTCAAAGCCTCATTTCATTACCATATTTGCACTTTTTCTGTTTTTTTGTGCATCTCGGCGCAGGATTAGTAAGCTGCGTCGCTCATGTACTATATCATATCGTCAAACAAAAATCAACACAAAATTAACGGTATATCAACTTTTTATGCCCGTCATTGATTGTTTTTGCCATATACATGCGTTTTCATGCCTGCCAGATCTTTGTTATCTGTTGACTATTTTGACTTTTTACCCGCAATTGTCGAGACACGTCCCGACAGCAGTGCGGTCATATAACTGAAAATAACTGTCCATTACATGCAAATGAAAGGGGTATTCACATAATGAAAAGCTTTGACGAGTTTTTCCTGATGACCACTGACGACGTAAAGCGATACGCCGTAGAGGTGCTGCATAAGTTTGCGCCCGACGAAGAGACCGAGTGCATCGAGATCGGAGACGGAAACATCAACTATGTTTTCAAGATCTGGTCCAAAAAAGACGGGCACTCCGTCGTCGTCAAGCAGGCCGACAAGCTGCTGCGCTCCTCCGGCCGCCCGCTGGACACCTACCGGAACAAGATCGAAGCGAAGATCCTTCAGCTCGAATCGCAGCTCGCTCCGGCATATGTTCCGGAGGTCTATCATTACGACGAGGTCATGTGCGCGCTGTCCATGGAAGACATCTCCGCATATAAAAATCTCCGCAAGGAGCTTATGGCAAACCGCGTCTACGCCCACCTGAGCGAGAATCTCTCCTCCTTCCTCGCGGACACGCTCCTGCCGACGACCGAGCTCGTCCTGCCCAGCGCCGAGAAGAAAAAGAACGTAAAGTTCTTCTTCAACCCCGAGCTGTGCGACATCACCGAGGATCTTGTGCTCTCCGAGCCTTACATGTCCGTCCCGTATAACGAGAGGAACCGCAACATCATAACCGCCGGCAACGAGGAATTTGTCGATCACTTCCTTTATAACGACGCCGCGCTGCACGCCGAGGTCGCCAAGCTCCGCGACAGCTTCATGAACAACGCCCAGGCGCTTATCCACGGCGATCTGCACTCCGGCTCCGTCTTCGCAAACGAAAACGGCATCAAGGTAATAGACCCAGAGTTTGCCTTCTACGGCCCGATGGGCTACGACATAGGCAACGTTATCGGCAATTTCTTCTTCTCTCTGGCAAGTAAGATATTCACAATGCCCGAGGAGACCGACGCTATAAACACGCTTTACAGGATAATCGCCGAGACCTACGACATGACCCGCGAGAAGCTGCTCGCAAAATACGACGAGCTTGTCTCCTTCCCGCTCTACAAGGCCGAGGGCTTCAAAAAGCATTACATAGACAGCGTCATGGCCGACTCAGTCGGCTATGCTGGCACCGAGATTATCCGTCGTGTGGTCGGCGATTCGAAGGTCATGGAGGTCACATCCGTCACTGACCTTGAAAAGCGCATTCCGATGGAGCGAGCGCTCATCAAGCTCGGTATCGCACTTATAATGCGGCGCTCCGAGTTCGTCAGCGGCGCTGAAATCATTGAGGCTTTCCGCCTGATCATTGCATAAAAAAGGAGAAGCGTATGGAAAGAATGGACGCTGGCATGCCCTTCCTTCTCAAATACGAGAATGTGGCATGGTATGAAAACGGCAAGGTTCGTATACTTGACCGCAGGATATTCCCTGAGGTTCGTTTTGTCGAGTGCTCCAACTATCAGGAGGTCGTCAAGGCTATTGCCGACATGGTGACGCAGAGCGCGGGACCTTACACTGCTGTCGGCATGGGCATGGCTCTCGCCGCGTATCAGGTTCGTGATAAGTCTGCCGCCGAGCAGAACAGCTTCCTTCAGCAGGCCGCCTATGACCTCGCTCATGCGCGCCCCACTACCGCGAACCGCTACGGCCAGATAACCTATCACTGCGCCGACGTTGCGAAGGCTGCGCTTGAAGCCGGTAAGGATCCGATAGAGGCCATCGTTGACGCGACCGTCGAATCACTCAACCGCCGGTACAGCACCATGCAGATCGTCGGAGATCATCTCGAAGGGCTTATCCCGAACAACGGCACCATTCTGACGCAGTGCTTCGGCGAGACCATCATCGGCACCGTCATCCGCGCCGCGATGAAGAAGGGCAAGAATTTCCGCGTGTTCTGCGCGGAGACCCGCCCGTATCTTCAGGGCGCGCGCCTTACTTCGAGCTGCTTTGCAGAGATGGGCTTTGACACCACCGTCGTCACCGACAACATGATCGCATACTCCATGCAGCACGAGGGCATCGATCTCTTCACCTCCGCTGCCGATTCTATCGCCCGCGACGGACATATCGCTAACAAAATCGGCACTTTCCAGATAGCTATCCTTGCAAAATATTTTGGCCTCCCCTACTTCGTCACCGGCATTCCGGATGCCGACAAGCACAGCCGTGACGACATCGTTATAGAAATGCGCAACCCTGAACAGGTGCTCCGCTACCGCGGCATCCAGAACACGCTGCCGCAGGTCAAGGCCATATACCCCTCCTTTGACGTTGTCCCGCCGCATCTAATCTCCGGCGTCGTCACGGACAAAGGCGTGTATGTGCCCTATCTCTTGAATAAATATTTTGAAACCGAAGTCAAAAAATTCTATTAAAGGAGCATTATATATGAAAGTCTATGTACGCGCACCTTATCCCGAGAAAAGACTTGCCGAGCTGAAAGAACTGTTTGAAGAAGTTGTCTACGAGCCTTGGACGGAGACCGGCGAGCGCTATTACGAGGACGAGATGCTTGAAAACCTCAAGCGCGTTGAACCGGACGCTCTTATAACCGAGCTTGACCGCGTGACCGAAAAGGTTCTGAACGGCTACGGCAAGCTCCGCTTCATCGGCGACTGCCGCGCAGCACCCGCCAATATCGACACCGATGCCTGCACGGCGCACGGCGTGCCCGTGCTCTGCACTCCCGGCCGCAACAATCAGGCCGTCGCGGAGCTTGTCGTCGGGCTTATCATCATGCAGCTCAGGAACGCCATTCCCGCCATCCAGTGGGCAAAGGACGGCAAATGGGTCGAGGGCACGACCCCCTACTATCTGTGGATGGGTCACGAATTGCAGGGGCGCAAGGTCGGCTTCGTCGGCTTCGGTGCCGTCGGCCGTGCCGCGGCAAAGATCATGGACGGCTTCGACTGCGACATCTGCTTCTATGATCCGTTCATCCCCAACGATATCGGCCACTATAAGAAGACCGAGCTTGAAAAGATATTCGCGGAATGCGACATTGTCTCCCTCCATCTGCCCGTTACGGATGAGACCAGGGGGATGATAGACGAAAAGCTCCTCCGCTCCATGAAGCCCACCGCGCTGTTCGTAAACTCCGCACGCTCCGCGGTCGTGGATACAAAGGCGCTCATAAAGCTGCTCAACGACAAGGCCATCGCAGGCGCTATCATCGACGTTCTGGACACCGAGCCGCCCACGGCTGAGGATCTCCAGATCGCGTACTGCCCCAACACCATCCTCACTCCGCATATCGGCGGCTCCTCCTTTGAAGTCACCGTGCATCAGGCCGACATACTCAACGAGCGCATCCGTCAGTGGCTGAAAGGTGAGAACCTCGAGAGGATTGTCTTCAACCGCGCCGTGCTCGCAAAATAAGGCATGAAATACTACCTGCTAGTCGATCTCGGCACCGGCAACACCAGAGTCTCTCTGGTGTCTCAAAAGGGTGAGATCCTCGGTATTCGCACCTTCACCAATACCTATTACCGCGACAGCGCCTATTCCGACGCGCAGTATTTTCTGCCGTCGGAATGGGGCGAGCGCATAATCCGCTGCTGCGAAGAGCTGCACGCCGAGTTTCCCGATGTCGAGATCTGCGCCGTCTCCTCTGCCGGAGCACGGCAGAGCATCGTACTTATAGACGGCAGCGGCGAGGCGTTCTACGGTCTGCCGAACATAGATAACCGCGGGCGCGATTACATGGATCGCATAACCGGCCGCGAGGAGCTGTACCGCCGCTCCGGCAAATGGGTAACGGAAGATTTCTGCGCAGCGAAGCTTATGGGGCTGCGCATGGTCTATCCGGAGCTTTACTCCCGCATCAGCAAGGTCGTCAGCATAAGCGAATGGATCGCGTTCATGTTCACCGGCGTTGCCGCCATGGAATTCTCGCAGGCCTGCGAAACGCAGCTTTATGACCTCGACAGCCGCAGCTGGGACGAGGATCTATGCGCCGCGTACGGCATTGACATTGCGCTCCTGCCTCCGCTGATTCCCGCGGGTGAGGCCGTCGGCTCAGTGCTCGACTGCTTCTCCGATATCTGCGGCACCGCGCCCGACGCCGTGTTCGTCATGGGCGGTGCCGATACGCAGGTCGCACTCAGGTATACGGAGCTGGCCGCCGGCGATATTGCCGTTGTATCCGGCACAACGTCCCCCGTCATCGTAAAAAGCAGCGAGCGGTACTACGATCCGCAGCAGCGCGTCTGGACGGACGCCGACCTCGGCGGCAAAGGCTTCATCGTTGAAATGAACCCCGGCGTGACTGGGCTCAACTATCAGCGCGTCAAAGACAATCTCTGCCCCGACCTGAGCTATGAGTTTCTCGAGAGCGAGTACGCCGCAAAAAGCAGCTTCTGCTGCACGGCCTCGTTTTCGTCGCTGCTCTTCTACGAACAGCGCTCGCTCAGGCGCGGCGGCTTCTTCACCCTCTCCCCGATGGATACGCAGCTTGACCGCGTCGATATGGCGTGGGCCGTTCTGGCGGACATCGCCTGTTCGATATACGAGCAGCTCCGGCGGCTGATCTCGCTCACGAAAGCGAACGGCGCCTGCATATACGGCTGCGGCGGCGGTTTCCGCTCGGAAGCGCTGTGCCAGATGCTCTCAGACCTCTCCGGTATGGAGCTCAGGCTTTGCAGCGGGTTTGTGCAGGCCACGCTTCAGGGGCTTGTCAATATATGCGGCGCTTACCTCGGACTCCCTGCGCAGAGCGCGCAGTCATCGAAAAGCTTTTTCCCCCGCGAGCATAGTTTAATTCACGAATACTACCCCGTCTGGCTTGAAAACCGGGCCAAAGCGAATCTTATTTAATCAATCATTTTTTGGAGGTATCCTCATGTTAATGCAGGAAGAGAGAGAGCTTATAGTTGAATACGGCAAAAAGCTCAGCGCATCAGGTCTTTGCCCCGGCACCAGCGGCAACATAAGCATATACAACGCAGAGAAGAACCTGATGGCGATCAGCCCCTCCGGTATGGACTATCTTCTGACCCAGCCCGAGGACATCGTCATCACCGATCTCGAGGCAAATATTGTCGACGGCAGCCGCAAGCCCTCGAGCGAATGGGCGTTGCACACCATCTTCTATAAGCACAAGCCCGAAGCGCGCGCCGTTGTCCACACCCATTCGGCGTACTGCACCACCTTTGCGGTGCTCAATCAGCCCATCCGTGCCGTTCACTACGTGATCGGCGACGCGAACACCGACGTTGTCCCCTGCGCCCCGTATATCACCTTCGGCACCGAAGAGCTTGCGGAAAAGGCCATCGAGGTCTGCGGCGATTCCAACGCCGTACTTCTCGCAAATCACGGCATAGTCGTCTGCGGAAGCAGCATCGCCAGCGCCTTCTCCCTCGCCAACAATATGGAATACATCGCCAAGCTCCAGTACCGCGCAATGTGCATCGGCCAGCCGCAGATACTCACCGACGAGCAGATGGCCGTTGTCATGGAGAAGTTCAAATCCTACGGCCAGCCCGGCAGCCACAAGAGCGGATATTGATCCGTCAGCAGATACACAATAACTGAAGGAGGACAGCATGAATTCATTTGACTTTTACAGCCCTACATATTTTGTGTTCGGGCGCGACCGCGAGAATGACACCGGCAAATACGTCGCCAAATTCGGCGGCAGCCGCGTGCTCATCGTCTATGGCGGCCAGTCCGCGAAAAGATCCGGACTGCTTGACCGCGTCAAGGCGTCCGTCAATGCCGCCGGTCTTTACAGCATCGAGCTCGGCGGCGTGAAGTCCAACCCCAAGAGCGGCTTTGTCTACGAAGGCATCGAGCTTGCCCGCCGCGAGAAGATCGATTTTCTCGTCGCCATCGGCGGCGGCAGCGTCATAGACACTGCAAAGGCCATTGCGATGGGCGTGCCGTATGACGGCGACTTCTGGGATTTCTTCTCCGGCAAAACTCCGGAGACCGCACTGCCCGTCGGCGTTGTTCTCACTCTCGCCGCGTCAGGAAGCGAAGGCTCCCCGAACGCCATCATCACCAACGAAGAGACTCTGGACAAGACCGCAGCCGAGGCCGACTGCATCCGCCCGAAGTTCTCCGTCATGAACCCTGCTCTTACCGAGAGCCTGCCCGCTTTCCAGACCGCCTGCGGCGTGACCGACATCATCTCTCACGCGCTGGAGCGCTACTTCACCAACACTCCCGGAGTTGAGACTACGGACAGGCTGCTCGAGGGTGTGGTTCTCGCTATGATCCACGAGGGGCGCACCGTTATGCGCGATCCTCACAATTTCGACGCGCGCGCCAACATTATGTGGGGCGGCATGGTCTGCCACAATGACATCATGGGTGTCGGCCGCAAGCAGGACTGGAACAGCCATCATCTCGAGCATGTCATGTCCGCCGTATACGACTGCGCACATGGCGCGGGTCTGTCGGTGATAATGCCCGCATGGATGACCTACTGCATCGAGCACAGCGACGCAAAGCGCTTCACACAGCTCGCGGTCAAGGTTTTCGGCTGTCAGCTCGACGTTGACGATCCCAAGCGCACAGCTCGCGAGGGCGTGGAAGCTTTCAAGAACCTCATGCGCGAATTCAATATGCCTCTGACGTTTGCTGAGATCGGCGCCGATCCCAACGATATTGAAAAGCTCGTTGAGATGAACGGCGTCGGAGACGGCGTCACTGGCGGCTACGTTGGCCTTACCAGCGACGCCATCCGCGAGATCTACCAGATCGCCGCAGGGCTGCGCTGAGAAATATCATTATCGATAAAGAAGGAGCATTATTATGGAAACTGAAAAGAAACTGGGCTTTTCGACCCGTCAGATTCATGTAGGCAAGCGCAAGAACAGCGCCGGTGCGCTCTGCGATCCTATCTACCAGACCTCCACCTTCATGTTCGAGACCGTCGAGCAGGGCGGCGCCAGATTTGCCGGCACTGAGACCGGATACGTATACTCCCGTCCCGCAAACCCCTCCACCAACGCCGTTGAGGAGAAGATAGCCTCCCTCGAAAACGGCGAAGCCGCAATGGCCACCGCCTCCGGCATGGGTGCCATCACCGCCACGCTCTATTGCAGCGTCGTCGCCGGTGATGAGATCGTCGCGGATGAGACTCTCTACGGCTGCACCTTTGCCTTCCTCTCCAAGGAGATCACCCAGCTCGGTGTTAAGGTATCGTTTATCAACATGAACGACATTGACGCGCTCAAGGCTGCCCTCACCGATAAGACGAAGGTCGTCTACTTTGAGACTCCCTGCAACCCCACCATGAAGGTCATTGACATAAAGGCCGTTGCGGACGCCGCCCACGCTTTCAACAAGGATATCAAAGTCATCGTTGACAACACGTTCTGCTCTCCCTATCTCCAGCGCCCCCTCGATCTCGGCGCGGATGTTGTTGTTCACAGCGCGACCAAATACATCAACGGTCACGGTGACGTTATCGCGGGCTTTGTCGTCGGCAAGCCTGAATTCATCAATCAGGTCCGCGGCGTCGGCATCGTACATATGACCGGTGCGGTTATGAGCCCGTTCAACGCGTTCCTCATCGCCCGCGGCCTCAAGACGCTGAGCATCCGTATGGATCGCCACTGCGAGAATGCCATGAAGCTTGCAAGATACCTCGAGGCGCACCCCGCCGTTGCGAAAGTGTACTACCCCGGTCTGGAGAGCTTTGAGGGTCACGAGATCGCCAAGAAGCAGATGGACAAGTTCGGCGGCATGATAGCGATCGAGCTGAAGGCCGACAAGGAGACCACGGCAAAGGCTATAAACAAGCTGAAGCTCTGCACCATCGCCGTCTCTCTCGGCGACGCCGAAACTCTCGTCGAGCACGCCGCCTCCATGACCCACTCCACCTACTCCGCCGAGGAGCTGGCCGCCGCCGGAATTTCCGAGGGTCTTGTCAGAATCAGCGTCGGCCTTGAGGATATCGAGGATATCATAGCCGACTTCGAGCAGGCTTTCGCCGACCTCGCCTGATATTGTCAGCATACCCCGCGGCGTCGGATAAAAAGAACAGCAAAACCGCACTGATTTTATAGAAATCAGTGCGGTTTTATTATTTCTTTACTGTTACAGCTTCCAGCCGGCGGCCTGTTCGCGGCAGGTGATGAAGCGGCGATAGATGCCGTCCTGCCGCAGCAGCTCCTCATGCGTGCCGCGCTGGATGACCTGCCCCTTATCCACCACGATGATCTGGTCGGCATGGCGGACGGTTTTGAGCCGGTGGGCTATCATGATAACGGTCTTCTCCCGCGTCAGCTCCGATATTGCCTCCATCAGCTCCTTTTCATTCTCTGGATCGACATTTGCCGTGGCCTCGTCGAGAATGGTTATAGGCGCATCCTTCATTATCGCGCGGTCGATGGACAGCCGCTGGCGCTCACCGCCGGATAATGAGCCGCCCGCTTCGCCGATGACGGTCTCATAGCCCAGCGGCAGCTTCATAATGAAGTCATGGCAGCGCGCTTTCTTCGCCGCCGCGACGACCTTCTCCATCGGCACGTCCGACTGGCCGAAGCGGATGACGACCATCAATCTGAAGGACTTTTACGCTTGGTACACCCATGATGAATACATCGAAGTTTCCGACGAAGTGGCCGCCGAGCTGATGCTTTGCAAAGAATCTCCGCCTTCGCTCTGGCATTCTCCGTCGCGCTGATCAGCAGCTTTACCAATCAGCGTGTCGTGATCTACTACAACTGCATCGGCGCTTTCGATGTGCCGGATCGCCGGAAGATCCCGGAGGCCGACATTATCATGGAAACGAGAAAAGGCGTAGCACTCAGCTACGCCCCGGAACAGGTTGCAGTATGAATTTTGTGAGAAATAAAAAAGCAGAGTGTCCATTACAGGATACTCAGATCCTATAAGGACACTCTGCATGGTCCGAGTGGAGGGGCTCGAACCCCCGACCTGATGGTCCCAAAAGTATGTCCGTTTCATCAAATAGGACTTTTCTGCGCTTTTTGTTGCTTTCAAGCACTCCTGCGGTTCCTCTTTGGAACTCTTTTGCCCTGTTCATTTCAGACACCGCTTTCGTCTTTTGGGATTTGTGTGGGATTGAATTCTGTATATTAAAAGTGCTTCCGACCGGGTTTACCTCCAACAGCGGGCGTTTTTCCGCAGAGAGCAGCTCAAAAATTGCGCCGCATAAACAAAGAAATAAGCCCTGTTCGGAATTCGTTTAGGGTATCATAAAAATGTTTTTTGTCAGTTGATTAGAAATTGACAAAAAAGACAAGAATGATTATAATGACAACTAAGGAAAGGAGGCGCTGCATGATGTTATTTATCGAAAGCGAAGTTGTCGAACTTAAAGCCGAGATCGTGGGAGATATCTGCAAGGAAGTTATTGCGTTTGCCAACACAAAAGGCGGCACTCTGTACATTGGTGTAAGTAATGATGGAAGCGTCGTGGGCGTGGAAAATGCCGACCAGGTCACTTTGCAGCTGAACAATATGATTCGGGATTCCATCAAGCCCGATGTGACCATGTTCGTACATTTTGACACGCAGCGTATCGCTGATAAGGATATCGTTGTTGTGACGGTTCAAAAAGGAACGGATAGGCCGTATTATTTGAGCAGTAAGGGATTGAAGCCCAGCGGGGTCTATGTTAGGAACGGCACATCCTCTGACCCGGCTTCGGATACCGCAATCAGAAAAATGATCAAAGAAACAGATGGTGACAGCTTCGAATCCATGCGCGCTTTGGAACAGAATCTTAGCTTCGAAGCGGCCAAAAGGCAATTTGAAAAACAGAGCATTCCATTTGATTCCGCGAAAATGCAGACCCTTGGAATGATCTCCTCGGATGGCATCTACTCGAATGTGGCGCTGCTACTGTCTGATCAGTGTGCCAGTACGATCAAGGCAGCGACCTTTGCCGGAGATGATAAAGGTACTTTTCAGGACAGAAGAGAATTCGGTGGTTCGCTGTTTCAGCAAATGGAAGAACTGTACAGCTATCTGGATATGCGCAATCAGACAAAAGCAACCTTTGACGGCCTGTATAGAATCGATGCACGGGATTATCCCGAAGAAGCCCTTCGTGAAGCTCTGCTGAACTCGCTCATACACAGAGACTATTCTTTCAGCGCAAGTACACTTGTCAGCGTATATAATAACAGGATTGAGTTTGTTTCTGTAGGCGGACTGCCTACAGGCATTGAATTGGATGACATTATGCTGGGACTCTCTGTTTGCCGAAATCCAAAACTGGCCGCAGTATTTTATCGTTTGCGGTTGATTGAAGCCTACGGTATCGGTATGCCTAAAATAATGAAGGCGTATGCCGGAGCAGAGGTAAAACCCAAAATCGAGGTGTCGAGCAACGCGTTCAAAATCACGCTTCCAAACCGAAACAGCACTTCAAATAAAGCAGAGATGTCTGTTGGTGCGCCTAAAAGTGATGAGAATCTGATTTTAAACTTTATTCGCTCAAATGGTTCTATCGTGCGCAGGGATGTGGATCAGCTGCTTGATGTGAGCCAGGCGACAGCTAATCGCATTCTGAAACGCATGGTCGCGGAAGGGCTGATCTATCAGGACGGAAACGGCAGGAAAACAAAGTATAGAAGAAAGTAAATACTGCTGTGGAGGGATGCTGTGTATGAATAGAAAAGCGATTATCAATGGTCTGGAATACACACTTCTTGAAATACTCCCTTCTTTAGACGGAGACCAGCCGCTGATTCTCTGTGAGGACGCCAGTGGCAAGAGGGCGGTATGCTCTGAACCATTGTGGTGCAGCTGTGCGCGAAAGGATGCGCATATCGCCCCTGTTCACGCACACAGTTCCGCACAGGAGAAAATTGAGCTTTTCCTCTCTGTATTCAAAGGCCGGGAAGATGTGTATGCACGCCGGTACCACAGCACCAAGACGGGAAAAAGCGGATATACGCCCGTCTGTAAAAATGAATGGGTGTATGGTCTGTGTGACAAAAAGAAGTACAAGTGTCCGGAGTGTCCCAATCGCGAGTTCAAACCTCTTACCGCAGAGGTGGTCAAAGCACATTTAATAGGCCGTGATTTATTATGCAGGGATGTGGCAGCAATCTATCCGATGCTGGAGGATAACACGACCTGGCTGTTGGCTGCGGATTTTGATGAAGAAAACTGGCAGCTTGATGTGGCTGCATTCTGCAAATGCTGCCGAGAAATGGGGCTTACCCCGGCAGTCGAGCGCTCCCGCTCCGGGAGCGGCGCCCATGCATGGTTTTTCTTCTCTGCGCCTGTTGCTGCTGCCGATGCCCGCCGCTTGGGCACCGGCCTGCTGACCCGGACGATGGCACACAGACACGAACTATCTTTTTCCTCCTATGACCGATTATTTCCCTCTCAGGATACTGTCCCCAAGGGCGGGTTTGGAAATTTGATCGCGCTGCCATTTCAGGGACAGGCGCAAAAGGATGGGAATTCCCTGTTTGTGGATGATAGTTTCGTGCCCTATCCGGACCAGTGGGCATTTTTGTCCTCTCTGCCTAAAATAACACCGGAACAGCTGGAAGAATGTTTACAAAAGCTATGCCGTAACGGCGACATGGGTGAATTAGTAGACGCCGCAGAGAAGCAAGTGCCTTGGCAGCGCAAGCAGATCTGGCAAAAGCTGACACGCGGAGATTTCCCAATTCAGGTAACACTTGCAGTATCCAATTTGATTTACATTGAGAAGAAAGGTTTTTCTCAAAAGGCGTTGAATGCGCTTAAGCGGCTTGCGGCTTTTCCAAATCCGGAGTTTCGCTCCAAACAGGCAATGCGCATATCTGTATATGGGATACCACGTGTGCTGGATTGCGGATATGAAGATGGCAGCTATATTGGACTTCCGCGCGGCTGCATGGAAATTCTTTTGGATACGTTTGACCAATATGGAGTGCCCGCTGTTCTGGAGGATCACCGATTCTCTGGACACAGCATTGATGTGGAGTTCAGCGGAACGCTTCGTGCGGAGCAGGAACCCGCCGCGCAGGCATTGCTTGCTGCAGACATGGGGGTTCTCTCGGCAACGACCGCGTTTGGAAAAACTGTGATCGGTGCATATCTGATCGGACAGCGTAAAGTCAATACTCTGATTTTAGTTCAGTCCAGTGCATTGCTTGAACAATGGAAATCATCGTTGGAGCAATTTCTGGATATCCACGAGGTGTTGCCAGAACTGCCAAAGAAGCGCGGCAGGAAGAAAAAACGCCACCTGATTGGTCAGATTGGCAGCGGAAAGAATACCCGCAGCGGGATCGTCGATACTGCCATTATGCAGTCTCTGTTTGAGGGAGAAGAAAAGACGGTCAAATCCTTTGTAGCGGAGTACGGAATGGTCATTGTGGATGAGTGCCATCATGTGGCGGCCTTCACCTTTGAAAGCGTGCTCAAAGCGGTCGAAGCAAAATATGTTTACGGATTGTCTGCCACTCCTGTGCGTAAAGACGGCCATCACCCAATCATCTTTATGCAGTGCGGTCCTGTCCGCTACTTGGTGGATGCAAAAAGTCAGGCAGAAAAACGAACCTTTTCTCATTTTGTCGTCCCCAGATTTACCCGCATGAGACTGCCAGATGCGAAAGGCATTCAGGATATGTACGCCGGAGTCGTTGAAAATGAAAATCGAAACGAACTGTTAGTGACAGATACCTTGAATCTGATTCAGGAGGGGCGAACGCCGATCCTGCTGACCGAACGAAAGGAACACGCTGCACTGCTTGCCAGTCGTTTGTCGGATAAAGTCAAAAATGTTTTTCTGCTTATCGGCAGCGACAAGCAGAAAGAGAAGCGTGAAAAGATGGCCGCTTTGCAGAATGTGCCTGACGATGAAGATGTGGTAGTGGTTGCGACCGGAAAGTATATCGGAGAGGGATTTGATTCCCCGCGGCTGGACACATTGCTTCTGGCGATGCCCATATCGTGGAAAGGCACGCTGGCGCAGTATGCGGGACGCCTCCACAGAAATTATGAGGGAAAACACGAAGTCCGTATCTATGATTACGTGGATATCCATGTTCCGACGCTGGAGAGGATGTATCATAAACGCCTGAAGGGATATGCGGAGTTGGGGTATCAGGTCAAATTCGGCGCCGCGGACAAATCGATCAGCACGATTTATGATGGTCATGCCGCTATGGGCTCCTTTGAGCAGGATCTGATCGATGCTGCCCGGAGCATTGTCATCGTTAGTCCTTATTTGCAAAAAGCAAGAATCGTAAAGTTGCTCTCGCTCTTGCAGCAAGCATTTGATTCCGGTGTTGGTATCGTGATCCACACCAAAGGGTCGGATAACTACGATTCCCAAAAACAAGAAAGTGTACGAGAAGCAATCGCTATGATAGAGCAGGTTGGCATTACCGTTCATGCGCACAAAGAGCTGCAGCAGCGTTATGCAATTATTGACGAAAGCATTGTGTGGTATGGCAGTGTGGTTTTTCTGGCTTTTGGTAGAAAAGATACGGATGTGCTTCGTTTTGAAAACTCGGATATTGCTGGCGAACTTTTGGCTATTTCTGAGGAGGCAAACGGTGAGCAACTTATGATCGAAGATATCCCAACATAGGTTCCGGTCGTCTTTGGGATGTTTCCGCGTTTGGGATTGCAGATATTGGTGGAAACAAGACACCAGAAAACCATCCGTTTTATCTGCTTTATAACGCTTTTTAGCCCTGCTTGGCGGTGTTTGGTCCGGTGTGTGAGACTCGAATGTCTGAAAATGCTCTCCCAAACCTATGTCTGAACTTTCAGCGAGGGGTCTTGCGGCCTCTTTGGCACTTTCCGGCACTCCTGCGGTTCCTCTTTGGAACTCTATTGGCCTGTTTATTTTAGGCACCGCTTTCGGCTTTTGGGATTTGTGTGGGATGGAATTCTGTATATTAAAAGTGCTTCCGACCGGGTTTACCTCCAACAGCGGGTGCTTTTGCCGCAGAGAACAACTCAGAAATTGCGCCGCATAAACAAGGAAATAAACCCGACGACAAAGAAACAGCAGGCTGACTTGGATGATGGCCAGCCTGCTGAGCGAAGATGCTTATTCGATGTTTTGTCTTTCAGCAGCAATGCGTGTTCTTTTGCCAGAGAATGCAATGCCGATTTTTATAATTGACGTAACATTCATTGCCTGCAAATCAACGCTGTATGCACGGTCGTTAATCTGTTGCAAGGCAACATTAGCAAGGTCTTCAAGCTGTGTTTCAGAGCGGTCTTTCCCGGCCTTTAATTCAATCAGAATACCAGGAAGCCGCTTATTCAAAGGAAGCATCTGAATATCAAACCGTCCATCACCAGCTTCGCGATTGGAGGTAATGCGATAGCTGTTGTCCATCACAGCGCACATACCCAATATCAGACCATGGTAAAATGTTTCGTCGGCAGCATCGTGGAAACTTATTGTTTGGAGCAGGAACTTTTCCAAGGCTTTTTGCAGTGATTCGATATCTGCCTTGTAGATAGCTTCCTGAATAGCAATAGCAGCAGAACGAGGAATAATATTCTCAAGCTGAGAGAGGATCTCCTTGCTGTAGACGAAAGAAATCTCTTTGTTGGGCAGAGCCACTTCACACATATAATCCTCGCCGTAAGACTGGTCACAACTCACGGCTTTCAAGTATCCTGCCACAAGCAGAAAGCTGTAAACAGAGGACGGATCATTCTGAATCTGCGGATAAATGACACCGGTGTCAATGTGCGTAACAAAGGACTCGCCCTTCATCAACAGCTCCAGACGCTCCATAATATCCGGTGTTGCGGAAGCCAGCACCTCACGGATGATATCATTGCTTCCGGTAGACTGCCAGAATGCTTTGGGATGGCAGTTGTTATTGAAGTATCCAATGACAGACCAAGGATTAAAAATCTCGGTATTGCCAAAACGGTAACCATCATACCAGTCGCAGAGCTCCTGATACTTATCAGATGCGCTGTAGTATTCCGCCATTTCACGCACTTCGTCCGAGGTGAAACCGAAATACTCGCTATAACGTTCATCCAAGATGGAGTTGATTTTCAGGTTGTTCAGGCCGCTGAAGATACTCTCCTTTGCAACACGCAGGATGCCGGTCAGGAAACCATAGCTCAGATGCGGATTGTCCTTCAGACCACCGGAGAACAGGTTTCGCATGAACCCGATGATCGTGTCGTAGAAGCCGCTCACATGGCCCTGCTGAATGGGAGTATCGTATTCGTCAATGATGACGATAGGGGCAACATCATGGTGCTTATGAAGCAGCAGCGTCAATGTCCGCAGGGACATTTGATAATCCACTTCATCAGCAGCTTCTGTTGCGAGAATGGAGTATTCCTCTTTTTCGTAATCGCTGAGCGCAGAACTGGAGGCCAATTCATCGTGACGGCGGAATTCCTGCGCGATCAGCTTTTGGAGCGTCTGATAGGTTTCTTCCCAAGAAGTATATTTCACATCCTTAAAAGACAGAAAAATCACAGGATACTTTCTGTGATGGGCGCGGTAGGATTCCCCACAAAACCAGATTTTCTTGTCTCTGAAGTAAACGGATGTGTCCTCGGTCGTCTTTTCGAAGAATGTGCGGAGCATGTCCATGTTCAGCGTCTTGCCAAAACGTCTGGGACGGGTGAACAGGGATACCTTGGGGCGCTCATCCAGAAATTCCTTGATCATCAGGGTCTTGTCCACATAGTAGTAGTTCTTGCAGGCATCCCGGTAATCAGACACACCAATAGGCAAGGGCTTGCGTGCGGATGACACTGCGGGCTTCACAGCACTTCGGCGGCCACGCTTATCCATCGGCTTTTGAGTACCGTCCGGGATAAACCACTGCCTGCCCTCCTTATACGCGCCGGAAATGCGTCCGGCTTTGCAAAGCTCATTGACCCGTCGTTCGGTAATACCCCAAGCGGAAGCCGCTTCTTTGATCGTCATATTGGAACACCTCCATTGCAGTTCGTCAAGAACATTATAACCACTATTCCGCATAAAATCAACTGTATTATTCCGAACAATAGCGACATTATTCGGAATAGTTTGATTCTACGAATATTCCATTCTTTCCAGTAGCTATTTCCTGCTTTCTGTGATATTGTTCGTTTGCCAAAAGGAGGCGATGATATGCAGGAAGAAACCAACCTCACGGTCGGGCAATGGTGTGACCAGTGGTTTGCCACCCACCATTACAAGTGGAACGGCAACACCGAGGGTGGGTACCGCAATCTGATCTACAGCCACATCATCCCCAGCATCGGAAGTGTGGCGCTCTCTGACCTGACAAAGCAGACAATCACCGATTTCTACAACAGCCTGCGAAGCCAGGGACTCGGCACCAGAAGCGTCTGGTGCATCCATCTGCTCCTGCGCCGGTGCATGGACGAAGCGGCACAGGACCAGCTCATTCCCTACAACCCGGTACGGCTCTGCCAGGAGTCCAAGGCAGAGGAATACAAAACAGCCCCTCTGCGATTGGGGCAGCTTCAGCGTTACCTCAACACAGCGGAGCAGCATGGCGTACTTTCCATCATCTATACAGGACTATCAAGCGGCCTGCGGCAATGTGAACTGATCACCTTGTCGTGGGCCGATTTTCATGTCCGCTACAAGTACATCCTCAGGGGACAGCGTCTGCTGACACTCAATGACAAAGCTGGACATCTCCTGAAGCGGATACCGGAAACAGCTTCGTCCTATGTGTTTCTCAATCCAAAAACCGAAGCGCCGTACAAGCTCCACGAGTTCTACTACTTACACAAGAAAATACTCAAGGAGGCCAGGCTCCCATGGGTGGCCTTTCGAGACTTACAGCGTCAGTGCATGGAGGTGGGAATATGACGCTTCGGGAATACATCCTCTTCTGGCAGGAAACCTACGACAGGCACCAAAGCAGGCCGACCACCTATGCGGCACACAACTATGTGTTCAAAAACCACATTCTCCCCGGTTTAGGAGATGTGCTCCTCTCTGAATTGACATCGGAGAGGGTTGGAGAATTTCTGGAGGAACGGAAGCACTTCGGCAATAATCGACCCGGCAGCTCTGGCTTGGGAGAAGAAACCATGCGGCACATCCACCGCCTGCTCCAGCAATGCTTGGATCAAGCCATACGGGACGGTCTCCTGACAGAGAATCCCGCCAAGGCGTTCCACTACCGCAAGTACATGACGGTAAAAGCGAATATCATGACGTCTCTGGAGATGGAGGACTATCTGGACGCCGCCGAGCGGCTGGGCTATCTGTCCATGTTCATGCTGGCGCTGACGGCAGGCCTACGCCAAAGCGAGCTCATCGCCCTAAAATGGAGTGATCTCGATATCGAAAGCCGGACGCTGACCATCGCAGAAAAACGTGCCGTGGTACGGCGAGAGCTGGTAGAGTACGGTAGCCAGACGAGGTCAATAAGGCTGACCCCGGAGGTGGTCGACCTTCTCGTCATGGAGCACAGCAAGCACCCCAGCAGCCAGCTCATGTTTATGCATCCGGCCACGCTGAAACCCTACTCGCCGCAGATGGTGCGCCGGATGCACGATGAGATCATAAAGGAAGCAGGAATCAACCATATCCGGTATGTGGATCTCCGCCATACCTGCGCCATCCTCGCTCTGAAGAACGGCATGGATACCAAGGAACTGGCGCGGATGTTGGGACACTACCGCCCCGCGATCACCCGGCAGAACTATGAGCCCTATCTGCCACACAAGGTACAAAAGGACGAGGATATACCAAATGAGGCCACCCAAAGCGAACTGCAACAGGCGGCAAATATTCTGGATAATCTTCTGAAGTTCTGATAGCTATTCCGCAAAAGGTGAGTTGTCCACAGAACTCAATCATTTTACATCCAAAGAGGAGGAAACAAAATGAAAAAGAGAATCATCATCGCCGCAGTATTTACCGCCTGTCTCGCCCTGTATGCCGCCGTGTGGCCGCAGGCTGAAACGGTCGGGGAAACACCCGAACTGCCCCAAACACCCGCCGTAAGCGCCCCAGAAGCGACCGTTGCAGAACGCGAAGAAAAAATCGAAGCTACACCACCGTCAGAGAAAGAAAAAACTGAGAGTCTGCAGCCGGAGCCTCCCCATGAAACCACCAATGAGCCGGAGCCTGCACCAGTGGAAGCGTCTGCAGCTTCCGACACACGACCAACGTCTGCACCAGAGCCTGCTCCGGAACCTATTCCTGCACTCGCCCAGGTACAGGCGGTCACTGGCCCGCAGTCCGGCGATATGGTCTATGTGGAAGGCTTCGGTTGGCTGGAATACCAAGGGCCAAATCACTGCGAATACGGCGCGGACATTTACGAAAATGGGAACAAAATCGGCATCATGGGCTGACCTCAAAAATTGCGCCGCATAAACAAAGAAATAACCGCAGGAGAGCAAAAAAGCATTCCTGCGGTTATCCTTTGCCAGTTTATAATTCAAAATCTCTCGTCTGGAAAGGACATCACGAATCTGAAAATTGGATTTTCAATAGACAAACTGAAGCTGCTGTGTTAGAATTAACCCGTATTAGTGTATACTTTGACACGAGGTGTTACAATGACGATTTGTTATAACAAGCTGTGGAAGCTCCTGATCGATAAAAATATGAAAAAGAAGGATCTGCGTCTGGCTACCGGTATGTCTACGACCGCCCTTGCCAAGCTGGGCAAGAACCAGCATGTCAGCACAGAGATTCTGACGAAGATCTGCACTGTGCTGGATTGCGACTTCTGCGATATCATCGAGCTCGTAAAGGAGGAAAACCATGATTGACTTTTCCAAAATCGAGCAATATCGGGAGAACAACCGCATTGAGGCCAAGAAAGCCCTTGGCGGGCTTCCCAAGAGCATTTGGGAAACCTATTCCGCTTTTGCCAATACCCACGGCGGCATTATCCTGTTGGGCGTGGAAGAATGGGCGGATAAATCCTTGCACACGGTAGATCTGCCAGACCCTGACAGACTCATCAAGGAGTTCTGGGACATCGTCAACAATCCCAACAAGACCAGCGTGAATGTGCTGTCCTCCAAGGATGTATTTGTGCAGGAAGTCGACGGCAATCATATCGTGGTCATCAATGTTCCCCGCGCGGAACGCTCCTATAAACCGGTGTATGTGGACGGAAATCCGCTCTGCACATACCGCCGTAACGGTGAGGGCGACTATCGCTGCACCAAGGAGGAATATCAGGCTATAGTGCGCGACGCATCGGTAAAGACGCAGGATATGCTGGTTCTGAACGAAATGGACTTGACGGTGTTCAACAAAGAAAGCATCCGCAGTTATCGCCAGAGAATGCGCCTCTCCCGCCCCGGCCATCTGTGGGAAGCCTTGGAGGATGAAGATTTCCTCCTGAAGCTGGGTGCTGTCGGTATCGGCTCTGATGGGAAAAAGCATCCCACCTCTGCAGGACTTCTCATGTTCGGCAACGAGTATGACATTGTGCGTGAATTCAACACTTACTTTCTGGATTACCAGGAGAAGTATGACGCTGATACCCGTTGGACTGACCGTATCATATCTTCCTCTGGCGACTGGAGCGGCAATGTGTACGACTTCTATTTCCGCGTCTATAACAAGCTGATTCAGGACATTAAGGTGCCGTTTAAAATGGATGGCGGCACCAGAGTGGATGATACCCCTGTGCATCAGGCACTCCGGGAAGCATTGGCAAATTGCCTGGTTCATGCCGATTATTACGGCAGACAAGGCCTGGTCATCATCAAAAAGCGGGACAGCATCACCATGGCCAATCCCGGCGGGTTCCGTATCGAAATCGACGCAGCAAAGAGCGGCGGTGTATCCGACCCGCGGAACGGCGCGATGCTGAAAATGTTCAACCTGATCGATATTGGCGAGCGTGCTGGCAGCGGTATCCCCCTCATTTTTGGTGCCTGGCGGGAGCAGGGCTGGGCAATGCCTGCTGTCACAGAACAGCTTGAGCCGGAGAGAACGATTTATCGCTCGTTTTTGAAAAAACAAGCGATAAAAAACAAGCGATAAAAACAAGCGATACCACAATTTACAGCAGACAAAGACAATCTGTCATCGAATACTTGACCCGTGAGATTAAAGCAGATTGTAAGACGATTGCGGAGTTACTCGGAATCAGTAGCCCTCGTGCAAGAGCGGTACTGACAAAAATGGTAAAAGAAGAAATCGTTGTTACCGAAGGCAGTAACCGGAATAGAACTTACAAATTGAAATCTTAAAAATGTCCGATATAACGGACGCTATTCGTGATAGGCTTATATAGAGAAAATGCAGCAACCATAGCGTTGCTTTTCGGAGGCTCCAGATGGGAAAAGAACTGTTTAAGAATATCCCCAGTAAAGTGGGGGATTTGGTCAAGGATGTACGCAATGGCCGCATCGGTCTGCCTGATCTTCAGCGTCCTTTTGTTTGGAGGGACAATAAAGTTCGTGAGTTGTTTGACTCTATGCTCAAGGGCTATCCCATTGGCTATATCATGCTGTGGGAGTCTCCAGCTGATTATGAGAGCAAAAAGAGCTCGATTGGAGATAACTCAAAAACCTATGAAGAACCTAAGGAACTCGTCATTGACGGTCAGCAGCGTTTGACTGCCCTTGTTGCGGCCATGTTTTCGGTCAAGGTGAAGGACAAGAATTTCGCAGATCGTGAAATAAAAATCTCCTATAATCCGCTGACTCGCGAATTTGCTGTGTGGTCCCAGGCATATGAAAAGGACACCGAGTGGATCAGCCGCATCAGTGATGTGTTCCTGGCAAAAGAGGACAATTCCATCAGTTCTCTGCGGCGGCGTTTTGTCAAGGAAGCCAACGAAGGCCGTAGTAAGAAAGAACTCCCCTTGCTGACAGACGAGGAAGAAGATAGAATCGAAGATAACATCAATGCGCTTCTGAATCTTTCCGACTATTCTCTTCCCACACTGGAAATCAGTTACACGGCAGACGAAGAAGATGTCGCAGATATTTTTGTCAGAGTCAATTCTGGCGGACAGAGCCTGACGGAGAACAACTTCATTCAGACTCTTATCTCCGTTTACGAGAATGAAACCAGCGATAAGATCAATGCGTTTGCAGCAGCATCCAGAGTGCCAGCCGCCAATACCTCTTACAACACACTTTTGGCAATTGAACCTTCTCATCTGATTCGCATGGCTGTTGGCGTTGGTTTCAAACGTGCCCGGTTGAGATACGCTTACATGCTTTTGAGAGGTAAAAATCTTGAGACCGGAAAGTTCTCTGATGAAGTCCGGCATGAAAATCTCCAGATTTTCAAGGACGCTTTGGACAAGGTCATGAACCTTAACAACTGGCACAGCTTCATTAACATCGTGGCAGAGGCCGGATATATCAGCGACAAGCTGATTGCATCGTCCAACGCTATCGTTTTCAGTTATGTCCTTTACCTGATCGCCAAATACGACTACAAACTGGACGCTGCACAGCTCAAGAAGTGTATCAGCAAGTGGTTCTTTATGAGCACCATCACATATTTCTACACCGGCTCCACGGAGTCCGAAGTGGAAAAGCAGTTTGCAGATTTGCGTGATGTTCATACGGCGGCAGAGTTTATTGCCTATATTGACCGCGTAATCGAAACGCACTTCACAGACGATTATTTCAGTTTGACTCTACCTAACGAGCTGAACAGCGCTGCGGCTATTTCTCCGGCGTGGTATGGATATGTGGCAGCTCAGATCGTGCTGAATACTCCTATGTTGTTCAGCAACACCCCAGTATCCAAGTATTTCATCATGGGCTCCAGCGGAACAAAAACTGCTATTGACAAGCATCACATTTTCCCGAAGAACTACCTGACCGGCATTGGTTTTACCAGTGACCGTGACCGGAACCAGATCGCAAACTTTACCTATCTCGACTACGCCACCAACATCGAGATTTCAGATAGGGCTCCTCAAGACTATGTCGCACACTACCGCCAGAAGTTGGGCGAGGAAGGCTACCGCAAAGCCTGTGAAGAACATGCTCTGCCAGATAACTTCGAGAGTATGGAATACATGAAGTTCCTGAGTCAGCGCAGGCTTTTGATGGCGCAGACTGTACGAAAAGCATATATGCGGCTCTGCGAGTAAACAACTCGTCAAAGAAAGAACTTAAAATAATCCTCAAGTATTGGAGATGAAGATATGGCATACCAAAGCGAAGCGGCTCTTGAGCAGCAATTCATAGAGCAACTAAACAAGCAGGAATACAGCACAGTCGATATTCCTGATTATGACGCATTGGTGG